>Ga0114957_1005490_pt1 | contig 10502 bp, 9 predicted proteins | sample BantaG_FD_87175 | JGI IMG/M metagenome (GOLD analysis project Ga0114957, IMG submission 87175) | Marine algal microbial communities from Bantry Bay, Ireland - BantryBay_4 metaG | ecosystem: Host-associated > Algae > Red algae > Unclassified | place: Bantry Bay, Ireland | collected 2014-11-21 | reverse complement strand
GGCTAAAGTCGTCAGTACAGTGGCATTTCAAAATAAAATTAAAAATTTGTCCTGCACCCGTAAAAAATTTACTGGCGTGTTATCTAAAAACATTAATGCAAGCGTATATTCTCAACTTAAAACCATCATAAATGCAGTTTCTATGTTTTGATTTGAACTTCGCTTCAAGCCGGCTGGGCTCTTACTTTTTGCATTGCCAAAAAAGTAAGCAAAAACGCTATAAAATTTAAACTCGCTCCGCTCAAACACTAAATTTTACGGCTTGCCCGCCTCATTGCTTTTAAGTACTTTTTTCAAAAAGTGTAATTTATACACACACATTTTTATGAATTTTGATTTTAAATAAACTTATTGCGCGAATATACGGTTTGGAAGTGTAAAAAACCGTTATTTTGCCTCCGATTATGATAGTCGTAAATGTATTACAAGAACTTGGACGTTACCTCAAACTCATGGGCAGTATGTTTACGCGTCCTGAGAAGTTTTCGATGTACTGGAAGGAGACGCTGCGCCAGATGAATGACATTGGCGTAGGCTCAGTGGTGATTGTGAGCCTGATTGCTTTTTTTATCGGTGCGGTGACGGCGGTACAGTTTGCTTACCAATTGCAGGGCAGTTTTATCCCGGCTTATTATATCGGATATATCGTTCGGGATTCGACAATCATCGAACTCGCACCGACGATTTCGTGTTTGGTTTTAGCAGGAAAAGTAGGCTCGAATATCGCCGCAGAAATTGGCGGTATGCGCCAAAAAGAACAAATTGACGCACTTGAAATCATGGGCGTGAATACGGCATCTTATCTGATTTTGCCCAAAATCATAGCTGCTTTGTTTGTCATACCTTTGTTGGTGGTTATTGGAGCAGGCATCAGTATTATCGGTGGTTTCTTGGCAAGTATCTCCACGGGTATGGTCTCTTCACCGGATTATATCTTGGGCTTACACTCCTTTTTTGAACCGTATTATGTCTTTATGATGTTGGTCAAATCAGTCGTATTTGCATTCATTTTGACCTCCGTTTCTTGCTACAAAGGCTTTTACGTGGAAGGTGGAAGTATCGAACTCGGGCGCGCCAGTACGCAAGCAGTGGTGTATAGCAATATTTTGATTTTATTGGCGGATTATATTATTGCATTGGTTTTGACGTAGAATAATGACTGAATTTTGAATGAGTGAATGAATGAATGAATTATTGCTGGGAGTGAGTTGTGGAAAATATTGTTATGTGTTATAAAATTTCTTTACAGAAGGTTGCCTATCAGTTTAAAGCAAAAGATATTTCAGATAGCGCATTACTCATTCAAAAATTCATTTGCCTACTTATTTATTATAAAAATTCATTCATTCAAAATTCGCTCATTAAAATATGATACGAGCAGAAAATATACATAAGTCATTTGGAGAGCAGAAAGTTCTCAAAGGAATATCGACGATTTTTGAGAAGGGCAAAACAAATTTGCTCATCGGACGAAGCGGTGCGGGTAAGACCGTTATGCTTAAGATACTGGTGGGATTAATTGAACCAACCGAAGGTATAGTGTGGTATGATGATATTAATTTTTGTGAATTAAATAAAAACGAACGCAAAGCTATCCGGCAAGATATAGGGATGTTGTTTCAAAGCTCTGCTTTGTTTGATTCGATGACAGTGGAGGAGAATGTACGTTTCCCTCTGGATATGTTTACGAAGCTAACCAAAGGAGAAAAAGTGAAGAAGGTGGACCAATGTTTGGAGCGTGTTGACCTCGTCGGTAGTAATGACAAATACCCCGGCGAAGTGAGTGGTGGTATGCAAAAGCGAGTCGGAATTGCGCGCGCTCTCGTACTGGATCCTAAGTATTTGTTTTGTGATGAACCCAACTCTGGTTGAGACCCAAAAACATCTATCCTTATCGACGAACTCATCCACAATATCACCGTCGATAATAATATTACGACCGTGATTAATACACACGATATGAACTCCGTAATGGAAATTGGCGACAATATTAATTTGCTGCACCTCGGCGAACTCGCTTGGGTTGGTAACAAGGATGAAGTCTTACACAGCAAGAGCGAAACGCTCCAAAATTTCATTTTTGCTTCTCCGTTTTTGCAACGTCTCCGAAAGGGAATTTTGCAAAGTGAATAGAGATAATCGCAACATGAAATTCCCCCGCCAGTTCCAAGAAGTGGAAAGTTTCCAGAAAAAACCTTATATTTGTAATCCTCTTTAGCGAGAGACGGAGGCTTACAAACCCACTATGTTGGTTCGTAGGCTTCTTTTTTTTATTCGACTTTATTTTTTGCCTATTTACATTGAACCACAAAGACGAAACCAAATAACCCAGCAAGAAACCCTCTAATATATTCACTCAAGCCTGCAAATATTTTATTTCTGCCCTAAACAAGTATGTTGATAAGATCAATACAATGATTTTCGAGGGAATTTGGAACGTACAGCCAATTTTAATGACAAACACTATCGGCAATGACAGAGAGTAAATTAATCACACTTTTACGTACACTTGATGAGGAAGAGATGAGGAAATTCGGTAAGTTTTTGGAGGGCACAGCCCAAAGAAAATCACCCGATAGAATTGCCTTTTTCAATTACCTGAAAAAGTATCATCCCGAATTTCCTGTTAAAAAAACAGAACGTGAATATGTAGCCCAAAAATTATTCGCTAAAGATGCGAATCGCATCAAAAAAATAGAAAATCTAATGCACACAATAGGTAGTGTATTGGAAGATTTTTTACACTATGAGGAACTTAAAATACAACAAACCCAACGAGATTTTCTGCTCTTAGAAGTCTATAAAAGTCGCAATTTAGATAAGTTTTTCTTCAAAAAAATCGAACAAATCGAAAAGAGTTGGGAGAAAGAAAAGCCGGCGGGTATTGAGCAACTGTATAATGAGTATTTGATTAAAAAATTAAGTTTTACACATCCTAATTACTCTTTAGTTGATAAAATGCCGACATTAAACGACATGGTTCATCAAATTGATAAGTATTATTTCGCGACCAAATTGTATTGGGTTTTATGTACTAGTGTATCTGAAAATTTTGTAATTACTTCTGATAAAGAAGCTAACAGAAAACAACACTTTGTTCAAAAAATCCTTGATATATCGTTACAGACAGATTTTCAAACTACCCCACAGATTAAATTACTGAATGAGTTGTGTCGAGCATTCATGAGTGGTGATTTTGGAAATTATTTAGAAATGAAATCACTCTTTATGTCACATCTTGATTTATACGATGAATATGAAAAAAACGACCTTTTGTTATTTTTAACTACAAGCTGTTATGAGAACCATAGGCAGGGAAAAAAAGAAGCTATTAGAGAACTTTTTGAATTGAATAGGTACGCTACAGAAAACGAATTTATTTTTGAAAACAGCTCCATTCCTCATTTAAATTTCAGAAATACTGTATACATTGCTTGTGCAGCCCAAGAACTAGATTGGGCAGAACATTTTGTAGATAACTATGGTCGCTTTTTGGGAGAAGAAGATGCTGATGATATTATCGTACTTTGTGAAGCAATAATCAATTTTAGTAGGGGACATTATAGCCAAACGCTTGATAAATTGGCAAAGGCTAAGTTTCGGGATGTGGTCTATAATGCTCAAGCCCGTTCAATTTTACTCCAATGTTATTATGAGTTAGATCACGATTTGTTTTTCAGTTCCGTAGATTCATTTAGAAATTTTTTGGGTAGAAATAAGGCACTTGCTCCAAGCACAAAAAAGGCTTTTTCCAACTTTATTCATTTTACGAAAAAGCTGAAAAAAGCCGAACATGAATTCAGACCGGATGTAAAACATCTACTCGATGAAATAGCCAACACAAATAACATCGTTAATAAAACGTGGCTAATATCGAAGGTAGAGGGCTAAGGCATAATTACTGCAACTGCCCCCGATCTGTCTTCAACTGCTCCTGCTCCAGAGTCGTCATATTCACAATAGTTGGTACAATCCCATTGGAGGTCGCGCCCTTCTATTGTAAAACATAGAGAAAAGGTTTCCTGACGTGGGGTCTGGTTGACTAAATAATCAACCGTTAAAATTAAATCATAGTTTCTATCGCCTTGATAGTTAAATTGGCTGTTTGATGCGGAACCGTCCACACGATACGTTATCTTGGAAATATCAAGATTGACCTTATTGGCTGTTTCATACTCCTTACTTGTGGTTACAGGGAATGCATGATCAAGGTTCATGGTGTTTCCTGGAACTATTGCAGTAGGTGGAATGTAAAGTGCAATTTCGGTCAAATCGCATGTCGGTGGTGATGCCTTTCTTTCAGAGAGTGCATCTTCATAGCTGTCGTTCAAAATTTCTGTGGGTTTTATACTATCCTGCTCACAACTAAATAATGTGAATGACAGAGCTAAGAGGAGGATTAGGTTCTTCTTCATAATAAACAGTTTTTAGATTATAGGAAATAACAATGTCACAAAGTTATGTGTTTTGAAGAATATGTATCTGCTCAATTTTCATACATTCACTTAACTATCCTATTAAAAACAGTTATTTTTTAATATTTTTCTTATTGAAATTCAAATAATTAACTTCGATTAACTACCTCTACGGTCACTTTTTAAATGCTCAAAAAAACGGGATATTTTTCCGTAGAAAAATATCCCGTTAATAAATCTTGGAGCAGATATGCTCAAAAAGAATACAAATCTATTTCAAAAATTCGATACTCTTATTAATGAAATCCGACAATTCTGTACCACGCAACATGCCTTGATTGAGCAAGGCGAGATTGTATAAATGCTTTGCCAAATCACCTTGTTTTTTCTTAGCCTTCAAGAGGCGTTCTGTGATGAGTGGATGATTGGTGTTGACCACAACATTGTACGAATCGGGCGTATGAGACATGTCCATACCTTGCATGGCAGACATCTCACGCATACGACGCATAAACTCCGGTTTGGTGATGACCACCGGCTGTTCGTCAGGCGATAAGGCTTCCAATTCAATACTTGCGCCCATGTCTGTAATTTGCTCTGTAAAGACAGTCTTTACTTTTTCCTGTTGCTTTTCATTAAGGACAGATTCACGTTTTTCGTCCTTGTCGATGAGCTTGTCAAGCGTATTTGAATCGACACGTGTAAAGGTGACTTTATCCAGCGTAGTTTCGAGTTTCTGAATAAAGTGATTGTCAAGTGGCTGATCCATTTTCAAGACATCATAACCTGCATTTTTGGCAGCAATCGTGTAATTGTCCAGTTCACTTGCCGGATTATTGGTATATAACATCACGACGCGCTCGTTCTTATCCGTTTGTGTTGCCTTGATTTCTTCTTGGTACTCTTCTATCGTGTAGTGCTTGTCATCGACATTTTTCAATAAGGCAAATTTCTCTGCTTTTTCATGAAATTTCTCTTCCGACAACATACCGTACTTTACAAAAACACCCATGTTCTCCCATTTCTCCTCAAAGTTCTCGCGGTCTTTTTTGAACATGTCCTCCAGTTTGCTCGCTACTTTTTTGGTGATATAACTTGTGATTTGTTTCACATTTTTATCACTCTGCAAATAACTACGCGACACATTCAAAGGAATATCCGGCGAATCAATAACACCATGCAAAAGTGTTAGGAATTCAGGTACGATTTCTCCGACATTATCCGTCACATACACCTGATTGGAGTAGAGTTGAATTTTGTTTTTCTGTACTTCTATGTTGTTGGTTAATTTTGGAAAATAGAGAATACCCGTCAGGTTAAACGGATAATCAATATTTAAATGTATCCAAAATAAAGGTGGCGCACTGTAAGGGTGTAATTCATTATAAAATGCTTTATAATCTTCATCCGTCAGTTCGGTGGGTTTTTTCTTCCATAAAGGATGTGGGTTATTTATAATGTTGTCTTTTTCAATCTGTTTCTCTTCCTTATCGTCACCTTCTCCTTCGTAAATGGTTTCGGTAATCGTACCAAATTTGATAGGCACAGGAAGGAATTTACAGTACTTATTGAGCAAGCCTTCAATACGACTTTTTTCCAAAAACTCTACACTGTCTTCACTGATATGGAGTACGATGTCCGTGCCACGTTCTTTCTTTTTGGCATCTTCGATGGTGTATTCAGGGTCGCCCTTGCAAGTCCATTTGACGGCTTTTTTGCGCTTATAAGTTTTGGTGATGACTTCGACTTTTTCAGCCACCATAAATGCCGAGTAAAAACCCAAACCAAAGTGTCCGATAATCGAACTTTCGTCTTTATATTTTTCCAAAAACTCCTGTGCGCTCGAAAAGGCAACCTGATTGAGGTATTTTTCAACCTCCTCTTCGCTCATGCCGATACCCTTGTCGCGTATCGTCAAGGTCTTGGCTTCGGCATCAAGCATCACTTCGATGGTGAGGTCACCAAGTTCGCCTTTAAATTCACCCTTCGATGCGAGTGTCTTTATTTTAGAAGTCGCATCAACGGCATTAGATATAAGTTCGCGGAGAAATATTTCCTGATCAGAGTATAGGAACTGTTTGATAATAGGGAAGATATTCTCGGTTTGTACTGAGATATTACCTTTTTGCATATCGAAAAAATTTGTTTTTTATAAATAAATAGTATAGACCAACTGTCTATTATCTCTTTTTCAAATGCCGTACCATCTCATTTTCGCTGACAAAATGGCATGGTATAGAGAAACGAGGTGAAAATGATTTTACATTCTTGTTGATGTCTCGTTCCATACATTTTCACAGCATTTTAGAATATTCTTTAAAATAAGTTTTAATTTAGCCGATAAATAGGCTCCATTAGTGAAATGAATATATCAAATCAACAAATAAAATTAACATGAAAAAAATTTACCCACTATTACTGTTTTCAATATTTGTACACTTTGCTTTTGCCCAAACGAATGGCTGTGACAACTCGCGTTACATCAATGAAATTTTTACTGATGTAGATTCCGTTACGATTAAATTTGGTGAAAATACGCCCTTCGGTATGAGTACCAAGCAGGAACTTTACATGAATATTTACGAACCTTCCGGCGACACGCGTACAGACCGTCCGGTGGTGATTATGGCTTTCGGCGGTGCTTACATTCAAGGTACGCGCGGTGATGGTTATGTAGTACGAGAATGTGAACGATTTGCACGTAAAGGTTTTGTGAGTGTGTCTGTTGATTATCGGATTTTTCGGCTTGCAGGAACACTTCCCGACTCGCTGGGGATGTTAGACATTATCACTAAGTCTATTGCCGATATGAAGGCTTCGATACGTACACTTCGTAAAAGTGTAGATGACGGCAATCCTTATGGTATCGACCCCGATTTGATTTTTACCGGCGGATTTTCTGCCGGAGCAATTACGGCTATGCACACTGCACATCTTGGCGAGGATGATACAGCAAATTTGCCACAATATGTCATTGATGGAGTCAATGCCAATGGTGGTTGGGAAGGTGATACTGATGACCCCGACAATTCTGCTCTGAGCTACTCCTCCGAGGTGAGTGGCGTGGTCAATTATTTTGGTGCTTTGCATCGTCGAAATTGGATTGACAGCGACGATCCACCTTTCATTAGTCTTCATGGTACAGCCGACCCTATTGTGCCTTATGGACATGGTATCGTGACCTTAATTGGCCTCAATCTGGGTAGCTTGGAGGGTAGTGGCGCGCTTCATCCTGTGGCAAAGACAGAGGGTGTTATTAATAAACTTATCTCTGTTCCGGGTGGCGGTCATGGTGATAATTTTCCTCAAATATTTTGGGATAGTATGGCGGTGGATTCAGGGCGATTTTTGGAACAACTCGTCTGTGGTACAGGTGGCGGAGTCAATATAGATGATACAGAGGATGTGAGTCAGTACATCACTCTCGCACCAAATCCGGCTATCAAACAGACTGTGATTAATTTTAATGATTTAAATAAATCACACAGCATATCTTTATACAATACCTTTGGTCAATTGATTGTATATTACGATAATCAAAATAATAACGAATTTAGATTAGAACGAGGTGAACTTCCAGCAGGTGTTTATGTTATTCAAATTAAATTTGATGATACGGATATTGCTCCTGTTAATCGACGAGTGATATTTAGATAGTGTTTAAAAATTGTTCGTATCAACTTGTTTAGGGATGAAAAAACAATAAACACTACATCTTGACTTGTTCTTTTTCGTTTATACTTCACCAAATTCTCCTTAATCCCGATAGCTATCGGGAGAAGATGTAACGTTTATTATCTTTTCATCCCTTAAATACATAACATTTCGCTCATCCACAAATGGGGGTGAATTTTTTTTTGATTCAAAGTAACACAGGCTTCGAGCCTGCACTTTCGGTGGATTTCCTTCACAACTAACGCGGTGCAGGCTGGAAGCCTGTGTTACTTTTCACCTTATCTTGGGGATGAGCGCAACATTTTAAAATAATATGAAAAAAATACTCATACTACTTTCTGTTTTAATATTAATAATACTATCAGCCTGTAGCGGTGGATCGGATAAACCCAATACAAAAAAAGCAACTGTCCCCAAAGCAGCCGAAAAGCCCATCGGATATATGATTTATAAGCAACATTGTCAGTTATGTCATGGTGCAAAGGGTAATATGGGCTTGAATGGGTCACATGATTTGACGGTCTCGAAGCTGACTTTGGAAGAAAGCATTGAAGTGATCAAAAATGGGCGTAATACCATGATGCCATATAAAGCAACACTTAGCGAAACAGAAATTAAGGACGTGGCAACTTATATCGGAACTTTGAAAAAATGATTTGCTTTTACTCTAATTTCTTTAGAGCATGTTTAAATTTTTTTGACCAAAAATGGCTCATCTATGGATTGGGCAAAAGCAAAGTAAAAACAATTCAATAAATGTTCCATTATGCTTGTTCTTTTCCCCTATAGAAAACTCAAAAAATAGTACCGTAGCTAATGGCTATGCAACGATTTTTTGAATTCTTTAGAAGAAAAAATTACAGCGCATTATGGCACAATTTATTAAATCGTTTTTACAAAAATTGATGGGATTAGGAAAAGAAAAGTCGGTGTTATTTTTTTCATTCAGTTTGTTTTGTTCAAATGGTTGTGAACTTTAAAATACACGATTGCGTATATTCTCCATTCAAATGCCTAAAATTACGATAAAAAGCTGAACCAACCGTCATTCCACAGTGAGTTGCGGAATGACGGTTGGTTTTGAATCTGTTTTTTGTCTTGCACTGAAGCCTTATTTATTCGCTGCTGCGTTCATTTTTCTTCTTTTTGTCAATCAATTTAATTTCATCTTCAAGATTTTCAAGACTCTTAATCTTTTCTGCTAATTTCCTTTTCTCTTTGTATTTTTCGTATTCTGTTGCTGCTATTTCATCTGCCATTTTTTTGCGAACTCTCCCTGCATGTTCTAAAATCTCTCGGTCATTGATTGTCAATATATCGTTCAGCTTCTTTATCCAATCTTTCATATACATTGGTTTTTTCGCTTGTGCTTGCGCCTCTGCAAAAGCCAAATACTGTTCTACAAGTAAATTCAATTGTTTCAATTCATCTTCTGATAAATAATTCTTGGCAATCGTAATATCTGCTTTCCTTATTTTTTCACCTCTCCATGTGGTCAATCCCATATTTTGTTTTCCTGCACTTACCCGTTTTTTTATCAACTCAGCCGCTGTGTGTTGGTGAACCGCCCAATGTAATTTATTTTGCACTGTTGCATAAAAATCTTTGCTTAAATCGGCATGAGTATCATAATCAATACTTGTTGTATAAATATCTTTGACCTTCTGATAAAATAACTTCTCTGAACTTCGGATATCTCGAATCCTCTCTAAAAGTTCATCGAAATAATTCATTTGATTGCCCGATTTCAACCTTTCATCATCTAAAACAAATCCTTTTATTAGAAATTCTTTGAGTTGCTGGGTTGCCCAAATTCTGAACTGAGTTCCTCGATGCGAATTGACTCGATAACCGACTGAAATTATCACGTCAAGATTATAATACAATATTTCTCTTCGAACACTTCTTTTGCCCTCTTCTCGAACTTGTGCAATTTTTGCACAAGTTGATTTTTCTTCTAATTCACCTGTTTTATAAATGTTTTTGATGTGTCTTAGTATCGAAGTTCGGTCTGTCTGGAATAATTCTTCCATTTGGTATTGATTTAACCAAACAGTTTCATTATCTAATATTACTTCAATTTTCGTTTGTCCGTTCTCGGTTTGATAAAGAATAATTTCTCCTTTCATATTTTAAAAATTGCTTTAACATTTGAACTTGTGCAAATCTACACAAGTTGACTTGGTTTTGCAATTTTTTGTTTCTTTTTTTTGCCTCAAACTTTAAAATACACGATTGCGTCTATTTTTCATTCAGATGCCTAAAATTACTATAAAAAGCTGAAAACTGAAACAACCGTCATTCCACATTGAGTTGCGGAATGACGGTTGTTGTTTACTTAGCTTGTTGGTGTTTTAAATTTACTGACGGCTGGCAACGGTTTGCTGTAATTTTCATTTTCTATCTCCTTAG
>Ga0114957_1005483_pt1 | contig 10510 bp, 5 predicted proteins | sample BantaG_FD_87175 | JGI IMG/M metagenome (GOLD analysis project Ga0114957, IMG submission 87175) | Marine algal microbial communities from Bantry Bay, Ireland - BantryBay_4 metaG | ecosystem: Host-associated > Algae > Red algae > Unclassified | place: Bantry Bay, Ireland | collected 2014-11-21 | reverse complement strand
TGACTAGTCCACAAGGGTGTATGGTTACGGGGACTTTGGAGGATATAATATATGAACCCAATGCACTCTTTATGCCTGATGTAGTGGATGGTTGCGCTCCCGTTTCTGTTGTGTTTTCCGACTCAAGTACCTCTATTGATCCTGTCGTTAGTTATACCTACTTTTATGGAGATGGGCAACAGGCTACGTTTACTAATGACAATGACCATAGTTATATTTACAATGATCCTGGAGAGTACGATGTTGTTTTAATCATTGAAAATGATCAGGGATGTCGTGATACTTCTTATGCCGTACGCATTGAAGTAGGCGCAGCCATTACCCCTGACTTTACAGTAACCGAGACGACTGTTTGTCCGGGAGATACCGTTCAATTTACAGACTTAACCAATAATGATAATATTGATGGTTGGCATTTTAGTGCGGAAGAAGGACGTAGTTCACATTGCTTTCAGGAAGATGAATTGTTTTATAATTTTGACAATAGTAATGGACCACAAGACATCACCTTGCAAGTAGAATATAACGGCTGTTTTTCGGAAGTAACCAAAACAGATTTTATTACGGTCAATGGTCCAATTGCAAAGCTGGACTATGAAGTTGATTGTGAAACACCTTTTAATATTGCTTTCCGTGATTCTTCTTTGGATGCCACTAGCATCACCTGGGATTTTGGTGATAGTACGAGTAGTATGGTTGGTAATTTGTCCCACCTATATGACTCTACGGGAAATTACAAAGTATATCTAACTGCAGAAAATGATATGAGTGGTTGCCCCGCTTCTGTAGATTCGGCGATTGTGTATGTCAAAGAGGTGATGGCTGCATTTGAAGTTGATTCCTTTATTTGTATCGGGACAGACATAACGCTGGACGGTAGTATGGCTCAGGATGTGGATAACCGATGCTGGAAAGGCTATGACTGGCAATTCAGCTGGGATCGTCCGATCACAACGATGGATACGATAACTAATAAAACATTTGATACCCCCGGAGATCACACCGTCTTTTTGGTGGCAAATGACATAAATGGTTGTCGAGATACTGCTTCACAAGATGTCTGGGTATTTAGTTCAGAAGTTGACTTTACGATCAGTGATACCCTTATTTGTATTCCTTCTCAGGAACTAATGTTTACAGATATGAGTGTGGCAGATACTACACTGGTATCTTGGGAATGGGACTTCGGAGACATGGGTATGGCGACTGACACTTCAGCAACGCACACTTATACCCAATCGCCTTTTCCTGATGGACCATTACCTGGACCGCTGGTTACGACAGTATTAGTTACACTTACAACGGAAGACATCTTAGGTTGTCCTGGGATGATTTCCAAACCGATTACAATATATGAACCTACTTCCACCATTTCTACTGACCCAAGTCCCGCAAATATTTGCGTGGGGTCAGAAGTTGCATTTGAAGGGTTTGAGTTTCTTTTGGATACCACAGCTCGTCCCATTAGTTATTCCTGGAACTTTGGTAATGGAATGACCAGTATGATGCAAATGGATACGGCACAGTATGATCAATCTGGTACCTTTACCGTAAGCCTGGATATTGAAGAAACAGCTACCGGATGTCAAAATATGCGTCCTATTACAACCACCGTTCAGGTGCAGGATTTCCCGATCGCTGACTTTACTACTAATATTGATGATGATGACCCAATCTGTTATCCTAAGGTGACTAATTTTATGGACAATAGTACCACCTCCAGCCCCCTCTCTCAAATGTGGGACTTTGGGAATGGAAGTACTTCCAATAATGATAACCCATCTATTACTCTTGGAAAAGGAATGTTCACCGTAACTTATATTGCTTCTACAAGTTTCGGCTGCCGGGATACCACTATGCGCGACTTTACTTTGGTGGGACCGGAAGGAGATTTTATAGTAGATCAAAATTTAATCTGTTTGGGTGACATCGTTAATTTTACTTTACTGGATACCGTAGACATCAGCAGTTTTCGATGGGAGTTTGGAGATGGTGATATGATAACTGGTGGTCAGATGGTTTCTCATGAATATGATTCAATAGGTACTTTTGTGGCAACGCTGGTACTTACAGGAGTCAATGGAATTTGTGAAACTACTCCTCAGGAATTTATCACCGTACAAAATTTAGAGGCTAGTTTTGAAGTAACGGATGCTTGTTTTGGTCCTATTCAATTTGTAAGTACTTCTACAGGACCAGTGCAGGATTTCTTTTACGATTTTGGCAATGGCTTGACCAGTATTGACGAAGACCCAATCGTTAACTTCCCCGCTCCCGGTAATCAAACAGTTGAACTAGTCATTACCTCCAGTATCGGTTGTCAGGATACAGTGAGTCAAGATGTAGCCATTTTTGCCAACCCTCAGCCTTTGGTAATGGATAATGGAGGTTGCCAAGATACGGATATAACCCTCAGCGTTGAAAATTCGACTACTGGCAGTTTTTATGATTGGTCGCCAGAAGTAGATAACAATGGCGCGCCAACCGTTGTCGTGAACCTTAGCGAAACAACCACCTTTACAATCGTCGAAACAGATGGTAATGATTGTCAGGGTATGACAACTGCTACCGTAGAAGTAGTACCTGCCATTCCTGAAGTAGAGGATGTTGTACGAAGCGTATGTGAAGGAGATGAGCTGAGTATCACCCTTCCGACAAATCCTTTTTATACCTACCGCTGGACCGTAATAGGTGACGGTGATACGAATGGACTCAGTTGTATAGACTGCCCCAACCCTACCGTAACCATCAATGGGTCTGTTACTTACCAGGTGGTGATTAGCGACCAGCAAGGAACTTGCCCTGAGGTCTCTGCTACATTTACTTATTCGGTACCTGCGAATAATAGCATCGGTATGCCTAACGCTTTTAGTCCCGATGGGAATGACTTGAATGATAATTTTAATTTTGAGGTTGCTAATGACAATAGTAATATTACTGTGAATATTTTTCAAGTGTTCGATCGTTATGGAAAACTTGTCTATGACAATAATAATCCAGCGACTGGATGGGATGGAAGGTTTAAAGGAAAACTGTCTAACTCGGATGTGTACTTGTATAATGTAGAATTATCGGTAGACGAATGTATCACATTGCCTTTTCAAGGGGATGTTACCTTAATTAGATAAGGATGAAAATATTAGCATTTGGTATTGCAAAAGATATTGTCGGTGGGGCAGAAGTAGAGGTAGTTGTTGAAAATGAGATAACTGTGTTGGAGCTGAAAAAACTAGTCCTTAATACTTATCCGGCTTTTGAAAAATTAACAGCATTGTCGATTGCAGTAAATAATGAATACGCAGATGACAATCAGGTTATTTTAAAAAACGATGAGGTGGTGTTAATTCCTCCGGTGAGCGGTGGATGATATAGTTGAATCTTTGTAAATTGAAATACTTAGGATGATTGATATTCAATTATTAACCACGCCGCTTGATCCTCAAAAGTGTTTAGACTTTGTTGCGAATCCATCGGCGGGCGGAATCGTTAGTTTTGTAGGAACCGTTCGTAATCAAACCAAAAATAAACTGGTATTAAAGCTCGAATTTGAAGCATATACGCCCATGGCGATTACTGAAATGCGGAAAATTGCTGAACAAGCCACCACTCAATGGCCTGTAGAAAAAATAGCCATTCATCATCGGGTAGGGACGCTGGAAATTGGGGAGATTGCAGTCATCATTAGCGTAGCTTGCCCACATCGGATAGCCGCCTTTGCCGCTTGCCAATTTGCGATTGATACGCTAAAAGAAACCGTACCTATCTGGAAAAAAGAATTTTTTGAAGACGGTGCCGTCTGGGTCGCAGCACATCCATAAAAAGGATAATCTATTTCGTAGTTTTTATTGAAAATTATGCGCTTACCTTGTCATTTACTGCACTAATCAACAGCTTTAATTTTTTCCAAATCAGCAGGCGAATTTACATTCGTCAACGTCCGAGTATCTGGTGCAGTCAATAACGCTACATCCGAATTGATCAAAACTTTACGTGGACAGGAATATCCTTGTGCAAGAAAAGACAATAGTACCGGATAGCTTCGTGGTTCCCAAATCGTAATCAATGGTTCAGGAAACGCATTGTCGGGACTGTGAAAAGCAGTAGCCAGTTTTGACGGATTGCGATTGTTTATTAAGTATTTTAAGGTCGCCTCATCTAATAAGGGAAGATCACAAGCGACGACCAACCATGCCGTATTAGGATTTTTTCTAAATGCGGATAGTATGGCTCCAAATGGCCCTAATCCAGAAAAGGTATCAAAGATCATCGGCATCCCGAATAAATCAGGATCTGCATTTTGCTCCGGACGACAGGATAGAAAAGCAGGATCACATAATCCACTCAACATTGCATGCACATATTCGCGCTGTGGCGCACCATGGTAATTAATTTTCCCTTTGTCTCTTCCCATTCTTCTACTTTTTCCTCCGACTAAAACCAAACCCGAAAGGGGGGGAGCTGCGGTCAATAAAGTATTCTTTATAAATAAAGAAATGGCAGAAATATTGTCTGCTGCATAGACTGGAATCTGTTCTGGATTTTGTGCTACAAGTACTTCCTTCAGGTAGTCAGGTAATGCTGAAATTCCTTCTGTTAACAATATTAACCCCACGTTAGTTAGTCGATCCAGCTTTTTACGGAGTGATTTTTCTTTACGAGGATCTACAACTAAAATCTGACGGGTGGCCGTAAAATGGTTGCCATTGACGAGTACGGCATCTTCATCATTGAATAAAGAACGGTATTGATAGGTATCTAAACTAACGGTCTTGTCAAACCGATGATAGTGGATTTTATCCGTATAGTTTTGGGTCGCCCCTGCCTGGATGACAGGAGGAGTAGCAGGTGCTGCTTCCTCGTGTGCATGATCGGCATCAACGTATCCGAGTCGAAAATCAGCAGCCAGCTCGGTAATAATTAATCTAGCTAATTCCTGAATAGTAGAACAAGGGGTGCCAATGATTGACCATTCGTTACGGTGGAAAAAACCGAGATCAGGACGTGTCAACTGAGTATGCTTTTGATGTTTATTTTTCATGATAATTAAAATCTTTTTTCCCTCCTGTTTTCATTAATAATCGAGTTTCTTTTATTACAATATCATGAGACATTGCCTTACACATATCGTAGATGGTGAGTGCCGCTACACTTGCTCCGGTGAGGGCTTCCATTTCTACGCCAGTTTTTGCAGTCAGGCTAGCAGTGCAGATCACCACAATTTCTTTTTTATCATTGAGGGAAATACTTAGCTGGCAGTTGTCTAATCCAAGTGGGTGGCAAAGTGGAATAAGCTCGCTGGTTTTTTTAGCACCCATAATACCCGCAAGAATAGCCGTTTGAAAAACAGCTCCTTTCTTTGTTTGGATATCTCCATCGCTCAGTTGTGAAAGGATGGTATCGTTTACAATTATGATGCTTCGTGCAGTAGCAGATCGAAGGGTTATTTTTTTTGCTCCTACATTTACCATTGATGGGTTTCCATCCGCATCTAAATGTGTCAGTTGATCGGTCATTAGTTTATTTTTTTTAAAGGAATCCTTACCCGCCGATGGTCGCCATGGATTCACTTACCGCATGTCCACCCGTCCGATTTTGTTCTGCTTCGAAGCCATCTTTTGCACGATGACTCAGCGCATTTACAAATAGCGCAGTTATTTCAGCATCACTAGCCCCTGCGCGCAAAAAATCTTTAACATTAAAAACACCATTATCGTAAAGACAGGTCTTTAATAGTCCAGTAGGCGTTAGTCGAATACGATTACAAGTGCCACAAAAAGTTCGGCTATACGCTGCGATAACTCCGACAGTACCGAGATGGTTAGGGATTTTATAATTAGCGGAAGTAGAAAAAGGAGGGTCAGGAATTTTTTGAATATTGGGAAATTGAGTTTTTATTTTATCTAGAATTTTTTGATGATTCCATAGCGCTAGTCCGTGATCGTCCCCACTACCGTTAAAAGGCATTTCCTCAATAAAGCGTACCCCAACCGGATGATCTTTTGTTAATTGCGTCATTGGAATAATATCTTCCGTATTTTTTCCTGCCATGACCACTGCATTAATTTTGGTAGTGATGCCGTGGTCAAGCAAAGCGTGAAAAGTCTCCATTACTTGTGGGAGCACATCCCGACGGGTGATGTCAAAAAATCTTTTAGAATCTAAACTATCAATACTGAGATTAATGGATTGAATACCCATTTTTTTGAGGTCGGGAATTAAAGGAGCGGTCATTGTTCCATTGGTGGTCAGATGCACTTGTTTGATGCCGGGTACCCGACAAACCGTTTTGAGAAAGTCCATCATCCCTTTTCGTACAAAAGGCTCGCCACCAGTAATCCGAATTTTTTCAATTCCTTGTTTAGCCAGTATTTCAATCAGACGGACCATTTCCTCATAAGAAAGCAACTCTTTTTTATCTACGTAGGTAATTCCATTTTCGGGCATACAATAAAAACACCGAAGGTTACAGCGATCTGTAACGGCTAGCCGAAGATAATTGATGATCCGTCCATGGTTGTCGTACAACATAATTCTTGACGCTGTTTGGATAGGCGTTAGTTAGGAAATGTTGATTGCATCATTTACTGATTACTCCCTTTATTTGATGCCCATTCCAAAGTTACGATAAAAATAATAACAGAGAAATATTTAAAAAAATCTATTCAAACTTCCTGAAAACTAAAGTATCAATTTGTGGAAAATTGTCACTTATTTTAAAGTTTAAAACTAGATGTTAAAATATAAACCTCTGATTATTATTTGTTAATAAATAGTTGTTTTGTTTATTTTAATAATTTTATTATGTCACGATAATAATGAAAGTATATTGTCGTTTCGCCCCAAATGGCCCGTATATTGTATTTGAATGTTCCACCACTCTTTATACATATATACATCCTACCCTTCTCAGATACTCCCCATTATCTTTCTCCCTGTATTTTATAAAAAATCTCCCCAACTAAATAGTTTCTTTAAAAGAAGAAAATCTTAAAACACGATTACTGATTTTCTGACTACAAAGCCCAGACCATGCACGTGAGATTTACTAGCAGACTTTTTTTGATGTCCTTAATAGGAGGATGAATGACAACTCTAATCAATGCCCAAACTTTAGAATACGGAGATGCCATTACGGCCTCTATTTCTTCGTTAGGTGAAATTGATACCTACACTTTTACAGGTAATGCTGGAGATAAGGTGCGAATTAGAATGCGAGGAAGCTCGCAAGGTGTAGACGGTTGTTATCAATTGTTAAGCCCAGCTGGAGCAATCCTAACCGAAGTGTGTGATGATGGAGGAATCGTTCAAACGACTGCGTTTGATTTACCCGTATCAGGCACTTATTCTATCGAAGCCAAAGATCATAATGATAATGATACTGGTGATTATGGATTGTCTTTAGAAATTTTAAATCAACCAAGTACTGCCACACTGATTAATTGTGGAGATGATTTACTGACCCAGCTTGACAACTGGACAGAGGTAGATCTCTTTGCATTTAATGGTCAAGCTGGTGATAAGATATTGGTGCAAATGCGAAGCGTATTTTCTAATGTAGAATGTCGCCTGGAACTACTAGACGCAGCAGGTAATATACTCGCTACTGAAGTTACCCAAACCGGATTAGCCAGCATCAGTGATATAACACTTCCTGCTAATGGACAATACCAGATTGCGGCTTATGATGGAAATGGAAATGACACCGGAGAATACGGAATTTCTTTTCAAATCGTCAACAAACCTGCTTGTGCAGAAGTACTGAATTGCGGCGCAACAGAAATATACGACTTGGAGAAAATAGCGGAAATTGACGCGTATACGATCAGTTTGGTAGCAGGTGATCAGCTTCAAGTTAAAGTGACTGATTTGGCTGAAATTATAGAGCCTAACATTGCGCTACATGATGCAGGGGGTAATATTGTTGCAAATGACATCGCTAATAAGCATGCAGCTATTAATGTTAATATTCCTGCTTCCGGCGCATATACTTTAATCGTAAAAGATGATAAAGGAAATGATACAGGAGCGTACTCGGTTGCACTACAAATAGTAAATAGCAGAAGTTGCGCTCAATACCTTGATTGCGATAACGCTACTTTCCGTGCGTCACTAGACAGCGAAAACGAAATTGATCTTTATTCTTTTAAAGCGAGAGCAGGAGAGATGATCAATGTTCAGATGCGCGGCTATCTTAATGGTATTGATCCGTTATTGAAAGTATTCGATAAGCAAGGTAACTTATTGGCTTCTGATTATATCAACGGTGCAATGGCCAGTATCAATGATCTGATGATTCCAGCGGATGGAATATATACCATTACTGCGGAAGATCGCAATGGTAACGATGTAGGAGACTATGGATTTTCTTTTCAGCGAGTACATCTTAATTTATGTCCAACGCAACTTAGCTGTGAAGCCGAAACCACCAACGGTCAGATTGACATTTTTACAGAAATGGATGTCTATTCTTTTGAAGGATTAGCAGGGCAAATAGTGACCTTTGAAATGGTAGAAGTAGAGACTGCACTGGAACCAATGATTCGCTTTTATGCACCGGACGGAACATTATTATTGGAAGAAGCTAAATCTTTTCACGTAGATGTAACAGATTATTCGCTACCTCAGGATGGCCGATATGTAGTCGTTTGTTTGGACAAAAATGGTAATGATACAGGAGCTTATACGATCTCTTTCAACTTGGAAAATGCAGATTCCACTTCTGTTTGTACAACCTGTGATGATGGAATACAGAATGGTTCAGAAACGGGAATTGATTGTGGAGGAGCTGACTGTGATGAATGTTGTGCAGTAGCAGGTACGACTTGTGATGATGGAAACCCACTTACCTTTGATGATGTGGAAGATGGTAATTGTGGATGTGCAGGTGAGATTTGTCCTGTTGCTAATGCTGAATGTACTTCTTGTCCTGAAGACTTAGTTCTATATTGCTCTGAATTGAGCTCATCTGATAATGATATTACTCAAAACGAACGTGTCCAGCAATGGCTAAGAGGGGATCTTAACTCAGTAGTCTGCACGGTACAGGAATTGGTTAACAATTTTGATCCTTCCATTTTTGCTACAGTTTGTGATGTCGTGAATACTGGAGGAGAAATCAGTCAAGTAGTAAATTTTGAATGGATTGACCTTTGTAACCAACTAGTAACTTGTTCGGCTTTAATTACCGTTATCAACGATAATGAGCCACCCTGTATCGCCGCAGGAACACCTTGCGATGATGCTGATCCCAATACTGAAAACGATGTCCAAGATGGTCAATGTAATTGTACTGGTACCATCATTCCACCTGCTCCGAGTGAGTGTGATCGTTTGGACTTGTCCAGCTATACCGTCAGTGCTTACGGCGGGTCAGCTGATCAGGGAAGTATAGCAGTAATTGAAGATGATAAAGGGTTTTTGTTAACTAACAATGCCTGGAAAGCGATTCCTTTTGATTATCAAATTACTTCGGATACCAAGCTTGAATTTGAGTTTATGTCTAGCAAGGAAGGCGAAATTCACGGAATTGGTTTTGATAATAACCTATCCATAAATTCTAATCTTATTTTCCAACTATATGGAACACAATCATACGGAAGAAATAATTATAATGATTATGCTGTCGAAGGTACTTATAAAAAATACGTCATTCCTGTTGGAGCATTTTATACAGGCTTTGCGAGGTACATGACGTTCATTATGGATCACGATGCTGCTCCACGAGATGGCAATAGCTTATTTAGAAATATAAGAGTATACGAAGGGATATGCGCAGATATTGAAGAGAGTATTGTTGGATGTGGGACGGGAAGTATTTCACGAGATGTATTTTTAAATATTCCCGGATACGAACTGAGCGATGTACCTTGGGATGAAACAGCTGATATCTCGAATGAATTAACCAAATTTGAGGCACCTATAGACGTATACGATCATTATGGTACCCGAATCAGAGGCTATATTTGTCCACCACAATCTGGAATGTACACCTTCTGGTTGGCTAGTGATGATACGGGAGAGTTGTGGTTAAGTACGGATGACAGTCCTGAAAATGTTCAACTGATTGCCAGTATTGATGGCTGGACTTATCCACAGGTATGGGATAAATTTCCAAGTCAGCAATCTGTTCAGATATACCTTGAAGCGGGCCAACAGTATTATATCGAAGCTTTCCAGAAAGAACATGAAGGACTTGACAACTTAGCAGTAGGATGGCAATGGCCTAATGGTACCTTGGAACGTCCGATCCTTGGCGCACACTTGTCTCCTTATACTGGGGCAACAACGGAAGGCGTAAACGATCCAGGTGATGTCACCAATAACGACGCTGTAGCACCATCGGCTAATTCTATCAATAGGGCGACATCCGAAGTGTCTATCAACATTTATCCTAACCCAGCTACAAATGCAGTCAATGTTGAAGTATCGAGTTTTATAGGAAAAGATATTTCGATGATGGTGACCAATAGTTTTGGACAACCGATTTACCAACAGGCACATGATAATTTGA
>Ga0114957_1005482_pt1 | contig 10512 bp, 9 predicted proteins | sample BantaG_FD_87175 | JGI IMG/M metagenome (GOLD analysis project Ga0114957, IMG submission 87175) | Marine algal microbial communities from Bantry Bay, Ireland - BantryBay_4 metaG | ecosystem: Host-associated > Algae > Red algae > Unclassified | place: Bantry Bay, Ireland | collected 2014-11-21 | reverse complement strand
TTGATAATTTCTTTGATATTTTTAACAGCTTCAGGTTTTTCAATCTTTGCAATCACTTTAGCAAGGTGATTTTCAGCTTTGATGAGTTCTTTTAACTCTATAATATCCTTTGCTTCTCTTACAAATGAGAGTGCTATCCAATGGACAGGAAGTGTCAAGATGAATGCGAGGTCTTCTCTATCTTTTTTGGTAAGGCTTGGGAGAGAGATTTTTGTATCAGGAAGGTTAACACCTTTATTTGATTTGAGTACACCGCCAAATAATGCTTTGAGTTTCACATTTTTTTCTCCATCAGTTTCTACTACTTCGAATACAAGTTTGCCATCGTCACAAAGTACTTTCTCTCCCTTAGCGACGTCTTGAGCAAATGAAAGGTAACTCATGTAAGCTTTCTCAGATGTACCGATGCATTTCTCAGATGTAAATGTAATGATATCACCAGATTTGACGGGTTGACCTCCATCTTTCATCTCACCTACTCTGAGCTTTGGTCCTTGCAAGTCAGCCAAGATCCCAATATTGAGATTGTGATCACTGTTGATTTTAGTGATGCGTTCGACTACTGTTTTTTTATCTTCATGATTTCCATGAGAAAAATTAAGTCTGAGTATATCAGCTCCAGCTCTTATTAAGTCCTTGAGTTGTTCTTCTTCTGAACAAGCTGGTCCTAATGTGGCAACGATTTTAGTGCTTTGATGTTTAATATTCATAAGTGGTCGGTATTACTCTACTGCACAATACTACACAAATAATACCAAGCTTTCTGTTCTCGGCAAGTAAACTTAATCGAATTTTATAAACTTATAAAGGGGTGAATATTTCATTAATTTCGAATTATTCTTGAATTAAGGGAACAAATATTGAATCAAGTCCCTTATTTGAATTGAAAAGTTGCATTTATGGATTAAATGCAACTATTGTACTCATGGAATGGAGAATGAATAAAAGGAGATTAAAAAGATAAAAACGTCTTACTCCTTGTAAATACAATTGATTATGTTTTTATTTGCATTCCAAAATTTTAAATATTATGTCTGAAATAGCAGAAAAAGTAAAGAAAATTATTGTTGACAAGCTAGGTGTTGATGAAGCTGAAGTTTCTCACGAAGCAAGTTTCACTAACGACTTGGGAGCTGATTCACTTGATACTGTAGAACTCATCATGGAGTTTGAAAAGGAATTTGATGTATCGATTCCAGATGATCAAGCTGAAAACATCGCTACGGTAGGTCAAGCAATTGACTACTTAACAAACCAAGTTGGATAGTCTACTAAGACTTATTCATAAGGTCAAAATGTAAAATAAGGGTTGTACTCGTTGAGTATAACCCTTTTACTTTTGACCACTGTCTTTTTATGTTATATCCAATTCATAATGTTCTAGTCATCAACAAAAGTGGTAATTCGTCAAAACTTCTTACATTTACAGCTTGAATTCACTTGTTGACTGAGGTCTCTTACAGTTAGTGGAAACTTTTTTTTAAGTGAAAATAGTAGGCGATATTTTATCAAATATATTAATCATCTGATCGACAAATGAGAAGAGTAGTTATAACAGGCTTGGGTGCATTGACTCCTATTGGCAATTCACTAAATGCATATAAGGATGGTCTTTTCAATGGCAAAAGTGGTGCTGCAAGGATTACAAAATTTGATCCAACACACTTCAAGACTCAATTTGCCTGCGAGCTAAAGGACATCGATGTTGAAGATTACATCCCAAGAAAAGAAGCTAGGCGAATAGATCCATTTTCACAGTATGCCTTAATTGTCTCTGGAGAAGCTATAGAAGATTCTGGAGTAGATTTAGAATCAGTGAACCTCGATCGCTTTGGTGTGATTTGGGGAAGTGGAATAGGAGGATTCAAGACTATCGAAGAAGATATCGAAGAATCTACAAAATACGACAAGCCGAGATATAGCCCATTTTTAATTCCTAAGTTAATAGCGGATATTGCCCCGGGTCACATCTCAATCAAATATGGATTGAGGGGACTCAACTATGCAACAGTATCAGCTTGTGCTTCTGCATCTCATGCTATAATCAATGCAACCGATTACATTAGATTAGGTCGAGCAGATCTCATCATGTGTGGAGGAAGTGAAGCGGCAGTAACTAAGGCTGGAGTTGGTGGATTCTCATCAATGAAAGCATTAAGCTCACGTAATGATAACCCAAAAGCTGCTTCAAGACCTTTTGATGCAGAGAGGGATGGATTTGTACTTGGTGAAGGAGCAGGAGCTTTACTACTAGAGGATCTTGAGCATGCTAAGGCACGTGGTGCTAAGATTTATGCAGAAGTTGTCGGCGTTGGAATGTCGGCAGATGCGTATCATATCACTGCTCCACATCCTGATGGGCTAGGTGCAAGTAACGTAATGAAGTATGCCCTCCAAGATGCAGGACTCAACACGAGTGATGTAGACTATATAAATGTCCATGGAACATCAACACCTCTTGGTGATATCGCTGAGACTAAGGCAATAGGCAAGGTATTTGGATCTGACGCCTATGACCTCAATATCAGTAGCACAAAGTCTATGACAGGACACTTGTTGGGTGCAGCTGGAGCTGTAGAAGCAATAGCAGGAATTATGGCTATTCAACATTCAGTGATTCCTCCAACTATCAATCATCATACTCCTGATCCAAATATTGATAGTAAGCTTAATCTCACATTTAACGAAGCTCAAGAGAAGAAGGTCGACATTGCACTTTCAAATACATTTGGGTTCGGTGGACACAATACAACTGTTATATTCAAAAAATTCTAAGATGTTTTTTAGAGTGTATAATTACTTTATCGGACAGGACAAAGAACTTGTGAAAAAAATTCACAATGTTCTCGGTTTTACTCCAAGTAATGTCAATCTCTACAAGACTGCTTTTTCTCACAAATCGATGAACCAAGGGGCTAATAAGAATGGAGTGAATAATGAAAGACTGGAATACCTTGGTGATGCAATACTCTCAACCGTTGTAGCGGAATACCTCTTTAGAAAATATCCAACACAGAAAGAAGGATTCTTGACAAAGATGCGATCTAAAATCGTTAAAAGGAATACACTTAACAAGGTTGCAGGTGAGATGGGGTTAGACATTTTGCTCAGTCACTTTGTTGACACAAGAATCAGCAGTTCTATGAAAGGGAATGCTCTAGAAGCCCTAATAGGAGCAATCTATGTTGAGAAAGGTTATAAGAAGACTAGAGATTATATCATTAAGAACATCCTCATCAAGCACTTAGATATCAATACTTTAGAAACAGTAGAAGACAATCACAAATCGCAACTTTTAGAGCATTGTCAAAAAATAGGAAGCAATGTCGAGTTCAAATTGGTGTCGCGCTACAAGGTAGACAAAAGAGATAAATTCAAGATTGCTGTGAATGTTGATGGCAAGCAAAAAAGCGTTGCAGAAGATTTTAATAAGAAAGCTGCTGAACAAAAAGCCGCGAAAATTGCTATATCCAATATACTGGACCAATCAGTATCAGCATAAACCCTTATTATGGATTCTCTCTCGCAAATTGTCCTCGGTGCAGCAGTCGGGGAAGTTGTCCTTGGCAAAAAAATAGGAAATAGAGCAATGCTCTGGGGAGCTATCGCAGGTACTATTCCTGATTTAGATATTATTTCCAATCTTTGGTTGAATGAAGTAGATGGTCTCGCAGCTCATCGTGGTATCAGCCACAGTCTAGCTTTTGCAGTATTGGGAGCTGTTGGCTTTGGTTGGGCTGTAGATAAAATGTACAATTCAAGCTTCCAAAAGCATATCGCTATTTTCTCCCGTTCGATTTTGATCTGTAGTCTGATTGTTGGTCTGATCTATTTTGGGGTAAATTCCGAAAAATTATTATCACCTTTAATCGGGGCAACAGCAATTGGAGTTCTTGGTTATCTTTGGATGAACAAGAGATACCGGACACATCCTATCGCATCACCTAATGCGACGATGCGTGATTGGATTTTACTCTTCTTTTGGGGATTAATTACACATCCGATATTAGATTGTTTTACTGTTTATGGCACACAACTCTTTGCGCCATTTTCCAAGACACGAGTTGCTTGGAGCACAATCTCCGTAGCTGACCCTCTTTATACTGTTCCTTTTATGATTTGCTTGATTCTTGCATCGTTTATTGCAAAGGAAAAGAGATTAAGAAGGATTATCAATTGGACTGGTATCGGAATTTCATGTGGGTATTTACTTTTCACAGTAATTAATAAGCAGAAAATCAATGCCATATTTACTCAGAGTCTTAATGAACAAGGGTATGTATATTCCGATCTGATGACATCACCTACAATACTGAATAATATTCTTTGGCATGGAGCTGCTAAGACTGATACATCGATCATATTCGGCAAGTACTCGTACTTTGATACAGACAAAAAGATTACTTTCTACGAGGAGCCGATGGGAGATGAAAACTTAGCTGGGATAGAAAACCACCGTACGATAGAAATATTGAAGTGGTTTAGTGATGGCTATTACAATGTAATAACTCGAGGAGATATCATACAATTCAATGATATGCGATATGGTCGATTTACTGACGATGACACATCACCTGACAACTATATTTTTATGTTTAATTTAAAAAGATTAGGAGCTAATGATGTAGAGATGTTGAAATCACAAGGTGGGCCACCACCTGGAAATGAGGCTGAGATCTTCAGAGCACTCAGCAAGAGAATTCGTGGAATAGAGTAAGTTTATTCTCGTCCAAGATTAGACAGCAGATTCCTTACCCAAGAACTCACAAACTTTATTGACCATCTCTGGTGATCCCACTATAAAAGGTGATCTTTGATGCAGCTCTGTTGGCTCGATATCTAAGATTCTTTGATTACCATCTGTGGCAATACCACCTGCTTGCTCAGCAAGGAAGGCCATTGGTTTACATTCATATAGGAGTCTCAGTTTGCCACTTGGAGCTGTAGTCGTAGATGGATAGAGAAAGATACCACCCTTAATCATATTTCGATGAAAATCAGAGACCATAGACCCAATATACCTACTCGTAAGTGGTCTGCCTGTTGCTGGATCTAATTCTTTGCAATATTGTAAGTAAGCTTTAATACCGTCTGAAAAAAATGGGTAATTTCCTTCATTAACAGAGTAGATATGACCAGTTTTAGGAAATTGAATCGACTCATTGGACATAAAAAATACACCAATAGATGGATCAAATGTAAATCCATGGACACCATTTCCAACAGAGAGCACCATCATTGTTGATGATCCATAAATGATATATCCCGCAGCAACTATCTCCGTCCCTTTTTGTAAAAAATCTTCAATCTTTGCTTTCGTCCCTACTGGTGTCACTCTCTTGTAGATCGAAAATATCGTACCGATAGACACATTGACATCTATATTACTTGAGCCATCAAGTGGATCAATGAGTACGACATACTTTCCTTTCTGGCACGTCTCAGAGTCAAAAGCAATAAACGAATCTTCTTCTTCACTTGCTACACCACAGATTTGTGCCCTTGCTTTAAATGCCGCGATAAACTTATCATTGGCATACACATCTAGCTTCTGTTGATCCTCACCTTGGATATTCGTATTTCCAATTTGCCCCATGATCTCATCGACAAGACCTGCCTTATTGATTTCACTGTTAACAACCTTAGTTGCGAGTTTAATACAACTGAGTATCGAAGTCAATTCGCCAGTAGAGTTAGAAAAGGCGTTTTGACTATTTACAATATGTTCACCTAGGGTCTTAAAATTTGCCATCCTTTATTAATTTAGAACAGAGTGATTAACACAAAGGTAGAGATACTTCTCTGGAAGTGTAGTTAACATCATCTATATAATATTCATTTATTTATATTTTTATTGACCTGAAAAAATGAAATTCAAACCACTATCTTTGAGTCTACTTAAAAATAATGAGAGCATTAGTCATTTCTGGTGGAGGAAGTAAGGGAGCATTTGCTGGAGGTGTAGCGGAATACTTAATCAATGTCGCCAAGCGAGATTATGATATCTTCGTTGCGTGCTCTACAGGAAGCTTACTGATTCCTCATCTATCGATTGGCGAAGTCAGTAAGATCAAATCAGTCTTTACCAATGTTTCTCAAAAGGATATCTTCAATATATCACCATTCCATATCAAACGACTCCCTAACGGTGAGTTTAAGACTAAGGTAAATCATTGGAATTCTATCCGAATGTTTTTGAGAAGAAAAAAAACATTTGGTGAACATAAAAATTTAAGAAAGGTAATCAGCAAAATGTTTTCGGAAGCAGATTATGAGAAGATACGAGGAAGTAACAAAAAAGTAGTCGTCACAGTAAGTAACCTCACTACAAGCCGTGTAGTCTATAAGCACCTTAACGATTTTGAGTATGAAGACTTTTGTGATTGGATGTGGGCATCGACGAGTTTTGTACCCTTTATGTCATTAGTAGAAAAGAATGGTTACGAATACGCTGATGGTGGTTTTGGTAATTATGTCCCTATCGAAGAAGCAGTTAATCTTGGAGCTACAGAGGTCGATGTGGTCATACTCAAACCAAGGCAAATAAATCATGCCTTTCGTAAGACCACAAATGCATTTGACCTTTTCTTGAAGACTATGGAGTTTTCACTTGATCAACTTTCATATCAAGATATACTTATTGGTCATTTAGAAAGTATCTACAACAATAGGGTCAAAGCAAAATTCTTTTTTACCCCAAGATTACTTACTCAACATAGTTTTATCTTCGACCCAACGCAGATGAAACAATGGTGGCAAGAAGGCTATGATTATGCAAAACAAAGGCTAGAATCTGAAGGTTAAAACCCAATAATCAATCGCCTTTTCAACTAGTGTGAAATCAATCCGTACACTTATACGGAAAAGCTAAAATCGGAAAGACTTAATTACTTTAAGCTAAAATCAATTCAAGGATAGTCATAACATAACTGCACAATTCAGCACGAAAGTGGCATAATTTATGCAGAGTATTGGGTGTTATGAATATCGAAGAAATCAATAGAAAACATTTTGTAGAAACCGACATGTACTTTAAGGTCGGCTACGGACTCTCTTCCAAGTTAACTGCCTATAAGTTTGGGTTCTTCACACTAGAGGTTATCATCTCTAAAAAGTGGAATAAGAACTATAACATCACTGCTCAGGAGATAGCTAACTTATGGAAAGATGCATATCCAGAGCTCAAGAATGCACTTGGCTGCAAGGTGTTTGTCATAGATACGAAGAATCATCCTTACAAGCAGTATTGTATCCATAGAGGTATCCACCCTGGATATGATGCAAAAAAGGGTGTAATATTTAAGAAAAACTATCTTAATTAAGTTTGGATTATTGAAGTGTATCACCATACTCTTTTAAGGTAAAGTTTTAAATTTGTTTACTCAGAGATGTTCTATCTTTGAAAGATGAAGCATTTGGTATTATCCCTATTATTAAGTTGGTCATCATTTCTCACCGCGCAAGAATTTGAAACTCTTTTTCCCACCTTGATTGGGCAAGATTTGATGGAAGCTGTTCAAAATAACTTTACAACAGACTCTGTATTGAGCTATGGGATGGCTCGAGACACGCTATTTGCCAACATCTTTGCTAAGAATGACTCTTTAGAGTGTGTTTACTCTGGATGGAAGCGTTACTTAGATCCAAATCTTGATCCTACACAAGCAGTCTTTACAAATAATGGAGGTAATGAAGATATCAATACCGAACATAGTTATCCTAGAAGCATGGGGGCACTTGAGGGGACACCTGCACATTCGGATATGCATCACCTCTTCCCTACTCGAGCGACAGTGAATAGTGCTAGAGGAAATGAAATCTTCATGGACATTCCAGACAATGATACTCAAAGTTGGTTCTATTCTAATCAGACACTTTCTAACCCTCCAACAGCTCATATTGACGATTGGGCTGAGGTTTTTAGTGGTGGATTTGAGCCACGAGAAGAATTTAAAGGGGATGTTGCAAGAGCTATCTTTTACTTCTTTACAATCTATCAAGAACAAGCATTGAACGCCTCACCTGAATTTTTTGAACTCCAGCGTGAGACTTTATGCCATTGGACTTCAAATGATCCTGCAGAACAAGATGAATTGATAAAAACATATCAAATTGCTGGGTACCAAGGAGACATTCCTAATCCTTTTGTAGTAGATTGTTCACTCTCAGAAAGGCTTTACTGCCAAAATGTAAATAATCAAGTCTGTATCACTTCAACAGAAGATCTCGAAGAGAATCTTACAGAATGGAAGCTTTCGCCTAATCCAAGTAATTCAAACGTGTTAATCATAACTTCTGATACTCCTTATACCGATGCTTCTATTTACGATAATTCAGGTAGTATCATATTTAGCTTACCGCTCTCACCTACTGAGACTCGTCACATTTTAAAACTTAACACCTCACTTCCAGCAGGTAGTTATCAAGTCCAACTCTCTCATAGACTCAACCAAACTCAGAGCAAGGCACAAACTTTGATTAGATTATAACTTCGTCTTCAGAAAGCTTCAAATCTGGATACTTCTTTTTGAGGTTGTTAATACGCTTACGCAAATCACTTTGAGCATTAATGTGACTCTCTGACTGTGGGTTGAATGGCCGATGACTCAATTGTGAATTAATACTGCGGACTTCTTTAAGAATAGCTGTTGTCCCATCAGTAAGTGCAGTATCTATAAATCGAGACCAAATGTGTTGTATCGCTTGTCGGTTAGGATGGACAAGATCTGATTCTACCCACCTATAATCTCTTAACTCATCAATAAACACCTCATAAGCTGGCCAATAACTGACGAAATCGTGTCTTTGCTCTAATCGCATTGCTGCAGTCAAAAGTTGAGCTTTACTTCGATTATTTGTAACAGCACCGAATTTAAGGTACCTCACAGGACTTACTGTCAAAATAATCTGAATATTGGGATTATATTCTCTAATAGCACAAAACACGGTGCTCAATCGTGTAGTTACCGCCCTTGTGTCAATTAAGGTTTGGGTAAACAGATTCTGAGGAAGTTTATGACAGTTACCTACCAATTGCCCACTTTCGTTCTTCCGATATCCAACAGCAGTACCAAGAGTGACTATCAATGTAGTTGCACTCTTGAGTTTTTCAGCGAGAGTTTGATAAGATTTATTTAATATTTCTTCGAGATTAGCTTGGCTTTGATCTCTAAAACTAGAATGAAAGTTATGATGATAAGTGAGGCCTTCTCTTGTAATGTACGCTTGAGCTTGAGGAGTTTGAGTTGTAATAGATGTATCCAAATGGTGAGCTATAATATGTGGATTATAAAGTATTCCTAGTGGATTGACACTGACATCAAAGCGATGCTGCTCTAAAAGTCTCCCAATGTGATCAGAAAAACAGGACCCAAGTGTTACAATTGATTGATTGTAACTCAGTTGTTTTTCTAAAGGAGGAATAGAGATATAACTATGAAAACTCAATTTGGGAGCGATTTTTGATATTATAAAATAATTTATGTAATGTTTATTCGTCTTTTGATAATGATTTAAAGATAAAATAGCGTAGTTTTATTCTTATTACCGTTCAAAGGTAATAAGATACGAACTCCATTTTACGAATTAAGAAAATACACTTTACAAATAGGAGTTTAAAAATTAATTGAATATGCTTAATTATTTACGAAGTTGTGCGGTAGTTGTCCTTGTTATTTTAGCATTTGGATCACAAGCACAAGACATCCACTTCTCACAATTTTACATGTCACCGTTGAATACCAACCCGGCACTCACTGGTGTGATGAATTGTAACACAAGATTAGTCGCAAATTACAGAAATCAATGGGCCGGAGTGCTTGGTGCTAATGCATTCAACACATATAGTGTTTCATATGATCAAAAAATATCAGTAGGACGAACAGATTATTTCGGTATCGGTGGTTCACTTTGGAGCGATGTGGCAGGATCATTAGATTTTGGTACTACACAAGGTAGACTATCATTTTCTTATGCCAAGAAGATGGGAGGATATAGAGATAGGTCTCACTTTTTAGTTATCGGTGCAGATGCAGCGATTAGTCAAAGAAGGTTGAGTTCGTCAGCTTTAGATCAAGTTTGGTCATCGCAACACGATGGAAATGGTGGCAACACAGGAGTCTCTCCTGGAATTGTCAATCAATTAGATTATGACTTTATCTATGCCGATTTAGCTGTGGGACTTTTATGGTTCTCTATCATAGACAAGTTTAACAACTTCTATGCTGGGGCAGCAATCCACCACATCAATAGACCAAATGTAACATTTCAGGCGTCTTCAAGCGTAATAGAACCAATCAATCAAAGAATTACTCTCCATGCAGGTGGAGCATTTGAGATTGACAAAGGACTAGCATTAGTTCCAGGATTTGTATTCTTAAAGCAGGCAAGTCAAGTAGAGCTTAACTTAGGAACAAATATCAGATTTGACGTAGGGTCTGCAAGACAAGATCAGTCTTGGCAAGTAGGTGCATGGTATAGACTTGCTAATCAGTATAGAGAGGCAACTGCTGC
>Ga0114957_1005479_pt1 | contig 10514 bp, 9 predicted proteins | sample BantaG_FD_87175 | JGI IMG/M metagenome (GOLD analysis project Ga0114957, IMG submission 87175) | Marine algal microbial communities from Bantry Bay, Ireland - BantryBay_4 metaG | ecosystem: Host-associated > Algae > Red algae > Unclassified | place: Bantry Bay, Ireland | collected 2014-11-21 | reverse complement strand
TTTACAGCTGATTGGACAATCTGTTCCGAAACGACAACCACCCGAGGTGCTCATGACGCTCGATCGTGAATTTGAATCATAAATGGTGCAATGAGACACGGAAGGGCGTGGCAAGACTTGTACCCCGTCCTTCACGAGGTGTTCCTGGGGGGGTAGGCAGGCAAATTTTGACAGCCTTGAGGCAGCGGATTACTCGATCGCAGATCAGCTGTGAATCATCACTTCAAGTGCCATCAAGTGCGGTGGGCCCCGCACAGGAGCGATCGAGTTGCGCTCAGTTGTAAAGCAGGGTACCTTATAAGCGGGACACATATAAATGCGCAATGACTGTATAGATAAAACAGTGCGCTTCTCTTTTGTATGTGTTCCATAGCTATGCTGCGAACACTAATGTGGTCGACACACCAACCCAAAGCACGAAAGACAGGGACGCTCGCTACCGCGACATCGGTCCCACGCCACAGGCTCGCATGGTCAAACACTAGAGCAAGCCACAAGTCCGAGCGAGAAACAAAGCAAGGCCAAACGATGGTGATGCAGCCAGCACGACACAGAACGGCAACGCCACTAGCAGAGAGAGAAAAAGCAATGCAACAGGAGCAAGCAAACCAACCTGGCCAGCACGAGACGACGGGGTCCACAGAGCCATCGAAACGCCTGAACGGCAGGGGGGACGCACGTCCACGCGTCCTCAACGGCGAGCGGCACGGTACGCCTGCCACTGGGCCGCGTACTCATCCGAGACGGGACGGATCTCTTCCTCCTGCTCGTCGTCCCAGCCGCCCTCGAGCTCGCGCTCAGCAACACGAGCAGCTTCGGACCCCGGCAGGACCGGGATGTCAGCCGGGAGCGGAGCCAGACGCATGGGATGCGACGGGGTGGGCACCATTGGGCTGGGAGGGGTCTCAGAGACAACGGGGACAGGGGAAGGGGGAGCGACAGCCGGGGCAACGGGAGGAGCCTGAACAGCTGGAGTAGGCGGCGCGACGGTCTCCTGTCCGGGGATACCCGGAGGCAGCGCCAGGAAGCGATCGGGATCAGCGCCGTCAAGCAGCTGCAAACCGTCGTGAGCGTCGGCGTCCTTGGGTAGAACGTCGTGGAGGTAGACGAGTTCGCGCTCGAACAATGCCTGGTGGCCCTGGTTCATGACACCGGTGCCCGTGTGGATGGGCGGCAACCCAGCGCGATTGCGGAGGTACGTGCGCACCTGTCAAAGGGTACACGAACCAACCCATGATGACCGAGCAGTACGACAAAATCACGTGACATCCAGAGAAATGGTCAGTAGCCCGAACACGACAGCTTGTCGCCAGGCACATGGCAACTACACGATACCAAATATGCACCAGAGAAGCAGGGAAGCAGCGCTCGTGCTAAAGAACAGCATGTGACAGACGGTACAAACTTACTCGGAAAGTCACATTGGCAAAGTGCCCAAAGAGGCACCGGATGATGCGCGACGCCTTGTTGGGACCCGACCAGGCGACCATGTGCGGCGTACCGTCGATTTCCTCGATGACCTTAGTCAGCGCCTCGAGTATGGCGAGCCGTCCGTACGCATCAGAGATGAACGAGTTGCCGTGAAGCAATTCCGTACACTCATCCGCCGAGAGCTTGAGAACGCGCCGCGTCGAAGAAGTCGAGGGGGAGCTCCAGGTGCCCATCCCCTTGAGCGTGTGCAAATGCTTGACGAACGCAGCGACCGCAACGGAGGTCATCGACGTGTTGAGATGGCTCACAAGGCGCTTGACATACTGGTACGCGACGACCAGCGCCACCCCCTTCGCTGGCTTACGCACCGGAAGCATCATCTTCTGTTGAAGCTTTTGGGCAGCGCCTGCCTCGGACACCTTCATAACGCGGGCAGCCACGCGCAAGAGAAGCGTGTTAACGGTCGCCGCGACCGGATACACAGCTGCGGAAGAGGTGGCTCCGCGGATATCCTCCATGAGCGCCACGAGCAGCAGCCCCTACGCGATGGACACAGAGAAGCCACAAATACAAAGACATATAAACGCAGATGGGAGAACGTGCAGGCCGTACAATTAAGTTGTCAGATACCACGACCACGTGAGGTGTCCAGCCAGGACAGCACGCCGCCCGCCTGCACCGCGAGGCACACATGCGATCCACTCTGAACCGTCGGAGAGATGGCCAGACGCAGACCCTCCCTCGTACAGTCCAGAGGAATCGAGCAAGACACACAGACGAACCTTAATATCCTGGATGACACCAGTAGAGTGCTGCTCTGCGCCACCAGCACGCGTAGCCGCTTCGCTGGGCACGGTAATGCGGTCACCGAGCTTGTTCAGCGCATTATTCATCTGCGACAGGCGCTCCATGATTGCCCCAGAATCTGCCCCGGACCCATCGGCAGAGGCTGCTAGACCGTCCATGCGCCGCAACGTTGACGCAGCCTGGGTCTTGACCACCACCAGCTCGGCGCGAAGACGTGTCATCTCGCGCCGTACGGAAGAGAAGCCGTTCCGGACAGCGACGTGCACGTCGCGCAGCGTCAGGGCCGACGGCAAGTCCCCATTGTTCATAGCAGTGGCAGGGGCAACTGCATTCGCCGCTCCGCGCGATGCGCGCATGGCTTGCGAGCCGCTCGAGCGAGCGCGTCGCCCAACAGACGGGCCGCTGTAGCGAGGGCAAGCCGCCGGCGACGCAGGCGGCGTGATGTATGCTGCGACGAGGGCGTCGTCGTCCATGTCGCTGCTGCTCTCAACGTCACCAAGCGCAGGCGACAGGGTGGGAACACGCCCAGCGGAAGGGTGCCGCGGATGTGGCGGCGGCGTGCCTGCACTTAGCGGCAGGGTCCGGGTATTGATGCCCGCCGGTGCAATGCCTTGGGACACCACCGGTGCCGTCGGGGGAAGGACGAGACCCGTGCGCGTGGACTGCACGGCGGCGAAGACGGCTTGAGCTCCTAGTGTGAAGAACGCGGCAGGAAAGAGGCGTGGGATCCGGCTGCGCGCGGCGAGCTGTTCAGCCAGAGCATCGCTTGCGCTCACGATACGCGCTGCCGGCGGCGCCGCCGCCGCGACAGTACCGTCAGCTTCGCCGGCCACCGCCCGAGTCGCGCGCACCACCTCTTGAGCGTCATCTTCGACCACTTCCGCGCGTTCGTCATTGTCATCCGCGACGCCTTGCGCATCACGATCCTCGACGCCGCCGTAGTCGTTGTCATCACCTTCCTCGACATCACTTTCTTCTTCAAACTCGGGCGGGGGCGTCGGGGGGTCCGCGTACATCCGCGGAGCGACCTGCATCACGGGCGCTCTGCGCACAAATGCATGCCGCGGAGGCAGGCGTCGGGTGTGCTTGCTGCGGAGTGACGGCCGCTGCCGAGGGGACATGACCGTTGCACGCACCGCGACGGGCGACACCAACGCCGATCCATCACCCGACAACACAAAGGCAGCCGACGACGCACCGCCAACAACAGACACCCTACGAGCCGCCGCCGCCCCGGCAGCCGATGCCGCCCCACCAGCCGACGACGCACCGCCAACAAGCGACGCCCCACGAGCCAACACCGCCCCGGCAGCCGATGCCGCCCCACCAACCGACGCCGCACAGCCAGCCGAAGCGGCGCCGCTGGCCGAAGCAACCATACCAGCCGAAGACGTACCGCCAGCGGACACCACAGCACCCACCGACGGCGCCCCCACAGAGGACGCCGCAGCGAGTGACATCTCACCAGCCGACGCCGCATCATCCGCGAGCGACGCCCCGTCAGCGAGCGACGCCTCGGCAGCCGGAGGCGCCCCTCCAGAAGGTGCTACGGCCCCAACAGACGCCATCCCGCGAGTGGGTGAAGCAACAGGTTCGGCCTTGGCTTCCTCCATGTTGGCCTCAATCTTTGGACGGTACAGGACGACGCCTAGGTCGCCGCCAAACTTGAGCATCGGTCGGCTCCCGCGGCCACTGGAGGAGCCCGCCGCAGCAGGAGGCGCCCGAGACTCCCAGGAGGACGGGTTGTCGACGTCAATGGGCTCGTTGACCGGGAGGGCGACCGTTGCCACACGCTTGCCCTTGGTAGACGGGGCCGCTGCGACGAACTCATACGCGTCGACGTCAAACACCGCCTCCTCAAAGGCGCGCTTCTTCGAAGACGGCGGCAAGTGACCTCGACGCGAGTTGTCGGAGCCATCGGGATCCATGGCCAGGCGAAGCCTTGGCCACACCGAGTAGCCGGGGGACGAGGGTGGTAAGCGGGGTGTGGATCGGTGTGCGCGTGCGCGGGGGGTGCTATTGTAGGATGTGATCAGGTGCGGATGCGGGCGGGGACTGACGGACGCAGGCGTCACTCCAGCCGCGATGGCGCTCGATTAAGTACCCGCTGGCACCGACCAGGAAGGCTCCAGACAGTAGCGCGCCAACAGCTTGCACGGAGCACCAAGCCGAGCACACCCGCGGCCGCAAGCATCGGACTGCAGTGCGAGTCGCCAACTCACTGGCCCCGCAGGGGCGGCGGGCGTCTGGCGACCAGCACCCAGTGCGGACCGGGCCACGGTGCGAGACGGGAAGCATGTGCCCGGGGGCAGGGCCACGGCCTGCTCACCAGGCCAGCAGCGCATACACGCACCACCCACCCGCACAAAGCCAAACCCGGCGCGGCCGCGCCCGCCCCTCGCGCGGTCGAAGCGGGAGTGCCACGACACATCCCGTCCCTCCACCTCGAGCGCCCTACGGCCCTGCCGTCGAAAGACACCCTCACCATCGCGCACCACACGATGCCATGCTGCACCCCGCAGTTCACGCCGGCGGGAGGGTGCAAACCATTGGCCTCTGTCAACTCCGGGGACGAAGGCAACACCCGCACAAACAGGAGTCACTGGAGCGTCGACCACGAGCACCGTCACGGACGGGGGTCGGGGCGGGGGGGGGGGGCCAAAAAAAGCGTGGGAAAAAGGGGGCGAAGGCCGGAAAGGGGGAAGGGAGGGTGGAGGGGGGGGGGAGAGAATAAAAAAGAAGTGAAGGAAAAATAGGGGTCAGGTCGGAAAGGGTGCATGGAAGGGGTTGGCGACGAGCATAGGTGGCACCATATGCAAATGGGCACGGGGGGGGACGGTGGATGAGAGCGCAACGGGGGGGGGGGGTAACGCAATCGTCATGTGCTCGTCCCGGCACGTCGCGGCCGTCCACCCGGTGGCCACTTACACTTCGACAAGGACTCAGCAAACGTAGCCGGGAGAGCCCGAAGAGGCAACCCATCGACATCGTTGGACGGGTATGGGAGTGGGCGTAGCAGGCGTGGGTTGCGGCCTTGCTTGACGCCACCGACGACGACGACGGCAGGTGCCCTGGGTGTGCGGCGAGATTGGCAACGTGGAAGGGTGTCCGCGTCGACACCGAAACCAGTACAGAGAAGTGCGCACCGGCCCTCACATAAGTCCAATAATAATGCTACACTGACGGATAGAGTATCAGCGCTGCGGGGTTCGAAAGCGGAAGGCTACTTAATCCGCACGGGGTCAGCGCAGCACAGGGATAGCGTAGACAGAGCCGTCTCGTGAATTGAGATCTAAGATGCACTGGTGCCACCAAGAGTTCGGATGGTATCACAAAAGAAACTGCGAGATAACTAGTGTGAGAAAATCCCCCTGCCTTCTCAGAGTTAACTTCAGCGACCAAAGTCTGCGTGTGAGCCGACCTGCACGGGAGTGAGGAGCGCTGCGAGCGTCGGACGAAGCCGCCCACTACTCATCTTTCTCGTCTGTCGCGGGCTGGAGCAGTGCCCACAACGGGGATTCGAGCGCGTGATGTAAGTTCTGCGACTGCAATTCGGCACCATCACATGCCCGAGGAGTAGCGTACCTGTAGGACGCGGCGAGCACCGGAGCAGCGTTCGCCGGCCCCTCCCTTGAGACGCACTGGGTGTTGCGCCGTACATTTTTTCAGCGCGCCGCCACCTGATACAACCGCCTGTGGTCTTCTCCGTCGCACTTTGGCAACTGACACTGGCGCACCATCAGGGAGCCCTCCTCACATTTTCTTGGTTTGTGTTGATAGCAACATTGTCGCGTCCCCCGCTCTCTGGCTCGAGCTACTGTCGATGATACACACACCCTAGTGGCTTCATCTTGCCTCAAATTCGCGCTCCAACCAGCGGTCTTTTTCGCCACATGCGGCCGCTTCCACCCCCTTATTCATCCTCCAACCCACTCCCGCCCGCCTCGCGTCCGGTTACCGTTCTTGCATCATCCTGAGGCCGCATCGAGCACGGTACGTTGGCGGTATTTCGTTGATGTCCACCTCTTTTCCTCCATGAGCTTCGTCTCAAGTACCGCATACCTTATCGTCGCTTTGATGCCTGACGCCCACGTCGGCGACTCGCCTCAATGCTGGTACTGCACACTTCTACTTGCGTTGCCGCCGGCTACTGACTGAACACACAATTTCTGTCTCCTCCCGCTCTGGACAGCTGAAACGCACGCTTCTTTTTTCGTTGTGCCTGTTCACTGGAGCAGACTATGATGGGAGGCGATGGGGATGTGGGCGACGCTGGGGCTTGCTGGGCCTGTTGGTTCTGTACGCGTGTCTTTTTGACAACAGGGAACCGCCATAGGCACATGGCCGCCAAGCACCGGGGTCGCAACCGCCTTGTGTCGCCGCTGGGCTTTGTTGAGCTACATCTTCGGGCAGCCACCGGTAATCACCGCCGTGCAGCGGCCGCAGGGGAGCTCATTGCCGGGCACGGTACCGACCAAAGCGGCTCTCGTGGTGTTGCCGTGGCCACCTCCTCTATTGGTGCTAGACCGGTACCTCCTGAAGACATTGGAGGGGGACTTATTGTGCATGGCGGACTCGGCGTCGTTCGTGTTCCAGGCGACGGGTATGCGCGAGGGGCTCTGCCAGTGCGCAGGCCACACACAGTCTTCCAAATGTCGACGGCTTCACGCATATGGGCTTATTACGAGGCCATGCCGGAGACCAGTGAGACGAAGCGCCTGGAACCGCCCTCCTTTGGACGGCAACCTTCTCGCTTCAACACGCCTTTGCTACAAGAGGCATTGAAGTTTGCCCTCAGTGCTGGAGGAGCGGGGCTGTCGCAAGCTGACCAGAAATGGTTTGTGGCCGTGCTTTTGATGGTCGAGAGTGGAGGCGCATTGCGGTCGGCGCACGGCCAGCGTGGTGCTGGTGCCCGAGGATGGAAGCGCAGTCGGGGTGCTGTTGCTGGCGGCCAAGGTGTGGCCAGTGTGCGGGAATGTGGCTCTGGTTGCGCTTCGGGTGCAGCGCCGTCGGACGCAGAGAGCTCCGACCATGGGCTGGGGGAGCTTTCCCGGGAGTTTTCCACAAGCCAGTCATTCGCTGCTGCTGTACGAAAGGAGCAGCGGCGCGTACTGTCCAAGCTGGGATGGGACGAGACGCCGCTGGATGTGGAGGGCGTGCGCTACCAGTTTTACTCCAGAGACCTTCTTATGGTTGTGCTTGCGCTCTTACAAAACGCCGGGCACGTGCAGTTTTGGGGCGAGGAGCTGGGACCCGGACCTGATGGGACGCGGATGCGCTCGGACATGTTGGACAGTGACCTATTCTTGGAGGAGGAGGCCATTGTGCGCGGCCGACACGGCGCACTTTCTTTCGTTCTGGCGGTGCAGCTGTTTGTGGACGAGGCCGTCGTCTCATGGTCAGGCGCGCACTATATGTACCCTGTTCGGGTCCGGGTGCTCAACGTGCGCGACCGCACGGTGCAGTGGGTGACTGTCGGTCACGTCCCACACGTCGGCAAGCCTGTGGCCCGCACGGCGGCCGCTCGCCGTCGCGCAAGCGATGGCCGTAACGGTTTGCTGCAGCGTTGCCTTGCTATCCTCCTCCGCCGCTTCGTGGGTGCCAGTCAAACTGGTGTGTCGGTGGAGTTTCCGGGGCGGCAGACGCTCTTGGCTGTACCGCGTCTACTTGGCCTCGTTGCCGACCAGCTTGGCGAAAGGTCCGTGGTTTGCCTCATGGGCAATGCATGTGAGTTTTTTTGTTCACATTGTATGGTGCGGCGAGATGTCGCGGGTGGAGCCGCGGGTGTCGGTGCGCCTCCTCGCGATGTTACCGCTGTCTTGGACGGGCAACTCAACGGTTCGATTAGCCGCGACCGTGATCCCCGACCGTCCTTGCGCAACTATCTGAAGACCGAGTACAGTGCGCTCGCATTTGTGCCCTCAATCGGCGCCATCTGGGGTATGGCGACCGACGCCAAGAACCTGTACAGGATTATTTCCTTCGACTTGCTCCACGTGTGGAAGCTGGGTGTTGTACGCATGGTGGCCCAGCGCTTTCCGGCGTTCTTGCGTGTAGCGTGCGCTGGGCAAGACGCTCGACTAGGTCCTGTCGGTGACACCCTGGAGTCGCTCAACTTACGAGCATGGGAAATGGGGCATCTCAACGTGCCTGCCCCAACGCCGCCCGGGTAAGTGAAGCGCTTAATTGTTGGCCCCTGGCCTTGTACCTGGACAATCTCCGCCGCGCTGTGGCCCTCAAACCTGCCTCTGTTTCTATTCTGACATTCCCTGTCTGTGTAGGGTGTAGGGTACTGACTGCTGCCTTCTCATGTGCCAAATTCGCAATATCGCTTGTGTGGTGCTCTCACCGACCACTTGGTTCTGGTTACCTGCTTGGATAGCTGTTTCGTGCCCCCAACGGACAAGCAACTTCAAATGACGGGACGCTCGTGGCGCTACGCGCTGACTATCATGCCGCACATGATAGCAGGTGTTGGCGGACCGGCTGAAGAGTGCCTTGTACAGCATGTCGATGCCGCCCCCGCACGAGAGGGTGCTCGTGTGCAGCGGCCTGTTGGCGAACACGACGAGCTCGACGATGGGCATGGTCCTGACGCTGATGGGCTCCAGGCGGCAGACGAGGTACTCCCCGACCCTGTCGTCGCTGACGTCATCAGCTCTGAGAAGTACAAGCGGCTCTATGGGGAGCTACCTCTACACAGAGCGGTCCTGGATGTCTTTTGTCGCATGGCGGCGCTCGGCGGTCGCCTTATGGGGGATAACATGACGAACACGACACACATGTCGGAGCGGCAGATGCGGTCGCTAGCGGATGAAGCACGGGAGTTCGTCCTCGAGCGCGTGGACCTCCTCTTCGGTCCTGCGCATACGACTAAGGCCCACCGACTAGCCAACCACCTTCTCGCGGCGTTAATGCATAACGGGAATCTCTGGGAAGGCGACACAAGCGAGAATGAGGCTCTGCACGGCCCCTGCAAGAAGATGTACATGCGGACCAACAAACGTGGTCCCTCCATGGTACTCCAGATGATGCGGGCGGCAGAGGCGCAAACGGAGGTGCTTCGAGAGCTGTGTGAGCTGAAGGACGAGGACAATACGGGCCTCTTAGACCTGTTCGACGGGGACCCCTACGACGAGGACGTGCCGACGGCTCCTGTACAAGTTTTGGTCCGCTCCCATCGCAGCCGACGGGTGACCATCGCTGACATGATGCGAACGTCGGGTATGACCCAAGTCGGTGAGCTTCTCGGGAAGCCAGTCGAGTGCAACGTGGTGTTGTCATCCTCTTTTTCGTTCTTTTGTACGTTCGAGTGGGGAGCGCCTGCAGTCATGCAGACCGCCCACGCAAGCGAGAGCTACATGGGGAAGCCGCGCTACGACTTTATCTGGTACACCAATGGCGATGGGGAGCGGGAGTTGGGGTACATCCGACTGGTCGTGCGCATGCTGGCAGGTGCTGTCGACGACTTCGTCGTGGTGTGCCGCCTGCACGAGGTGCCGTCCATTCCCCACTGTTCCTTGACGCGGTCGGGGTGCAAGCGACTTGCGTGGTGCTTTTCTTCGGCCGACGATGAGTGGCCTCTTCTTGCTCGCGTGCCGCTATCACATGTCCTACGCATCGAGCACGTCGTACCTGATTTTCAGGACCTGGGTGACCGTCGCGGGCTGCGTGCAGTGACTTCCAACATCCAGGACACTGCAGCCGAGCGACACGTGCAGCGCTTTTTCACCAACTGCTTCTTCCCGCTCACGTCCCGGGCGATGAACCCAAGCAGCTAGTGCGGGTGCGGCAGGGGTTGGGGTGGCGATGGCTGATTTTGTCATGTGCTCGCGGAGCACAGGGTGACCGGGAGGGGCCAGGGCGCAGGATTTTATGCGCGTGGGGAGGGAAAGTGGTGCTTTATGGGGCGGGCCTGCAGCCGTCAGCTGATGTACATTTGGCGGCGAGTGCAGGGACCCGTCACAGCAGGATGTCGGGAGGAGAGCGGCGACCAACGTGGACGGGATAGAAGTGAACAATGTGTACGGGCTAACGGGCTAAAAGCAAGGAGCGAGAGCCGAGGACTAAGGACAGAGGGGGTACATGTTTGTAGTACTACGGGGCCCCCTATGCGCCAGGGGGCCACCGCGGGGACGTCGGCGACGGCGGGGGACGGCGGTCCCCGACGCGTGGTGGCGACGCCAGCGGCGGTGGTGGCCGACGGGTTGGTGACGCGGGATGGCGGGGCGAGGGGGCGGCCCCGCTGCCCGGCTCGGGCCACTTGAGGGAGCGTA
>Ga0114957_1005478_pt1 | contig 10517 bp, 7 predicted proteins | sample BantaG_FD_87175 | JGI IMG/M metagenome (GOLD analysis project Ga0114957, IMG submission 87175) | Marine algal microbial communities from Bantry Bay, Ireland - BantryBay_4 metaG | ecosystem: Host-associated > Algae > Red algae > Unclassified | place: Bantry Bay, Ireland | collected 2014-11-21 | reverse complement strand
GGGTGCTCTTCGGCCAGGGATGCCACCAGTGCTGGGGTCTGGTCGTCGGAATCGCCATCGACAACCACTATCTCGAGAACCTCGCCGGGGTAGTCCTGGTCGAGGACCGCTTCGAGCACCTCGACAATGCAGTCGCCCTCATTGCGGATCGGCAACACGACCGACACCGAGGGGTGGCTTCGAAGTCCCATCGATCCAGTGTGGCCTACGGGCCCAGGCGAGCGCCTCTTTCCGGGGGACGGTGATTTGTCGGCGCAGGCCGGACAACTCGTAATCGGCGGCGCGACTGAGAGCAGCCGATAAGCCCCGTTCGCTCTCGCCATCGGCCCAGCCCTACTCTGGACAAAGTGCACGTACTGGGAATCAGCGGCGGATATCACGATTCAGCGGTAGCGGTCATCTCTGATGGCCATGTGGTGTCGGCCGTCCAGGAAGAGCGCTTCACCAGGAAGAAGAACGACGCCACCTTTCCGGTGCAGTCACTGAAATGGTGTGTCGAGGATGCGGGCATTACAGCTAAGAGCTTGGCGGCGGTCGTGTGGTACGAGAAGCCGCTGACAAAGTTCGTGCGGGTGTTGAAGACCTTCGTTGCCGCAGGTCCGCGTGGGCTTCCTGCCTTTCCAGGCGCCATGGACGGGTGGCTTCGGGACAAGCTCTGGGTCGCCTACACCATCGACAAGGCGCTTCGATCACTGGACTTACGAGTTCCAGGAAAGGTGATGTTCTGCGACCACCACATGAGCCATGCGGCGGCTGCGTTCTACCCGTCCCCGTTCGAGCGAGCCGCAACTCTGACCTTCGACGGTGTGGGCGAATGGGCGACGAGTTCGATCGGTCGAGGTTGGGGCAGCCATGTCGAGCTCCGAGCCGAGCAGCATTTTCCTGACTCGATCGGGCTGCTCTACTCGGCTTTCACTCAGCACTGTGGGTTCCGCGTCAACTCCGGCGAGTACAAGCTCATGGGGCTGGCGCCGTTTGGCGAACCGCGATTCGCCGACGAGATCCGCTCCGAAATTGTTGAGATCAGTGACGACGGCACCTTCAGTCTGAACATGGACTACTTCGATTTTCTGGCCGGACGGCGCACGACCAGCAAGAAGTTCGACTCGCTCTTCGGCCCGGCCCGTAAACCTGAGAGCGAAATCACCGAGCGGGACTGTGACCTGGCTCGATCGATCCAGTTGGTGACCGAGGACATCGTGCTGGCAATCGCCCGGCATGCCCGAGATATCACCGGCGAGAGCGATGCGGTGATCGCCGGAGGGGTTGGGCTCAACTGCGTTGCCAACGGTCGACTTCTGAGAGAAGGGCCTTTCGATCGACTCTGGGTTCAGCCTGCGGCCGGTGATGCGGGCAGCTCACTCGGCTGCGCTCTCTGGGCCTGGCACGAGGTGTTGGGAAACCCTCGACCCGAGCCTCCGAAACCCGACGGGATGAGTGGGGCGCTTCTCGGCCCAACGATCGACACCGATGAAGTGGTCTCATGGTTGGAGGTGGCAGACCGCCCCTTCCTTCGCTTTGAGTCTGAGGCCACACTCGCCGAACGGGTGGCCGAGCTCATCGCCGAAGGTGCGGTGGTGGCGGTGTGCCGAGGCCGCTGCGAGTTCGGTCCCAGGGCGCTGGGGCACCGGTCGATTCTCGCCGACGCCCGAACGACCGATATGCAACAGCGACTCAACCTCAGAGTCAAGAAGCGAGAATCGTTCCGACCGTTCGCGCCCGCGGTTCTGGCCGAGCACGCCGAGGACTGGTTCGACCTCGGTGCCGAGTCGCCATACATGACATTGGTGGCCGATGTGGATGCTCGTCGATGGGTCGACAATCACGTCGGGGGATCGATGACGCCCGAAGAACGGGTAGCTCAGGTGCGTTCGGCGGTTCCGGCAATCACCCATGTGAACCACAGCGCAAGAGTGCAGACGGTCGACGCCACGCGCGCGCCCTGGCTACACAAAGTGCTGGCCGCCTTCGAAGCCGACACCGGGTGCCCCATGCTTGTGAACACCTCGTTCAATCTTCGTGGCGAACCGATCGTGTTGACCGCCGAGGATGCATACCAAACTTTCATACATGCCGACATCGACTGGCTGGTGCTCGGTGACCTTCTGGTCGACCGAAGCCACCAACCTCCATGGTCCGGAGGGAGGGCTTGTCTTGAACTCGATTGAGCAAACCAAAGCCCGTGATGCAGCCGAGCCATCGCCGCCGTTGTTGACGTTCCTCACGAAGCCTGGTGACGGAGTCGGTCTCCTCCTGGCGTTTTGCATCACGATGTGGTCTTGCTTCGCCATGCTCTGGATCTGGCCTGACTTCGCAATCCGTCTCCTGGCCCCCGTTGAGAATCGGGAGTTGGGCGCAATTGAAATAGTCCAAGTCGTGAGCCTCATCGCCATTTTGTCGCTGGCAGTCGCCGAAGCGTTTCGGCCAGGTCGGAGGATGGGCCACAAGTGGCTGTGGGGGGCTATGGCTGCTGTGGCCGCTTTCGTGTTTGTGGAGGAGATCGACTACGGGCTCCACTTTTTTGACTACCTTACGGGGCGGCCGTCCTTTACGACCGGATTCGGTGGAACATGGCGAAACCTTCACAACCAAGGCGGTAACAACGATTTCATCAAGATCGTTGTCTTTGTCCCGGCAATCATCCTGTTTGCTATTTTCCCCCTGGTTTCGCGCAGGTCAGTGAAGTTCGGGATCGAACGACGACACGCCCTGTTTTTCTGGTTCGTGGTGCTTTCTAATGTGGCGATGCGCATGCTCTTTGACTCTGACGGCTCGCCAATTCCAGAATCAGTCATGCAGGAGAGCCAAGCCACTTGGGAGCTTGTCGAATTGGGCCTGTATGTGCTCGCATGGACGTTTCTGGCGGGCTGGGTGCAACGCAACGAGCGCAGCAATCAGAGGGGCTGAAGTCGGTCCGCCGTCGCCTTGGTTCGGATGAACCGCTCTAAGCTAAGCCTCGAAGAGCGAACTGGGCCCAATTTCAGGTCGGCCAAGCGTCAGGCAGTTGGTCGCGCCTCGGCCTTGGGCTCTAACCTTCGAGAGGTGGCGCTCCTGCTCGAAGAATCAGTCCGAGGCGGGCCTCATCAGGTGCCATGCTACGTGCCCTTCACTAACCTTTACTTCGACCAGTTTGGGCGCGCTTTGGCATGTTGCTTGAATACAGACCACGTGCTCGGTACCTATCCCGAGGACTCTGTTGTCGACATATGGAATGGGAAAGCCGCTACGAAGCTTCGGCGTGCAGTCCTGGAAGGCGATTTCGGGTTGGGCTGTCAGGCCTGCCATACGTCAATCACCGACGGCAACTTCTCCGGAGTCCATGAGAGGTTCGACCCCCATACGGGCCGACAGACCTCGCTGCTCTCACGACTGAACCGCCGGATCAGACACGCACGACTCGTGACTGGCCATCAGGTGGAAGGCGAAATGGATCGGTGGCTATCGGCTGTCGCGTTGCTCGATAGCGCAATAGTCGGCCAAGAGTTGATCAACGCCGCCCTCGCTTGGGCTCAGAGTCTCGATGGCCCTTCGGATTTTCCGCCATCGCCGACGCGCGAGGCCAATAGCCGTTTGCTCCTGCTGGAGCTGTCGAAGGACGACGCAAACCAACGCCGAACTCGCATGCTGCTTCAGGCCCCGTCCCGCGAATTCGCCGGTGCCCTCGATGATCTTGAGACCGATCAACTGAGCAGGCAGATGTCTGAGTTTTTTGATCAGGACGGCGACGGATAACGTCACCCCGCAAGCCAGTTGGTGGAGCACTACGTTCAGCAGACAGACCGGCTGTTCCCAAGGTGAACTGGTCACAACTCGTGAAACGTCTACTGGAGACGAGCATCAGCAACATTGTTGGACAAGTCGGCGCATTCGCCAAGAAGGCCTCCGGGGAGGAGGCACGACAGAGCCAGTTGGTGATAGTCCCGCTCCGAAAGACCGTGGTGAACTGCGGTAATCTGGGTGAACAAGCCCTGCGCTCCCGACATGCCCCGTAGCTCCATCCGTATGCCCAGATCGGTTTCCGCCGCCAAAGCTCGATCTGTTCCGGCGAGACCACAGGTTACGAGGCTCGAGTCCGCTGAGTCTCGGAAATAGAACGCAGCGAGTCCCTCGACAGGACCACGGGATCGGCAGGAGATTGGGCCGCTCTCGATATCCGCTGACACTCCTGGGGGCAGCAAGAGCATCACGAGAGTGTCGAGGTAGACCTCGCTGGCATCCGAGTAGCTGGTCAAGTCGAGCGACCCCGGACCCAGGTTTGCCAGCAAGACCTCCAACGTGGCGTCACCGAATGCCGACCCCGTTTCCAAGGAGGCAGCCACTGCAATGTCTGGCAACACCGGAGGGTCAAGGAGCGCAGTCGACCCGAAACCTCCGCTCAGATCTGGCCTCACGGGAGTGGCTGTCACCACTACTTCGTTACTGATCGTCCCGGGCAGCAAGCGCTCGATGTCCAACGATTCTTTCGGTAACTCCAATGCGGCGTCCCCGACGAAGGCCGCCATATCGGTATCTGAACTCAATGACTCCGCTGCGCCTCGATCGAATACCTCCAAGCGGTATTCGATTTCGCTTTTCTGGAGCGACGTCGACGGGCCGGTCAACAGGGCAATCCCGCCATTGGATTCAGAGATGTTGCCCAAGACCGGAACCGCCTCGCTCGCGAGCACCCAAATCCCATGGCCGCTGTTTCCACGAACAACATTGCCTTGGGAGCCGTCAGTACCCCCGACGACGGCGCCATCGGAATCTGCCACCTGCAGTCCGTGCCCACCGTTGTTTGCGATCACGTTCTGCTGAACCCTCGACCGCGGGCTCGATGCAAGTTGGATGCCTTCACGACCGTTTCCCATCGGTGAAACCCCGTCGGCGGCAACACCGACATAATTCCCGATCACTCGGGTCTCGCTTGCGTTCACGATTGCCAGCCCAAAGCTGGCATTTCCAGAAATCACGTTCGACTCAGCCGGGCTCGCTCCCCCGACTATGTGCCCCGAGCTATTGTCCAGCGAGATTCCGCCACAGTTCTCAGCCGTCGAGTTGGGCAAGGGTTCAGTGCCCGAAGCATCCAGCCCGAGGTAGTTACCCTGGATCGTCCATCGATCGCTGCGAGTGTTTGGCGAGACACCGCAGCCGCCGTTGCCGGAGATCAGGTTGCGGTCGCGCGGATCGGCACCTCCGACTCGAGCGTCGATCGAACCGTCCCTGAACTGCTCGACACCACCGCTCGCGTTGCCTTTGCTCACGGTTCCTGTCAGGTCTGTGCCAATGAAGTTACCGGCTACCACCACCCGGTTCGCCCCGATCAACACAGCGTCGCCGGCGAACCCATTGATAGCCATCCCTCGGAGGCTCACATCATCCCCTCCGAGCTGGAGACCGGCTCTTGCCGTGGAGCGTTCTCCACTCAGTTCGATCATGAGTTTCGCATCGAAGGGTTCGGGTGATCGGGTTGTGTTCTCCGCTGAGCCCAACTCGGTGGTGGCATCAATCGACACTGTGGCGACCACGGGAGGGAGCGGCGTTGTTGGGCTGATTCGGTGAGGCCCTGGCCCTTCCCTCTCGGAGATTGCAAAGTGGATTCGGTCGGCCCCGTCCCCGGCCAAACATTCGCCGGCGGCCTCACCCGATGTTGCGTCCTCGTTCGCGCTCACAAGCGCTTCGCGAAGGGTGCATCTCCCGTCGTCAGCGACGATGTCTTCAGATGAGTTGACGACGATGGTCGAACCCTTGGGAGTACCAGATGCTGTGCATGAGATCACCGCAACGGCGAACACGAACAGCATGAGCCACCAAAGCACGTGGTGCCGACGCGTCACGGCTCTGGACTGACTGGGTTTGTCATACAATTTGAGGGCCGCCCCGGCCGCCGGTAGCGCGCGAGTGCTTCATTGAAGGTTAACGCGAATGGCCTGACGGCAAGAATGCAGGGGCGGCCTGTAAGAGCGGTTTTCGGAGAGTGAGTGAGGCTGGAGCTCGCAACTGACGGCGGCGAGATCGATCTGTACCATGTAGCCAATGTTGCTTCGGATGATGCACGGGTGTGCTCTGATTCGAGAGGTCGCACGGTATGCCCGTCTCAATCGGGCATGGTGGCTGTTGGTCGTCCTACCGTTTGTGATCGTCGCCATGCTCGGTGTTGGCGCCGCAGAGACGGTCGTTCCCTACACGGTGTACACGCTGTTCTAACAAGCGGTTCCTGCCAGTTGCCCGGGTCACTGCTAGTTGACCTTTTCTGTGGCAAGGCGCTGGATGTCGGATTCCAAGTGTTCGTACAAGCGTTCAGCCACGAGCCAGGCGCCGAACTCGTTCGTGTGGCTGGAATCGAAATAGACGGGCACTCCGACGTCATCAAATACATCGCTCACATCGATGGCGTCAGTGCCGGATGCTTGCAGGGTCTCTCGGACCTGTTGCCGCTGGTCGAGTCCCGTCGGATCCATGTTCAGCCGGCGAAAGAGTGGGTCGTCGGCAGGTGATGGAACCTTTGTAGTCAAGAAGGGTTGCCAAAAATGTCTGATATCGAACTCCCACGCCGCAGCGATACTTCGACTCAGTTCTACGCCTCGCCCATACTGCTCAGCCGCATGGCGAATCTCAAAGGCCCGTCGGTCCTCGTCAGCGATGGCTGCGACCTCAGTATTGGCAGCAAACGCGTCACGCTGCTCCTCTGAGACTGGCAGCCAACGAACCCAGTCGAAGTCGACGTCTCCCGCTTTGACTCGCTGCACACCCAAACCGGTGTCGTTGGTCCCGTCGTAGAAAATGACGAGGTCTGGATTGGGGAGACCACCGCCAACGGCGTGAGTGAGGCGCTCGGTGGCTTGCCAATTGACATCGGCACTGACGCCGAAGTTCATGGGTCGAATGGCAATACCGTCGAGCTCGGCGAGACGAGCGACCACCGACGGGATCGTTTGATGGTCGCGCTGGCCGACGCCGTACATCGTCGAGCCGCCAAAGAACCAGACGTCGATCACCGGGTCGGTTGGCTGGTAGCTGACGCGACGACCATCCACGATGTTGACATAGTCGAGGGAACTGTCCATCGGAACCGATTGCAGAATGTCATCGTTGCGGTGGGGGGAGCGAAGCAGACTCAGCATCAGGTCTGCGGCCCACGGTTCGTTTTCATGGGAGTACTCGGTTATGACCAGGTCGCTCCACGCCGTCTCGTCACCCGCTTCGGTCAGGAGCGGAGTCGTTGCCGAACCGACAGTGCGTGACGGAAGGGGACGTTGCGGTACCTGGTCAGAATCCGGCTCTGGCCGTGCCGCAGGCTGAATCGAAGGGGGGTCGCGATCTGTTAGTCCGGCGATACCGCACCCTGCCAAGGCCACAATCATGGACAGCAGGCAGAGGGAGGATGCTCGAAGCACCGAGTGCGCTTTCATTCGTCAAGGCCGAAGCGGTCTCGGATATGGCGGTACATGGCATCGCCTACCAGCCTGGCCCCCAGTTCGTTGTGATGTGACCAGTCGAAGTAGATCGGTTCGTCGCTGACGTCCATGGCGTCACTGATATCGATCGCTCCGACGTCGGTGTGGTCGAACAGCATCTCGTATTCCGCTCTAGAGGTTTCGGCCCCTTGGCGCGACAGCGCAATACGGTCGAACAAGCCGTCGTCGGATGCAGATGGCGCCCGGCTCACCGCCACCGGCTGCCAAAAGTGGAGCACCGGAACGTCGAACCAATCCCCATGGGCTCGGGCCAGCGTCACTCCCCGACGGTATTGGGACCCGGCACGCGCCGCAGATTCCTCCATCGACAGGCTTGTCCGCCCCTGGACTTCCTCACGCCGGCGTAAACGCTCCTCATCGGAAAGCGTCAGCCTCGTGATAGCGCCGCTGTTCGCCGCACCGATATCGACCAGGAACGACTCGCCAGTTATCTCATTGGTTCCGTCATAGAACACGACAAGGTTCGGCCTGGGTAGATCATCTCGAGTGATCGCCTGTTCAAAGCGTTCAGTGGCGATCCAGTTGTTGTCGCCGCTCACGCCGAAGTTCACCGGCTGGATCCGGATGCCGTCCTCTTCAGCGAGCCGGGCCACAACCGAGGGAATGGTGTGTTCATCGCGCTGCCCGATGCCGAACATCGTCGAGCCACCAAAGAACCACACCACCGCAACGCTCGGAAGCGATTGTTCATAGCTAGCCCGTCGCCCGTCAGCAATGTTGAGATGCGTGCCCGCAAAGTCGTTCAAGCGACTTCCGAGCACCGGGTCCGGAGTGGAGCGGACACCTTTGTGCTCGCGAAACAGCAGCGGTGCGAACGGCTCGCCTTCGTGGGCGTACCCGTCGACTGGAAGGCCAACGATTTCGATTACGTTGCCCGAGCCGTCAATTGCCACTCCGTCCTCATTGATGAACGGGGCCTCTTGACTGACTCGATCCGGGCCGGTCTGCTCTTCGACAACGGCAACCTCGACCGAGTCTGCCTTGAAATCACCGAGCCTTCGCACAAGACCCAGGCCGCTCGGAGCAATGAGGTAGAGCGCACCCAGCACCACAGTCGCGGCCACGACCAATCTCGACGAGGTACCGGCGGTGAAAGGCTTGGCATTGGGCTCGGTGCCGCCAGGGTGATATGGCTCGTTCAACCTGGCTCGCTGCCATCCAGACTGACGTCGGTTGCCGAGAATGGCGCCACCGCCGCCAACCCGTTGCCAAGCCCAGGCTGGCAAGACAAGAAACAGAGCGGCGAGTCCCAGAAAGACCCGAGCCAGCGCAGCCCCGGCAACAGCACCAAGAGCAAAAAGCCGATGATGGACCCAGAGGAAGAGCTTCGGTAGCAACAACGCCGTCAACGCCGCCACGCCAGCCAGGATGCAGATCAGGATGGGAAGGCGAAGATGTTCCCGCCAAAAGAACCACGCTGCAGCCGCAAGTTGCACCAATACAACCGGCACAACAGCCCGGAGGGCCTCCAGCCGAGAAGAGCGCTTTGCCCTCACCGAGACCACAGTCGCTCCAAGGTCAATGGAACTGATCCTTGGCTTCACGATTCAAGCCGTGGGCGAAGATTCGAATACAGCACCTCGGCCATGTGCTTTGCGCCCGCTTCGTTCGTATGGGTGAACGATGACAGCACCGGGCCATCGACATCGTCGAGTTCGCGGGATACGTCGATGACTTCGTCGGGAAGCGCCGCACTGATCTCATCGGAGAGAGACCTCCAGACGTCGACGCGGAACTCCGAGACTCCGTCGAGGATGCCTCGCTCCCCTGCGTCAAGTCGCTTGCTGTAGATATCCGGGTGCCAGAAGTGAGCGACTTCGAATCCGTAGGAGTCAGCGAGGCTATGACTCAGGCCGATTCCCTGTCCGTACACTTCCGCCAGGTTTTGAACCGCAGCGTCACCATCTTGTACACCAGGAGGAGATGGGAGTGGCTCTGTTCGAAGATTTCCCGATGCAAGATTCTCGACCTCCGTGCTCTCGCTGATTGCTGACGCAAACTGCTCAAAGAAGGTATACGTCGGCTCTCCCGGCTTACCGAAGAGCTCGAACGTGCTGGAAATCAGCACGCCCTTGTCGTTGTAACCGTCGTAGAACACAACGAGGTCTGGCGTTTCCTCGATTTCGAGGAGCGTGGCCAGCAGCAGCGTTTCCTGATAGTTCACGTAGCCGATCGAGCCGTAGTTTCTGACCCGGATGGGGATGCCATCTCTCTCGGCGAGCCGGGCGAACTCAGAGGGAATCGTATGAAGATCGCGCTGCATCGCGAATCCGAACATGACGGAACCACCGAAGAACCATACGTCGAGCGACTCTTCATCGCGCCCAACAGCGGGTTGGTAGCTGCGGCGCATCCGATCCTCGATATTGACGACGGACCCCTCGTAGTCGGGAAGCGAGTAACCAACGAACGGCGTTGGTGTCAGCCGCCCGAAAGCCTCCCCAAACTCTTGCGCACCTGCGTCCCTATCTCGTTGATTGTCCAGCGCAGGTTGGGCAAAGGAGTCAGGGGCCGAACCCTCCACGCGGATAGTGGCGTTGCCCCCTGGAAGCAATCGAATGCCTGTTGGTACCAGCAAGCCGACGACAACCCCTACGGCGAGGGCCCTTACCCATACTGCGGGAGCCCGCACTCGAAATCGCGACAGAGCGGCCTCACTGCCAGTCTTGCTGGTTCGACTCTTGCCGGCACCTGGCCACTGGTGCGTGCGGCCGAGTTTGTGGTCGCGTTCGGTCGAGTACAAACGTGACGTGTGCGATGAACGCCCCCTTTCGATCCAGCCTGATGCAGCGTCATGGTCGGGGTCGCTCCCAGCAATCAGACGACGGGCGAGCGATAGCGGCACTATCGCAGCCCAATAGACGATGCCGAGCAGGATGGTCGAGACGACGGCGCCTGCCAGCTCACGAAGCCGTCCGGTCGTTCGACCAACGAAATCTCGAAACCGTGGCGAAAGGAGCACCGCCTGGCTGGCCAAGACCAAGACGGTTGCGACAATTAGGGCCGCAACGGCACCGAACTGCAGGAATACAACGACCGGACCGATCACCGCGAAAAGCG
>Ga0114957_1005475_pt1 | contig 10519 bp, 12 predicted proteins | sample BantaG_FD_87175 | JGI IMG/M metagenome (GOLD analysis project Ga0114957, IMG submission 87175) | Marine algal microbial communities from Bantry Bay, Ireland - BantryBay_4 metaG | ecosystem: Host-associated > Algae > Red algae > Unclassified | place: Bantry Bay, Ireland | collected 2014-11-21 | reverse complement strand
CGTCCTGGATGCCGTGCGCGCGGAACGACGGGGCACGGCAGACATAACGAGCACCAGACAAGCAGTCTCGACGAACAGGAGGACCAACCCCCCAACGGCGCCAGTCGGCGGCTCGCAGACACCACGACGGGGGGCGCCGCCACGGCTAGCGTCGCGAGTGGGCTGGAGGGCTGCAGCTTGCACCTGTGCGCTTGCACCTGACCGAGACCCACGCGCGAGCCATGCGGATGGAGGGGCGTGGCCGGACTGCTGTCTCTTGTGTAGGACTCCTTCAACAAGAAATCACAGCTGACGTATTTCATATCGACAACCATGACAAAGAAGTAATAACACCATATGGACACTTTCATATGTGAACTTTGAACCACAATACTTCTGAGAAGGTATGAGACCTGGATGTACGCTGGCTGCGCACTCAATGGCAGTATTTAAAACAAGTCGACGGGGGATTGGCTTAAAATGCTGGTAAGTTTATTGCGTTGATTGCTTTTATTGGGCATGCTGTCCCAACTCTGCCCGGAGTAGTTTGTCTCTCGCAGTAGACACCGGCTGGCTGACGTTCAAGACCACCAATGGTGTGGGGCCGCTGTTTGACAGTCCCAGTCAAGAAAAAAGACCGCTCGAGCACGATCCAGGACTGCACTTGATCACCCACAGGCGCTAGCCGACCTTCCCATTGCTTGGAAGGACGTCGGAGAAGATCACCGCCGGTCCGAGACCCGCTTTAAGGGTGTGGCGTCGAGTTTGCGGCACTTTATTGTGGCCTCATGGCTTCGGGTCCACGGCATGTGGCGCCACGATCTTACATCATGGAGTGCCGAACCGAGACGAGAGAGCTGTACAGTGTGTGTCCAGCCACAGGTGAGTCGAATGCCCACGTCGCAGAAGTCGGCGACATGATTTGCAGCAGTTTTCATCAGATGCAACAAGTACAATATTAGTATGGCAAGGACGATGAACACAGTCCTCCCCAGTCGAAAAATTACAACGTCCTCTGTAGAGAGATGTAACTGTATGGAAGCATTGTTCCTCAACATGGATTGTCATTTGAAAGGTCTGCGCTGATCTGTGACATGTCAACGAAATGCCTGTGGCAGGCCCTGTTCCGAAAAGATAACCGGGGCAAACTCACGGGCAGATGGGTCCGGAAGAACCCAGGATGGAACTCGGGCCAAACGTGACGATGGAGCCTCGCGGTCCGCGTCGGCTGTCTCCCCGTGTATGCGCAATGACAGGTAGCGACGCGGCAGGTTTTGTCCACCGCCGGCAGCCACCGTAATGCAGCGCGCGCGCTGAAGAGTTGTTGGCATGGGAGGCATGGGGGGCACATGGCGCGCCCTTTTGGGCGCGCCCCACACCGCGCCAGATGACTCAGCTGCAAAAGGGGGCTCGCGCGTGACGTCGACGCGGCTGCCAAAGTCCCGGGCGGCAGCGTCTGCGGCGCTCCCGCGTCGCCCCGGATGCGTGGCACCGTCGCCAGGCGCGCCACACGTTGGGGAGGGGGTGGGGAAGCAAAGTGGCGGCCGCAGACCGGACGCCTCCCCCACTGACCAGCGTCATGGCCCCACGATCCAGCGGCGGCGCAGTCCAAATGTGGTCAGCGGCTTGCAGCTCACCCCTCCTCCCGTCCCCTTCACCTGCTTGCAGCATCACACTCTCCGTCTACTTCGTGTTGCCAAAAGGCTTCTCAGCGTGGGCCCCTCCTGCACTGCGAAACCAAATTCTACGGCTTGCCCTGCCGTTGTCAGACAGTGGATGCGTGGTAGGGCGAGCGTGGCGAGTTGACACCTGGATGAGGCGGACTGTCTTTGCGGATGCCGACTGAGCCCTCCATTCACGCTGGGTCCCGCAAACTGGGGACATTAACATGATCTCGAGACCTGGCGCTCCTGGCGCGAGGAAAAGAGTGAAACAGCCTGTCCTGGTTGGCCGAGCCGGTCGCCACTGAGTCGACCCGCGTGTGTCCCGTGTGGGCGCAGTCGGTTAACACAAGGCAAACCGCACCCGCAGCGCGGACCGCGCCGGTGCCGTCAACCGGCGGGTATCAAAGGCGTCGGAGGTTTGGAGCACTTCCTGCATTTTTTAATTTCCAAATCAACCGCCATGAGATATTGTGAGCAAGACACATGACAACAACAGCCCATGAGGAGCTCTCAAAGTGCCTCGCAGGTGCCGTATGCTTTGTCGTACTCCTGCACGTGTGTTTTATAGCGCGAGGATGTCGCCCAGCCAAGTCCTACCAATGCCGAATCGTCGATTCTCTGGAACGACAAGTGCACACGTGATCCACAGTCGATTCGATTGTTCTGTGGAGGAGAACAGAGGTCCGAGACGACCCATCGAATGACAGCCACACATTGGCTGAAGGGTGAGCTTTCGTCGATTGAGTTGACAGCGGCGTTGCCTTGTCAATCCGCAATGATCCATGACTTCGTCATAGGATCCGGTGACTCTTTACAAACAGCCACCAAGTGTGGCCGTTGACTTTAGAAATCTCATTTTTTTTGAGGTCGACGGAACGGAGTTACGAGGTCTCGAAGATTCTGACGTCTAAAGTCACAGGTGCACCACCCCGAGCGAAGCCTGCAATTGGGATGGCGCCAGGCCATGCAATGCAGGGAGCCCCGGGGGGAGCCCCCCAGCGCCGCCTGGTGCAACTGCCTCGAGCATGGCGGTGTCCTCTGACAAGCGTCGGGTGCATGAGCAAGCAATGCCCGGACGGTATGCCAAGCGTAGGCGCGACCGCTGGTCACGTGGCGCATAGCACTGAGTTGGTTGCCTTGCTTCATGCTTCATCATGGCACCACATCTCTTCCCCTCGCCGCTGCTTGGTACGTTGTTATGTCAGAACGCGAGGAGGAAATGGCCCTCGGCGTGTGCGCCACGAGTGTTCTTGACGTGGTGCTGTGGCCAGCGGCTTTTGTTGCATCTCGCACGCCGGACGCTCCGGTTGTCGCAGGCTCTGACCCGTGCGCTCTCTGCCCCTCCTGCTTTTGGAGTTCTTCCGTGGTGCTGTGCTATATAAGGAAGTGAGCGTACCTCCATCACGGCTTCTTCCGACAGCGCGGCTCCGTGTAGTCCCACCTTTGGGAGGGCCCTGTGTGAGTCCGACGGGGTCACGGACCCCGTGTCGTCGCAGGAGTCCATGATGGAGGACCTCCGAAAATGGGTAGCCGACAACCGCTTCAACGAGTTTGAGGATGCGCTGATCAACACGTTGGGGGTGGAGTCGGTGTCGGACCTGACTTTGGTGACCGTGGCCGACCTGCAGCAGATTGGGTGCAAGCCGGTCCCATGCCGGCGCTTCCTGCAGCTCGTCTCCTTGGCGGACACTGCCCCCCCTGTGTGCACAGTCGGTGAGCGCGGCTTGCCGTCTGTACCTTCTCGGTGGAGCGGGAACTGCGCTATTCCAGGTGGGGGTCAAGGTTCTTCGGCGTCGGAGGCCACAGCGGCACCGCCATGTGGCGACGGAGGACCCTGCGGTCGGGAGAGAGCCGCCGTTGGAGGAATGCAACATGACGCTGAAGGCGCGACGGGCGGCGACGGGAACGACGGTGTTGGTGTGGCGGGTAGCAGCAACAGCTGCGGCGATGCCCACGTCAATGACCCAGTGTACGTCGAGGCGGGTTCCTCCGAGGAGGAGGCGTACGACCAGGTCGACGTGACAACCAAGCGGCGCCGTGTATGCCAGCTTTTCTACTCACAGCGGCGGCTCCAGCTGGAATCCCAGGCCAACGGCTCCAGGAGAGTGGGGCTGCTGGACCGGTACAAGAGCGGCGCGGCCAAAAGGGTCCGGCCGGCGTCGCTGTCCTCGGAGCAGTCCCACGGCAGGACGTGCATGTGCCTTGACACTCTAAGATCTCATGCCGAGCGCTTCAAACTAGCCCAACGCACGGCGCAGGAGCGCCGATACGCCGCCAAGTCGTCGCAGAACAAGTGCCGGCAGGACACGCACAACTACGCGCGGCTGGCGGCGGCCGTCATCGACACGCTGTTCGACGGCCGGGGTAACTTGCTTGTGCACGAGAGGTGTGCACGGGCGTTCCTCAACGTCTCCAACTCATGGATGGCAGCCCGGCACTCGCAGGCGCTGTCGCTGGCCCAGACGCCGATCAAGAAGATGACCAAGAGTGAGATTGCCACGAGCTACAACTGCGACGTGCTTGTCGGCCGTATTCGCCGCCCCGACGACTGCATGCTGTCCGTCACCGCGTTTTTCAAGTCAAGTTCCTCTTCCGCCGTATTTGAGGTCGCGGACCTCACGCCCTCACACGGTCTGACCGGCCAGCAGTCCAACAGGACGAAGCACAAGGAGCGTGAGATGTTTCAAACATTTGTGTCGCTACACCGCGCGCCGACGGGGCGGTCGCCCGACAAGCACGGCCGGTACCATGGCGCGGCGTACTACCTGGACTCTCGGTGGGAAGTGGAGAGGAAGTCGTCGGCGGCCGACGAGCGCGCGTCCTTCTCCGAGGAGTTCAACAAGGCTCTGATGGTCAACAATCTGCCCCCGGTACACGTCGACATACCGGGGCGCTGGCTGCGCGAGATGTTTGGACCCAGAACGCGCGTGGAGGGGTGTGTCGGACCGTCCGACGAGCACACTGTGCTGTTCCCCCACAAGACCGACGCCTGCGCCACCTGCGAATGCCTCCGCGCCGACATCCGCCGGGAGCACCAGTCGCTTCGCCGCCATGAGCAGCAGCCGGACAAGGGCTCTCTCATGAGACGCGAATCAATTGATGTCGTCAAGAGCACCTTAGCGGACATGACCGCGGCGCTCGAGGACCACAAGGCCGAGGCTGCGCGCGCCCTGGCCTACCACCGCAATTGCCTCTCGGGTGCGGCCGCCCGTTATGCGGACCTGAGTACCCTTTTGGTCAGATCCTGGCAATCTCTTCCGAGACCCGTCCACCGACCATGACGGACGACGCCACTACGAAGGAGTTCATCGAAGACGCTTCCAATTCCTGGTTTGACGTCTCGTCGGACTACCAGCAGGACAAGGCTATCCCATCGTGGAACCTGTCGCCGCAGCCGGGGCCAACGTATTTCATGTCGGGCGAGACGTATTACGTCCATATTCTCTGCATGGAGAGCTGCGGTGACGCCTCGGGCCCGACACGCTTCTCCCGCAACATTGTCTACAGCCGCAGCGAGTGCGTGGGTGGGTCTAAGACGTCGGACGACACGCTGTCGACATTGACTGACGCTCTTCTTGGGGCTGCTGGTATTGGTTGTGCAGATCCTGAGCTCTACCGCAGCGGCTTCGGTCCAGATGGGCGGCTGGGCAACGACACCTAGACGACACACTCTCTCTTTTTTCTCTTTCCTTTCGAGCTCAATTTTCTTTCCCTTCGTATGCAATCCGTTCTACTCCCGCTGAGCACCTACACTAAGCCGGCCGCGCTCTTGACCAGTACCTTAGCGTTCCGTCTGACCGTCTCCGGGTCCCACACCTGTCCGGGCGGGGCGACTGGCATCTCGGCTGTGATCTGCTCCCAGTCACTCGACTTCCGCGGTAGCTCCCCATTGTAGGGCGAATCAAGAAGGATCTCCAACAGTCTTGCTTTGTGCCGCGTCGTCGACCACCGCACCCTGCTCTTGACTTGTGCGTCAGGCCTCGCGGCGGCCTCGCCGCCACCCACATTTCTCCCGTTTTCCAGCTCCCCATCAGCCGCAACAGACGAAACGCCATCGGTAGTCGAATCTGCATTGCCACGCGCGGCTGACGGCGCGGCCATTGTCGTTGGCCGCAGGTGGCCCAGCGTCTGCTGGCTGACGGCTCGCTGGCTGCTACGCTCCACGGTCGTCAGGTTGTACTTGTCGGGAACGAACTCGTGCGGCACGTATCGGGCGTTTTGCTCCTCCAGGTTCTTGGCCTTGTTGCCGTACGGCTCTTTGCGGCGCTCAGGGCTGGACGCGTACGGCTGCACGGCCGCCAGTGCCTTGTTGATGTCGGTCGTTGAGGTCTTCTTCATCCACCCACTCTGCTCGCGCCAGCATACGTCGTCACTGGACCGCCGAGTAAAAAGTCGCACCCGACGGGCGACCACGACCGACCTGGGAAGCAGACGGGCCTCGGAAGGCTGACTGCATCGCTCCCCGACTGCTCCCTGCCCAACTCCGCGGTACTTGTTGTCCAGCAGCGCCGGGAGCACGCGCTCCTTGATGCCGCGGTACGCGGCGCGGTTGCACTCTCGCATCAGAACCGCGTCGTCGTACATGTCCCCCTCGTCGATGAACGGCTCGAAGTCCACTGGGGCCTCCCTCGGCGCACCCAAGTCGACGCAGCCGTCGTCGGCCAACAGGACAAAACAGCGGTAGGACATGATGTGCGAAACGGGCGAGAACACGTCCTTGGCGGCATCCTTCCAGGTCAGCAGCAAGTCGCCATCATAGGCGCCGGCTGTGGCGTACGGCCTCATGTGGTTGATGAGCTGACGGTGGTTGAACGTGTTGCCGCGGTTGTACATTCCCGCAATCTGGCGGGCTACCAGGTCCGGGCCGAATTTGGTGTGTCCGACCACCATAAACAGCAACATGGCGCAGTCCAAGACGCCGCACGACAGCAGCAGCCCTAGACCGCCCATAAAGTACTGCGACTTGTTGGTGCCCGCGCACGCGTCCATGTGCAACCTCAGCTTCCGCACAAACGGAAGCGGCGCATGGAGACGCCCCAAGGGCACGCTGCCAGCGCTGCCCGCACCCGCACCACGGGCCTCGCCGGCACCAGCTCCGGCACCGGCACAGGCACCTGCGCCGGCAAGTCCGTCGGCATCCGCACCAGCATCGGCACCGGTACACCCACCGGCATCAGCACCGACAACCCCAACGGCATCCGCATCTGCATCCACGCGGGCACCCCGGTTGACACCCACACCGGCATCCACACCGGCACCCCCACTGGAACCCGCATGGTCGTCTGCATTGGCTCCCACAAGGTCGACAGCACCAGCACCCATTGCGACAGTATCAATGGCACCGCACAAAAGTGGCACACAAGAGCTGCTGGGCGATGGTCGCTGGTGGATAGCGGTGGGGCCGCCGTCACCGCCGCGGGAGGAAGGGATGGCAGATAGTCCTGTCACTGCCATCGTGCGTACGCTATGGACAAGAGACCATACGTAGCTACCGTGATCGACAAGCCTTCGTCGCGTGCTATCGGGGATAAAGGCACCATACGGCGGCGGAGAGGAAGGGGAGGTCGCAGGCCGGCCGAGGCAAACCGTGCAGTCACCGGCTTGCGCGCGCGCGCGCCTCCTCCCCGGAGAGCCTCCACCCCAGCTCCGTGGCGGGAAGTCCGGCTGTCCCTAAATTGTATTAAATACTCACACAATTTCCCGAGATCTCAAAAGTCGGGAAAACCTTCATATTTTGCTTACACTGTGAAAGATTTCCGCCAGATGGTGCACTTAGAAAAGTGGCTCGCTGATCGACAGATCGCGACGCGCGCTCTCTGGCAGTGTGTCTCACTCGAATTTCTCAGATGCCAAAAAAATGAGATTTCTAAAGTCAACGGCCACAAGTGAGAAGAAGCAGAAATGCATCCTGGCTGTTGGTGACATGTATGGAAAGAGCAGAAGGTCATCCTCCAACCTTTGCATTTTTCTTCTGTTGCTGTGTCCATCTTGGCTGTGAATTTTCCTTTGATGTCTCGTGCGCAGACGACATGACGGGCAAACAGGCTGGAATCGAATTATGTGTGCCGGTCCATTCTTTCGACGAGCGTTCCAAGTATACGACTCCCTTGACCGATACTGCCCCGTGGATCCAATCCACACGTTGCTGTCGCGTTGCGCTGACTGGTCAAGCATGTTACTTGCTTGGCCGACTGTGTTGGCCACGACTCGCAAGCGTGTGCGGCACTTCCCATTTTTGGCAGCTTAGGCCATCTACCGAGCAGCTTGTGGACACCCTCAGGGGTTGAAGCAACTGTAAACAAGTGCGCCTCGCAGGAGCGAACAGCGCCCATGGGCGACCCCGCCGGCAACGACGGCGGTGCCAACACCTCTCCACCCGCGGACCGCGCGTGACGCGGCCGTGTCACTGTCACTCGTGAGTGATGTGGAACCAGCAGTGTGTCACTTCAGGAGGCTCCATAACATGGTCCCCGCACACGGAATGGCTTCAGGCACTCGCGAGCGCGCCTGCTGCCGAGCAGACAAACCCAAGACGAAGCTCGAATCCGAGGGGCAACAGCAGCGCCAGCATGAAAAAAAACGATTACAAGGCTATTGCGCCGTCCCCCATCTGATGGTCATCAACGCACAAAGCCAACGAAGAAGGACAACAAGCAGCAGGCTAGGACGCCACCAGTGACCAGTCTGGCTTGCCGCACCCGCCTCTCAGCCACGAAAAAACAAAAATACAAAAAAACAGCCACGCACCTCAAGGGCACCACTTGTTGTCTTGTAGAGCAGCTGCAACCGCACCGCTCTCGTCGAGGTCTAGCTCCACCCCGAGCGCCGGCAGCTGGCTAAAACTTAACGCCCGTTCCCCGAGGCCGCCGTGCGACAAATTGAAGACGCCCAGCGGCGAAGAGGTGGAGGCGGCCCCAAAGTGGGCAACCAGATGGTTGTTGCTGCCGCCATTGCCGGCGATGAGGGCGGGTGGGTGGCCTGATGCGCCGCCGCCCGTCAGAAGCCCGCCGTGTGGGAGCTGCTGGTGCGGCGGGGGGATGCCCCCGCCGCCGCTGCCACCCGCCGCCGATACGGCGGGAGCAGCGCCGCCGCCCGCCGCCAGATTGCCATAGCTGCCTTGCCGGCCGAGGAGCGGCGCTTTGGGCACCAACCCAAGGAGCCGCTCCGCCGAGTGCGACTCGCGCAGCGCCACCGTCGGGTTGCCCGAGAGCAGCGAGAGGATGGAGGGCGAACGGGGCACGCCGCCACCGCAGCCCCCTGCCCCGCCAGGCGCAGCCGAGGCGCTTGGACCAACGCCCCCAGTTCCCCCCCCCCCTCCAACTCCAAAGCCAACCCCACCCGGACTGCCCAGCAGCGTGGATGCTCCGCCCGCGCCGCTCCCACCGCCGCTCAGCAGGCCGCCGCGGAAAAGGGAAAAGGAGTTGGAGCGGGATAGCGTGCCACCGCCCTTGAGGTGAACGGGCAGATCCACCAGCAGCGCGGAGGACGAGCCGTTGCGCGCAAGCGGCAGCCAAGTCCCTGCACCCGCCCCGCTCACTAGCGCGCAGCCGCCTCCGCCGCCGCCGCCGCCGCTGCCGCCAACGCCTCCTCCCGCGCTGCTGCCACCACCTGCAGCACTCGCCTGCAATAGCGACGCGAGCGCAGCGGATGAGGGGCTCGACGCCATCAAGTCGTCAGTCCCAAACGCATGACGGGAGCGGATGACCGCAAAATCGGCTGCCGAGGGGACGCGGGCGCGTACGGGCGCAGCCGCGCTCGCATGCACAGCCCGCTCCTGGCCATTGCCGTCACCGTCGACAGGGGGCGGTGGCGGCAGCCTTGGCTCGGCGGGCGCGGCCAGCTCGACAACGGGCGCGGCGGCCAGCGGCGGCGACGCCGACGGCACAGACACAGCCGGCCGAGGCGGCGCTACAGCCTGCCCCGACGGCGAGCCGCCCACCGCCAAACCCGGCACTGCAGCAGCTCCGCCACCCCCACCAGGGGCGCCGGTCAGTGGCTGGGCAGGCGGCAGGGGCGGCGACGGCGCGTTGGCGGCCGCCGCGGAGGGGGGGCCGCCCGGCAACACCGTGCCCGGCTTGGACACCTTGGCACGCGGGGATGGCGGCGTCGCGTCGGCTCGTGGCCGCTTGGCCGGCCGCGGCCGGCCGCCGACGCGGGCGGGGCCCCCCTTGGGCGGCGTCACCGTCGAGCACTTTGCGCGTCCGCCCGTGCTACCCGCGCCCCGACCGCCTCCGCCATTCGCAACGGCGGGGGAGCCAACGGCTGACCGGCTGCCTCGTCCGGCGGAACCCCCGCCCGCCGAGAGTGGGGACACACCAGCCGGTTGCAGCTGTGCAGGGCTGCCACCGACGCCATCGGGAGGCCGCCCACCCCCGCCGTCCGCTTGCAATCCGGGCACGCTACCGGTCGGCGTACCTCGACCTACGGCCAACAGCAGCTCACATGAGGCGCCGGACGCCGACGGGGGGGGCGCGACAGTTCGTTCTACTTTGGGCGGCGACAACACCTGCGGTGCCGCCACTGCTGGCGAACTGCCATGGGCCTGCTGCTGCTGCTGCTGCTGCTGCTGCTGCTGCTCTTGTTGTGGCTGTTCCTGCTGCGGCTGCGGCTGCTGCTGCTGCTGCTGCTGCTGCTGCTGCTGCTGCTGCTGCCACATGCCCGGGTCTACGGGTGGGTGTGGAGGCGGCAGTCCCGGCGGCCCCGCCGTCACCCCCGAAGCGGTGGGCGACGATGCAGGTGCCGCCGACGCCGCGTACGCCGCCGGCGCCGGCACGTCCCCAGCCGACACGGGTCGGGGCTGAACCGCTCTGGGTGGCGACCGGACGCCCCCTGCGCCCAGCGGCAGGGCAGACCCGTCGGCCGCCCCACCGCCCCCG
>Ga0114957_1005474_pt1 | contig 10519 bp, 14 predicted proteins | sample BantaG_FD_87175 | JGI IMG/M metagenome (GOLD analysis project Ga0114957, IMG submission 87175) | Marine algal microbial communities from Bantry Bay, Ireland - BantryBay_4 metaG | ecosystem: Host-associated > Algae > Red algae > Unclassified | place: Bantry Bay, Ireland | collected 2014-11-21 | reverse complement strand
TTTGCGCCGGCGTGCATGACGGCAGAAGACCTGCCACCCAACGACGAGAAGCCACCCGACATCACCGAAGAACAATGGGGTTTGATTGACTTCCTGGCCACCCCGCCAGACCTTCGTGACCTCCACTGGGAGCCATCCATGGAGCGCAAGCGCTGCCAGACAATGGCCGAATACCTCAAGCAACACGGCATCTCGAGCTCAGCTCCAGCCAAATGGATGAGCCGCTCGCCTTGGTTCCGTCACTATCTCCAGATTGTGAAAGATCAGCGGCAAACCCATGACCACATGGTCATGCAGATGACCGAGGCCATGTACATCAAGGGAATGTCTGGCGACCAACGCTCACAAGGCGCCTACATGAACTACATGAAGGACCAGTCGCCCCCAGAATCAAGCCAACCAGCCCCTGCTGGCGACGTCGCACCATCAGAAATGACCGATGAAGCCCTCAACGCACTGCTGGATGGCCCAGAGGTGTAGACTGAATACCACTGATGCATTGGCGTTGGGGAGGGTGGTTTGGACACACCCTCCCCCAGCCAGCCAGGCGAGTGGGCGGTGAATTAGGGTGATACGATCGCATCTATCTTGCGGTGAACGGGGGTTTCGGTCCCCATACGCACGAGTGCATCCGGACTGTCTAAGGGCTAGGTCGCATCCATTTTAACAACATTCACCAATAGGTTTGAGGCCCCGAGAGAGCTACTTGCAAGAGTGGCTCTCGGGGCCTCGGTCTTTTTCGACTGCCTACGCCTAATTTGCCACCCAAACCAACCTTGGATAAACCTTTAGCCAGAGGCAGATTGATCTCTTAGATAGAACCCCTTCCTCTACCTGGAGATCCCCATGAGTACATCTGGCGTCGTATGCACGCTCAACGCCGTGGGAAATTGCGCTCACGACTACACCGCCCTCCCTGGCGACGAGCTCAAGTTCGAGCTCTTCCTTCAGAACAACGGCCAAGAGCCCGTTGAATACTCCGGAGTAGTCAAGCCACCCATCGCACTGCCCGCTTCAGCAGTTGGCGAACCTGCCTACGTTCCCTTCGGTGATGCCACTGGAACCCTCGAAGACTGCATCGTCCTCGAATGCGGAGCCTGCATGTCGGTCTGCTGGGAAGTCACCCTCCCCGAAGACGCCTACTGCAAGGCAGTCACACTTGGCATTGATCTGACCCGCAAAACCGACGAAGTTGAAACAATCGTCAAGAAGAACCTCAAGACCGGCACCGCCCAGGTCGAAGTTCCAGTCAAGCCAGAAGTCAAGCAACTGGTCAGCCAGACCATCGCAGTTGGCGTCCAGGTCGAAGACCTCAAGAGCTGCCCAAACACCAACGGCTACCGCTCAAACGACGGAACCGCCATCACGCAGTGGATGTCAGCCGGCTGGGACGACACCTTGGCAGCATGCTTCGCAGACGCCTGTGACTCCGGTTTGAGCTTCATGGATGTCCTCTGCATCAAGATTGCAGGAGTCGACGTCGAAGTCCTCCTCGACAAGAACGCAATTGCCGAAGGCATTCAGGGAGTCGACCTCGACGGTGACGGCAAGATCGGCGCACTCAACAGCGGCAGCGCCAGCGGTGGCAAGCGTGAAGCTGAGCAACTTGCAGACGACAAGACCGGCGATGAGCTTCAAGACATGGCCCGTGCCCTTGGCCTGCCGACGTCGGGCACCAAGCTCGAGATCGCCCAACGAATTGTAGAAGCCAATTGATGGCCAAGTCTCGTGAGGAAATCTACGAGTGCATTGCTGCGCTAATTGCTGACGGCTGCACTGCCGAAGAGGTGGCAGCTGCAATGGACTCCGACACTGTTGGTGATCCCGGCATCGCCGGCGACGGCTTGGTGGACTTCAATGGCGACCCAATTCCGCCAGGATCTCAGATCATCACTTTCACCAACCCAGCAACTGGCGATAGTGAGGTCGTGTGCCTCCCGTCGAAGATTGCTGACACGTTTGGCGTCAACAGCCTCTCGGCTGGTGGTGAAGTCGATGTTCTCGGTAACACGCTGCCCACTGGTGTACCAATCAACACCGACGCCAACGGCGACATCATCTGCGCCGTAAACGCCCGCCCGGTCCCATCCGATGCCGTAGACCCAGATACGTGCTCGCCGATCACAGCTTCGAGCCCGAAGTTCTTCGAGACGATGTCCACGGAATGCGGATACGAGTTCGAGTCCCCATCCGGATCTACGGTGTGGGCGAAAGTGTCCGGCCCGCACGGCTTCTATCGCTCTCGGGCGCAGGCTGGAGGCGCAGATGCTTTCCTGGACACAACTCCCCGAGGCGACGCAATAACGGCTGAAGCAACAATCACGCTCCCAAACCCGACATGCGACAACATGCGAGCGGTTCTCATCGACTTCATCCATTCCGATGTGGTGATCAAAGTCGGTGACGAAGTTGGTCTTGCGGGTGTCAATATGGAGCACAATATCAATGGCGCTGGCTGGATGTCTGTTGCACATGCTGTTGCTGGGTCTAAGTTTGTAGGCCCACCTAACAGGCTCCGAGTGGACAACTGGCAGTCAAACGCTGTTGTGTTCACAAACCCGCCTGGCGGTTCCACGATCCTAATTCGTGGCGTGATGGCAAACAGCAGTTACGGGGGGTCCGGCGGCTCGCTTGTAAACAATCCCGGCGTATCCGCCGTGGCCTTTGGAGGCTTCGAATGTTAGACGCAATCACAGAAGACGATGTAATATACCTGATTCCCGATGGAGGGGGATGGGCGATTCAAGGCAGGAACGCCCCAGCACCTAAGTGCGCTGAGATCATCACGATAGATCAGCTAGAGAAGCTGTTGGCCGATGCCGAGAGTGAACGTGAAGCCTTGCTGGCCGAGATTGAGAAAAAGCGGATCAAGGAGCGAGATGCTGAACGTAAGGCGCTTGCAAAAAGCCTCCAAGATGGCGACTTTTCCACACTGACAGAACTATTGCTCAAGTAGTGAAGATCGACTGGCATGAGACTGTGATGATGTCCGACAAACCGAAAGCTATTGCTGATCATGGCTAATCCGTCAGCAGTTATCCATCAACCCACCTTGGACGAATCATGACCACCACTATTCTCGGCACAACCCAATCCGACGGCATCAGCGGAACCAGCCAGCAAATAAAGCACGCAGTCACTGGTGCCACTCCTGCTGTGATTTCCGCTATCAATGAGTGTTACGCAACACTTCAAACTGTGCCAGATTCAGCCCTTGTCATCACTGGCGATGACGGCAACCACATCACCATTACTGGCACGTGGACATCAGGCCAGACGGGCCCAGTTGCCAATGGAGCCACATACGCAGTGCAGGGCACGGCTTACGCCGGCTCTGATCCAGAGATCCTTGCTTCGATCGCAGGGGATGGGGCAATTGGTCCCGACTCTGGCCCCAACTTCACCTATTCCCATATTGCCCCGGAGGCATCAACCATGACAATCAAGGAAGATCTCGTTGCAGAAGGCATCTGCACTGAAGAAGACATTGCCAACGCTGAAGCGGCCGTTGCCTGCTTCGACACCCTCTTCGGTGAAGACCAGGGACTCGATGAGGCTCTGCTTTGCGCCCTCCTTGACTCCAAGGTCAAGGAAGCTCTCATGTTCTGTCTTACCCAGAACCTCGAGGTTTGCTTCAACCTGGATAAGTCACAGCTTGCCGAGGCAATCCAGAATGTCGACGTGAACGAGGACGGCGAGATCGCAAAGATCACCGGCACTATCACCGTCGCAGCTGAATCAACAAAGGGCTGATCTAGGTGGCCCTAACCGAAGCTCAGCGTGATGCGATAATTGAGTGCCTTGACGAGCTGCTGGTTAACTACCGAGCGGACTTGGATGGCTGCTCTATCGCAGACCTGTTCGCAGCGAAAGTCGAGAAGTGCAACACCGCACACCAGACTCGTCGACTCGGTTTTGGTGGCCAGATCTTCTACAGCGGGCCTTCATTCAATCAAGTGCTGGGTTGGTCTGCGGTCCCCGCAACCATCCCGGCACCATGCGACGGCTTTGCCTCTATCCACGGAAGCCTCCCATGGATCCGGACCCTGGTTCGGGATTCCTTTTTGCAGGCTTACGTGGACTTCCGAATGACCGTCAACGGCAACCCTGTCGGAACCCAATTCACCGCCAATACTTTGGTGGAGGAGAATGAACGGGATGCCACGCCTGACAACGCCTTGCATTACGACATGCACAATTCAGCTTTCGACGGCTGCGTTCCAGTTTTGGAAGGCGACATCGTTGGCTACGAGTGGCGCATACGTGGCCGTCAGATCCAGATCAATGGGACATCGCCATACACTCGGCTGATGGTCTACCGCAGGAACCTGAATGTCTCATTTACTCCAGAAGAGATTGTTACAGAGGTGACCCATGCTTAGGGAGATCGTCATCACCAGGGAGGGAGTGAGCAACGTCAGGTTCCTTCAGGCAGACGAGGCGCTGCCCAAAGGAGCCATGTTCCTAAATGACTTCATCAAGGAACTAGAGTCTGACGAGGACCTTCTTGGTGTAGTGCCAGAAGGCGAAAGCCGCCTCAGCGAAGAACCGGCTAAAACCAAGAAGACCCCGCCTGGCCAGGAGAAGAAGAAGGACAAGTAGTGGCCTCATTCGAGCCAGCACAAACATGCGAGGAGCTCCAGGCTGAAGAGGCTGAAGAGCTTTGTCGCATCTATGACTGCATGGTCAGTGTTATCCAAGATGGACCCCGCTGCGGGGAAGTGGAGATCGAGGGTTACTGCCAGACGATGCTCCAAGCATTCTTTGGCATGAACTCAGCCAACTCGGCTTGGCGAGCCAAGGAGGCATGGGACTACCTACTCAAGAAGCCCATCCCTCTCAGCAATGGTCGCTGTGTCATCTGCGTGGTCAAGGAGTACGACAAGAACGGCACCCCTTGCAAGATTGTCTACACGACCCTGTGCGCTGATGACGACGACGAGTGCCCCAATCGCTACTGCGGCTGGGACTACGTTGCTCTCGCTAAGGCCACCTCGGAAATGTGGTCCTGGTTCTACAGCTCCGGCTTCCTTGAAGCGGGCAACCCTGTCTCTGAAACGGGTGAACCGCTGGTTTGCCCAATGCTGGCAACTGCCGGCACAAAGCGAATTGAAATTGGATCTGGTGCAGCAGCAATGTGGCACCCGCTCTTTGAGTCCCTACCGCTCGAAGATCAAGCCAAGCTTGACAAGTGCGGTCCATGCTATGACCCCACCTTTGTTCCAGATGGCTGGGATTCCCAAGTAGATGAAGATGGCAGCGTCACCTTTTACGGCTCACAGCCGGTCTACGAGTGGAAAGAAACGTACGTCTACGTTGACTCCGTAGCCACCCTCAAGGGTGAAGATTGCCCACCCATCTGCGCCGGCCAGACCATCGTCATTGATGGCTGCACGTACCCGGCATACAAGAAGGAGGACGGCACCGTGGCCGTTGACCTAACTGGCACCCCCAGTCCGCTGATTCAATTCGGTCCATTGATGCAGGTTGTTGGGTCTGATCCAGCCATCTGTATTGAGCCGATCTTCGTGGTTGACGAGACTGGATGCAGGGTCAGCTGCAAGTACTACATCCAGGGAACCAAGACGGAGTGGGATGGTGATCCCGACACCGAGCTTGAACCCAAGCAACCGGCTGTTACTGAATCGCCGGTTGACGAATTTGTCAAGGTGCCCACAAAGCTAAATGGCGACTTCAAGTCCGAGGGCCCCCTCGACTTCCCCGTCACCTTTGGCTTGCAGGAGTTCCAGAACCTGGCGTCACTCACCGAAGCAGTGGCCGACAACTGGCAGTGCCCAGGCGTTGCGTTTGATGCTGAAACATGCGAGTGGTGCTTCCCGGCTGACTGTGAAACGATCCCAGACTTCGTGGCACTCGAGGGCCCATCAGGCGACGTTGGCTTCAATGCCACTTCACTCGAGTGTGAGGCCAGCTACAGCTTCGTAGCCAACGATCACAACTGTGGGCCCGAGCCAGACAATGGCCCCGCCCTACCTGGCTGTGGAGACCCACTCACCGATGACGGCAGCTGTGGTGATGACAATGGCCTGGCAAACAACGCCCACCGCTTCATGATTGAGACGACACCCCTGCCAGGTGGCAACTACGAAATCTGCTTCGACTTCTCTCAGACCGCAAGCGTCAATGGTACGAGCTTCGCTCTGTACGATTCTGCTGGCAACTACGTTCCAACCTCATCGGCCACCTATGGTGCCAATCCACCAATCCTGAATGGCATCAATGACGACGGCACTGCCGTCCTTGGTGGACCACACCCCTGTGGGGATACTCGCAACTGGTGGGGCACACCCACCAACATGCCCACCGCTTACACAACGCAAATCTGCTACACCTACAACACACTGCCAGCCGACACCTACACAGTGGTTCTTAGCGGCATCCAGAAAACCAAAAACGGCGACGAATGCGTCTCCAACCTCTCTATCAAGGAAGTCTGAAAATGGAACCCATTCGAGTACCTGGATTTGAAGTAATCGATTGGCCACCAGGGACCACCGTCCCAGCCCCTGGCTTCGACAACGGCGACGGTACAGCCACTGTGCCCGTGAGCCTTTCCGTTGGAACCAAGGAGGGTGAGGAAGGTCTTTCCATCCTTGGCTCTGAGCGTGAAATTGAACCGAAATCGGCATGACTATTGCCATTGGCGTGATCAGTATCTGCGCCTTTGGTCTCGGATTCCTGAAAGTACTCCACGCAATAAGTGCTGGGTTTTCTAAGATCCAGCATGGCCAACATGAACTCAAGGAAGATTTCAATGAGTTGAAGACTGAGATGCGTGAAGCTAAGTCTGATCTGAATGAGATGAAGATTGATATTGCTTGGGTTCAAGCCTCAACCAAAACACCACCTAGGCAGAAGTCATGAACAGTCGAGAGCAATTTGCAGTCATCCTTACCGATCTACTGACGCTCGTTTGGGTGGGCTGGCAGACCGGGCAATGGGACGTTGCGATCGTCGGCCTCATTGTGCAGGCAGTAGGGTTTGTGGCATACCAGATTTTCCCAGAGAAGAGAGACGACAATGAGCCAACTAATCCTGTTGGAGCTAGCGGATGATGGGTCGGTAAACCACCGCCCCTACGACCCAAACTCCACACCACCAGAGCAAGAATCGACACCAACCACGACGGGTGATTCTGACGACATCCTGCTCGCACGCATGCGTTCTCGTGGCTTGAAGATGGCGGTAGTCAATGACTCCAACATGTCGAGAAACGAGGTCCTCAAATGGATCTCAGTTCACCAGGAGATCATCGACAAGTTCTTCTGCATCGACTGGATTCACGTCGAACTTCGTTTGGCAGACAGCATCGATGACGTCGACTTCACGATCGAGACGCCCCACTTCCTCACAAACGGCATAGACGTTGCCGGTGCAGCCGGCTACCACTCGATCACCGTTCGAGCTGGTGGAGACATCGATGGCTATGCGGTCACCGACGTCGACTCAAACAACGCCGACGAGACGTTCGGTCACGAGGTCTTTGAGTGGGCAGCAAACTTCATTACTGCTGCACTCATGCAGTACTGGGGTGACGCCAACCGACAGATCATGGGTGAGGTGTGCGACCCAACCACAGGAACCCCCCACCTCTACAAAGGCGTGAACGTCGCTTCATGGGTCACCAAGCACTATCTCCAGGGTGACAACAAGGAGCGAGAGAACATCTACGACTCTGGCTACTGGTTCAACGAGCTCCCTCGAGTGAGTGGCCCCAAGAAGCGAACCCCTCGGGGCTTCCAGATCTTCTTCAATATCGCCACTCGTCAGATCGAATACGAGTTCGGCATGATTGACCCGTCGGTGCCTTGGCAAATGCAGGGAGAGGTGAAGCCCGCCACCTCTGCCCCCTACGACCCACGCATGCCAGAGCACGTTCAACGACGCTGCGCCCGCTTCTACCGCAACCAGCAGATTCTTGGTGTGGTCTAAATGACCGTCCTTCTGGACCCTGGCGGCATGGATCTGGTCATGCAGGACCGTGGTGACTGGGGGGCTGATCCAGCCCGCTACTGTCCGGTCAGCAACAACATCAAGAGACGGTTGATTGTCCACCATTCAGCCGGGTATCGACCAAGGAGTTCGACGGAAGAGAAGGTCACCCTTCGCAACATCCAAGACTTTCACTTTGGTCGTGGATGGTCCGACATTGCCTACAACTTCGGAGCACATCGCTACCTCGGCTTAACTCAGCTGCGTGGCTTCTTCTGCTTGAATGGGGCCAACACGCCAGCCAACGATTCAACCTTCTCAATAGTCCTTCTTGGCCACATGTCTCTCAACCAGATCACCGACGAAGAGAAGAATGTCATCCTCGATCTGGCCGACTACTTGAACATCGCACCTGAAGCTTGCCCAGGTGGATGTGCGATTGGGGCACACCAGGACATATCGGCAACAGCCTGCCCTGGCGACTCCACGATGGAGTGGCTCAACGCCGGCCACCCACGGCCCAAGGCCTGTGTTTGCTGAGATGGATCGTGAGGAGCTCGAGCAAGAGAGGGAATGGCGACGATGTAGTGAGAACTCCTTTGAGGGGTACCAGTACTTTGTCGAGAACTACTGGCACATCAAGGTGCCAGGTGGATCTCCTTTGCTCATCCTTCGTGAGCCTCAAGTTGTTGCCGCCAGGGTGTGGTTCGAGGAGCGTCACAGCATCTCGCTGAAGGCTCGCCAGATTGGCTGGTCAACTCTCTGCTCATCGTTTGCATTCTGGGAGACATTCTTCTTTCCCGATCGAGACGAGATCTTCTTGTCACGAAACGAGCGTGAAGCCAAGAAGCTCAAGAAGAAGGTGGACTACGGCTACACCCGACTACCCGAGTACATGATTGAGCGTGGGCCCAGGGTCCTGTCAACGAACCTATTGGCTGTCGAGTTTGACAATGGCTCCAGCATGGAAGCAATGCCTTCGAGAGAGAACGCCGCCCGTGGTTCCACTGGCTATCGCATCTGGGTTGACGAGTGGGCATTCCTTCAAGATCCCGAAGAGGCTTGGGCTTCAATCAAGCCTGCCGCCGACATCGGCGGTCGCATCACCGGGATCAGTACTGCCAACGGTTTCGGTAACTGGTTCCACCTGTTCTATCTCGACGCCAAGAATGGCGTGAACGACTTCAAGGCCCTGTTCTTCCCCTGGAACTCAGTACCCGGTCGTGATGCTGCATGGTTTGAGCGTGAGTCTCGAGGCATGACGCCGGCCATGAGGGCCCAGGAGTACCCGGTCAACGACGAGGAATGCTTCGTCCAATCTGGTAATCCGGCATTCAACACTGACATGCTCAAGGATGTCTGTGATATCAAGGACCCAATAGCGATCGGCCAGATGGCCCTACATGAAGGAAGACATGTCTTCATCAAAGATTCCGGAGGAGACCTATCCATATGGTCTATGCCCACTCCTGGCCAAAAGTACGCCATCGGTGGCGACGTGGCCCTCGGAGTCGAGGGTGGCGACAATTCGACGGCGCACGTCATCGAGGCTCGCACAGGTCGTGTGGTTGCGAGGTATAAGGGTAAGTGCCACCCCGAGGACTTTGCCGACATCTTGGACTCCCTCGGCCGTTTCTACAACAACGCCTATCTCGGAGTTGAGCGAAACACTCATGGAGAATCTACGGTTAAGCGGTTGCTCCACGAACTGAACTACCCGAACCTGTACTTCCACACTCGTGAGAATGCACGTCGGACCAAGACTCGCAACGTTGGCTGGTTGACCACCCAGCGCTCGAAGACGCTCATGATCGACACCCTGACTTCTTCGCTCAGATCCCGTCGAATCACCGTGTTCTGTATGGAGACGCTCTCCGAGCTCATTGCGTTCTCTCGCATCGCCAAGAGGGATGGCACAGACAAGTACGAGGGCAAGCCTCACGACGATCTAGTGATCTCCCTGGGCATCGCCAACATGATGCTTGAAGATATCCCAGAGGCCAGCCTGCCCAACCAGGAGGCCGTCCTGGTCAATGGAGCCAGCTATGCCATGTTTGAGTCCCTGTTGAACTCCGCAGGCATCGATACGGCGCATGATGGTGATCGTAATGTAGGGTTCTTCGTAGCATGAACCTCAAGACCAAATGCCAATGCGGCAAAGACTTCCTCGATGAACACGGGCATGGGCTCTGTTTCGGCTGCAAGATCCAGGGCATTAGCTTTGGCAAGGTCGACCCCAACAGAATGTCACCTCAAGCCGCTGAGAAGTCAGAGATAGCCAAGATCAGGGCAAAGGGTCTAGAACCAGTGAGGGTCACTGGAAGTGAAGTAGATAAGCGAGATGCACGGAAAGACTACGAAGTTCCACGTCACCTCAAGAAGTACTTCGCAGACGATGACAACAAGATGGTTGACCCCCTCAAGCAGTTTGTGGACGACTGATGGCTGCTAATACCGACGTTCCAGAGAAGTACACCGAGAAGCTCAAGACCTACCGTGGTTGCATTAAGTCAGCCCAGCAATTCATGGCCGACGAGAAGTACCACGAGGACTGGCGAGCCTTCAT
>Ga0114957_1005473_pt1 | contig 10520 bp, 9 predicted proteins | sample BantaG_FD_87175 | JGI IMG/M metagenome (GOLD analysis project Ga0114957, IMG submission 87175) | Marine algal microbial communities from Bantry Bay, Ireland - BantryBay_4 metaG | ecosystem: Host-associated > Algae > Red algae > Unclassified | place: Bantry Bay, Ireland | collected 2014-11-21 | reverse complement strand
TTCTTCGAACTGAGGGTATTTGAACTTGCGCTTGACACTTGCACTTGAATTTTAAAAAGTGCAAGTTCAAGTGTCAAGTGCAAACTCAAATGCCCCCTATCGTAGGTAACACTGAACAGTTACCTTCAACATTAATTTAATCCGGAAAAGCATCCTCAAAATGCTGAATCCGCGCAGCAGCAGCATTATGAACAACAATAGAAATGATATCAAAGCGGATGGCCCATTCATAATCGATAGACTCCATGTAGGCTTGCGCAGCAGCAATGACCAGTATTTCCTTTTTATCATCTACAGATACTTCTGGTTTCCCGAAAAGCTCATTGCTCCTTGTTTTGACTTCAATAAATACCAAGGTTTTATCGTCCCAGGCAATGAGGTCAATCTCAGCTTTGCGGTGCCGCCAGTTACGTTCTACAATTTTATAGCCTTTTTGGAGGAGGTAGTCGTAGGCGATGGTTTCGCCTCGTTCGCCTAGTAGGTTGTGTTTGGCCATGGTTACAATATAAGGATTAGACGGAAGACGGAAGACCGAAGACGGAAGTTTTCCTTCTAACCTTGCCTCCCGTCGGGGCCAGAGCCTATGGCGGCGCACGATGGGAACACGGATTTGACGGATCGGGATAGAAGGAGGACGGATTTTTTCCGTAGGACGTGAAACCTTATTAGCGCAAGCATGTTAAAAAACTAGAGCGCGATAGAAGAAAAAAATCCGTTCTTATCGTCCGCCGCCATAGGGGCTTTGGCCGAGGGAGACGGTTCAATCCGCAAAAATCAGTGTCTCATCTCTTTAAAGGGTTCTCACCTTAAAGGGAAAACTTCCGTCTTCGGTCTTCGGTCTTCCGTCTTTATTACCTAAATTCGCAGCTCAAAATTAATACACATGCTTCAACGACAAAACCCAACACAAACAGCAGCCTGGAAATCACTAGAAAGCCACTACGAGCAAATGAAGAAAATTCATTTGAAAGACTTGTTTAATGCAGATCCCAATCGGTTTAAGCATTTTTCACTGCGGATGGGGGATTTATTAGTGGACTACTCCAAAAATATCATCACTGATAAGACGATGCAGTTGTTGTACGACCTGGCAAAGGAAACCAAATGGAGGGATGGTGTCGAGAAAATGTTTGCGGGTGATGTAATCAACGAAACAGAGGGGCGCTCCGTTTTGCATGTAGCTTTGCGCAACCGCTCGGGCAATCCCATAAAGGTAAACGGAGAAGACGTGATGCCGGAGGTCAACCGGGTGTTGGATCAAATGGAAGATTTTGTTTCGAAGTTGCTTAGCGGTAGTTGGACGGGATACTCCGGGAAGAAAATTACGGACATCGTTAATATAGGTATCGGTGGTTCTGATCTGGGACCAGTGATGGTAACCGAGGCGCTGAAGCCATATTGGAATGCGGGGATCACACCGCATTTCGTTTCCAACGTGGACGGATCACACCTGGCGGAAACGCTCAAAAAACTATCTGCTGAAACAACCTTATTTATTATTGCTTCTAAAACTTTTACAACGCAGGAAACCATGACCAACGCTTTTACAGCGCGCAACTGGTTTTTGGAAAAGAGTGGAGATGAGGCTGCTGTTGCAAAACACTTTGTGGCACTTTCTACCAATATAAAAGCGGCCACGGAGTTTGGAATTGAAGCGTCCAATATTTTTGCATTCTGGGACTGGGTAGGAGGTAGGTATTCCTTGTCCTCAGCAATTGGACTGCCGATTGCCTGTACGATTGGAATGGATAATTTTTTGAACTTACTGGATGGACTACATGCAATGGATGTTCATTTTAAAGAAACACCTATTGAAAAAAATATTCCGGTGAACCTGGCACTGATTGGTATTTGGTACAACAACTTTTTTAAGATGGCCTCTGAAGCCATCTTGCCTTATGACCAATATATGCACCGCTTTGCCGCCTATTTCCAACAGGGAAATATGGAAAGTAACGGGAAGTGTGTTGACAGAAATGGACATCCAATCGATTATGAAACCGGGCCTATCATTTGGGGGGAACCCGGAACGAACGGGCAGCATGCTTTTTACCAGCTGATTCATCAGGGGACTAAAGTAGTGCCTTGTGATTTTATCGCACCGGCCAATAGTCACAACCCGATAGGGGAGCATCATAAAATTCTGTTGTCTAACTTTTTTGCACAAACAGAAGCGCTGATGATGGGTATCGACAAAGATGAAGTAGAACGTGAGTTGGTGAATGACGGTAAAGACGATGATGAAATTAAATGCCTAAGTCCTTTCAAAGTGTTTGAGGGTAACCGTCCTTCCAATTCAATGCTCGTCAAAAAAATAACACCGTACACGCTTGGGCAACTCATCGCGATGTATGAGCACAAAATATTTACGCAGGGCATTATTTGGAACATCTTCAGCTTTGATCAGTGGGGGGTGCAACTCGGAAAAAAACTCGCTAATAAAATTCTCCCTGAATTAGAAGATCAGAGCTTTGTAAGTGGACATGATGTGTCTACAAATGGATTAATTAACGCTTATAAAGAGATGCGAGACGGAGTATTCGATACAAATTAGTGGCGATTTGTAACCAAAGTTAAGCTCTTTATTCTTTCATGTGAACTAATAATTTTTATTATTAATGTAATCAGTCAAACTTTGGGTTTAATTACTTATATTTGTCTATACGGTATTAAAAAATATTCCCAAAGCCTTTTTTATACCTGAGCCTCACATTCTGCAGGCAACCCAAACTACTTCTAAATAGTACTAGTTTCCTCAATTGACTGTATTTAGGAACCTTTCCCAAACTTAAGCATTTTAGATAAACACATGATTGCCTTTTATACCTATAGCCTAAGCTGTAGGGTATTTAACAATTAACCAGATCCCCCTTGTTATGCACACGTTAAATGCTTTTGTACTCTTTAGAGTATGGTTTGTTAGTTTCCTCTTGCTCTGTTGTTGCTACTCCGTTAGTAATGCACAGGCCTTTACTAATGCTTCCGACAACTTGCCCGATGATGGGGCATCTGGTCAGTCGGTCGACGTGGTGTCGGTCGATATAGATCAGGATGGTGACAAGGACATCATTCTTGCCAACGAATATCAGGTGAATACAATTCTTTTCAATAACGGACAAGCTCAGTTTGATTACAATCCTAACACCTTGCTAGCGAGCTTGCACGACAGTGAGGATATTGCAGTTGCCGATTTTGATTTGGATGGTGACCTTGATATTCTCTTCGTTAGTGAAGATGACTTTGAGCATGAATTCTTTCTTAATAACGGATCGGGTAGTTTTGAACTTACGCCAATTGATCCGTTTTCTGCCAGCAACTCTGTTTGCGTTGAAGATTTTAATGGTGATGATGTTCCCGATTTATTTATTGGAAACCTTGGGCAAAACTTCATCCTTATTAATGACGGTTTCGCTTCCTTTACCAATGAAACTGCTACTCGACTGCCCGTCATTTGGGACATTACCTACGATGTGAAAATAGTGGATGTAGACAATGACGATGACAATGATATTTTTATAGCTAATCAGAATGGTAGTCGACTATTGATCAATCAGGGAGGCGGTTATTTTGCAGATGAGACAGACAGCAGATTACCTCAAGGTATTGTAATGGATACCAGAAAGGTAGTTCCCGGAGATGTAAACGAAGATGGACACACAGATTTTTTGTTGTGCAACGTAGAGTTCGTAGCAGGCAATGATCCTCAAAACCGACTGTATATTAATGATGGTTCCGGTGTTTTTTCTGATGAAACAGCAAGTATGATTCCAGCATTTAATGACCAAACCATGGATGGTATTTTTATGGATTTTGATGAAGATGGTGATCAGGATATTTTACTCACCAATGTGTTGCACTCGCCTTTGTTGGTTTATAAGAATGATGGTTTTGGTAAATTTAGTGGGGCCAACACGCTGGCCATAGGGAATATGGAATTTACGCTGGAAGGATTGGGAATTACTACCGATGACTTCAATGGTGATTCACTTTGTGATATCTACATTTGTAATCGGAATGGCAAAGATTTGCTTTTACTCCGTGATCCGGAAATAGAAATCACTTCGACGATAGAACCTGAAATTTATAAAGGTAAACTTTGGCCCAACCCGGTTGAGTCCTCTTTCGCCATCGAAAAAGGCGACTGGACGGGTATACCTGAATTTAGATTAGTGGATGTATTAGGGAGAGAGGTAGCTAAGCTAAATGTTGCTTTTGAAACTTCGGCAGCTTACCATTTTCAATTACCGGATACAAATTTGACCGGGATTTATTTTTTAGAAATTCGCCAGGAAGCATCTGTTTTATTGAAGGAGTTGTTTTTGAGGTAGGGAGAGGTGGGAAGTTGGAAGCGCCTTCTAATGCGATGGGATACGGATGGTGCGGATAAGGACGGATTTTTTTTCTACGATCGTAAAAAAACTACCACGAAAGTGGGAAATCCGTGTTAATCCGCACCATCCGTGTCCCATCACGTCAGCGGGCTCACCATCCTACGGAAAGCTTCCCACCTCCAACTTCCCACTTCCAACTTTTCTAACTAAACCGCGATAGGCGCCACCAAACATTCCTTAGGAATAGCAAAAGCCTCCACTAAATATTTCGCATCTTTTCGCACCTCCTTACAAAGTTTGCTCACCATCCTTCTGATCGCCTTTGTTTTCGTTCCTTCCATGTAGCCACTTTCCAGGTACCAGCCCTTATTCTCCTCCATGGTTGAAAGCGCGTAGAGATGACATAAGGTGCTAAGTATAGGTTTTACATTTTCGTCTGCTCTATCTATTGCAGCTACAAACTGCTGAAGGACGATGTGCTCCACATAGGCATTCGCCAATTCCATCATGTGCGTTTGGCATCTCAAAAAGACAGCGTTCGGATCTCTCGTTTTTGACAAAATTTTACGCATTCTTTGTGTCAGTGAAAGCAGTATACTACGTTCTCTATAATGGAAAGCTGCCAGATGAAATTCACTATCGAGCAAATGGTGCGTATCCGTTTTGCGAACCATATAAGGATTGCGTTCCGTAATCGAGGTGGTTACTTTGCTTGTAATTATTTTTGCAACCGTCATAAATCCATTGTCATGAAAAGAGGCTTTAAATGTTGAGATCAATCCTTTGGCCACCAATTGCATGAGCACGGTATTATCGCCTTCAAATGTGGTAAAGATATCAGTATCCGCTTTTAATTCTGCTAAACGATTTTCCGCAAGGTAGCCTTTACCTCCGCAAGCTTCCCGGCACTCCTGTAAAGTGCTGGTAGTAAACCAAGTGGCATATGATTTGAGACCTGCAGCCATTGTTTCTATTTCGCGAATGTCATCATCCGTTCGAGCCACATATCGTTTCGTTAAGTAAGTAAGTGCAATGTCTAGTGCGTAGGCTTTCGCCAAACGCGGCATCAGGCGATGCTGATGTGTCGGATAATCTAACAATAAAGTCTCGGCTTGGTCATCACTAGGTGCAAACTGACGGCGCTCAAGCGCATATTTAATTGCAATGGTGAGTCCGGATTTAGCAGCACTCAGACCTGCCTGCGGGACACATGCACGGCCACCCACCAATGTGCCTAGCATGGTGAAAAAGCGTCTGGACGGATTGGTTATTGGACTGGTGTAACTGCCATTGGCGTCGATATCTCCAAAGCGGTTGAGTAAATTCTCAGCAGGTACCGAAACCTGGTCAAACCAGATGCGGCCGTTATCGACTCCGTTTAATCCGAGTTTATAGCCACAGTCTTCAATTCGAACGCCCGGCATTGGTTTTTCGGTAGCTGCATCTCGAATGGGGACGAGTACGGCATGAACACCGTGCTGTACGCCATTGACAATTAACTGTGCAAAAACAGTGGCCATGATTCCATGGTTGGCGGCATTACCGATATAGTCTTTTCCGGCAGTAGGAGTGGGGCTGTTGATAACAATTGTTTTGTTATTGTGATGGTACGTCGCCGTTGTTTCCAGGGCTCTGACATTAGATCCGTGTCCAAGTTCCGTCATGGCAAAGCAACCCGGTAAAGCCATCGAGCCAATATCTTTTAAATACTTTTCATGATGTTTTTCGGTTCCTAACCATTGCACCGAACCACCAAATAAACCAAACTGAACGCCAAACTTTATGGTCAGGCTCAGGTCGTGATAACCCAGCATTTCAAAAATGGCGGCATAACTTCCCATGTCATCTTTACCTCCATATGCTTTCCCAAATGCCAGTGCGCCCAAGCCTTGTTTGGCCAATGCTTTGCACCATTGTAGTACGTGGGCGCGATGTGCTTCCTTGTCTTTGTGCAGGGTTATTTTAAATTCATGATCAGAAAGTAAGGCACGCATTTTATTTCTGATTTCATGATAATCATCATCGAGTAATTTTGTTAGTGCACTTACGTCAAAGGGCGGATGCTCTTCCGTTATTGGACTGGAAAAAATACTTTCAATAGTATCTGATTCCGCACCCCCCAATGATGTTTCCAGGTTTTCTAAAGCGGTCCTGGTTTGTTGAGAGGACCAAAGAAGTGCTTTATCGCCCATAGCACTTTGTTTGGCCATTTCGACACCTAGGTTGGCCATTGATTGAGAAGTATTTTTAGGTAGTTTATCTGCTGTAGATTTGAGTAAGGTTAACCAATGTCTAAAAAGTTCTTTGGATGGTGGTTTGGCGGGATCGCTCCATGTTTCGAGTAATTTCAAGTCAGCTTTTTCGAGAAAGGGTAGTTGTGCTATTTTATTATTGATGAGTTTTACTTCAGATGGACTTAGCAATGAGTCAGCCCAACCAATATAATAGAGTGGGAGTAAGCTGAGTACGCCCGGAGAGTATGGCTGAAAGGAAGTGGTGTTTTTTATCATTTCATTATGTTTATACCCCGAAATTAGGAATAATATATCTGATGAGCCCTTTTTTCATCGGAATTCCTCAGGGTTGCAACAATGAAGTACTTTAAAGAACTTCAATTTCAACGTAAAAAAAATCCTGAAACCCTATGACGGATTTCAGGACGAATAAGTGTTTGTTCGTTTTCTCTATTATGTTTAAAAATCTATTTGGGATGTAAAACCAAAATGATTCTCTTGGGGGAGTGTTTCATAGTGTTCCCTTTGAGTAGAACTTACGCATAGTTTTATCCTTTGAAATTGCTTTAAACAATTTCAATGAGTGGTTCTCTCATTGTGTTGGAAATTCTCTGTAAAAGAAAGACAAGGATTGCTGCAGGTGTTAAACGGTTTTGAGCTAGTACCTTGTCTTAAAAGATGATCGTGTGTGAGGAGCATCTGGTTTTGTGTACGTGTGAGGTCTTTTATATAATTTGTATGGAGGGGCTAACTCCTAAGTATTTTGCCAAAAATTTGACTAGTCTAGCGGAATTATTTAGATTTTTCCTTTTGATGATTTTGACTAATTCCCACACGAACTCCCTATCGGTCGATCGTTTAGAAAATTATTGCAAAATCAGAAAAAACCAAATAATTGATTCCGTTACTTATATTATGATTTTAGCAAATAAAATGCCAAAAATGTACTGATAGTCAATTAATTAAAAATTATATTTTACATATATGTGTTGTGTCTGCTTTGGCTGTTGCATTTACCAATTTTGCGGTTTTACATTAAAAACCGCCAAAACCAACTAACGGCAGCCTATCCGGCCTTCGGTATATTCAGCAAACGGCTAAACAATAAAAAAATAAAGGTCATCCGTGGGGATGACCTCTTGTTGTGGGGGGGATTACTATATATTCTGGGGGGAATAAAAGTAATCCTTTAATTGAACTGATTGCCACAAAGAGTGGCTTGTGTTTTTGTCTTAATATCTTTCTAAGAATGCCGCTGCTCCGGGAGATAGGCTTATAGAGTCTTTAGTCATTTCTTCTATCTCAAAAGGCAGGTATTCAAACTCGTTTTCTTGTAAAAATGGTATTTCTTTTTTCTGTTCAACAGTTTCTGTATCCAAGAGTCGGTTCGGAAACGGACTTTGGAACATCAGGAACAAAAGGCCTAAAAATACTATGGCTAATAGGTGCTCTTTCATGGTGTAGGGTTTGTATTTTTGGTATATCGATTTTACATAGTGTCACATCAATATATTTATTAATATTTATATATTAAAAACTGTACCAAAAACAAAAAAGACCACCCGAGGGTGGTCTTGAAAACAGACTATGAGAGAACCGCTATTATAGGAAAACGTTAGATAAGTGTGTAGTTGTCAGTACGTTATGTTTTTTGAAAACGTAAAAAACGAAATCTGACACAGATATGTTAAAATTACAAATATCTTTAATGTGTATTTGAAGTGACAGATACTAAGGGGCTTTCGGCCTGATTTAGTTGATAATCGAATAAGTCAGGATTCGCCTCTATGTTAGCTTGTTGAGGTGGATGCGTTTCAAATTCCACTTCAATTGCACCTTGTTTCTCAGCAGGATCGGGCTGATGATACCGCTCTGGGTATACTTCTATATCTTCCAGTATTGGGATCGGATGTTGAAACAAGGCTGAAAGAATTAGAATAAATAGGCCGACCAGTACATATTTGAGCATGGTATTACATTTGAGGGTGAATAATAGTGTGCTTTATCAAGGGGTCATGTGAGTACCGGAAAGCTATCGCGAGAAGCATTGAAAACTCAAAATATGTTTGTCTTATCGTCTGTCCAATTTGTCTAACTGGTACTTTTTAATCACAGCGATTAGCTTCTTGTCATAGCGCTTGTCAGTGGCATAACCTGCCTTTCTCAAACCAACCGCCCACTTCTTATAGTCTTTGCCATAGCCTTTTAATTGCTTATATCGGCCAGCTGTTAGTATCTGACTATGGTGTGTCCAACTCCCTTTGGGGCTGGTATATTTTCTGAAAAAATCCTTGTGGTGATCATCCGCGGCATTTGTACAATGGCCTTTTTTGCAATTTTTGCTAAAACATTTAATCCCAAAAAAATTATTGTTGTTGACAGCTAGTTTACTGGAACCGGCACGACTTTCAACCAGCGCCTGAGCAATCTTTATACTGGCAGGAACGCCCGATTTGTGCATGTCTTCGATAGCAAGAGGCGCATATTCGCGGATGAAATCACGGGAACGCTGCTCGTGCAAATCAGCAACACCGACAGGTGCATAAGCATTTCCATTAGTAGAAGCACCCGGTCGGTAAGCAACTGTTTGTGCCACAGCACTACTTGGATGTTGATCCTTGTAGTCGTCTGTTACATTGGAAAAAGGCGCATTAAGTGCGATATTAAATTTCATATCTTTCTTTAGCAAAACAAAAGCAGCCAGTACTAATATTCCAATCTTCAACCAGGGTAATGTTTTTAACTGAGGAAACGGTTTGGTTAGATCAGCAAAACGTTGCTTAATAAATAAAGCTGTCTTTTGAAGTCCCAGCAATATTTGATTCAATAATAGCTCCAGCAAAGGCCCAAAACTCGCCTCATGCTCCTTTGGAGTAGGTATCGGATTTTCTTGAATAATGGCCTTTTGAACGAACCTTTTACGAGTATCGGTTACGGTCATCGGTATATTGTTGTATTTTGAAGCACCCATAATAATTAGATTTAATCTTCTCAATAATTTCACGTTGTTGACACAAATATAAAACAATTTGTTTCTTATGTCCAAATTTAAAACAAAATATTTTATTTTAAATGCTTGCGGGCCCTAAGAGCCCTGTGTTATAGACGTAAGGAATTTTAAAATAGTTGAATTTTGAATAGTCCTCTAACGCAGTAGTTCGCGGTCGACTGCTATTCAAAATTCAATCATTCAAAATTCTTTAGGTCCACGACGTTGCCTGGCAAGCCCATAAAAATACTTGGTATTCCTTTTGCAAATCAATATCTATCTCCCCGTTTATAGCTTAAATCAGATCGTGAACACCTTCGGGTGATCAACTAAGAGGCAATTTGTTTGAATGCAACTTCGTTTAACATGCATTCTGGCAAGGCGCAATGACATGACAACATAACCTATCAAAAGAAACTTTTGGGATACTTTGAAGTTTTGAGCCAGAATCAGAATTTTTAAAATCCTCCTTTATTACTAACAGTTTTAATATGTCATTCATGAAAAAATTAAATCTCATTCTTGCACTTGCTTTATTCGCAGCAGGATCAATGTTGACTTCTTGTTCGTCTGGTAAAGGTTGTAAAGGAGGTGGCTGGTATGGCGACCGCAACTTATCAAGCGTAACGCCAGCCAGAGAAGCACCACAACAAAGCATCGAATTTTATTCTGAAGCAGATTGCGATTAAAAATAACGAAATCATAAGCTCGAAAAACCAAATGTCAAACTTAGATTAATGCTGAGTTTGACATTGTTGTTTTTAGCTGTAGCTTAAGGGAATGGGAATGCCCGCTGACGTTTATGGGACACGGATTTTCGCGGATTAGGAGGGATGAGGACGGATTTTTTCTGCTAACGTGTTTTTTTACCACGAAGGCATGGAGAAGACGAAGTTCGACCGCGGGCTCTTTTAGCGTGAAAAAATATAGACGGCACGAAGGCCTACTTTAATGGACTCATCGTTT
>Ga0114957_1005472_pt1 | contig 10521 bp, 4 predicted proteins | sample BantaG_FD_87175 | JGI IMG/M metagenome (GOLD analysis project Ga0114957, IMG submission 87175) | Marine algal microbial communities from Bantry Bay, Ireland - BantryBay_4 metaG | ecosystem: Host-associated > Algae > Red algae > Unclassified | place: Bantry Bay, Ireland | collected 2014-11-21 | reverse complement strand
TTGAATCAAAAGCAGCAAAGGTTGTTAAGTCAAAACTTAATGTTTCCCATTGATTAGCAACTGTTGTGTTAACAAACACTTCTACTACCACACTTGGGTTACCATTACCGTCTGGTGGAGATGTAGAATCTTCCATTTTAAAAAGAATTGGTACACCTGCAACTGGAGACCATACGTCTACCAATATAGTCGTGCCATCTGTAAAATCTGCTCCACCTTGAAGGTTTATTCCCGCTCCTGCAAAAGTTTGTGCTCCATTTGTTTTTTCAACTTGAAAAACTTTTTGTGTTGTGTTTATTCCAGATGCATCTGGATTATCTATAATTGCAGCGTTTGCACCTCCAAAACTAAATATACCATAGTCTAAAGTAGAAGATTCAAATTCTATAGGGATAGTTGGTTGTGTTTGTTGCGTTTGTGCACGGTAAAAATAAAAATTATCTATATATACTACTTCTGAAACACCATCTGAATCTATAATTAACTGAGTAATTTTTTCTGTATTGGCTAAATCTCCAACAAAATTTGCCATATCAATTTCTATACTTTGCCAAGAACCTGAAACAGTTGTTCCAAAAGACTCAATATCTTCTCCTCCATCTACAGTGTTTACAATTTTTACTAATAACTCATTAGTTTGTCCAGAAGGCACCCAATAATCTATATGTAACATTTCCATTGCTGAAACATCAATACCATTTGCATAGTTTGTTACTATACCTAAAAAATCTAAGTTTGTTAATTGCCAAACATTATCACTACCAATAGTAGAAGCTGTAAAACCTGATGCAGACCATGTTGTTGGTAATTCATCTAAAGTTACATCTGTGTAAGCATCACTAAACACTGAGACCACATCTTCAGCAGCTCTTGCTGGTGGAGTTGGTGCTGGACTAACTGGTGCTAAAATCTCTGTTACTTCAAAATTTTCAGTATAAATTGTAGTTTCTACACCTGCACTAAATGCTGTAACAGTAATTGTATATATTCCAGGTTCTTGATATGTAAATGAAACTGTATCTTCAATATTACCAGAAATTGGTAAAGCTCCTGTTTCACCAAAATCTACTTCGTAAGAAATTGCAAATTCGGCAGCAGCCATTACATTAACCTGTTTAGAAACATTAGTATCATTCTCGATAGTTACCACAAGGTTTTGTGGTGCTTGAAAAGACACTGTAATTTCTTGAGTAATTGTTGTCGTTTTTCCGTTAATTCCAGTAGCTATAATTTCAACTAAGTAAACACCTTCATTATAAATATGTTCTGTGCTTATTCCAGACTGTAAAATTCCTGAATTTTCTCCAGATCCATCTCCATAGTTTACTATAAAAGTAACAGCTCCTTCACCAGATGGCGTAATGGTTACTAATCCAGTATTATCTTGAGTAACTGATACTAAAGCAGATACATTTGAAGGTGCTGGCGTGTTAGTTATAAAATCGATAGTGTCGTCTTCTTGAACACATGCAAAATATGTTGCCGTAATTAAGAATAAACAAAAAATGTTTTTTAATGCTTTCATTTTTATTTTTTTAAATTTTTAGTATCCTGGGTTTTGCTCCCAACGATTACCTGTTAATTCTATTTCTATTTGTGGAATTGGAAAAACTTCGTTTTTACCGGTTTGAAATGTTCTGTTGTCATGAACACGAACAATTGCACCAGCAGCATCTCTAATAATATCTATGCCATTATTATTTTCAATTTCAATTTTTGCCATTCCAGTTCTAACTAAATCGAAAAAGCGGTGTCCTTCTCCTACTAACTCTACACGACGTTCGTGATAGATAGCTGTTGTAAGTGCTGCTCCTGTTGCTGTAACGTTGTTACTACTATTTCCAAAGGCACGTTCTCGAACTCTATTTAAGTAAATAAGTGCTTGAGCATCACTAATATTACCTCTATTATTTGCTTCTGCAGCCATTAATAAAACGTCTGCAAAACGAATTGCTCTATAATTATTAGGATTTGTTAAGTTTTGATCTCCAATATTAGAATCGCCTTGACGTGCAAGGTATTTTCTATTAAAATATCCTGTGTGCTCGTTACCTACACCAAAGGTAGCTCCTGTTGCATTTGCCCAAGCGTTAATATCTAATATTGCAACATCTCTTCTTAAATCCCCATCCTCAAATTCATCATAAACTTCTTGTGTTGGCACATTAAAGCTAAAACCCGAATCGAATAATGGCCCACTATAACTACGAATACCACTAAAACCAACAGCTACATTTCCTTCACTACATTGTAAGCAGCCAAAACCAGCACCTTCTAAATCTGTGTACTGTACTTCGAAAACAGATTCTACTGTATTTTCATTTTCGTTTTCAAATAATGTTGAATAATCTGTAATTAAATCGTGAGGTCCATTATCAATTAAATTTCCTAAAACTACTGCAGCTGGTCCAAATTTATCTTGATATAAATATATTTTACCTAATAACGCTTCGGCAGCACCTTTAGTAACTCTTCCTACTTGAGATTGTGTATATGGTAAATTGTTTATCGCTGAAATTAAATCGATTTCCATTTGCGCATACACTTCAGTTTTTGGTGTTCTATCCACTTCAAATTGATCTCCAAATTGAAAACGTTTATCGACAACTAAAGGCACATCTCCAAACCATTTTACTAATTCGAAATAATAATATGCTCTTAAAAATCGAGCTTGCGCTAAAACATTTGCTTTACCATCGAAATCTATATTATCTTGAAATTCTAAAATGTAGTTGGCACGATTTACACCTGCAAACATCCAACCCCAAATAGCACGTAATTGGTTGTTACTTGAAGTATGAATCATATCATCTATTTGCTGAAAACCCAAAACATCTGTTGCATTTTCTCCTCCAGCTAAAGTGTTATCTGAAGCTATTTCACCAAGCAGTGCATTTTGATATGTTGATTGTAACATATCGTAAGCGCCAATTAAAGCATCTTGATAATCTTGTTCTGTATTAAAATAGTTTTCAGAGTTTTCATTTTGTGATGGAACATCTACAAAATCGTCACTACAAGAAATTGCTGTAAAGACTGAAACTAATAGTAAAAGTGTATATTTTATATTTTTCATAGTTTTAAAATTTTACGTTTGTACCAAATAAAAATGTTCTTGGGTTAGGATAGAATCCACTATCTATACCTCCACCAATTGGAGCTCCGTTTGATGTTGTTGGGTCGTAACCTCTATATTTTGTTAATGTAAATGCATTGCTTACAGAAACATATAGTCTTAATTTTTTTAAGCCAATATTTTGTAATTTATTGTTATTAAAAGAATATCCTAATTGCATGTTTTGTGCTCTTAAAAAAGAACCATCTTCTACGTAATAGTCTGAAAACACTAAATTTGACGAAGCACCATCGGTAACTCTAATGTTACTATTTGTAGAACTTGGACCAGTCCATCTGTCTAACACGTAAGATGTTAAATTGGTTTTTGCATTATTTCTATCGTAATTTCTAACAATGTCATTTCCTAAAGATGCGAAGAAATAGGTTTGGAAATCGAAGTTTTTATAATCGAAAGTTAAATTTAAACCCATTGTAACATCTGGAATTGGATCTCCAATAAACGTTCTGTCTTCTACATCTATTACACCATCTTCATTTGTATCTACAAACCTTAAATCTCCAGGTTGTGCATTTGCGCCTAATGAAAGTTGTGATGGATGCGCATCAACTTCGGCTTGATTTTGAAAAATTCCATTTGTTTGCATACCAAAGAATACTCCAATTGGTTGTCCAACTTGCATTCTTGAAGGTGGATTTGCTTGACCAATACCAAAACCTCCACCTGGAACAAAATCTATAATTCCATTATTTACCTCTAATACTTCGTTTTTTAATGTTGCAATATTATAGCTTACATTAAATTTAAAGTTATCTGATAATTTGTCCTTATAACTTATTTGAAATTCTAAACCACTATTTTCTACTGTCCCAGCATTTGCAATTGGGTTACTAGAACCTGGAGCAGAGCCTCCTAAAATTAATGAGCTTTCCACTGTTAATAATAAATCTTTTGTGGTACGTTTAAAATAATCTGCTGTAATATCTATTTTACTGTTAAATAATTTAGTTTCGAAACCAATGTCTAAAGCTTGCTGCTCTTCCCATTTTACTTGCGGATTGGATATTCTACCTAACGCAGATCCAAATTGTAATTGATCATCAAAAACATAAACACCTTCTCCACTTAATGAAGACTCAAAGGCAAAAGCAGGAATTCTATCGTTACCAAGAATACCGTAAGAACCTCTAAACTTTAAGAAGTCTATTGTTTCGCTATTTTGTAGAAATTCTTCATCTGAAGCTATCCAACCAACAGAAGCAGATGGAAATATACCAAATTTATTATCTGGTCCAAAAGATGTTGAACCATCACGTCTTACAACACCAGAAAATAAATACTTTCCTTTATAATTATATTGCACTCTTGCAAAATAAGATAGTAATCTTGAATCGAAAAAACGATTGCTTATTTGTGCATAAGGATCTATAACTGTTTCTGCATTATTAATATCTGCTTCACTAAAACTTGTATTATCTGGAAGTCCTGTTGCAACTGCTAAGTAAAAATCTCCAGTGGTTTTAAATACTGAAGTTCCTAATGTTGCTTTAATGTTATGCGCATCATCATTAAGTGATGTTTCATAATTAATAAAAGCATCAAAAGTGTAATCTCTAAAAAAGCTTATTCCTTCGTTAAAACTAACTGTAGCAACATTATCGAATACAGATCCATTTCCATACTCTACAAGTGGGTTTAAGCCTCTAGTTCTTACTTCGGCATAATTCCATTGGTAATTAGCTTCTGCACTAAAGCCTTCTAAAAACTTATAATTTAGTCCAAAAACACCACTTATTTTATCTACTTTGGTTCTATTGAAAGTATTTTCAATTTGCTTTAAAGGGTTTACAACTTCAATTGGATAACCTGCAGAAGAAGTAAATTCACCATTTTGATCTCTTGCACTATCTGTTGGTGCAAAATTTAAGGCATTAAATAATACAGATCCTAAACCGCCTTCTGGAAGAGATTTTCTAATTGTTCCTGTATATAAAAGATTTGCTTTAAATTTAAGGTTTTCTATGATGTCTAATCCGTAATTAGCACGTGTTGTATAACGTGTAAAATTAGCTTTACTTCCTCCAATAATTCCATCTTGAGTTAATAAAGACGCACCAAAAGAGTAAGTCGATTTTTCCGTTCCTCCACTTACAGTAAGTGCGTTACTATATATAGGTGCTGTTTCAAATATTTCGTCTTGCCAATCTGTACCTTGCCCTAAACCATTAACATTTGCAAAAGGTAATGAATTACCATTAGCTGCAGCAGCTTCATTTTTAATTAAAGCATATTCTGTAGCGTTTAACAATGGGATTTTACGTGTTGTTTTTTGAAAACCCACATAAGCATCGTAATTAAAAGATAGTGCTTGGTTTCTTCTACCAGTTTTAGTTGTAATTAAGATAACACCATTAGCAGCTAATACACCATAGATTCCTGCTGTTGCATCTTTTAAAACAGTAAAGCTTTCAATATCATTTGGATTAATAACACTTAAATCTTCAATTCTATTTCCATCAACTAATATTAATGGTTGGTTATCGCCATTAGTAGAAATACCTCTAATTCTAATGTCTGATGCGCTACCTGGCGCACCAGATTGAGACGTTACATTTACACCAGCAACTTGTCCTTGTAAAGCTTGTTCTATACGTGTTGGTTTTAAAGCTTCAATTGTTTCTGCAGAAACTGTTGAAACAGCACCAGTGACTTCTTTTCTTTTTTGTGTTCCGAAACCTATTAATACTACTTCGTCTAATTTACCAACTTCGCCTATTAAAGCAATGTTTATAGAAGTTTGTCCATTTAAAAGCATTTCTTGATCTATGTAACCTACATAACTAAATTGAATGGTAGCATTTGAAGCCACATTTTGCAATGAATAATTACCATCAAAATCTGTTGATGTTCCATTGTTTGTTCCCTTTACAACAATGTTTACTCCTGGAAGTAATTCTCCAGTAGCTTGGTCTGTAACAGTACCAGCAATACTAATAGTTTGTGCATAAGAAAAATAGCTTAAACATAACATTAATATTAAGGTGATTTTTAATTTCATAAATTTCGGTTTTATTGTATTCTCAAATATATTGCTGTATAATGATAATTCAATAAAAAACAACCCTACAAAAAATATACACGATAATTATTAGCCTTATTTTTTGTTGATTTATAATCTTAAGCGCCTTATAGACTATAGTTACAGAGTAAATTAATTTAACATTGTTTTACACAAAACACGTTAATATTTGCAAATGTTGTGGTAATGTATTGTTAAATATCGCTTATGTAAAGGCACTATAATTCTATGATGTAGTTTGCTAAACTTGTTTTGTGCGGTAAATTCATTTTTTTACGCAAACGATAACGTTTTACCTCTACACTTCTTGGAGAAATATTTAATAGAGGAGCAATCTCTTTAGAGGACAAGTTTAATCTTAGATATGCGCATAATTTTAAGTCGTTAGGTGTAAGAGAACCGTGTACAGACTTTAGTTTCTTTAAAAAATCTTTATCTGCATTATTAAATGCTTCTTGAAAAAATTTCCAATCGTCTGTATTGTTAATGTTTTTATCTATTATTTTAATAACAGACTTTACATTACTGTTAGATTCTAAAGTATTAAGCTCACTTTTAATAGTGTTTAAAAATTCGTTTTTCTTTATTAAACTCATTGTTGAAATAGCTAACTCCCTACTTTTACTATCTACATCTTGCTGTAGTTGTTGGTTTTTAAAATGCATTTGTTGCTGCTTATTTTCAAGCTCTTTAAGTTCTATATCTCTTTTTGCTTTGCTTAATAATTTTTCTCTTTGGCGTTTATGGTATTTATTATAATATTTAAAAAACAATACTGCTAAAAATAAAAAAACAAGAACATATATAACAATAGCGACATTAGTTAAATACCAAGGTTTATTAATGTAAAATTTATAAGTAGCAGTGTTTTTAGATACGCTCTCTCCTACTCTTGCTCTTACGTTAAATGTATAATTTCCTGGTGGCAGGTTTTTGTATAATACGGTTGGTGTAGTTGTCCAATTACTCCAAGCATCATAAATACCTATTAATTGATGCTGGTATTCTGCAACTTTAAACTTATCGAATTGAGTTATACTATAGGAAAATGCTAAATTCTTTTTATTAGGCTTTAAATCTGCTTCTTCATTTAAAATTAAACGATTATTATTACCGTTTAAATCACTACTAGTTATAGCATTAAGTTTAATGGTTTCTGATGTATTATTAAACTTATTAATATCTATTATTAGGTATCCAGACGATGTACCAAATAGATATTCGCTGTTTTGTAAATGTATGATGTTCTCATAACTTGTTAGGCCATTTCTAAGACTATTTGGTAACGTAATTTTATTAATTTCTGCCTTATTGGATAACTTTCCAGGTCTTATATAAATAATATCTATGTTGTTGAATCCCCAAAGCGTATTAGTACTTTTATCGTTAATTAATTTTCCAGAAGTATAATTTATGGGATTAAAAATTTCACTTAGAATACTATCCTTAACAAACTTATTTTTAGTAAAATTATAACTATAAATACCTTCTCTATAAGCATAGTAAATATTATTATTATATGTTAATAAACTTGAGTTAGAACCTTTATGTACTTCGTCTATATCTACTTTTATTGCATTTCTAAACTCTTTATCAATAGAGATTTTGTAAACACCTTTATACTCATGACTTATAAATACTGTATTGTTTTTAGTAAGTTCGAAAAAACGTGAAGAAATATCGAAGCCTTCAATTTTATTTCTAAACGTCCAGCTTCCATTACTTTTCTCTAAAATATTTAACCCATTGTAATTACCCTGTAAAAGAAGATTTGACTTATTTGGAATTTCTTTTAAAGACCATGCTCCCGAAACATCTGCTACTTCTTCTGCTTTTTCATAGTTAATTATAAATGTTCCAGAGTTATGACCGCAAAATAATTGACCTTTAATTGTTTTAAGAAACCAAACTTGACCTTGTGTACCTTCTATAAATTTAAATTCTTGATTATTATTATTTAAATTTCTAAAAAACAAACCTTGGTTGGTTCCTAAATATAGATTATTGTTATGAATCGCAGAAGTATAAACAGAGCCTAAATTACCTTTAGAGTCATTAAATATTTTAATTGGACACTTACTATTTATACAATTTATACCATTATCTAAGCCCAACCAGATGTTGCTATCAAAATCCTCAAAAACAGAGAGTACTGTATTATTACCTAAACCTAAATTTTGATTAATTTTATTTACTAACTCTCCATTAGAGTTTAATACAATTAACCCGTTTGAAATTGTGCCAAATGCAAAACCTCCATCTTTTAAGTTAATACTGCTATAAACCGTATATTTTTTTAAGTCTTTATTTATAGCTTTAGTCCAAGTTGATAATTGATTGTCAACATACTCGAAAATACCTTCGGTTTCTGTTTGAATTAATAATTTACCTTCAAAATTATACATATTAACAACTGCATTATCTTTTACAATTTTAGAATCTATAATTAAAGATTTTTTGCCATAAATAACTTTATAAATACCAAGGCTAATATCTTGAAAATAAATACTATTATCTACTTTAAATAGCTTTGTAATTAAGCTTTCAGAATCTATTATTGTGAATTTTTTATCTTTAGTGTTATACATATATATTCTATTTAAAGAACGGAATAACACCCAATTGTCTAATGTTTTTATTTGCCAAAATTGTTCATCTTCAATTAATGCAATGTCTTCATTTTTAGATAATGAAGTATATTCTAATTCACCAAAAGTGTTTTTTTGCCAAAAACCAAATTCCATGTAAGAACCAGTGTAAATTTTGTTATTTACAACTTTTACAGATCTAATTGCGCTTTCGTTAGGTGAATTAAACCGTGTCCAATTTGCTCCATTGTATTCTAATAGCCCAATAGTATTAGCAACATAAAGTGTTTTATCCTCTGCTTGATCTATTGCCCAATTTTGATTTTCACCATCGTATTGTTGTGGTGTAAATATGTTAATTGGTGGTAATTCTTGAGCAATAAATTCACCAGAAATCAATAAAAAAGTTATTAATGAAAGGAGGTTTAAGCGTTTTCTTAAAAACATAGTCATATTTATAAGTTGTATTACAATATACAACTTTGTATGGTTATGGTTAAAGAAGAAATTTAGCTATACAAAATAGCTTAAAAAAGTATTATAATATAATTACAAATTAAAATTAATTAGGAAAATAAAGTTTAGAGTTTGTTAATTTAAATGTAAGACTTTAATATTTTTTAAGTAATCTAATAACTTTATCTTTTTCACGAATTAGGTAATACTTTTATAAGTGGCAAACCTTTCTTTTTATCCTTTGTAAAAACACCTGCTATTACTAAATCTTGCATGAAATCTTTTACTGGGATCCAATCTTTATGTATATCAGATTTAAAGTAACTTTCTATTACTCTATTTATTTGATTTACTTTGTCTTCACTATTATTTCTGTTGTCCATAATTGTACTTTTATACTTTAACTAAAGCGGCTGCAAATACAAGTCAATATTATTACGGAAATATTCTACAGTTTGTTTAAATTTTTTTGTAAATAATTATTTAGATAATTTATTACCTTAAATCAAGCTTGAGATAAGTAATTGTTTAAAAACAGAAGATTTTTAAATTGATTACTTCCCAATACAAAAATTAGCAAATATATTACCTAACAAATCATCGCTTGTAATCTCTCCTGTAATTTCGCCAAAATGATATAATGCTTGTCGTATATCTATAGCCAAAAGGTCTCCAGATAAATCCGTTTCTAATCCAGATTTTACTTTTTGGACCTCTTCAAACGCTTTTAATAAAGAGTCGTAGTGCCTTGTATTGGTTACAATAGTTTCGTTATTACGCAATGCACCTGTGTTTACAAAGCTTATTAGTTTTTGTTTTAACGCTTCAACCCCAAGACCTGTTTTTGCAGATAATAAATGGACGGTTTTAAATTGAGCGATTAGTTGTTCTAGATCAGTGTTACTTAGAACATCAACCTTATTTGCAATGATTAATACTAGTATTAACGGAAATTTATTTTTAATTTTTTCAATTTCAAATTTTAGGCGCTTACTTTCAGTTTTAAATTCTTCAGCAGAGAACAACAGGACAACCACTTGAGCCTGTTCCATTTTTTCAAAGGTTTTTTTAATTCCTATACTCTCTACCACATCTTTAGTTTCCCTAATTCCTGCGGTATCGATAAATCTAAAACCTATCCCTTCTATTACCAATTCATCTTCAATTGTATCTCTTGTCGTACCTGCTATAGCACTAACTATGGCGCGTTCTTCGTTTAAAAGTGCATTTAACAATGTAGATTTACCAACATTAGGTTCTCCTACAATTACAACAGGAATTCCGTTTTTAATAACATTTCCGACTGCAAAACTATCGATTAA
>Ga0114957_1005471_pt1 | contig 10524 bp, 15 predicted proteins | sample BantaG_FD_87175 | JGI IMG/M metagenome (GOLD analysis project Ga0114957, IMG submission 87175) | Marine algal microbial communities from Bantry Bay, Ireland - BantryBay_4 metaG | ecosystem: Host-associated > Algae > Red algae > Unclassified | place: Bantry Bay, Ireland | collected 2014-11-21 | reverse complement strand
GGGGGGGCCGGGCGGGGGGGGGGGGGGGGGGGGGGGGGGGGGGGGGGGGGGGGGGGGGGGGGGGGGGGGGGGGGGAGACCCCACGAGGCTACAGGGTCGGCGCGGACATGAGACAACAAGCGTCTGCGTCGGCGACGCGTGTAGGGGGGAGCCAGGTGAGAGGGAGCACTGATGAATGACGTGGGAGGGTAAAATAGGGGGCATGTGGCTCCGAGGGACGGTCGCTGGCGCCGCGAAGGGCCAGCGCGGCTGCTTCTGTGTCGGCCTTGTGCATGAGTCTGACTCTTCCGACCAAGGTTGCATGATGACGCCCAAGCAGTTGGCTTGGATTTAATGTAAGAATTCAATCTCGGGCATGTGACTGGAACGTCCACTTACCACTCAAAGGCCAATTGACAAGGCCTCTCTTGGACGGTCGTTGTCCATTTTATTGCTTAGCTTCTCAAACCCGATTCTCAGCAGAGGCCATTGTTTGGAGCAAGGTCGGAACAGATGAGAGAACCCACTATAGCTAATGTCAGATGGTTGTGCGATAAGGACCGCGCGTGTGGTAGCTGAAGTGAGACGGGGGGAGCGAAAAATTGTTGAGCTCCTGGCTCCGGGGACCGCTTTCTACTCGGCTGGCGAGCGTCCAGGTGGATCCCAGGGCCGTGAGGGTCTCGCATCTCCTGCACCGCATCTCTATTGTCGAAAAATGTCTGCGTCTATGAACAACGACGAGTCACGCGTGCTGGAACAAGAAGAAAAGGCATCCAGAACGCTGCGGCCGGCCCGGGCGGGCGTGTAATTCGTAGGGGGGGGGCATAAGCGGGAGCGGTCTCCAAGAGTGGGGGTGGCCGCTACGAGCCGGGGGCTGGGACCCGTTGGTGTGCCTGGTACGGGTGGCTCGGACCAACGGATGCTGGCGCTGCTGGTGTCACGTCGCGAAGCGTCGCAGCTGAATTGGCGAGTGACTGACCGCCTTAGACTGCTTGTGCCATGCACACAGAACTGCGCAGCAAGTGACAGCCGTTTCGAAGTGCATTGCGAGACCCCGGTGGCCGCCACCTGTGATCACATGAAGCAACATTCGCGAAACTTTTGCGTAAGTTGCTTCATGTGGCCTACAATGTGGCGCCTTGTGGCCTTGTGTTTTGCTTCTCGACCGATAGAATCGCGGTACATCTGGCATTCCTTCACACGAATCGCGCCTGAGGCCCTTTCTTAGCTGTGGCTTCGTTCGTGTGATGGTTCATGTAACGATGTGGGGCGGCCAGCAATTGGCTGCAACGCAAAATAATGTGATCACATGTGATCACACGAAGCAACGTCGGAAAAGAACTTTCCGGCGTTTCTTCATGTGATCAAGTCGACCTTGCGGCGTGCTGATCTTGTGGGACGATTTCAAGTGCGATTTTGGAAGCAATCAGTTCCAAATCGACTGGTGTGATGGACATTCGAGTCCGTCGCCTCTTGCTGGCTGCATTCGAAAGCGACGCCACAGGCGAGTCGGGCCACACCTGTTCCCTTCGTCGGCAACACCCCACGCTCCCCAGCCTTGTCCGAATGACCAGCTGGCCCGCTACACTGCCCCGTGGCCGATGGCCGCCTCTCCGTCCCATTTTCAGTACGAAAGCATAAATTGGAGGATTCCTCAGTACGCACGCCGCGCGATACGAGCGTACGCTGCCGGTATCATGGCGGGCCCAAGCTGCCCCCCCAACGGACTTCTTCCCCGGTTCTGCGCAGCCTGCGGCATGGACCATCCAGCGAGACGATCCTGGTGCGGCGAACGTGGCGCCAAAGGTTCAATTCAGGTTGTCTGACCTGGCAAAGAGGCTCTGGCAACGGGACAGGGGCGCCAAAGGCGTCGCCTTCATGGCATATGTTCAACCAGAGAGTTCTGCATTATCGGTGTGCGCGCACACGTACGGCGGCAGCGAGCGGTGAAAAGATGGGCAAGGGGGGGCCGGAGGTGGCAGTCTGGTCGCGTTTCACGACGTGCGCCGTGCCGAGCCCACTAACCGAGCGCTGGACACCAGCCGTTGGACATAAAATCACTTAACGTTGAATTGATCAAACAATTCCGTCAAAGATTGTCGCACAAAGGGACAACCCACTGCGACCGTTCGAAACTGAGGCCCGTTGGAGCGTCTCCACCAATGCATCTAAAATCCAAAGCCATCTTCACGAGTGCCCGACGTGTGGCCCTGTCACAGGCTCTCCAAACGTCGAGCCAAAAATAAACAGGTCACGTCTCAATCTTGGGCTCCCCTGGATGCTCACTATGCGTGGGCCTCTTTTTTGGCGGATCGACAATCCACAGATGCCGGACAAAGAACCTTGGTGGATGGCCGATCGCCGCATCACTGTTTGCATGCCACGGGTCAGGCATTCCATTGGCGTAGGTCGGCTCGAAGTGGAACCAGGGCACCCCTAGTTACAACGTGTCTAAAGCGGTCTTTCGGCTTTCTCGCGTTCTGATTGGTCACACGAAACAAATGCGCCGTTGTCAAGCGTTTCAAGGACGTGTCTTGCTACTGACAATTACCTTTTCGTATGTTCACAACGTGTTTTGGTCCCAGCGCGCACTCTGTGGCGCAGACCGCTCATGCAAGGAACTGCAGCAACGCGTTTTTTTCACCGCGTCGGCCGATTGCGGACAGACTTTCCTCCGACGGGCGGATTGTTGCCTGTTGTTCCCGAACTGTCTTCGCGGCTGACAGACGGACGAGCCGGGCGGAGTTATATGGTCTTGGTCAACACCGGTCGAATAGGGCGAGACATACAGTCACTTTTCGGATCCCGGCTGGGGAAGCTCCACCGCAAGAGCCCCATAACAAATTCCGTGTCGGCGTCATCCAGCAGACCATCGTCCCCTCCCACCGCCGCAGCCATGCTCTCCCCCGCCAAAGTGGCGCTCTTGCCCGTCACAGCGGCACTGCCTGCCCCCAGTCGCTCAATAGACGCCGGCCTGGTTGACCGCCGCGCCTGTACACGACGATTGTTGGCACGGATGTCGCTTGTGGCCCTAGTTGCCAGCCCTTCCACCCACGCGGCCATGTCAGCTTCCTTCTTCTCTCGGCAGGCGTCTGTGGACACAACCATCTCAGCCGCCTGTACATTGGCCTGTGAGCGCTTGTCATCTGTCCTCTTCGCGACGCGCGCCCCGAGCGCCGCCGACTGCCGCCGTCGGCCATTGTTGTGAGCGTCAGCTTCTGGGGCTCGCCCGAGACCTGACAGCTGCACGTAGGCCCTGCAGCCGCCCAGGAAGGTTGAGGCGGTGCAGCGCTCCGCGTCGCGATTGAATTGACCATGGAGGGCCTCTAACGCCTGCTCACCGTACCTGCCCAGGCTCCAAAACCGGCGGAGAAATGGAGCGGCGTGACACCACAGAACATGCAGCTTGGGGGACACCCGCAGCCAAGGGAACGGCTCCGCCAGACCATCAACAAATGAGGCTGTCGCGCGCTCGAAAGCAGCACTATCGGAGACTGGGATTCCAGTTGCCCGGCTGAGGATGGGCACAATCTCGTCCTACAGCGCGTATGACCGGCGCAGGTCATTCGCGCGGGGCCCCGATGCGCGGAAAGCCAGAAAATTACACACGCGGGCAAGCTTGCGTGTGAAACGGTGGTATTCAGATTCTTCGAAAGCACCTCCCAAGGAAGGTGCCGGTGCCACCCCTGCCTCCTTCCGCAGGAGCGTGTTCAGGGCGGCGCAAAATTCTGGGGCCCCGTCCTCGCCCCGCTCCGCCGCCATTGTTTCGGCAGCGAGCAGCAGCAGACGCGCTGTAATCCCGATGGTGAGGTGTAGGACCATGGGAGCAATATCCGATGGATCAATGATGAGGAGTGGAGACCGCATAACTGACAGAAGACGCCTCGGTGACAGAGGTGTTGGGCGGGTCTCATTGTCGCCATTGAAAAAAGGTCTTGCGCATGCGCTTTGCGTGAAGAACCGGACGGCGCAGCTCATTGCAGCGGCTGCCGTCATGCGTGCACCCAAAGTTCTGCACCGCCGCGGCGTTCTTGGCGGTGGGCCACGCAAGCGCTGTGCACCACAGACTGGGCCGACAACAGGAAGGCCCGTCGTGACCACTCATCATCGACAACCACAGGAAGTCGCCCGTCATAATGAGACAACCAGAGCGCTGCCGTACACGTACTTGCAGTCTATTGGCCCGGAGCTCCTCAATGTCTGCTAGCCATACGGCACAAATGGACTCGAGCGCCGCATAGTCATCTGTCTTGCATGGGAAGATGCCAAACACGATTGAGTTCCCGACACTGGCAGGATGGGGCTGATTGGCAATGCCAAGGTACACATTGACAATGCTCTGCTGCCCCCCTTTGTCCATGCCAAAACTCAGCTGTACAGCATGCATGGCAGGATTAGGGGTAGTGGCACCCTCATCTGAGCCAGGCGCCGAGCGCTCACCGCCGCTGGGCGCGCCGCCACCGCCCACACCCGAGCGGGGCTCCGATGGCCCGCCACGACCGCACGTAGAGCCATCACCTGCTGCTGGGGGGACATCCGATGGCCCACCGCCGTCGCCGCGCCACGGGTCATCAGCCCCCGCGGGTGACCCACGTCCGCCACTCCTGCTGCTTTCGCACTCCGACTTCTGCTCGTCCGTCCAATTTCTGGAGTCTGAGCGGGAGGATGCGGTGGCGGTGTCGCCGCTCGCGTCGGCCGCTGCAACATCCGCGGTGGGCTGCCGACCGCAACTCGAGCGCCACCCCTCTGAGACTGGGCACTCCAAAAAGCGCTGGCTCAGCACAATGTCGTCCAAAAGAGCTTGGACGGCTTCGCGCGGGGACAATAGAAATGCCCTTGCAGCCGAGGTCGTCACGCGGTTGCGCTTCTCTCTTGCCGCCAAATCCGAGTCCCGCCGGAGGGCCTCCTGGCTGGCGAGCCCGCTGCTAGGCCCGCCGAGGAACGCGCGGATGCGCGTCCACGTCACGCCGCTGATACGACTGGCCACCTCAAACTCTAGCTGCTACCTCACAGACAGTGAGTGAAGAGGGGCCACCCCTGCGCCGGTGGTCCGGGCCGCACCACAAATGATGCGCATGGAGTCATCAATGGCAGTCGCTTCTGCTTCCGAAAACAGCGGTTGGATGGTCGCCGCTGCAACGGCTCTCTGCCGGCGGTTTTGACGGCTTCCCAACTAGTCTTTTTGGCCGGTCACGACGCGTCTGTAAAGCCACTTCCTTCTGTCCGGGAAGCGGGTCACCAGCTCATCCCCACACGTCCGCCGCAAAAATGCGCCCAGCAATGCTGACACAGTGCTGCTGTGGGGCTCGACAGAGAAGCCGGACAGCGGCGAGAAGACCAATGATGTATTCGGGACGGCCGTCAGTGGACGGGAAAGGCGGACCGGCGTGGTGTCCGCCGGCGCGGGTGGCGCTGAATACTCCACCACGTCGGCATGAGCTTGGGAGGGAGAAGGGGGAGCTACATTGCGGCTAAGTGCTTCGGCCCGCGACTTGCACGCTGCACAAACGTTCTTGCGTTGGTTTGGCGGTAGCCCGCGTTGGATTTGCACCTCACCGCTGCCCCGCAGTAAGGGCAGGCATGCAGGCCCCGGGAGTGCAGCAGCCGGCTTGTCCGTTGACACGTCGGGATGTAGTAACGAACGGAAAAGGCGGCCAACTCGTTTACCTGATGTACGCTCCCCGCGGGGAAAGCACACGATGCATATGGTCAGACAGACACCGTTGTTGTCCTCGTCCTCGTCCACTGAGTAGCACTGACGCGTCGGGACGCCCGTGCAGAACTGCAACGACTCGGCGTCGCTGATAACACCGCTGCACACGGCGCGTTGCTACCGCTCCGCATCCGCATTTGGCCCTCAAAACGGCTGCCCACACGCCACACAGACGAACGCTGGTCCACTTTCCATGAACACGCGCTGCACCAGTGCCGACGCGGGGTACCTTTTTGTGTTTTAAGAGGAGCCAGGTGCCACAGAGCAAGCGTCGAGCCGTAGCGCAAGAACGAAAGAGAAACCATTGTGAGTAATTGGAACGCACTGGAGTCCATGAGTTCCTCCGCCATTCTGATGTGGCAGAAGTGAAAGTCTGGACTGCTGGTCAGTTGCTGTTTTGCTATCCGCGCACGTACCGAGTGCCTGGAGGACCGGGCTCCTCGTTGGTGGCAAAGCCCGAAGCCCGTCATCTTCCGTGTAATTGGTCGACTCCGTGTGGAAGCGAGTCGAGCACAGGTCGTCAACCGCCAAGGAGGGAGACGGTAGGAGGCAAGAAGAACTAGGTCACGGTCGTACACCGTGGTGGTAGGTGGAAGATACAGCCAGGCTGCCCGATGGGCAACACCCCCCTCCTGCAACGTGCGCGGCCACACATGCAATTGAGTGGTGTTCGAGTATTTTGACGTGGCAGCTACAATTGTGACCACGTGTTTGCGCCAGAAGTCCTAGCTTTACCGGGGGTCAGGGGAATGCCAAACGTTTAGGGGCCCATCGAAACAGGCCTGGTTGGAGTGGTGCGCCTCCAAGCAAGCCCGTTAGGAGTGGCCCTGCCGTTGAAGATCCAAAACAAGAGCAATCGCGTGTCATGGACTCGAGGTCAATTAGACGACTAGAATATGTGAGGATGGTCTATTTTTTGACCGTCACGCCCTAGTTTTGAATCGCAACCCAGCTACCAATGCCCGTTTGGCAAAACCGTGCGACGGTTAGGCATTTGGGTGTTTGGATCCATTGGAGGAGACGCTCTTATGAGTCGCGCTTCGTGTGACGCCACATTCTTATGACGGCGCTGCCAAGTAGGAATGCTGCGCGCAGTCACGAACGATAATTTCGAGGTGAAGTCTCCAATACATGCTCAAGTCCAAATCAATTCGAATGGTTCTCTTGACCGGCAATCGACCTGATGCGGACGTACAGGCGTTATTCAGTTACAGTCTTTCTCCATTCCTGTAGGTTCCTTTGCTGTCCACCCCTGGATAAGAACAAGGCAGCTTTGCACTGTCACGAAGGGCGATTCTGCCGTCTTCTGCACGAAAATAGAGGGCTACTTCGGTCCCAGTCAAGCGACGACAAAGATGGACAGCACTGGAGAAAGGCTGTATATATACCTTCGTTTGTTTACACTGTCAGGAGCGACTTATGCAAGCATCTGCCGACTTGCGGATCTGCAGCAATCGTAGGAATCCCGTACCCCCACATGGGGAAAAGAGTACGACTGGCATGATTTACAAGGATCTCGGCGAGAAAAAAATTCAATTTTTGATTGACTTAGCACTCAACGTGATCACACTCACATGCCTCCCACCCCGCCTCCACGCTATCACTACTCATCATACCCCCCAGTCAAGACCATATGAACCGTCTGGTCAATGGCCTCAACATCAGTCTTTGCCGTCAGCCAGCTCCGCACCGCCAGGACCTGTTCCTGGCCACTGAGGCCGTCAAATTCATGCTCCAGGGACGTATTGGCAATCATGGCCACCTGGTTGGACACATTCATGTAGGCCGGCTCCGCCACAACTTGCATGTCGCCCAGCTGGAGCCTCAGACGAGCAACTGCTTCAGTGGACAGGCAATCCGCCTTCAACCAGCAGCGCACGATCTGGTTCCCAACAATCTCATCCCACTCCTTGACAATGAACTTGAACGAATCACGCCGAAGTCGGCTGGGTCGGCTTGGCCATCAGTGGAGCTCCAATCGCAAACGGAAGGGGTTTTATACTGGTCCATGGAGTTGAAGTCCCCCGTTTCGTTTTTTGTTAAGTCAGGTACAAAAACCGGGTGGCAAGTGCATTTCCATTTCACATTTCTCGATTTCTCGGGCTCTGTGGTGCCTTCGTGGTCCTGGTTATATCCACTGGGGATTTAACCGGGACGGATGTAACTGAATAATGACTGTACCCCGTCAGATCCAAGCGTGTGCTGTGCTTGAGAAGTGACAAAAGCGGCGACGGAGGGAGAAGGTGGACGACGGGCTGGAGGATCAAAGGGTTGTGCGATGAGGACCGCGCGTGTGGTAGCTGGTGTGAGACGGGGGGAGCGAAAAGTTGTCGAGCTCCTTGCTCCGAAAACCGCCTTCTCCTCGACTGGCGAGAAACCCGGTGCGTCCCAGGGCCGTGCGGGTCTCGAATCTCATGCACCGCGCCCATACCATCATAGAATGTTCGCGGTTATGAACCATCGCGAGTCACACGTGCTGGAACAAGACGAAATGGCATCCAGAACGCTGCGGCTGGCCCGGGCGGGCGTGGCATGCGTAGGGGGGGGGCATAAGCGGAAGCGGTCTCCAAGAGTGGGGGTGGCCCCTACGAGCCGGGTTCTGAGACCCTTCACTGTGCCTGGTACGGGTGGGTCGGACCAACGGATGCTGGCGCTGCTTGTGTCACGTTGCGAGACGTCGCAGTTGAATTAGCGAGTGACTGACCGCCTTGGACGTTTTGTGCCGTCCACGCGTAATTTCAAAGAACGTGAAAGCCGCTTCTAAGAACATTGCGACCGTGTGGCTGCCGCCACATGTGATCACATGAGACAAGCTACGTAAAACGGTTGCTTGAGCTGCTTCACGAGGCGTAAAATTTGGCGCCTTGTGGCCTTGTGTTTTGCTTCTCGACCAATAGAATGGTGGTATTGCTAACCTCTAAAAAGTGGCGTTGCAGAGAGGAGGGAGGGAGAGCCGACGACACAGCATAGAAATGGAGTCGGATTGGCTGTTCGACAAACCACGATCGTACTATTGGCTGAGAGTTGCCGCCAGCAATCTTGCAAACCAATCAACGTGTCTTGCAGGAGTCACGCAGAGCCATTGCAACCCACGATGAGATTTCCCGGGATGTTTTTGCCGCTTGCCTGGGCTTGAAGACAGCATGGAAAGGGTTCTGCGCCAGTCCTGTGATTTCTCATGAGATCATCAAATTCCTTCTGATTCTTGAGATTCTGATGTGCGATTCCGGTGCGCAGAGCTGCGTGAGGAGACTATGTGAGGAACGCACATGATTCCAAGCCTTTCCATTGGTCCACGTACGCTGTTGAATGATTGCAACCACTCTGCAGCCGCCTTTGTTGGGAGGTTAGCAATACATCGGGCGTTTCGTCACACGAAGCGCAACTGAGAACGTGCCTGAGGCTCGTTCGCCGATGCAGAACGTCTGACGGTTTATCGGTTCAGACATTCGTGGGATGCCCGCGTGTGTTAGTTCCGCGGTTAACCGTCAAAGAACGAGGAATTCAACATCTTGTGTGTGTAAAATTTCTCTCTTGCAAGAAAAGTCAACCGAATGGGCGTTAATCCGAAGCTCCTCGCCGGTGTGGCGACACACGCCGCTGCGAACATGCCTCAGAAGTCGACCCTGCAGCCCACAGGAGACGCACCGCGCTGCATGGCACTGTTCGGTGCAACCCTCCCCACCCGCCGCCCTTTCACGCTGCACACCGTTCCTCCCCACCCCCGCTGCGCCGGGAACACCCATCGCGGCGTGCGACACGGTAGCTGACCGCCATGGCGGTAGAAACATGCCCAGTGCACACCGAAGGCGGCGCTCATGTCAACGGCGCTGCCGCCAGCCATGTAGCGCGGGGCCAAAGCTGTGCGGACCTCGGCGAAGAGACCGTGCCGAGGTAAGCGAGGACGCCGAATGCCCACAAAGGAAAGAAACGCGCCGTCACGTATGCACACTGCTTGCTCAAAGTTGGACCGTAGCGAGTTCGCACACGCGAAAAAGAAACGCTACTGGTTGTGTATTGAGTTGGTGACAAAATGATACTCGGGCTAGAGTGCACTACCCGCGCCAGCGACGTCACGAAGGCGCCCGCGTGTAGGATGGGGAAAGGGTCCATGTCGGCGGTTGCTGTGCGTTGAAAAGCTGCATGGCGGTCGGTGGCGCGGAGGATGGTTCGACGGTCGGTCTTTTTCGCGCCTGATGGAGATAGAAATCCTGCGCCTCTGAAAAAAAAAATTGTGTACTTGATTTCATGTGTGAGATGGTACGCGAAAGGTCTTTCGCAGATATATACCGCCGTCACGCCGTTATACCGTCAAACGGTGTGCAACTGCGAACGAGCCTGAGACCTCGGCTTACGAAGCGTCTCATAAATGAAGGAAATGCTAAGAAAGGGCTTCAGGCCCTTTCGCAGTTGCCGTACCATGACGTGCGACGACCGTATTTCTATGCTAAGGAACTGTTTTGCACGGTTACGTAGGGCATGTCAATTATGGTAATGATGTGCTGGGACTGCAGGAGTCCATTGTAATCAGAAAATATGCACATTTCGGGGAAGCGCCCAAGCCGCAACGACTTTCTGCCGATGACGACACCTGCTCGTGCGATACAATCTTTCTCCATTGCTATGCACACCTTTTGACGATAGTTCTGCCACTGCCCAGACACTGATCCTGCCCAAATGTGGAGCTTTTTGTTGCCGATTAGAAGTTGAGCGGACTGTGTTTTGTACCGACACACCACCACGATTTTTCAATTGCCCAACAAGGACGCGTCTTGCTGGCGACAAGTCTTCGCCGGGTCTCGGCTCGATCTGCCGCCAAGACCAGACGGCTG
>Ga0114957_1005467_pt1 | contig 10532 bp, 9 predicted proteins | sample BantaG_FD_87175 | JGI IMG/M metagenome (GOLD analysis project Ga0114957, IMG submission 87175) | Marine algal microbial communities from Bantry Bay, Ireland - BantryBay_4 metaG | ecosystem: Host-associated > Algae > Red algae > Unclassified | place: Bantry Bay, Ireland | collected 2014-11-21 | reverse complement strand
CGGAATAAATCTACTTCGCCAGCCCTGAAAGGGCGATATAACTTGAAATTTCGCCCTTTCAGGGCTAAGTGATACCTCGAATTTCTATCTTGGGGCTGACACCCCAAGTTAGTGAAGTTCACCTCGTTCGAGGCTATCAAACAAAATAAAATTTGTGCGAAATTCAGAACCAATCACCCCTGCTTTGGAGGGGGAGATAGTTCGTGCTTTCTCTTTAAATTTCGTCATAAATAACTAATAATCAATAAAATACAGTTTAAATAAAATTGTTGTTCAGTAGAATAAATAAACCGTATGTATTTGATAAGTAATAAACTAATTGCCGAGCAAATCTAATAAACATATTCAGTTTACTAAGTAGTAAGTCAATCTAATTATGATATGTTGCTTTGAGTGAAATTTTTTCGAGTACGAGGCGGAAGTTATTCAGCATAGCCGTAGCTACGCTGGATGTTCTCCAACAAAGTAATCGAACAAATTTCGCCAAATGAACTTATCATAATTAGTTTGACTTACTACTAAGTCAATGCTTCCAAAAAATAATGACTAACTTTGCAAATATCAAATTAATCATCAATGGTATGGAAAATATACTGATGCTAAAAGAGCGGGTGGACTATGCCGTTCAAATGGGAGAGAGCCACTACCGCGAATTCAAAAGCGGATATGAAGGACCGCGCGGCAACAAAAAAGCGAGAGATTTCAAAGATATTTGTCGGCAAGTAGCGAAGGAACTTGTAGCTTTTGCCAATGCAGACGGTGGCGAACTTTTTGTCGGTATTGAAGATAACGGCGAAGTGACCGGACTGCCACATTCAGATAAAGACATCAAAGCCATTATTGAAGCCTCCAAAAGATATGTGATGAAAGATACACCCTTGCCGATAAAAAGGCAAAACATCATAGACATTGACGGCAAAAAAGTCATCCATTTTTCGGTAGATAAAGGCACGAAATACATCCACCAAACAAGTAAAGGCGAAGCATTTAAAAGAGAGGATAAAGACAGCGTACCTACCTCAATTAACAAAATTATGTTACCGCGTGACGAGGAGCAATCGCGCAAGTACGATAGAGAATTTGAGCATTTGGCAAGCATGGAAGACCTTGATATGCAATTGCTTACAAACGTAGCACAAAAATCGGTCAATATTAAAAACATATCTCCCGAAAAGTTCCTGCAATCTATGGAACTCGCCGAATTTGACGGTGATAGGCTCAGGCTCAGAAAAGCCGTACTCTTACTTTTTTCCAAAAATATAAATAAGTGGCACCCTCGCTCGCGCATACGTATTTTGAAGGTAGAAGGCAAAGAGCAAAGACCTGCTCCCGATTATAATGTCACCGAAGCGGGCGATATTTCGGGCAATATATTTGAACTATCCAACAAATGTTTAGAAGTCCTCCTTCCTGCCATTACGAAAACAAAATATACCGATGAGGGCAGGTTCGAGACCCGCCCGATTTATCCCGAAACAGCCCTCGAAGAAGCCTTACTGAACGCCATTGTACACCGTGATTACAGCATAGAAGGACGGGGAATAGAAATCAGAATTTTTGATGATAGACTTGAAATATTGAGCCCCGGCAGACTACTCTCGCTGCTCACCATAGCCGACCTTGAAAATCTCAAAGGCGTACACGAAACCCGGAATATTTACATTGCAAGAGTGCTTAGAGAATCCGGCTATATCCGCGAATTGGGCGAAGGAATAATCCGGATTTTTGATGCTGTAAAAGAACGTCAACTCATCAACCCTAAAATATCTTCTCCAAACAATACTTTTATCATTACATTTTTTAATGAACCGATTTTCAAACCAAGTGAAAAACTCAGTAAACAAGAGGTCAGTGCATTGCGGGAAGCTATAAGAAATACCCAAAATCGTGAAGGTAGTCTGTATAACGATTCAGTCCCATTGAGCCTTTTGAGAAAAAAATTGCTCAAAACACAGGTCTCCCTCAATATATTCGATGCAAGCGAACTAACATTGTTTTTAAATACACTCAATGAAAATACACGCTTCATTTACAATTATGAATACCCCGGAGATGAATTCTACGCAACAAGTCAGCGAAATGCTATCTTAACACCATTATTGAAGATAAGAGAAAAAATAATGACAGAACTCGGTAAACACCGATAAAATAACCTTCAATTTATCCCTTCAAAAAGCATAAAAATCACGTACTTTACGCCCTATTTGAAATTTAGTTAATCAGGTAATCGGTAATTTAAGTACAGGCTGCTTTAGCCCACCACAAATTCACGACTATCTGAGGCATCAATCAATAAATATAAATGGCAAAAATATTAATCAACGACGGCATACACCCCGACGGAGAAAGACTGCTCAAAGATGCAGGTCACGAGGTGCATACCACCAAAATCTCTCAAGACGAACTCCCCGCAAAACTTCCGGCTTATGATGCGATATGTGTGCGTAGTGCGACTAAGGTACGCGCCAAACTCATTGACCAATGCCCCAATCTTAAAATTATCGGACGCGGTGGCGTAGGTCTTGACAATATAGATGTGGACCATGCTGCGAGTAAAGATATTCATGTTATCAATACACCGGCGGCTTCCTCACAGGCAGTCGCAGAGTTGGCTATCGGACAGATGTTTTCTCTGGCTCGCTTCCTTTATGATGCCGACCGCAAAATGCCTGTTCAAGGCAATACCGATTTCAAAGCCTTGAAAAAAAACTATGCCGGTGGCGTAGAACTCAGAGGCAAAACACTTGGAATCATCGGCTTCGGACGTATTGGTCAGGAAGTAGCACGATTGGGACTCGGCATTGGCATGGAAGTCATGCCTGTCGATATGGCATTCGATGAAATGCGTATCGAAGTAGATATTTTTCGCTCGCGCAATGCCGCACTCTCACTAACTTTGCCTACGGCAGAAATGGATGAAATGTTGGCAGAAGCCGATTTTATCACGCTTCATGTTCCTTTCAAAACTGGCGGTAAAGCACTTCTCGGTAAAGAAGAATTTGCAAAAATGAAAGACGGAGTACGCCTTGTCAATAGTGCGCGTGGCGGAGCGATAGACGAAGAGGCACTAATCCATGCCCTCGAAATTGGTAAAGTCGCTGCTGCTGCATTGGATGTATTCGACAATGAACCTACACCGAGACAAGACATCTTGTCGCATCCACGCATTGCACTCACACCACACATTGGCGCATCTACGCAAGAAGCACAACGAAAAATCGGTTTACAACTCGCAACACAAATTATAGATATACTGAAGTAGCGAGTGACGAGTAGCGGGTCGTTATTATATACTCGCTACTCGTACACTCACCACTCCACACTCCTCACATGGCTATTATCAAAACATTCAAAGCAACACTGCCGAATCTCAATAAAATTGAAGATACGGATACCTTTTTTGGACGAGTCAAAGAAAAGTATCCTCGTTTTTATCGTGAAGGATATTTCAAGACTATTGACGAAGACGTGATGATTATTCATCGTGTGGAAACTCCACAAGGCAATTTTGTCGGTTTAGTCGCCTGTACGGATGTGGAAGATTATTTGTCAGGTAAAATCGTACGCCACGAATTGACTTTAGAAGAGAAAGAACGGAAGATGTTAGAATTGATTAAAGAGCGTGGAGCTATGATCAAACCAACCGTGTTGACTTACCTCAAAATACAGAAAATTACAGACTTATTGTCCAAATATATCAACAAATATCCTATTTATCATCAACTTAATTTTCTGGACGAAAAACATAGTTTTTACTTAATTAATAAAGAAAAACACATTGATAAATTAACAAGTGTTTTTGAAAAATATCTTCCCAAAACCTATATCGCAGATGGGCATCATCGTTTTGCTACGGCTGCCCGTTTGTACAAAAAAAATCAAGCTCATCGCTATCAACTAACCACTTTTTTTGGATTGGATCAGCTCAACATCAATGAATTTAATCGAATCGTAGAAACGCTCAATGGTCAATCACCGAAGGATTTTATACATAACCTCAGCAAATATTTTACCATACAAAAACTTGCCTCGCCTCGCAAGTCAGAGCAGAAACGTGAATTTGTAATGTACCTTGATGAGCAGTGGTACTCGCTCTACCTTAATGAAGCCGAACAAAATCAACTCAAAAAACTTCCAGTCAGCGAAAGACTTGATGTTAGCATACTGAATCGTTATGTCTTGCAAGACGTTTTGCAGATTCAGGACATTCGGTCAGACAGGCGAGTCAAATATGTGGAAGGCGCAAAAGGTATTGAGCAGATTCGACTAAAAGTAGATGCCAATCCAAATCGAGTTGGTTTTGCCTTATACCCAATCAATGGCAAAGAATTTATCGGTGTTTCGGATGCCGGAGAGACGCTTCCACCCAAATCCACTTTCTTCACACCACGTATGCGAAGCGGTTTTATCGTAAGTAAATATTAGAAGTATTTGGATAAAGGTATCAAGTATCAGGACAAAAAGTGAGTGTCTTGATACTTGATACCTTCGTCCTGATACCTACTACTCCCCGTCAATGACTACTAAAATAAAAGCCCAATTCCTGCTTCAATTCTGCTGGTAATTCGGGCAATTCCGAACGTGGAATCAACAAAGTAGATATATTATGTAAGTCGGTAAAAATGTGGTGTTTGACCGATGTTTCATGCAAATATTCATGCCCTGACGAACCGCCCGTTCCGATTTTTCTACCCAACATTCGCAAGACCATCTGTGCATGTCGATATCGCCAAGTCGTCATGAGTTCGTCAATATCTATGAGGCAAACCAAGAGGTTGAAGGGATTGTGCAGGATAGGTTCGTCGCGGTACAAATTGATGAGCAAAGCAGCTACGGTTGCCTTGTGTGACATGCGCAGTGTTCCCGCTTTTTCATTCCGGCGTGTACGGTCGGATCAAGTACCGACTCAAAATAAGTATCGGTATTGCCCATCATTTTTATCCGCATTTCCTTTTCTTTATCCGTCAGATAGGTTGAATTTAAAATAGCGGCTTTTTCTTTTTCGACCATTCGCTCTACTGCTTTTTTGTAGTGTTTTAAAAAGTCAAATTTACCAAAATTAAGAAAAGGAGTACGCTCCAACCACGATTCGACGACTTCAAACAAAGTATCGCTATCTTGTACTTTTTTAAGCTGTTGCTGTTGACTTTCGGGGAATACGGACGCATAATGATGCCCGTGATAAGTCAGGCGTTTTTCCTCTGCCAAACCGAGCATCACCTCCACCATTCTAAATTGAAAACTCTGAAAACCGGAAGCCGGAAAGAGGTAATTTCGGAAGTCCAAAAAATCCAGTGGAGTCATCGTTTCGAGTACGCGAATTTGTTGGATGAGCAATTTCAGGATTTCCTTAACGCGATTGAGCCTGCCGATAGCCGTACCGAGATTGCGCTCATCGACTTGCTCCTGTTCAAACATATCAATGACCGATTCCAATTCGTGCATCATCTGTTTGAACCACAACTCATACACCTGATGAATGATAATAAATAAGGTCTCCTCGTGAGCAGGATTATCATCCAATTCGGCACTGCGTGGATGTTGGGCATCCAGTATTTTATCTAATTGGAGGTAAGCGTGATAATGTATGGTCGTGTATTTTTTATCAGAATCTGCCATTGTGTTTGATATATGTTAGTGTATGTTTGGTCACAAAATAAGAGGTACAAACAAAAGTAACTTTTTCTATTCCAATATCAAAATAGTAATCATATTATATCCTTTCGCTCCATCCGTTATTATGTCATTCAAATTGGTACCAGTGAATTATTCAATAGTCCGATAAAAGAAGGGACATTTATCACCCAAACGGGCGGCGTTTTACAGTGGTCACCTCCGATAAATTTTGTGGATGGAACGGTATATTATTGGCGGACGATTGCGGTGACGGGGCAAATTACGGATGCAGCAGGTTAGGAAACGCTCTCATTCAAAGCAAAAACTAAACATAAAATAACCGCCCCAAGTTGGGCAACTTATTTATGCCGCGTTCCTAATTCTACATTAAGACTTACTACTTAGGGTGAACGTAAGAAAAATTCTATAATGTGTATTTTTGAAATTAGAGCATAAGTGTGAGTCGCCTGACATTTTAAAAATGTCCGTCGAGTAAGTCTCCAGAAAAATTAAAAATCAATCAATTACGCATAACTAAAATTTTCTTGCGTTTACCCTAATTAAGACGCTTGATTTACTGACTTTTAGAGAGTTATATCAGTGCGATTTAAATGTTATTTTTTAATAATAAGACGACTACAAAAACTAACCAATTCGTACAGTATGTATTTTAAATTTAAATTATTTAAATGTATTTATTTTTCATTTAAATGAAATCAACTAAAATACACATAAATAACTGATAATCAAGTTCTTTTAGAGTCTTAATGTAGAACTAAGTCGTTTAAATTGAGATTAGAAATTTTTGAAAGCGTGGGGTTTTGCTCCGCGCTTTTTTTATGGTAAATGATACCGTATTGCTTCAATTCATTACAAAATAGACATTTTCGGCACAAAGGATGAAATTTAAACACGTTCTTAGTACCTTTGTCCGTATTTTTTAACAATTATTATCAAAACGAAATAACACGTCCATCATTGCAACTACATTAGTTACTATGGACGATTAACTATCAAATAAGAAATGGCAAATACATCAGAAATACGCAATGGACTTTGTATTGACTACAGCAATGACATCTACTCAGTCGTTGAATTTCAGCACGTTAAACCTGGAAAAGGTCCAGCTTTTGTACGTACGAAATTGAAGAGCCTCACGTCAGGAAAAGTCATTGACAATACTTTCCCTGCGGGACATAAGATTAGTATTGTGCGTGTAGAACGTCGTAAATACCAATACCTTTATAAGGACGATGCGGGCTTCCATTTTATGGATGGTGAAACTTATGAGCAAGTTAGTATTGAGGAAAAAATGATAACCAACTCTGACTTGCTGAAAGAAGGTGACAATGTAGAAATTCTCTTTCATGCCGAAAAAGAAATTCCACTTACACTTGATTTGCCACAATACATTGCGCTCAAAGTGACCTACACCGAACCGGGAGAACGTGGCAATACCTCTTCGAGCAATGTCACCAAACCTGCTACCGTAGAGACTGGCGCAACCATTAAAGTTCCTCTTTTTATCAATGAAGGTGACCTCATCAAAATCGACACACGCACCAAAGCCTACATGGAAAGGGTGAAAAAATAATTGAGTGACCGAGTAGCGAGTAGCGAGTGACGAGTATTAACAAAGTACTCACCACTCGCTACTCGTTATTCACTACTCCCAACTCATACGCACTATGGAATTTAAGCAAATAAAAGAGCTGGTCAAGCTCATACACGAAACCAATCTAACCGAATTTAAAATGGAAGATGGCGGGTTCAAACTTTCCATTCGTACCGAAAAATTTGCAGAGACCAAAATTGCTGCTGCTGCTCAAGCACAACAAGCACAACAAGCGGCACAACAGCCACAAGTTTTGCCCGTACAGACCGTCGCAGCACCGCAAATTCAAGCAGTAGCAACAGTACCACAGGTCACAGCTGCACCACCTCCCGCAGAAGTATCTCCAAGTCCTTCTGCTCCAACTGAAACCAAGGACGACAGCAACTACATTTATATCAAATCTCCTATCGTTGGTACTTTTTATCGTTCTTCCTCGCCCGACAAACCACCTTTTGTCAAAGTTGATGACAGTGTTGACGAAAAAACGGTGGTCTGTATCGTAGAAGCGATGAAATTATTTAATGAAATTGAAGCGGAAGTCACTGGAAAAATAGTGAAAGTACTCGTAGAGGACGCTTCACCCGTAGAATACGACCAAGCCCTCTTCCTCGTCGATCCAAATGCTTAATTGAATGAATGAATGAGTGAATTTTCAATGAATGAATACGCAATAATATGATTCATTTATTTAAAATTCATTCATTCAAAATTCAAAATTCATTCATTGAAATATGTCTTTATTTAAAAAAATATTAATTGCCAATCGCGGAGAGATTGCATTGCGAATCATTCGTACATGTAAAGAGATGGGAATTAAAACAGTAGCAATATATTCTACGGCAGATAGTGAAAGTTTGCATGTTCGTTTTGCCGACGAAGCCGTGTGTATCGGTCCTCCTCCTTCTTCCCAATCTTATCTCAACATGCAGCACATCATGGCTGCCGTAGAAATCACCGATGCAGATGCCTTACATCCGGGCTATGGCTTCCTTGCCGAAAACGCCGAATTCGCCGAACTCTGCACGGAATATGGTATCAAATTTATCGGACCAACAGCTGAGATGATACGTGGTATGGGCGATAAAATTACCGCCAAAGAAACCATGATTAAGGCGGGTGTTCCCGTTGTTCCTGGCTCGGACGGCTTGCTCAAAGATGTCAAACACGGTCTCAAAATTGCCAAGGACATCGGCTACCCTGTCATGCTCAAAGCCACGGCGGGGGGCGGTGGACGCGGAATGCGTATTGTGTGGAAACCAGAAGAATTTGAGAAAAACTGGGACTCCGCACGGCAAGAAGCCGGTGCTGCCTTCGGCAATGACGGTATTTATGTTGAAAAATTTATCGAAGAACCGCGTCATATTGAAATTCAAATCGCAGGAGACCGACATGGTCATGTTTGTCACCTATCTGAACGGGATTGCTCCATTCAGCGTCGCCACCAGAAATTGGTCGAAGAATCTCCGTCGCCTTTTCTCGATGAAGAATTGCGGAATAAAATGGGCGAGGCTGCTATCAAAGCAGGAGAGGCGATTAATTACGAAGGCGTAGGAACTGTGGAGTTTTTGGTGGACAAACATCGTGATTTCTATTTTATGGAAATGAACACCCGAATTCAGGTAGAACACACCGTGACAGAAGAAGTAATAGATTACGACCTCATCAAAGAACAAATCAAAATAGCAGCAGGAATTGAGATGTCGGGCTTGAATTATTACCCATCCATGCACGCTATCGAATGTCGTATTAATGCCGAAGACCCTTATCATGATTTTCGACCCAGTCCCGGCAAAATCAGTTCATTTCATAGCTCAAAAGGACATGGCGTGCGCGTGGATACGCACGTATATACGGGCTACACCATACCGCCACATTATGATTCGATGATTGCCAAACTCATCTGTCGCGCACAAACCCGTGAAGAGTGTATCCAAAAAATGAAACGCGCACTCGACGAATTTATAATAGAAGGCGTAAAAACGACTGTTCCCTTTCATCAAAAACTAATGCGAGACGAAAAATTCATTAGCGGTGACTTTAACACAAGTTTTTTAGACACCTTTGATATGGGAGAAGAGGGCGAAGTACTTGATGCTTGACATCTTGAATAAAAAATGAGTGAATTTTGAATGAGTGAATTTTGAATGAGTGAATCACATAGCATTCACCTAATTCATTCATTCAAAATTCATTCATTCACTCATTATAGTGGCTCTGCCACATAGAGTATGTTCGATAAAAATTTATTTAAAGATAAAGTTGTTCTTGTTACGGGCGGACGTAGCGGTATTGGTTATGCCATTGCCAAAATGATGTTGGAGCATGGAGCGAAAGTAATGATTTGTTCGCGCAAAGAAGAACTACTCGCCAAAGCTGCCACTGAACTTCAAGCCTACGGCGAATGTGATTACAAAGCCTGCGACACTCGCGAGACTGACCAAATCAAGGCACTTCTTGAACAAATAAAATCACGTCACGGCAAACTCGACATCCTCATCAATAATGCTGGAGGACAGTTCCCTGCACTCGCCGAAATGATTAATGACAAAGGCTGGAACGCTGTCATTCGCAACAATCTCAATGGTACATTTTTTATGACGCGCGAGGTCGCCAATGCTTTTTTTATTCCACAAAAAGAAGGTGTGATTGTCAATATTACGGCGAATATCTATCGCGGATTTCCGGGTATGATACACACAGGCGCAGCACGTGCAGGGGTAGAAAATCTCACCAAAACCCTCGCCCAAGAATGGTCTGAGTTTAACATTCGTATCAATTGTATTGCGCCCGGTATCATCGAATCATCAGGACTTGACCAATATCCCGAACCCATACAAGATATGTTCAAAGAAGCCCGGAAAGCTATCCCGCTACGCCGTTTTGGTAAGGTAGAAGATGTCGCCAATGCCGTCTGTTTTTTCGCTTGTCCACTCGCCGCATACATCACAGGTACAACGCTTTATGTGGATGGCGCACAACATTTGAGCTATGATAATATGGGCTTGGCAAATGTAATGAAGTCTTTTTTGAATGGAGCATAAAGCCTATAAAAATAATTTTGAACCCAAACAAAACTGGGATAAAATGGTCGCTTTTTTGGATGCCGCTTATCAGCTTACGCAGCAGAAAGTGGTCTTGAAAAAGTAGTAAGTAAAAACAATTTATTTAATTTCTTTCGCGTTCCTTAGTAGTAAGTCAAACTAATTATGATAAGTTCATTTGGCGAAATTTGTCCGATTACTTTGTTGGAGAACATCCAGCGTAGCTACGGCTATGCTGAATAACCTCCGCCTCGTACTCG
>Ga0114957_1005466_pt1 | contig 10533 bp, 4 predicted proteins | sample BantaG_FD_87175 | JGI IMG/M metagenome (GOLD analysis project Ga0114957, IMG submission 87175) | Marine algal microbial communities from Bantry Bay, Ireland - BantryBay_4 metaG | ecosystem: Host-associated > Algae > Red algae > Unclassified | place: Bantry Bay, Ireland | collected 2014-11-21 | reverse complement strand
GCCGGTGCGCTGCACCTTTTATAAAGGGGGCTACCGTTTTTTTACAAACGGAGCCGGTGCGCTGCACCTAACCTGCCTGCGACAAAAACGCCGCAACTTTACCCCAGCAAACTGTACATCCTATCACTCCAAGGTAGCTGTCGCGAGTCCCACCGTTAGAAGGCTACCCTGCATCCTGTATCCAGCAATTAGTATCCAGTAACCAGCCTGACAATTTGATATTAAAATAACATAGAAAGTATAAAAAGTGCAGGTTTTTATGTTAATTTTACAGTCGAAAAGCGAACCTGCTTACACCTAAGTGCTTTACTCAAAACCTGACCAACCAGTGAGAAAGGACTAAGTCAGGAAAATCTTAACAAGCGGACCAATATAAAACGATTTCTAAAACTTAAGTAACTGCTCAAAAATTATCATTATTTATGAACAATTACTTGTCTTTTTTAACTAATTGATTAATACAATTGAAATGAAAAAAACTTTACTACTCCTAAGCTTTGTTTTCTGTGCTACTTTCCTTTCTGCTCAATGCAGTGAATTGTTCTTCTCTGAATACGTAGAAGGTTATGCCAACAACAAAGCAGTTGAAATTTACAACCCAACAGAGGCTGCTATTAATTTGTCAGGGTATTCTCTTGTACGTTTTAGCAACGGTTCTACCGCTGCAAATGATCAAAAAGTTATTGAATTGCCTGACGTGATGCTGGCCGCTAAAGATGTATACATTGTAACGGTAGATCTGACGGATATGAGTCAATGGAACTCTCAATTCGATAAGCCAGTTTGGAACGGTACCAATGTTATTGACACACTTTTCGACGCTGTTACCGAAATGCCAATTTTAGATGATGACGGAAATGTAGTTTTTGGTCCTCAATATGACATGGGGTCTGCTATTTTTGATCCTAATAATTATGACGAACAGTATGACTTGCAAGGTAAGACAGATGTTTTCCTTTGTCCTGACTACGATACGAATAACACGATGTACTTCAACGGTAACGATGCGGTGGCATTAATTACTGGAAATGATCCTACTGACCCTACCACACTTGTTGATGTAATTGGTGTAATCGGAGAAGATCCTGAATCTACTATCGCGGAAGACGCCTGGGTTGATGCGGACGGATTTTGGTTGACCAAGGACAGAACTTTGGTTCGAAATATGGATGTGGCCGGTGGTCGTAATGCTTTAGCAGATGTTCTTTTTCAATCAGGCGGAACTTTCACAGGAGAAGAATGGGCCAGTTATTTTAAGAACGACTTCTCTCATTTAGGTGCCCACGAAAGTGTTTGTGGTATCACTTCAACAACTGATTTTAATGAGGTTCCTTTCAACATGTATCCAAATCCAACAAATGGTCTGTTGACTATTGAGGCAGAAGAAAGCATGTATGGACTTGACATTTTTAATATGGTTGGACAAAAAGTAAGCAGCCAGGTTTATGATGCCTACGGTATTGTAACGGTAGATGTGAGCGATATGACTCCTGGTATTTACACGGTGAGCCTTACTTTCGAAAACAACAAAGTTTCTATTCAGAAATTGATTGTACAATAATATTTAGGCTTTAAAATAAATTCACCACAGGTGACTGAAGTTTGTATCAGGATTGTGATAAACCAACTGATGCAAATTGCAGTTATCTGTGGTGAAACTGTTTATAGAAGTATGTTAATTATTCAGTTTCAATAAAATAAAAGGTGCGACACCCTACGGGGTCGAAATTGCCTAACATTTCATTGACTTAAGATAATGTGACCTCTCTGAGGTCAAAAAAAGAATGACCTCAGAGAGGTCACCTTACGTTAGAAACTTACAAATACATGTTTTACGACTCCGTAGGGAGTCGCATTACAATAAGAAAAAAAGAGCTAAACTTTTTGTATAAACAAACCAACACTTCAAACTGGATCCCATCCAATATTTAGACTTGTTTGAATGACTTCAATTGGTCTTAAAAAAATCGACGCATGAAAAAACTATTTTTTACATTCATAGGCTGTTGCCTTTTTTCTATTGTTGCTGTGGCACAACAAGCAACTATCAGTGGCCAGGTAACAGATGGTGATACAGGTGAACCTTTGATTGGGGCAACCATTTCTATCGGAGGCGGGACAGGTGCTGTTACTGATTTTGATGGACTGTACTCGTTGCCTCTTTCTCCGGGAAAACATACTTTAGCTTTTTCATACGTCAGTTACAAAGACAAACAAATTGAAATTGAGGTAACAGGAGATGAAACTCTGGACGTGAAGATGGAAACTGAAAATTTACTAAATGAAGTTGTCATCACCGCTGATATTGCGATTGAACGAGAAACACCAGTTGCTTTTTCCAATATCTCCACTAAGAAATTGGAAGAAGAATTAGCCGCCCAGGATATTCCAATGGTATTGAACTCTACCCCGGGTGCCTACGCAACACAAGCAGGTGGAGGTGATGGTGATGCTCGAATTTCTATCAGAGGTTTTGATCAAAGAAACGTAGCGGTTATGTTGGATGGTATACCAGTCAACGATATGGAAAACGGAAGAGTATTTTGGTCCAACTGGTTTGGATTGGATTTGGTAACACAAACCATGCAGGTTCAACGAGGGCTTGGTGCTTCCAAGCTTTCCGTTCCGTCTATTGGAGGAACCATTAATATTTTGACAAAAGGAATTGATTCAAAACGCGGGCTGAAATTTAAACAGGAAGTAGGTAATAATGGCTTTTTGCGATCTACATTTGGAATAACTTCAGGTCGACTTGCAAATGGATTTGGAGTTTCTGCAGCAGGATCTTACAAACAAGGCGATGGCTGGGTCGATGGTAATTTTACAAAAGGCTACTTTTATTATCTTCGAATTGACAAACAGTTTGGGAATCATATGATAAGCCTTTCAGGGTTTGGTGCACCCCAGCAACATGGGCAAAGATCTTTTTCAGAAGAAATGGGTCTTTATGATACGAACCATGCCGCTTCTTTGTTTGAAGGAAGTGATGAACTATATAGCAGCTTTGTCGATCACAAACAAGGACGTATTAATAATGATGAATTTCAATCAATACTAGATGCAAATAATATTTCTGAGCAAGGTTTACTTGATCTTAATACAAATTTTATTGATACCACTGGTGAAGAAAATTATGGTTTGAGATACAACCCGCACTGGGGATATAAAGATGGAGAAGTATACAATACCCGAAAGAATTACTATCACAAGCCTCAGTTTAGTTTGCGTCACAGTTGGTCTGTCAACGAACGTTTATTTTGGTCAAACGTTGCTTACCTGTCCATTGGAACAGGAGGTGGAACGGCGCCTGAGGGAGGTTTTGTAAGGACAGCAGACGGAATATTAGATATTGATGCATCGATCGAAGAAGGAAATCGGCCCGGCGGATTTAATCCAAACGGCTATTCAAATGTATTTATCCGTTCAAGTCATAACGACCACTTCTGGTATGGTGTGCTTTCAAGTTTGAATTTTAAAATTACTCCAGAACTGACATTCTCAGGTGGAGTTGATGCCAGATCTTACAAGGGAGATCATTATCGAACGGTTTATGATCTGCTGGAAGGAGCTGGCGTTCAGAATCAAACAGAAAACAACAGTCGTATTGCTTCTAATGCAGTACTTCAGGAAGGAGATAGAATGACTTATGATAACTCTGGACTGGTACGATGGGGTGGCGTATTTGGATTGTTGGAGTACAAGAAAGATAAGTTGTCTGTATTCACCAATTTGTCTACCGCAGTGACTGGCTATAGTATGATTGATTACATGAAGCCAAAGATTGTTGAATTAGCAGACACCACTTTGTTTTTAAGTTTTGCAGATACCATCGTTTATGGTGGACAGACTTATACACTTGCATCCAGAGAGGGAAAAGATCAACAGACGGACTGGGTTAATATCCCTTCTTTTACCTTCAAAACTGGAGCAGCTTACAACATCAATAAGGAGCATAGTGTTTTTCTCAACGCCGGTTATATCTCAAAAGCGCAACGATTCAATAATGTCATCAATAGCAATAGATTTGGAGATGAATTGCTTATATTTAATAATTACGATAATGAAATTATCAAAGCGGTTGAACTTGGGTATAGTTTTAAAAGCCCTATTTTTTCTGCTAATCTAAACACCTATTACACTGTTTGGGAAAACAAACCGTTGGATTTTCCTCCGACAGTGCCACTTGATGATTCTGATCCTGAATCAGACCGTATTCCTATCAACGTAAATGGAATTGATGCTTTGCATAAAGGAATTGAATTAGATTTTGCCTTTAAGCCAATTAAACAATTAACAATTGAAGGCTTGGCTTCTATCGGAGACTGGAAATGGACGTCGGGAGATTCCGCCTTAATTCAACTTCCTAATGGTAGAACGGAGTCATTCGAATTTGATGCAACAGATGTACACGTTGGAGATGCAGCTCAACTTCAGTTTGGAGGAATCATCCGTTATGAACCCATTAAGTCTTTATACTTTAAGTTAAAGGGAGTTCATTTTGCAAAGAACTATGCCAGCTTCCAACCAGAAGACTTACAGGGTATTGACGCAAGGAGAGAATCCTGGAGAATGCCCAACTATACGGTTTTCTCTTTCCACACCGGCTACTATTTTAAAGTAAAAGATGTAGGTTTAAGCTTTCGGGCCAATATTCTAAATCTATTCGATACGATTTATATCTCTGATGCGCGAAATAACGATGACTTCAATAGTTCGACATCCGACTTCGACGCAAAATCAGCTTCCGTTTTTTTCGGACAAGGAAGACGATTTTCCCTCTCACTCCAAATGACCCTCTAAAATCTATAGTCAGTTAAAACAATAAAAAACAAAAAAATGACAAAATATATCTTCCCAATTTTCATCCTTTTATTAAGCAGCCTCACGCTAAATGCTCAAATAGATATTAACGTTGCCAGAGCCATGTCTGAAGGATCCGAAGTAACCATTGAAGGTATTGCTACCAACGGTAGTGAACTTGGAATCATTCGATACATTCAGGATGCGACCGGCGCTATTCCTGCTTATCCTGGTGCTGGTTCTGTTCCGAATTTTCCGGAAAATGTTTCTAGAGGAGACCTTGTTCAAATTACTGGAGCCCTAAAAATATTTAACGGACTTTTAGAAGTTGATCCCATTACAAGTTATACGGTTATTTCAAGCGGTAACCCTTTGCCGGCTCCCTTAGCCGTAACACCTGATGGCGTAAACGAAGAAAATGAAGCCAAATTACTTCGGGTTGAAAATGTGATTTTTGATGATGGTGGAGGAACATTCTCCGTTGGGAATTATGCCATTACTGAAAATGGAGGAGGAGCTTCTGCTGAAGTTCGGGTAAACTCTGGTTCACCATTTGTTGGTACGCCAATTCCTCAGGCATCGGTCAACGTCACTGGTTTGTCTTCTGAATTTAATGGAAACTATCAGTTGTTGATGCGTGATGAGGATGACCTCGAAATTGTAGATGATTTTTATATCACGGTTGTTCCAAAGCAAACGGGTATTACGACAAGTACGATCTCTATTGATTGGGAAACCAATGTTGCAAGTTCTTCAAATCTGCGTTATGGTACAACCCCAGCCATGGTAAATGAAATCACCAACTCCAATTCAACAACCAACCACAGTGTAGAGATTACTGGTTTGGATGCGACGGAGTTTTATTACATACAAGCTTTCTCAAGCAATGGATCAACGACCGTTACGTCACTTCCGGCATTGTATAGTACGGCTTCCAACTCGACGGGAGAAATCAGAATTTATTTTAATAACGAAGTTGATGGAAGTTTTTCCGAAGGTGAATTCCCGACTAATGTAACGGGTGCTGCTATTGAAGCGGCTGTCATCAATCGAATTAATGCAGCAACAACTTCAATTGATTGTTCTATATACAACATCAACAGAACAACTATTGTAGAGGCGCTAAGCAATGCACATAATAATGGGGTGATCGTTCGATACGTAACAGACCTTGGGACAGCCAATCTTGCATTGAGTGATCCGACGCCACCATTTCCAGTCGTAAAAGGAAACACAGAAGGTTTGATGCACAACAAGTTTTTTGTTTTTGATGCTGCATCAGAAACAGACTCCTGGGTTATTATGGGTTCCACTAACATGACCGCTAACAACATTGCGGATGATTACAATAACCTCGTGGTTATTCAGGATCAAGCTATTGCAAAAGCATATACACTTGAATTCGAAGAAATGTGGGGCGCTAATACACCTGAACCAAACTATTTCAACGTAAAATTTGGTCCGGCTAAAACCAATAATACACCACACCTTTTTAATGTAAATGGCAGAATGGTAGAATCTTATTTCTCTCCTTCTGACAACACTGGATTGGCGATTGTCAACGCAGTGGAGACCGCTGATACTGATCTTCAATTTGCCATGTTATCGTTTACTTACAATCAATTAGGTTCTGCTGTATTGACTGAGCACAACTCTCCAACGAATGTACGTGGTATGATGGAAAACATAAATGACCAGGGTTCTGAGTTTAACTTTTTGCAAGGCAATGGAGTCAACATTTTGGCACATGATATTCCGCTTGACTTGCACCACAAATATGCCATCATTGATGCCACAAATCCTGCTTCAGATCCACAGGTGGTGACTGGTTCGCACAACTGGTCAGCTGGCGCAGATACGAATAGTGATGAAAACACTTTGATTTTTCACGATGCGACCATGGCCAACATTTTCTTGCAAGAATTTGAAGCAAGATGGTGTGAAGTAAACTCCGGAGCTAACTGTACTACCGCATTAGAAGAACTAAACGAAATAGCAGGTTTCGAAGCGACACTTTCGCCAAATCCTGCAGCGGATTATACCACCATCAACATGAGTTTGGAGACCAACAGTGACATGGTGATTAGTCTTTGGAGTATAAATGGTCAATTGCTTCAGTCCAATATTTTGAATGAGGTGCAGGGCGAGCGAGCGGAGACTTTGATGCTGGATGGTATGCCGTCGGGTATGTACTTTGTTAGTTTTCAGGTGGGAGAGCAGGTTTCTGTTCGTCAGTTGGTGGTGAAATAGTTCCCCGCTAACGTTGATGGGACACGGATTGAACGGATAGGGACGGATTTTTTTTTTAATTGGTAATGGATTGGTAGGTGATGGGTAGTCGGCGATCGCGGTCCCGCAGTCGCCGACTACCCATCCCCAAAAAAAATCCGTGTAAATCCGTGTAAATCCGTTAGATCCGTTCAATCCTATTCAACCATCCCAGCCAAAGCAGCCCGTACCTCCTGAGCAGGAGTATAATTCTCATCCGCATTTTTCCAGATATCCAATGCTTTTTTGAAATTGGCAATAGCTTCCGCTTTGTTGCCTTCCTGTTGGTAAGCGAGGCCTAACTGGTAATAAACGTCGGGTGACACCGGGTTGATTTTGAGGTATTGATCTGCCAGGTTTTTGCATGCCTCCAGTTGATTGTTGAGTCGATAATATCGGATAATAAAAGTGTCGAGGTAGCTATTTTTGACATTGACTGTTTTAATAAGTTGCTCCATAAATTTGATTGCTTCAGCATAGTTTCCGTTAAGCTCAGCCATGAAAGCATCCACGGCCAGATAAGTGGTGGCCCCTTGACTTTGAATAACTAAGTCGCGGCATTCTTTCTCATATTTTGTGGCCTTTGCTACATCTTTGACAGCCAAATAAAAATTAATACGAGCCATGCAGGGAAGTATAGGGTAGGAAGGATTTTCTTCCATGAAAGGCTCCAATATTTTTTCAATTTCATCGCGTTTGCCTGCTTTTATGTATTGATCAATTACATTGAATTGCATAAATTCCATGTCAAGTTCCGTTGGCGAACTGAATGCCAATTGTAACTTTCTGCGTTTCTTTTTTAATTGTAGGGCTTTATTCACCTGACCAAGAGCAGTGTAGTAAGTCTCTAATTGCGTTAGTGCGGTGACGGAATCTCTTGTGTTGCTGCAAAGGCTCACTGCTTCACCAATGTATTCGACTGCCTTGTCAGGGTTGCCCGCATCGTATTCCACCTCAGCTAGCTTGCGCGGAATGGATTCATCGTTTGAGTCCAGGACTTGTAATTTTTTCAGGTGAGCACGAGCTTTTTCATAATCACCTTCTTTGACATAGATATCAGCGAGGCCTTTGGTTTCTTTTGCCCGGTGAGGGTAGGCCTCTTGAAATTGGGTGTAATATTTTTTAGCCTCGGGAAGGTTGTGTTGTAATAATGCGATGTTGGCCAGGAGGGTGAAAATCGTTCCTTTATGGCCAACGTTTAAGGCTTTTTTTGCTACTTCTCTTGCTTTGTCTAATTCTGCTTGTCTTCGATACATCTCAATGAGATAGTTGTAAGGCTTAAGGTCATTTGGATAAAATTCCATCCACATTTTAGAAAGTGCTATCGCCTTTTCAGTCTGATTGTTTGCGAAATAATTCCAGTACTTTATATTCAATTGTTGTCTTTCCGGTAGCGCGTCAATTCGTTTGATGGCATTTTGATAGGCGCTAAGTGCTTTTGCCGTTTGATTGATTCTAAAATTCATACGACCAAGAAAGCTGTAGCATTCTACGCAATTGGGATCTTTTGCAATGGCATTTTCCAAAAGGGAAACGGCAGTTGTAGGATCGTTGTCAAGAAAGTTGGTGGAAGCAGAATTAATAAAATCTTTAAATGCTTCGACATTTGAGGTGTACAAATTGTTGGAAGGAAGGTCGACAATCGGAATGTCTTTTTCTGTGTCAGGCAATGAAAGATGCTCTTTGAATTCTTTTGAAATGTCATCAACGATATCGAAAAAATTATTACCCTCTTTTGTGGCAACAAAAAATGATTGGCCATCCACCGTAGAGAAAGCTTCGACATTCACTTTGTAAAGTCCGTCAATAATTTCGTAGTCTCCCGTAAAAAAGAAATCGGAATAATAATCATCTGCAATTTTTCGAAGAATCGAAAGCGGTGTTTGCTTACTGATGTCATAGCCGTAACCGATGAAATCGTCTACAAGGTTGAGTGCTCCGGTAGAGTAGAGTCGGTTGTCTTGTTCTATGTCTGCCGAGAGCAATGTTGGCAAACCGAAAGACTGCCATTGGTCAGTTTCTTTTTTTGATCTATTGATAAAAGGAAACGTAATTATCCGGCGGGTGCTGGAGCTTTCAGGAACGAAGCGTTCGATTTCGTTTCCGTTTTCATCAAATACTGTTATTTTGGAAGTTGGACTTTCAAAGACCTCCTTAACGATTCTGGTTGTAAAAAAATTCATACTTAAAAATACAGCAACGATCAGGTTAAGAGGAATCACTATTTTTTCAAGCATGTTCCATTGCTGAGTGCCGGACTTTCCGTGAAAATAAATGATGAGAACAGCTGAGGGAATCATGAGTGCAAAAAAAGTGAGTGCTGTTTCGGGTATGGATTTACTATAATCAAACCGGACCGCCATCCAATCAATAAATTGCACCAGTGCCCAGGCACCCAAAAGGTAAGAGCCTAAAAACTGAAAAAAGCGGCGTTCCATCAATTTTGAAATAAAAGAAGGGGTAGAATCAGCATTCATAGTTTATTCTTTGCTATTTTATTTGAGTCTAAATTTATCATAAATCTGGCTTAATATGACTACTTAATCGACCAATTATTGGAAAAAGTACAGATTATTGGCTCCTTTTACCGAAATTCTGCGTCTAAATGAGACTGCTGGTTTATCAGACAGCGCAGCGATCTGACAAGGAGGCCAGAGGCCGACTGGTCTGACAGCACAGTGATCTGACAGCGAAGCGGTCTTCTAAAGAAAAGTGACTATATTTGCAACCTAAACTCAAGTAAAATAAAGATTATAAAGATGAGTACGATTAAATCTAAAAGTCAGCCCTTTGAATTTAAGCAATTTAAAATCGCACAGGATGCCTGTACTATGAAAGTAGGAACGGATGGTATTCTTTTGGGGGCGAGTGTGGAGGTAGCGGGAGTGGAAAAAATATTGGATATTGGATGTGGTTCTGGTTTGATAGGGATCATGCTGGCGCAGCGCACTAAAGAGAGTGTGATTCATGCCGTAGAGATTGACGAGGCTGCTTACCTACAAGCTGCGGGTAATATGGCGCTTTCTCCCTGGAAAAAGCGCTTGGAGGCATTCTGTTGTTCTATTCAAGACTATTCGATGGTGACAGATCACCGTTATGATTTGGTGGTGAGTAATCCGCCTTTCTTTTCTGGGGGTACTTTTTCAGCTAATGAGGATAGAAATAATGTGCGACACACGGTGAAGCTTCCAAACGGGGACTTGCTGATGGCTGCTCGTAAGTTGTTGAAAAAGAATGGTCGCTTTTGTGTAATCTTGCCTTATCTGGAAGGATTGCGTTTTCAGGAGCAGGCGGAACAATACGGATTCCATTGTACAAAAATGACGGAGGTAGTGCCGAAAGAAGGGCGTCCGGTGGAGCGTTTGATTTTGCAGTTTGAGTTAGAGGCTAATGAGTTGGAGTCTAAAGAACTAGTGACCAATGAATTGGTGGTGCATGAAGCGGATGGAAAGTATACGGCGGCTT
>Ga0114957_1005463_pt1 | contig 10543 bp, 9 predicted proteins | sample BantaG_FD_87175 | JGI IMG/M metagenome (GOLD analysis project Ga0114957, IMG submission 87175) | Marine algal microbial communities from Bantry Bay, Ireland - BantryBay_4 metaG | ecosystem: Host-associated > Algae > Red algae > Unclassified | place: Bantry Bay, Ireland | collected 2014-11-21 | reverse complement strand
TTTTCATCATATTTCATAAAAAATCCTCGATGTAACACAGGCTATATCTACGTTTTTTTATTTTATCTGATAAAAAAATAAGCTCAAAATAACTTATGAATAATTGTGAACATGAACTTAAAACCAAATTTCCATTTTAAATCCCTCTCAATTATAAAACCCGTTTAACCCCATTCCCCTTCAAATAATCTATTTTTGCAAAAAAGCGAATATTCGCATATTTATGTTAATCAAAACATCTCCAAAGAACTATTTCTTTTTTTCAAACACAATGACGAAATTCACGTTTATACATATATAATATAGAATTAGAAACATTAAAATAAATTTATAAAATGGATCACACCACCACTACAGCACCCACAACCGCTGGTGCTACAAAAACAAAATCTCGTCATATTTCCAAAGTTGCCGTTCTCGGTTCTGGATTGATGGGTTCTGGGATTGCTGCACATTTAGCAGGAATTGGTTTGGAGGTTCTTTTGTTGGACATCGTTCCTTTTGATATTAAGGACGAAGACAAAAATAACCCAGCCGTCAGAAATAGCATCGTCAATGGTGCACTCAAAGCTGCGCTCAAATCTAAGCCAGCTGCTTTTCATGATAAAAAATTCGCCAGTCGAATTACCACGGGAAACTTCACCGATGACTTTTCCAAAATCACCGATTGTGATTGGATCATCGAAGTGGTGATTGAACGATTAGATATTAAAAAGCAAATTTTTGAAAAAGTGGAACAGTTCAGAAAGAAAGGTTCTTTAGTAAGTTCAAATACTTCTGGAATTCCAATTCATATGATGACAGAAGGTCGAAGCGATGAGTTCAAAGCTAATTTTTTGGGAACTCACTTTTTCAATCCAGCAAGATATATGCGTTTACTAGAAATCATTCCTACACCAGATACTGATCAAAGTGTAGTTGATTTCTTTATGAATTATGGAGATCGTTTTATTGGAAAACAAACGGTGCTTTGTAAAGATACGCCTGCATTTATTGCCAATCGAATTGGTGTTTATGCGATGGGAAAAGTACAACAGTTGACTTTGGATTTAGGATTGTCGATTGAAGAGGCTGATGCATTGACTGGCCCAGCGATTGGTCGTCCAAAAACAGGTACATTCCGTTTGGGTGATTTGGTGGGACATGATACGAGTGCAAAAGTGGTACAAGGCATCAAAGATAATTGTCCTGACGATGAGCAAGTTCACACAATGGAAGTGCCTGCTTATATGAATTTCCTTTTGGAAAATAAATTCTATGGAGATAAATCAGGTCAAGGTTTTTACCAAAAAACAAAAGAGAAAGACGCAAAAGGAAGAAGAATTATCAATGCGTTGAATTTGCAAACGATGGAATATGCGCCTTCGCAAAAACCTAACTTAGCAAGTGTCAAAAAAGCAAAAGAGATAGAATCTTTACCTAAAAAGATTGCACACTTTTTTGAAGCAGATGACAAAGGTGGAGAATTAGTTAGACGATCACTACTTGGACTGTTTGCTTATGTGTCTAATCGAGTTCCAGAAATTTCAGATACGACTTTTGCGATCGACGATGCCGTTCGTGCAGGATTTGGTTGGGATGTTGGGCCATTCCAATATTGGGATATGGTCGGTGTAAAAAAAGGAATTGAACTCGCAGAAGCGCAAGGAGAAAAAATTTCTGATTGGGTAAAAGAAATGGCTGCCGCTGGACATGATAGTTTTTATAAAATGGAAAATGGCGTTCCTCATTTTTATAATCAAAATTCTAAATCTTATGAGCCAGTAACTGGAATTGAGGATTTTATTATTTTAGATAATTTGAGAGAGAAAGCTCCTGTGTTCAAAAATACAGAAGTGGTTTTGCATGACATCGGCGACGGTGTTTTATGTTTAGAATTTACGAGTAAAGCGAACTCAATTGGTGAAGGTGTTTTAAATGGCATCAATGAAGCGATTCGAATTGCCGAAGAAGACGGTTGGAGAGGATTGGTGATTGGAAATAATGATAAGAACTTTTCTGTCGGAGCGAACGTGATGATGATCGGAATGTTTGCGTTCCAACAAGAATGGGATCAATTAAATCAAGCAGTTAATATTTTCCAACAAACTACAATGCGTTGTCGATACTCTTCTATTCCAGTTGTTGCGGCGACACAAGGATTTGTATTTGGTGGAGGTTGTGAAATATTGATGCATTGTGATGCGGGAGTTGTGGCGGCTGAATCCTATATTGGATTAGTGGAAGCAGGAATTGGTCTATTACCTGGTGGTGGTGGAACGAAAGAATTTGCGCTTCGATTATCTGATGGAATGGTGGAAGGTGATGTAATGATTCCTACTTTAATTGAAAAATTCAAAACGATTGCGATGGCAGGAGTTTCTACTTCCGCACATGAAGCATATACGCATGGTTACTTATTAAAAGGTCGTGACGAAGTTGTGATGAATGTGCAAAGAAATATCGGTGAAGCCAAAAGAAAAGTCTTGGAACTATCTCCAAACTATGTTCAACCTGCTGCTCGAAATGATATCAAAGTTTTGGGACAAACAGGATTGGCGGCATTGTACACCGCTGCTAATGAATTGCTGCTTGGAAAATATGCATCGGAGCATGATATTTTGATTGCGAAGAAAATTGCTTTTGTTCTTTGTGGTGGCGACTTGAGTGGTAATCCTTTGGTTTCTGAACAATACTTGTTGGACGTAGAAAGAGAAGCTTTCTTGAGTTTGGCGGGTGAGCAAAAAACGATGGCTAGAATTCAGCATATGTTGCAGACGAATAAGCCATTGAGAAACTAATTTCTTTTAATCAAAAAAATAACTACGTAAAGTAGTTTTAACTAAAAAAAAACATGGAAGCATATATTGTAAAAGCATATCGTTCCGCAGTCGGCAAGGCTGGCAAAGGCGGATTCAAATTTTATAGATCAGATGATTTGGCAGTTGATGTAGTCAAACACATGATGACACAAATGCCCAACTTTGACGGGAAGTTAGTGGACGACGTAATCGTTGGTTGTGCTAATCCTGAAGGCGAACAAGGTTTTCAAATTGGTCGTCAGATTTCTTTGCGAGCATTGGGAAAAGAAGTTCCAGGCATGACGATCAATCGTTATTGCGCATCTGGATTGGAAACTATTTCTATCGCTGTCGCTAAAATTAAAGCAGGCATGGGACAATGTTACATCGCAGGTGGAACAGAAAGTATGAGCATGATTCCGATGACTGGTTACAAATTGGCACCTAGTTTCAAAGTAGCGAGTACAACTCCAAATTACTTAACTGGAATGGGCGCAACAGCAGAAGCAGTTGCGGCAAAATGGGAAATCACTCGTGAGCAAGCAGATGAGTTTGCCTACAATTCTCACATGAAAGCGATTGATGCAATTGATAGTGGAAAATTTGAAGAAGAGATTGTACCAGTCAATGTTACGGAAGTTTTTGTAAAAGATAACAAGCGAGTTTCTAAGGATCACGTGGTCAAACAAGATGAAGGAATTCGTCGATCAACTACTGTTGAAGGGCTTTCGAAATTGCGAGCCGTTTTCAAAAATGGCGGAGTCGTAACTGCTGGAAACTCTTCTCAAACTTCTGATGGCGCTGCCTTCGTTATGGTGATGAGTGAAGCGATGGTGAAGCAATTTAACTTAGAACCCATTGCAAGAATGGTTTCTTGTACTGTTGCTGGTGTAGAACCAATCCACATGGGAATTGGCCCTTGTGCTGCTATTCCCAAAGCATTGGCGCAAGCAGGTTTAAAATTAAATGACATTGAACAAATTGAATTGAATGAAGCTTTCGGTGCTCAATCTTTGGCAGTAATAAAAGAAGCTGGTTTGAATCCTGATATCATTAATGTGAATGGTGGAGCAATTGCTTTAGGTCATCCACTTGGTTGTACTGGTGCAAAATTATCGACTCAATTATTTAACGAAATGAAGAGAAGAAATCAAAAATATGGAATGGTGACTGCTTGTGTTGGTGGTGGTCAGGGTATTGCAGGGATTTATGAAATGTTGAATTAGGATTTTTTCTCGAAAAAAAAAGCCCTCAATCAAATTTTGATTGAGGGCTTTCTATTTGTAATTATATTGTTATAAAAACCACTAATCTTCTTTTGTATCATCCGACCACTTCTCAATTTTCTCCTCTAACCAATTAATCGTATAATCAAAAACCTCTTTTTGCTCAGGCTCATTATGAATCTCGTGGTACAAACCTTCCCAAGATTTATGCGTCACATCACCTGTAAGATTTTTTGCCAACAAGACACTTCCTTCTGGTGAAGTTAATTTATCAGCTGATCCATGCATCAATAAAAATGGAACTTTTGCTGGTCCTTCATAAGTTTCCAACCACTTCGCAGCAGGCAACATTTCTGCACCAAAGTTGATAGATATTTTTCCATGAACTAGCGGATCAGCCATGTATTTTTTTACTTCAGCTTCATCTCTAGAAATCGCAGTTGGATCCAAATCACTTGGTTGTTGTAAAGATGGAGCAATATATTTCAATACATTGGCAACAGCAATAAGTAAAGCGGGTGGAGATTTTTCCAAAGTAATCCAAGCCGCAGAAGAAACCAAACCAGCAATCGAAGGATTATTTCTCAAAGCATAATTCAACACAATATTTCCTCCCATGCTGTGCCCATATAAAAATCTTGGTAACAAAGGATAAGCTTTTTCCGCAGTTTCTAACAATATACTTACATTATCCATGTACACTTGAAAGCTTGGCAAATGACCTCTTTTTCCTCCCGATTTCCCATGACCAATATTATCAAATGACATCACCGAGTAACCATATTCATTATAATAGGCTACCATGTGATCATAGCGATGCAGATGTTCTCCTAATCCATGCACCAAACAAATGACTGCCTTGGCATCTTCCACATCCCAACGGTATGCATAAATATTTACATTGCCTTTTGTCTTCCAACTAAATTCGTTTTGGTCTGCCATTGTATTTTTTGGATTTGAAATACTTCAGAATATTTACTTTGCCACTCTTCTTCCATTCATATATTGAACAATGTTAGCCTTACGATATCTCGGTAAAACTATATTTTTCAAAAATGCATTCGCATCTTTTTCATTTCCAAACTCACCAATTAAATAAGAAAATTTTCCATCCTTAGTTTCTTCCAAAATCAAATTTCCATATTGACTAAATAATGCATGGCTATTCGGAAGTTTAGAAATTGCGGAAACAATCTCCACACTATAGCCATTATAATTTGTAGCAATAGATTTCAATTTCAAAGAAACAGCATTAGTTGCAACCTTTTTCTCTTCAATAATTTTACGCTCTGGTTGTTTTTCTTTTCCAGTCATCATACCTTCAAGATCACTTCCTGATACGACTTTCCCAGGACCACCGTTATCTCCAACGATAATAGATTCTGATGGTCGTTCATTCGGAGTAGTTACTTTTGATGTTGGAACATCACTCTCCGTAAATGGTAAATTTCTCTTTTTAGTCTCCACCTTTGGATTATTTCTTTTCACTTCAGGAGGAGTTACTTTTGTTATTACCTTGTTTTCTATCTTCTTCTCCACCTTGATTTCTTCTTGCTTTTTTTGTCTTGATCTTATAATTTCTTCAGGAGTTTTTTCCCCTGCTTTTATTTCAACAACTTCTTGATTCTGAACATCTTCCAACATTTTTTGGAATGTTTCCTCTTCAATGATCTCCTTTAAACTCAATTTCGAATATGGATCACTAGCTAAAAATCCTGTAATCTTTAATTCGGTTCGACGATTCAACTGATGTCGTCTTTCACTACATTTCACTCCGTTTGCACATTTATTGACGAGTTGAGTTTCTCCGTATCCTCTTGCCGAAATTCTAGAAGCATCAATTCCATTTTCCACTAAATATCCCACCGCTGCTTCTGCTCTTTTTTGAGACAAATCCAAATTGTATTTATCTTTTCCACGCGAGTCGGTGTGCGATCCTAATTCTACAATGATGCTTGGATTATCTTTTAATGTCACCAATAATTTATCTAATTCTTCTGCCGCATCTTTTCTAATATTCCATTTTGCCAAATCATAATAAATGTTTTCAATCTCAATACTCTTGTCCAATTCCACTCGATCCAATTCCACATTCGCCAACAATGTTCCCATCGTATTATCTCGCGTCATCACATCTGATACTCCTGGTCGTACATCTCCTACTCCATCAAAACATAAAATACATCCTTTGACATTGACGTATGCTTCCATTCTTTTGGTAAAAAAACCTTTCTTTCGTACCATCACCGTATAGTGATTTCCTTGTTCAAAAGTCACATTAAAATTAGGAGATTGGAAGTCTTCCAATTTCACGACTTCTTCTTTTTTGGTATTATTGTACACCTCAATTCTCGAACCTTGGATGGCATCTACCACTTCATTTTCCATTCTTCGTTCCGCCAAAGTCACATCAAAAAGATAACCTGGCTTTCGATCCATTTCTACTTTTGTAAAAACTTTTTTACCTGGCGTTATTCCTTTTGTGGAAAGTTCTACCTCTGTCGATTTAAAAACTTTTTTATTAGTTTGAACGATATAATCATTTCCAACGGGTAATTCTAAGGTGAAAAATCCTTCCCTATTTGTAAACGCTTCCCCTCGAACTGCTCGGGAACTTTTTTCCAAAATCACAATTTTTACTTCATTCAAAAATCCTCGATTGCCTGTTTCGAAAACATAGCCTTCGATAATCGCATTTTGAGAAAAAAGAAATGAACTAAAAAAGAGTAAACTGGTTAAAATTAAAATTACTTTCCTCATGATGTTAATATTTTAAAATTATAATTTCTGTATTATTTGGAATGTGTTTTTATCTTCTAAAAAAACATTTTGCAAAGTTATTCTTTTGAAACGATAAATAAAGGTTTTCTAGCGTGAAGAAAACCTTTTAAAATTAAGGTTTTTAGTTTTTTTTGTAATAAAAAGACGATACTTTCGTAGTTTAAGATGCATGTAAGTAGTCATTTTAATAACATTCAAAAATTCCTCCAATCGAAAAAAATAATTCAATGAAAATAGTTTTTATGGGTACGCCTGATTTTGCCGTACCATGTTTAGATATCTTAGTTCAAAATGGTTACGACATTGTAGGGGTTATAACCGCCACCGATAAAAAAGGTGGGAGAGGTGGAAAAAAAATAATCGAATCTGCTGTCAAAAAATATGCCGTTGAACAAGGACTAAACATTTTACAACCTAAGAATTTGAAAGCGCCTGAATTCATCGAAGAGTTGAAAAGTCTTGGGGCAGATTTGCAAGTTGTAGTCGCATTTCGAATGTTGCCTATAGTGGTTTGGGACATGCCTCCGATTGGTACGATTAATTTGCATGGATCGCTTTTGCCTGCTTATCGAGGTGCAGCACCGATTCATTGGGCGGTCATTAATGGCGAAAAAGAAACTGGTGTGACTACCTTTTTTCTCCAACATGAAATTGACACAGGCGATATATTGATGCAAGAAAAAATGCCAATTGGTTCAGATGATACAACGGGTGACGTGCATGATCGAATGATGAAATTGGGCGCAAAAGTAGTGTTGGATTCTGTCAAAAAAATAGAAAGTAAAGATTACAAATTGCAACCTCAGGATAATTCTAAAGTGAGCAAAGCGCCAAAGATTCATTCTGAGACTTGCGAAATTAACTTCGATCAATCCAATGATAAAGTTTATAATTTTATTCGAGGCATGAATCCTTTCCCAACTCCCTGGACAACTTTGGATGGGAAAAAATTAAAAATTTATAGGGTAAAAAAAGGAGTGGATGCTCCACTAAATGAGCCTGGTAGTTTTACTACTGATGGGAAAAATTATTTGCGATTTTTTACAATCGACGGATTTGTAGAGGTGAAAGAATTGCAATTGCAAGGGAAGAAACGAATGGCGATAAAAGATTTTTTGAATGGGTATCAATTTGAATCGTGAGGTTTCTGCTCCCAATTCACAAGGTGACTTCGAGTCACCTTGTGAATATTTTAATGTCAAAATTCATTTTTATCATTCATCATTTTTTTGCAAAAAGCATTTTTCTAGAAAAAAACCAACTAGTCCACCCAAAGTATAACTCACCAAATCACTCCACAAAAAACCGCTCCCTAAAGTCCATTTTCCCAAAGTCGTGTTTCTAATTTCATTCAACCAACCCACCTGAATCAATTGACTTATCTCAATGACAAAACAAATCGCCACAGAAAATAACAATACATTTACAAATTTAATTTTAGGAAATAAAAATCCAATAATAAAATAAAACATCAAACAATATAAAAAATCGCCGAGATAAGGATAAATAAATTCTGGAATAAATCTCGACCTCGAAAACAATCCAGCTGTAATAATTGCGATGATAAAAAATAAATAGTGAATTCTGTTTCGGGAATTTTTCATTTTAATTTTCCTTTTCAACTTTCACTCCACTCAATGCACTTTCAGACCAATTTTTATTTTCCATCGTCAAAACCGTTTCAATTCTTTCTACAAAAAACTGAAAAGAACTATCCTTTTTATAAACACTTGATTTGGTTGCAAAGAAGAATTTTTCTCTTTTCAACGCTTCCAAAGTTTGACGATAATTGATCCATTCATTTTGAAAATCAAACAATGACAAAATTCCTTCCACCGCAGCAATCAAAACTCCAACTCCAGCTACTACATATTTAAAATAACTATGCACATCAATCAAAGTCACTAAAAACGGAATAGAAACGGACAATAAGATCACTAATAATTTACCTATTCGAAATTTCTTTTTGCTTGAACCGCTTTTGGCTTCCATCCAGTTTTCTTGATCTTGCACTCTTTCCTTCAGATAAGTTTCGAGTCCCATGTCAATATATGCTTGCATTGATTTTGTAGCAGCCATGATTTATCATTTTGATTTTTTATAAAAATGTAAAATAGAACTTTTAAAATATTTTTTCACAAAAATTTAGATTAGATTTCCAAGGATTTTTTTCTAATTTTGAGCGTACATGTATCTATGAAGCTCTTGCTTTGTAGCAATTATATTCGAAGCAGAAGCTTCGAATTACATTTTAAATTAAAATTTTAATCTATGAATAAATTAGTTGCGAATGTTCAGGAAGCCGTTCAAGATATCGAATCAGGAATGACTTTGATGTTAGGTGGTTTTGGTTTGTGTGGGATTCCTGAAAATTGTATTGCTGCATTGGTTGAAAAAGGCATTAAAGATTTGACTTGCATTTCGAACAATGCTGGTGTCGATGATTTTGGTCTAGGACTACTTTTGCAGAAAAAACAAATCAAAAAAATGATCTCTTCTTATGTTGGCGAAAACGATGAATTCGAACGACAAATGTTGAGCGGAGAATTGGAAGTAGATTTGATTCCTCAAGGTTCATTGGCTGCAAGATGTCAAGCTGGTGGATCTGGCATTCCTGCTTTTTTTACTCCTGCAGGTTATGGAACAGAAGTCGCATTTGGAAAAGAGGTTCGATATTTTAATGGCAAACCTCATATTTTAGAGCATGCCTTGACGGCTGATTTTGCAATCGTCAAAGCGTGGAAAGGTGATCGCTATGGAAATCTTTTATTCAAAGGTACTGCTCGAAATTTCAATCCACTCATGGCTATGGCAGGGAAAATTACGATCGCCGAAGTGGAAGAATTAGTGGAACCTGGAGAGCTTGATCCAAACACGATTCACACTCCAGGCATTTTTGTGCAAAGAATTTTTCAAGGAGAAAAATATGAAAAACGAATCGAGCAAAGAACTACGAGGGAACGGTTAATGGTTAATGATTAACTGTTAACACCGCTTTTTTGAACTTGAAATAATTAATTTTTTCGTCGTTAACAGTTCACCGTTAACAATTAATCGTTAAAAAAAATGTTAGATAAAAAAGGTATAGCTAAAAGAATAGCACAAGAATTACGTCATAATTGGTATGTCAATTTAGGAATTGGGATTCCAACTTTGATCGCCAATTATATCCCTGAAGGTATTGATGTGGAGTTCCAATCTGAAAATGGAATCCTTGGAATGGGGCCTTTTCCTTTCGAGGGAGAAGAGGATGCTGATATGATCAATGCAGGAAAACAAACTATTACTCCAATGCCTGGAGCTTCGATTTTTGACTCTGCAACTAGCTTCGCCATGATTCGAGGACAGCACATTCAATTGACTGTTTTGGGCGCAATGGAAGTGGCGGATAATGGAGATATTGCCAATTGGAAAATCCCTGGACGCATGGTAAAAGGAATGGGAGGCGCAATGGATTTGGTCGCCTCGGCGGATAACATTATCGTTGCCATGATGCATACTAATAAGCGTGGCGAAAGTAAATTATTGAGACAATGTACTTTACCCTTGACTGGTGTGAAATGTGTCAAAAAAGTAGTGACGAATCTAGCCGTTTTAGATATTACGCCACAAGGTTTTAAATTAATCGAACGAGCTCCTGGAGTTTCTGTTGAGGAAATAAAAAATGCGACGGAAGGTCGATTGATAGTTGAGGGAGATATTCCTGAGATGAAAATTGATTAACTTTTTTCTCATTAGGGGTGTTAGCGCTTGGAG
>Ga0114957_1005462_pt1 | contig 10544 bp, 3 predicted proteins | sample BantaG_FD_87175 | JGI IMG/M metagenome (GOLD analysis project Ga0114957, IMG submission 87175) | Marine algal microbial communities from Bantry Bay, Ireland - BantryBay_4 metaG | ecosystem: Host-associated > Algae > Red algae > Unclassified | place: Bantry Bay, Ireland | collected 2014-11-21 | reverse complement strand
TTAATTACACTGAGTTTATTCCAATTCTAACATCTGCCATACAAGAACAACAAGAGCTAATACAAAAGCAAAATGAACGTATCAACGCTCTAGAAAAAAATCTTGTAGAGATTAGATCCTTGATAAAAAGATAAACTCTAACCCTTCATACCTTTCAAAATATCTAATTATGAATCCAATTCTTAAATATTTAGTATTCCTATTATTGGGTATTTTTAGTAATACGCTCATATCTCAATCCACCTGGTCACAATTTCTAGGCGCAAATGGAGGTATACGCACCGGATTCGCATTTTACAAAAACAATAATGGATCCGATCTGACTTCACCGCTTTCATATTATATAAGTGGAAGTGCAAATGTAAAGATTGGCTCCATTGATTTGCCTTTTTCAATAACATATAGAGATCATAATTATTCATTCTCTAGGCCATATATTCACATGGGTGTAAGTCCCACCTTTAAAAGTACAACTTTTCATATTGGGTATAGGAATATGACATTCTCTCCATATACGCTTAGTGGCATTACTTTCCTTGGAGCTGGATTCGAATCCAATCCTGGAAAACTAAGGTTAGCTGGAATGTACGGCCGATTTCAAAACCCCTATGCGCAACGAGACACAATTGTTTTTGGATCAGAACAAATACCAACTTATAACAGAAAAGGATATGCGGGAAAAATAGGTTATGGATCAAATAAAAATCATGTAGATCTTATCTATTTTCGTGCTTATGATGATATTAATTCAATCGATACTGAATTACAACCATCCGCTTATGATCTTAGACCCCAAGACAATGTCGGAATCGGGCTAAATGTTCAATTCAGATTATCTAAACGTGTTGATTTTAAGATTAATTCCGCAGCAAGTATATTTACGAATGATGCAAATTTTGATAAAATAACACTGGATGAAGAATGGGAAAAAAAACTCAACAGTTTTTTTAATCTCAATGGAAGTACGCGTGTAAGTTATGCCGGCGATGCTTCAATAAATATAAATTTCAATAAGTATCGAACTAGCTTTAAATACAAAAGAATCGCTCCTTTCTTTAATAGTCTTGGTTCCTATTTCCTTCAAAATGACATTGAAGAGTACACATTTCAATTAAGTGGGATGATAAGTAAACCTCTTAGATTCAATTCTACAGTAGGTATCCAAAGGAATAATCTTGATAATCGAAGAAGTGCAAAAATGAATAGGCTCATTGTATCCGCTAATATCCGATATAACCCTAAAGGGCCATTCAATGCCTCAGTTCAATATAACAACTTCGATATCACAAATCAACCTACGGTAATCGAAGAAAATGACTCACTAAAATTAGTCAGAGTTATGCGACAAATTAGAGTCTCTCCATCATATAGAATAAAAGGAAAAAACATGGATCACAATATTGGTCTAGCAATTTCAAGAAGAGGAGTAAGTACAACCATATTCAATACGGATAGAGTAACTGGAAATAATTATATAGCCTTAAGATATAATACCAAATATAAACCACTAAATATCTCTTTCGGCGGAAACCTGAGTTACAACAAAAGTGAATTGATATCATCCAATAGAGGCCGTCTAGGAGGAAATCTCAATTCAAGAAAACAATTCATGAATAAGAAGTTGAATTTGGGTATCAACTTAGGATACTATGAAAACTCCATTGATGGCAAAAAAGAAGGCAACACATTAAGATCCATGTTAACTAGTAGTTATCAAATAAGGAAAAAACAACGCATCAATATATCTGTAGGCTATAGCTCTAGATCATCATCAATAGGGAACAAGTTCAATAATATAAGAGGAAGAGTAGATTATTCCTTGTCCTTGTAATCCAAGTTCTCCACCTAAAAACGTAATAAAATTGAAATATCTAAAATTACATATCTACTTAATAGGTCTTTTATTCAGCATATCTGGCTTTTCGCAGATTAGAGCTATTGAATTCGAAATAATTGTAGACCAGCCTTATCCTAGAACGATTGAAGAGTTCTTGACTATCCAGGACAAGTTGCTTATAAATGTATTCAACAATACTGATTCTGAACAAGAATTTGTTATGCAACTTGAAATATATCAAAATGGAGATCTGTGGGCCTATACAAAACCTGACTTCAATGGTCTCATGATGATGCTTGATGAGTTTGGTTCTGAGACCATCGATGCAACAAATTCAGAAAGTTATGGATTTAGTCTAAATGAAAATGACATAACATTCTCAGATCCTAATGATCGAAATTATTTAGCATTCAATAGAGCTCTACCAGACGGCATATATTCTATCTGTATAAGTGCATTCGATGCAGATGTAACAGCTGGACAAGCACCCATTAGAATTTCCGAGGGTTATCCTATTTCTTGTGGTGAACCATTCCAGATCTTATTTACTCAAGCACCACTCCTGCTTAACAACGTCAACGAAGAATGTATAGATGTTGAAGAAGACGAAAGTCTATTCTTTGACTGGTGGATGATTTCTGGGACAGATGAAAATGCTATGATTGAGTATGATTTTAAAGTGATAGAATATACTCCAGGAGGGACAGCACCAGAACAATTATTTGCAGACGGTATTGCTGTTATTCACGAAGAATCAAATACTGTATTTCCAGGAGATTTTACACATGAATTTAATCCAGTAGAAACTTCATCAGGCATGCAAATGGTGCCAGGCAATTTCTATGCTTGGCAAATTAGAATAAATTCTATTGGGGGGCTTCTGCAATCAGGAGATCAGTCTTATTCTCCTGTGGGAATATTCAAATACAGGTATTGTGATATGAATGACATATTTGATGACTTAGAAGACATTGATACTGATAATCTAGACGATTGTAACTGCACAGTCTTGTCAGAAGAGACCCAAAATACGGAGACTATTAATTCTGAAATTACATCTTTCAGAGCTGGATCTTTTGGAGTTGTAACAAGTGGAGCAATAACCCCCATAGATGGTCGATATAGTGGCGAGGGTTTAATAAGAGTTGGGCTGTTAAATAACGTCCTGGTAAAAGTAGCTTTCGAAAACATTAAAATTAATGCAGAAGGATATATGATGCCTCCTGATGCATCAGAAGAAGGGGGAGTATTCTATACTCTTAATGATGACACAGAAGCAGTCTCAGAACAACTATCCAGTTTCATTGACAACACAGTTGCTGGAGTTGGCAATAGTACTGGCATACCAATACCAGGTGGAAATGGAGATCTCTTAATCGGCCAGATAGATCCTGACAAGGTAGCCGACTTTGATCAATTGATGAGAAACGTAGATGTTGTAAACGATATTATTTCAGGTAACGAACGTGGTATGCCTCTAGCAATTCAACAAGAATTCAATGGAATGGACATTATGCTTGGAATTACTGCAATTAAATTTTCAGTTGATCCATTTTTAGGGCACAAAGCGGAATATCATCTTATGGTCAATATACCTATCAATATTGAAGATGATATAAAATACATTTCATTTGGAGCATGGGTTTGTGGTGGGCCAAGCGGGTTTGCTCCTGATGCTGTTTTGCATATGGTAAATAATTTGGTAATTGGAGATGAAGAAGATGATGAAAATTTTGTTTTTACATTTGAAGGTGGTGGTACTGAGCTGGCTAATTTAGATCAAGATGTCAGCACAGAAAAAACATTTCTATCATTTAATTGTAACGGCATTACTGGAGGCAAGATGGTAGGTACGGTTCAGTTGCCAAGAGAGAGTTTTACATTGGAAGACGGAAATGGTGGTAAAACAGAACAGGCCGTTGTTTTAGATTTTAATGGGGAGTTTAGTGTGGCTGAAAATGTATCACAGGAGGAAGGCACTGGTGAATCTGAAGGCGAAAACGAAGAAAATAATATTGGATTTCTTTTTGAAATTTCAGGTGGAGACAACTATTTCCAATATACAGGTCTTGAAGGATGGGGCTTAAAAATTAATAATGCATCTCTAGATTTTAGTGAAACAATAAATCCAAACTCATTTTCATTTCCAGAAGGATATGATAAAACTTCTTATTCTAGTGATGAAACGATCAATCTCTGGACAGGACTATTTATTGAAAAATTGGCAATTTCTCCTCCTACGACATTTTATCAGAATGCTAGATCAAATGCGGGCATAGAAGTTACTAACTTGATGATAGAACCGGAATTTTCGGGAATTATTGAAACTACCCAGGAGATACTATCTATAAATGAAGGAGATATTGACGGATTCGGTTTCTCAATTGAAAACATCAACATTAAAGTGATTGAAAATGAGTTCAAATCTGGTCAAATGGCTGGTAATATCACTGTACCGTTTTTTGAAGATCAAGATGACGGACTTGTTTATTCTTCTATTATCTCAAGAAATGCTAGTGAGAATAAATATACTTTTTTAATTGAACCAGAAACCGATGGTCAAAAAATTCCTATGTGGGACGTTGCTACTTTTACAATGTCCGAAAGCTCTCACATTAAAATGAATAAATCAACTGATGAAGATTTTAAACTAAATGCTGCATTAGTTGGCTCACTAAATCTTGATCTTAAGCAAGCAGAAAAAATAGGTTTACCTGGGGTTGGAGTAAATCTTGTATATGATTCCGAAAAAGGATTCAATACTAACCTGTCAAATTTCGCATTTAACATGAGTGATATGTGGGATCAATTCAATGAAAATATTGCATTACCTGAATATGGGTATTCGGATATTAATGAAGAGTCAAACACAGTTCCACCTCCTCCAAACAATAACACAGATGTCATAATAGGAGAAATGGGGAAATTTCAAGGATTTGATATTTCTCTAAATCAATTAGAACTTGTTTTTGGTGCGGATATGTCATCGGGAGGTTTCAATTTTCATCCAGCGTTAAAAATTGATGCTGATATAAACCTAGGATTTGGAGGTCAAAATGATTCTGAAGAGAATACACAATTCGGGGCAGGTGCAGGAATAACTATAAAAACCAAAGGAAGTGGTGCGCCTAATTACACATTTGAATATGATGGTATTGAACTAAATAGAATGCGACTAAAGGGCAACATGCCTGGGACAACCGTTGATGGAGAACTCAAAATCAATAGAGGAGGAAATCCTTCCGGAGAAGTTGGAGATGGTTTCGAGGCAGTTGTTGCGGCTAAGTTCCCATCAGGTTTTGCTGCATACGTAGGGGGAGCATTTGGAAAGAATGATAATTATAATTACTGGTACCTAGAAGCACAAGCAAAATTCCCAGAACCTGGCATAATAATGGGTCCAGTCGCCATGGCATCAGCTGGATTAGGCATCTATTATAATATGGATATGAATATGGGGATCCCATCAGATGATAAAGCTCTAGGTAAAAAAGCTATGGAAATGGCTGCAAATGATACTGAAGTTGAAAGCGACATCGATCCAGAAAGCTTAGAAAATAAATCAAGTCAAATTGATCTTGATAGTCTTCCAAATATAACAACAGTACTTTCAGGCTTAAGAGGTGGAAGTTCTAACAAGCCTATTCCTAGTGAGGATGTAAGAGGGTTCAGTTTATTAACTTCACTTAGTATGCCTGGAGGCTCGTCCGCCATACATCTTGATGTCGGTATATCTGGACAGTTTTCTAGTAATAATAATTCACCTCAAATATTTAACATCAGAGGTAAAGCTTTTGCCATGACTCCTGTAGATCATAGTTCAAAATATAACGGTCCAAAATTTGCCATGGGTGTAGCACTTACATGGAAAATTCATGATGATGGGACTGAATTTACTGGAGATTTAGATGCCGATTTGAATTTGAAAAATGGAAGCATTGGAATAAGTGGTGCTGGCACTGGTGGTAAACTTGGTAACGCAAAGTTCTATATTGATACAAGACCAAGTTCTAAAAAATGGTATTTCTATGCAGGAAATCCTTATAATAAAAAAATAAACGATTATGAAAAACAATTTCTGGGAATAAAAGTAGATATTCCTCCACTTGGCGGCAGTAGATATGATGGATATTTCATGATAGGTGATGGGCTACCAAAAGAATTGCCACCACTTCCTTCAACGATTACCAAACTCTTTAAAAGTTTCAATTCTGGGAACAATGATAATTCTTTAGAGGGACCAAATATTGCGACTAGCGCGTCAAGATCTATTGATGGAATTAGAGGAATCGCTTTTGGAATGAAGGTACATCATGACTTTATTTTTGATGCTTGGATAGCAAGGGCAAAAGTTGATGTTGTTGCGGGTATGGACTTTAATCTATCAGAAAATAGAGACAATGAGGGCAATGTGCCTACTTGTAATGGTCAGCCGATAGGAGTGAATGGTTGGTATGCCCAAGGTCAAATATTTGCAGGAATTGATGGAAACATCCAAGCTCGAAATCCATTTAAAAACGATGCTTGGTGGAATCTAGTTTCAATACAAGCCGCAGTAAAACTAGCTGGTGGAGGCCCAAATCCAAGTTGGTTCAAAGGAGCAGTTGGACTTAGAGTCAGTGCTTTCGGTGGACTGGTAAGTGGAGAAACAAGTTTTGATATGAAACTTGGAGATGAATGTTTAGTAAATCAAACACCATTCGGAGGTATGAATTTTATTCAATCTATTTCGCCAAGTGGTAGAAATATCGATGTATATGAAACTGCAACATTAAAGTTAAATTATCCTGTTGATATCGAGTATACTTTTGTTGAATACGCTAAAGGTAGCGGTCGAGAAATTCCTGTTACTTATATTCCTTATGTGCATAGATTCAAAGTATCTCAGACTTCGGGCGACACACCTTGGAGGAATTACAATTCAAGAAATAAAATTGACAACACAAAATTTACAGTTAAACTTAAGGATTTACCTTTGAAATCTAATTTTGAAGTTTACGCCGAAATACGCTCAGATTATATTAGAGGCAATAGCGGTGAGTTAGAACAATATAAAACCCCTCAAGATGCAATTTGGAGACAGGACAAAACACAAGCTTTTAGAACAATATTTGAAATAAACGACTTCCAGAAATATATAACTTCGACATATCCATTTCACACAAGAAACTTTCATTTTGTTGACGATTCTAAACTTGTTCGAATTACGATGGGGGCAAATCGAGTTGAAGATTTAAATGAGAAATTCCCTTATGTAGATGAGACCTTTTCAATAGGTGGCAAGGAATATATAAAAACGAAGATGCTTGTTGCTAAAATCTATCGAAACCAAAAATTAGTATATGATAATAAGGTTTATCCACATAATAACAAGGTGATGTCCGTTAATTGGGGTGAAATGAAATCTGGTTTGAATAATTATAATGTGGACATCGTTTATAGATCCAAAATTACTATTAATGAAGAGAGTAACTATGAATCTGATTTAAGTAATACGATAACACAAAGTAATAATACTTCTATGTTTGATGAAGTGACACAAAGTAACATTGCAAATGAATTGAATATAAATCTTAATTTAAATACTTCAACTTCCTCCAATATTACAGAACAAAAGGTACTAAACTTGGTCTTTGGTACCAGCCAGTTCAATTCACTTGAAGACAAAATTAAAAGTTTAACAACGAATAAATATGGCTCATTTAATGTAGTGAAATGCGAAGCACTTGAATATTTTGATAAAATAGATTTAGGATTAGTAACGCGTCCAAATGATCCTAAAATAAGAAGTGATGTTTGGGAAAGTAATGGAAGAATTTCCATTGCGTATGCAGAGGATAATCATCGTTATTTTACAAACATGAAAACCATGATAAAAAAGTATCAGGATTTCACATCTGATTTCAAGAAGAATTCAAGTGAAACGTTTGATATTTACCAAATCCCGACTGGTAATGAAAACTACATACATTATTTAGCCAATACAAATATGTCCTTTTTACCGACTGGCTACAGTTTCAATTCTAAAGGGAATAATATAAAACTAAAAAATACTAGCTACACTTTCGGATACAAAAATATTGATATCGAAAAGAAAAATATTTTCAAGAATACCTCAGTTATTCCAAATACAAATTGGAATGGTTATTTAACTCTATTCCACAGTCCAGGGCAAGTTATTATAGATCCAATTGACATATCCGATCCCTTTGAAAATCTAGCAAGAAGGTATTTTTTTTGGATGGATTCGCAACCTACTACTCTTCGATTTAAGCACCCAGCAGAAAAATCAGTTTCAAACTATAAAAAGCTACAAAATAATTACAAAAACTTCGTTAATTCAATAGTTTTTGATAGTGAATTTCCTATGCCGTTCCTTCTGAAAATAAAAAAATATAAATACAGAAGACCGATTAATATGTATTCAAGAAAAAATCATTCTATTATTCATACTAACTGCACCAACTTGGATTATTCCGAAAAACTATATACAGTTCCAGTAAATATTTTATTGTTCAATCCAGGTAACACTGGAACAGCCTCAAATTATTCTGAATTTACTTTACAACCAATCTCAAACTAAATATATGAGACTTATAATATTCATGATAGTATTTTTATTCTTCAAGTTCAATTGTTTTGCTCAAGATGAGTTAATAGATACCGTTGGCCTAGAAGTAGTGCAAGACTATTCTGTCCGTGCCCAATTGTACTGTCAACAAAATAAAAATTTGATACGATGGGCACCCAACAAATCATTTACATGGGTATTGGGTAATCGACGAGGGTACAACATAATGAGGATTATAAATGATTCTACTACTGTACTTATTAATGAAAGTCCAATAGTCCCTTCTTCATTCGAGGAGTTCAGACAATCTTATGAAAAAGATACAACGAACAGATATGTTGGCTATGCAGCAGGAGCATTATACAATGAAAAAATAGAAGAGTACAAGGATTTAAATTTTATCCAGAAATCACAAATTCTTAATAATCGTTTTTCATTTGCTCTTCTTTCCGCAGATTTTGATTTCGATGCTGCAAAATTACTTGGACTCGCTTATGAAGATAAATATGAAGGAATAACGCCTTTAGGTTATATAATAGAAATGGCTGGTGACTCAACAGAAACTATTCTTGTTTCCGATGCGATTATAGAAAGTAAATTCGATGATGTATCGATGGAGTTTCCGCCTAAAATAATGAATGCTTGGGCAAAAGATAATATTGCAAATATACAATGGGATCATTTAGCTCAGCAATATGGATATACTGGATATTGGATTGAAAAATCTGATAACGGAATCGACTATTCAAGAGTGAATAATCAGCCCTTTGTCGTTGCCCATCAAAATGTAAGTGATGATTTAGATTATGCCTCGTTTCGCGATACGTTGTCTTCTGAAAAGCAACATTATAGATTAGTTGGTATCAATAGTTTTGGGATGGAAAGCAAAGCATCAATTTCTGTTTTAATCGAAGCAAATGATATGACACCTCCGATTCCACCGCAAATAAATTCTGTTTCATTAGAAGACAATAGAGTAGTTATAAAATGGAATCATGTAGACATTAATGATGATACATACCGTGTATATATTTTAAAGAATGGTAGTGCAAGTGATAGTGCGATAATCGTTAATAAAGATCCAATAGAAAAGGATGTAACTGAATATCTCGATACTACAGAGTTATATGCTCCAATCACCTCATATAGAATAATAGCATATGATAGTCTTAGTAATTTTTCAAGTTCCGAAATAGAAATAGTCAGTGTTGTAGATACACTTCCACCTCAAGTTCCACAGTCGTTAAGAGCGATTTCTGATTCTGTTAGTATAGTAAAGATTGGTTGGGATCCCAATTTAGAAAAAGATCTACTTGGTTATTACTTATATTATGCAAATGATAGCACAGAAGTTTTTGCTAGAAAAACTGATTTTACTCTTGATTTCAATTATTACATTGATACGATATCACTCAAATCACTTAGTTCATATGTGTATTATAAAGTAGCAGCAGTTGATAAAAAAATGAATGTTTCGCAATTATCAGATTGGTTGCAAGTGTCTCGATATGATACAATTCCTCCTATTGCATCATTAATAAAAAGTTACCAGATAAAAGAGGATACTCTGTTTTTGGATATAATACCTAGCCCTAGTCAAGACTGCTCGGAGATAGTAATTCAAAATGAATCAGGGGGCAAAATAACGACGATAAAATCTATATCTCAAGGAAAAAGAAAATGGAAAATTAGTCTTAGTCTTCTTTCTCAAGAGAATATTGTTTCCTTGCTTACTCAAGATTTTAGTGGAAATAAATCTTTATCAAACTCAATAAGCTTCTATAATAAAACGAAAACAGAAGATTTAGATTGTCAACTAATTGATGTAAAATTTAATAAGACCAAAAATCAAATATATTGGAAGGTTGACAATAAAAATTCTAAGATCAGAATACTTAGATCTAAAAATAATAACCCTTTCAGAACTTTAATCTATGTGGAAAATAAAGTTAAAAAATTCATAGATAATAAAGTAGATAAGGACTCATCATACGCATATGCAATCCAAGCAATAGCCAATGATGGACGTAAATCTCCAATTATGAAACTTCAAAAATAATCTTAAATGAAATATACAATCATACCATTTCTAATGACTCTTCTTCTTTTCTCCTGTTCCAAAGAAGACTATTCTCC
>Ga0114957_1005461_pt1 | contig 10545 bp, 10 predicted proteins | sample BantaG_FD_87175 | JGI IMG/M metagenome (GOLD analysis project Ga0114957, IMG submission 87175) | Marine algal microbial communities from Bantry Bay, Ireland - BantryBay_4 metaG | ecosystem: Host-associated > Algae > Red algae > Unclassified | place: Bantry Bay, Ireland | collected 2014-11-21 | reverse complement strand
CTTGGGCGAGGGCGCCCGCTTGGGCGAGGGCGCCCGCTTGGGCGAGGGCGCCCGCTTGGGCGAGGGCGCCCGCTTGGGCGAGGGCGCCCGCTTGGGCGAGGGCGCCCGCTTGGGCGAGGGCGCCCGCTGGGGCGAGGGCGCCCGCTGGGGCGAGGGCGCCCTCTTGGCCTTGCCCGCCGCCGGCGCGGCCTTGGCCGTAACCGCCCGCTTGACGCGCGTCGCCTCCCCCCCCACCGCCAACCGCAGCGCGTGCGCTTCCGACCGCAGCTTTTGCGCCGCCGCCCGCGCGTCTTCCGCCCGCCCCCGCACGCCGGCCGCGTCCCCCCGCGCCGCCTCGGCCATCCCCCGCGCCGCCTCGGCGAGCGCCCGCACCGTCGCCGCCGCCGCGCGGCCCGTCTCGGCGTCGGCGCGGCGGATTTCGGCGAGCGCCCGCCGCTCCTCGTCCGTCCCCACCCGCGCGTCGACGCCATCGGCCGCCCAATTGTTGGCGACCGACGCTTGGACGGCGGCGGCGGTGGCGTCGAGTTCGTCGAGGCGCGCTTGTTCGGCGGCCGTAAAGGTGCCGCCGCCGCCGCCGCCGCCGCCACCGCCGCCCCCTCTGAACGCCGTCGTGGCGGCGGGTGGTACCGCCGCCGCCGACGTAAAGGTGTGAGTGGCCGACAAGAGGGCGACCGACGCGGACGCGGCGGCGCGTTCGGCGAGCGCCCGCGCCGTTTCGGCGGCGGCGGCCGACGATTCGGCGGCGGCGGCGACGCGCTCCTGCACCGCCCGCCCGTACTCGGTGCGGGAGCGGCCGAGCTCCTGCAGCGCCCGTCGGATTTCTTGGGCGGCGCGGCTCAGCTCGGTCGTTGCGTTTTCCATTTCGTCTTCGGCGGAGCGCAGCGGGGTGCGCGCGGACTTGGGAGCCGGCCGTGGGGCGAACTTGAACGCGGGCTTGGTGGCCGGCTTGGGCGCGGGCTTGGGAGCAGGCTTGGACCCCTTCTTCTTCCAAGCGGTCTGGGGCGCCGGTGGGACGGCGGGCTTGGCGACGGACTTGGGAGCGGCCTTGGCCGCGGCCTTGACAGAGGCCTTGGGCGCCGGCTTGAATGCGGGCTTGAACGCGCGCCGTGGGGAAGCCTGGGCCACTGGGGCGGCGGTCGCAGAGGCGACGACAGCCAACGCCACAGCCGCCACCATTGCCGCCGCCAACCTCGCGCGTCGTCCGGTCGGGCGCCGACGGCGTGACACCTCGCCAGTCATCGTGTAAGCGGGCGTGGGGCGGGGTGAAAGTTGGACGTATGACAATGGGAGGGGCAAGGGAGCGAATGCGTTGTGCGCGCTGATGGGACGGAACAGGGACGGGAGCAGCGAGGGGGATGCGGGAAACGTACGAGACGACGCGGCGGGCGTGACGGAGGGCGGCGGGCGGTGGTGGCCGACGGCGGCGCTGTTCCCGCCCAAACCTATACCCTATGGCGCTGCGCAGACCCCGGTGGATTGGTCGGGCATCCGAATCTCACCCACCTGACCGCCGCAACGACAGCGCCGGGGGCGGACATCGTCGAGGGGCAGGATGGGGGGGGTCGGGAGGTGACGCCCCCCACCCGCCGGCCTCGTGCGCTCGCCCCGATGTGGGCGGCTCATGCAAACCAACGGCAGCAACAGGCAGCGATAGTGTCGCGTGCGTGCTCTCAGAGGCCGTCTCTTCTCTGGGGTATGGCGTCCGATGGCGTGGGCCGGTCTGCCCTCCCCCGACCCCGCCTCTTTTCCATACTCCCGCTTGCCAAACACTGGTCGGCGCTGGCTTGCGCAGTGGGATGGCAGGATCTGGACGTGTCACGGCCCAAGTGAAGGTGTGACAGTGGCGACGACGAAAATACCTACACCTGGGGGGTTCGAGGACAGGGCACTGGGGGGGTCATTGGACAAAAGCGAAGGAAACGATGCGCACGCCGTCACGCCCCCCATTCCGTCCCACCATGGAGGCAGGGAGGCCAGAGGCGAGACACTTGCCGCCACTCACTTCCCCGTTCCACCGCCATTCGGGCGCACGCTGCGGCGCCTGATCCGACTACACACCAACAGCAGGGGTCTCGATCGCGCCATGCGCCGCAATGGCGGCGGATAGCCGACCAAAAGGCAACCGTCCGCCGGTGAGAGGCGGATGCGATCAACGGTCCCAACGCGGGGAGACGGGGGCGGCGGACGACGGAGATCCGAGAGCCCACACGCGTCGGCGGGAGGACCGGGGCGCGTCGTGAGAAAAGGGTGGATTGGATCCGATCGAGCGGCCTCTGGCCTCTGAGACGCAGCGTCCTTTCAGCGTGTCCAAACGGCCGCGGCGGCGACCTTGCTCCGCCGACCCCTCGGGCTGAGGGTGTCAGCCTGACGCTGAGCGCGGGTCGTGAGCGCAAGCCGGCGGGCCGCCGAAGCAAACAGAACTGCCGCGGCTGGGAAGTCGCGAGCACGGGGCACTGGCCACCCCTATGATTGGTCAGGCTAGCCGCAATGGGTCCCGAGACACCTGCCGACACGCCTCTGCTAGCATCTGAGAGCGGGCGCCCGCGAGCTGGCTGCAGCTCCGTCGCCGACGCAACTGGTTAGCGCAGCGGCCGTGGAGTGTCTGGGGATGGTGGCCGATCGACTGGTGTGGCGGGAGCTCTTCTCGGAGTTGCATCCCGTCCAAGCAACTGACAGCCAGCTGCGGTGACACCACATGCGTTGACCGCTGCGGCGCTACAGCAGTACGCAACCGCCCCGCGGTGGTGCTTGCGAGAAACCGGGGTCTCATTCTGCCGCGTGCAAGGTACAGTCATTATTCGGTTAAATCCGTCCCGGTTAGATCCACAGTGGATATAACCGAATAATGAATGTAGTCGGTTGATATAATGGGGCGTGGGGGTGGTCGGGAGAGCCAGTTTTTCGTTAACCAGGATGACACGCGCATATCGTGGATGAGTGGGCCCGAAACGAATGCACAAAAAGGCCCAGCACCTCACGAGGCGCGTTCGCACGAGTTGGTATCCGATTACAACCAGGCCTCACCAAGAGCCTTTCGACAAGGGTATGACTCGAGTATTCTTATCAAATATATGCACTTACTCACGGGCTAGTTCGGTGCGCCAGACTCATACTCGGTGAATGAGCGGTGGCCAGATACTCACCAAGGGTATCAAGAGTACTACTCGTACTCTCGATGTTGAGGAACCCGACACTCTTGACGGCCTCAGAAAATGGACTTTTTGACCACTATTGCAATCTTCGCAAGCTGCAAAGAGACAGTCCTGTATGTATGTGGGCCAAATGGCCAACATCAGACATCCTGGATGCACTTGAAGAGACTGGCAACTCATGGTTCATACTCTGGGGCTCTTCGGAGCTCGTTCAGCGACCGTACCCCACCCCTTTCTCCTCCTCGCCCTCTATCATGGCCCACCACGCAGCGCGGCTGTGATCACCCCCACACCGCTTCCATCCGTCTCACCTGCATTGCCGCTGGCCGTCGCCGGCGGCGGCGCCGCCCCCTCCATCGCGACCGCAGACGCGGCCAAGGCGGCGGACGCATTGGGCAGGGCCTACGGCTCTGATATGGGCCCACACGGCCCCATCGGCGATGCCGTTTCTGGTACTGGAGCCGACAGAGGGCCAGGGCCGTGACCACGTTAGTCGTTCGACACATAATTATGTAATGACTCTCTAAAGTTAACTGCACGTATGAGTTGTGCATTCCATTGAAAGGTGCACGCATACCCGCGTTCAGAACAATCTTAGATACCGACAGCCCAAATCTTTGAGGGTATATACCCTTCGCACTTGTTACGTTCGGTTTGGGCCAGCTCATAACCGGACCTCCAAAACCCGTATCACTGTCATCCAATACTCGGTGGCTGGATGCAAACCAAATACCATACTCGTGGCCAAAACTGATACTCTTGGTGAGGACCAGGTAGAATTGGGCCGGGGAGTACAACCATCATCAACAAGAAATACCACATTATGTATGTATATCGAAACCGAACATGTTCAAATTTAAAAAGCCTCTCAAGTGCAGTGGCTTCTGTCAGTTCTAGTTAAGTTCTTCCTGTTTACCTCGGTGATCTCGGTCTCGGAAGGGCACCTCACGGCGCCGGGCTGGGCCAAGAACCGCCTCCGTATCCCCTCGCAGCCCCCCAAGGCACCGATCTCAGCACCTTCATTGGCTGCCCCTATGGATTGCATGCGTGTCTGGTGCAATTCCCAGCGAGGTTCCGCGCTTGCCAGGCCACCCGCTGCCCCTCTCTTGAGCACACTCCGCCCTCGACCTTCATCTCCCCCCTACCAAAGGCTCTTCCCCACCCTTTGCTTTGACAGCACCCAGGCACCCCGATCCATCACTGTCCCCCGTCGTTGACTCTCCTCCTTTCTATCCCTCTCCCCCGCACCCCCATCCGCATCTCTCTCTCACTTGCTCCCCCCACCCTCCAAGATCATCATGGCCTTTGTCAGCGGCATTGCCGTGCGGCCGTCCGTTGTCCGCGCTGGCCGCCTGAGCAAGACCTGTGCCGTCGCCGGCGCGCCCGTTGTGGCCGCCATCCGGCCGTCGCGCGCGACCGTGACGCCCGCCGGTGCCCGCTCGCTGCGCATGGACACGTATTGGGAGGGCAAGGCCCCCCCGAGCACGGTTCTGGGCCTTGGCAAGAACGTTCCGTCGGGCCTCTACCTGCTCGCTTCCGTGCTGTCGCTCGCCCTTGGTTCGTACGGCGTGTACAAGAGCAACCTGGCGTCGCCTCTCACGCCCTCGACGGTGGAGGCGCAGTACATCCTGGCGTCGCTGCTCGCGCCCATCTCGTGGGGCCTCCACGTCGCCAGCTGGATCCAGAAGCAGAACAACAAGTAAGCGGCGCGCGCTTCGCTTGCCTCTCATCCCCTGTGCGGTACCCCCGGTTTGCTTCTCTTCTGTACACAATGGCTGTGGGTGCGCAACCAGCTGCTGGTCGTGGGCTAGCGAGGGTGTCGGTCTGCTCGCATTGAGCTCGGAGCCCGGAGAGGTGTTCTGTGTGGGGAACGTTCTTTCATTTCTTCGCTCGTTTCCTTTGTCTTTTGGTCCCGTCGTCGGCCTTTGTTGCCCTCCATGTGAGCGGACGCGTCGTTTTTGCATGCCATGGGGATTCGCCGTTCTTTGACTGTATCCTGTTCTTTGCTGGCAGTGTTCGACGGCTCGATCGCTCTTCACGGCTCGATGGCTTGAACAGATGCGAACTGCTCGCTTCAGCGACTGCATGCCTCAGGTGTGACACGCTCTCCAGGTCGTCCAAGCTGTTTGGCTCGAGCAGGAGCGTGAGCAGGACCGTGCATCCTCGACTTCTACGTGGTCAGTGGTGTGGAGCAGCGCCCTGCGGCGTGTGTTCTATCAGGCCTTACTTCTTGTTCACACCTCGATGCAGGGTCAGACGCAATACGTTATTATTTCAGGGCACAGTGACCTGCAAAGTGATCTCTCTATGATGTCAGGTCTACGACAGCCAGCCCTCCCCATACTGTACCAGTGGGAGAGAAACGCCTGAATTCTGCTGTATCGCCAAGTCGGCCGTCCCTTCCATCTGACACACGAACGGCAGAAATGGCCCCAAGACTGTGTCGGCACCACGAAAAGCAAGGTGACCCCCCTCTGGTTGTGCCTTTCTACCATTTTAGCCATTTTCGGTCTCCGCGGAGGTCGGCAACGCCTCCTCCATCCCCGTGGAACCGCGCCTGTGGTTCACCACTCTGCGTCTGCCACTTCCTGCTCTCCATCATGATCACCTTCATCGTCGCCTGTTGATCCCCCTGCCTCTGCTCATCTCGGAACACGTTCAGTTCCATGTTGTCCCCCTCGATGAGCCCCGTCGACCTGGTCCGCGTCGCTAGCGCCGCCACCCGCTGGTCCACCCCCGCGGCGGCGGTGGTACAAGGGGCGGGGCTCCTCTACCTCGCCATTGTTGTCGCAGCGCTTGTCGCACCAAAGGTGGTCGTGCTGAGTGTGTTGCGGCGTGCGGACCTGGCGCACACGGGGGTGGCCGCATCGGCGTCGGCGACGGCGGCGGCGTCGGCCGACGCCGCCAACGCCGCCGCCGCTGCCGCCGCTGCCGCCAGCGCCGCTGGTTTGCCCACCGTTGCGGCTGCCACTGCCATCACTGCTGCATCTGCTGCCGCGTCCTCGGCTGCGGCCGACGCCGCGGCGGCCGCCGCCGCTCTTGGGAACCGCCCCCCGCCCGTGACGTGCGCGCTCACTCTGGCCGCCGTCCGTGACGCCCTCGACCGGTTTGTCGTCGGCCACGCCTTGGGCTGGGCGGCCAAAGCTATCGCTCTTCGCGAGCGACGGCTGCTGTGGGCGGGGTCGGTGGTCTGGGAGGTGACCGAAGCGTCGCTCGTCGGGGTGCTGCCATCATTTCGGGAGTGCTGGTGGGACGCGCTCGGCCTCGATATCGGGCTCGCCAATGCGGTGGGGGTGGAGGTTGGATTAGCGGTGGTAGTAGGGGCAGGTGTGCGGCCGCTGCGCTGGGTCTGCGTGCCGGACGGAAACGGAGGGACGGATGGCGGCGGGGGCGTTGCACACGTCGACAGGCCCCGTCTGGTGCCTCGGCGGCGGCGACGGCGCCGCCGCCGCCGCCCATCCAGTCGACACCGACCTTCCCCTGTCTCTCCATTCTACCTGCCTGCTGCCGATAGGGCCGTCACGCCGAGAACGCAGGTTGGCGTTTGGGCGTGGTCTGGCCGCGTTCTTGGCCGCTCCCCTCCAAGCGCTGCCCTTCTGACGCGCACGGGGTGGGTCTTCCACGACAGGCGCCGCCGCTTCCTCGGTGTTGGCGGCGCGCTTGCGCTGCTAACGCTCGCTGACCTCAACGCCTTCACTCTCAAAGCCGCGCTTGACGTGCCTGTGGCGTCGCCGCTCAATGTCGTGCGGCTGGGCCTTCTTGCGGCCCTCGGTGTACCCGCCGCCGCCCAATACCACGAGTGGGTGATGCACGGCGTGCAGAGACGGGAACGCGGTCCTCTGAGTAACTCGACGCGGGGGGCGGATGGCAGAAGTAGGCCAGGGGTGGACCGCACCGCTGCGCTGACGTTTATGTCAGTGCTGGCGGCGGAGATGGGAGTGGTGACCCGGTTTTGGAGCGGCCGCCTGGAAGGAAGGTTGGGGAGGGGAGGGGATGCCATCGGCATCCCCTGGGGAGTGTGCGTGGGCTGGGCTTTAGCGGCGGCTGCGTACGCAGTGTTTTTGATAATCCTTCCCAGGGGAAAAGTGCGTCAGCAGTTGCGGTTTGAGGGTAGGTAAGCAGGAGAACGGTACAACCAAGAGAAGCAACTGCAGCTATGCAAAAGAGTAGGTGGGAAAAGCTGACGAGAATTCAGCCACCAGATGAAAATCGAGTTTTGACTCACTCACCGAGCACTCGAAACAAAGACCAACCCACCTGCTGGAACAAGGCAGGGGCTGGCGCACGACATACCACCACCGCCATAGATGGCCGAAGTGACTGACGCCGGGCCTACCACCGTCTACGCCACTGCCTACCGTAGCCGCTGCCGTCGCCATACCGACCGTACCCGTTGTCCTCGCCATACGAGTTCCACGACTCGTATGCCGCTGCCGCCTCCGCCACCGTCGCGCTCACTTGCAAACTGCCCCGCACGTCCTCCCACGCCTTCAAGCACGTGTACGACGGCTCATCGCGATGCTTCCAGATGGCCCGCATGATGTCCATCTTTCCTTTCCCGTTACATCTGGAGTAGGCAATGTGGGAGATCGACATCAGTGACGTGCACATCAACATGACGGCGACCACATAGTCGAGCACCAGCGACCGGTCCGTCCGTCGCAGGTAGGCCGCCAGCAGCTTCGAGTCGTCGAACCGGGCGGCAACCCAGGAGGGGCTCATGCCCGCGGCAACAAAGGCGGCTTCCAACCGACGACGGCGTTCCGCCGCATCCCATCCACCCTCCGTGGCGTCCGCGAGGGCAGTCTGGCGCTTAGTGAACCACGTCCATATGACAGATGTGGACGCCTTGCAATGCACAAATAAGGCGCGCCACGCAGCAACGTCGGACAACACCACCGCGGGCGCCCGGCACAGGCGCTCTTGGATGCACGAGTCAAAGCCCGTCCCAAAAGTCGAAAACACTACCTCCTCCGACAGGTTGAACGCCAGGACGCGCCACGGCTCAGCCCCCGCACCCGCCGGCGGCAGCTTGTGGATGACGACACCGCTCAGCTGGTGAGCAGCAGCTAGATCCCGCACCGCACCAGGACTGCCCCCTCGAAGGATCAAGTCGGCCAGCAGCTGGCCCGTCGGGAACAGCGTGGAGCCGTCCCACTCAGACAGAACCCCTTGGACGTGCGTGCAGATGCTTGCCACATCCGCAAGTGGAAGTGGACACAATCGCTGCGGACAGTGCTGAGCGTCACAGCTGTCGACATGTCGCCGCGCGGCAGCCGCCAGGCAGACCAGGCGAGCCAGGGATGCCTGCCACCCGTCACCCAAGGCAGCGGCGCCAACGACCGACATGGACGCCGCGGCGCCCTCCGCCACAGCATCAGCGCTGGCCGCAATCGCGCCGGCCATGGCAGCGTCTGCGTCAGGCACAAAGTGTGCCTCGACGCCGGCCGCCACGTACGCCTCACGGGCGCAAAACACCAAAATGTGCACCAAGACGGCAACGTCAGCGGTGGGCTTGACCGACTCGCGCACATCCGTAAGCAGCTGCGCGGCATCAAATAGCTCAAACGACGGTCGGGCGGCAGGGCCAGGCTCACCATCGCCCGCCGCCGCCACCCCCGAGGCCGGTGCGACGGCAGCAGCTGCAGCCAAGCCTCGTCCTGCCGCTTGTGCATCACCACAAAGCTGCGCCACCAGCGCTAACACCTCCCTGGCGTCGGCACGAGCCACCGCATTGTCCGGCCGCACCCCCCCCCCCGTGAGCACGCGCGAAAAGGCGCAGTGTAAAAAGCGCGCGTCGGAGCTGCCGCGCGCCGCCCACAGCTGCAAGCGACTCAGAAAGCCAGGCAGCCAGCCCGGTGCGCGCTCGCCGTCCAGAAACGGCATCAACACATCGCGGCACTGTGGAAAGGCCAGAAGCAGCGCCCGCACCGGCTCCAGGGCGGGCACCACCGCCGACCGGGCGGGGAGGGGGATCACGCCACATGACCGAGCCGTCTCCCGCCGCTTGATACACACGCTGCATAGGCGGGGTTGGCGGAACTTGGGAAACCCACCCTCCGCCGCCGTCCACGGGGGGTGGTCCTTTTGCGTCGCCAGGGCGTACGCATCCGTCCGAGTGACGCGACGTCCATTGACGAGCACCGACACGCTGTCCTTACGTCGGCGGCAGAGGCAGCCGTGACACAGCTGCAAGTTCGTGCGCAAGACCGACCGCACCGCCTCCGGCGGGCCGCCACCCAGCGAAGCGTCAGCGTGAATGACACTTCGTCCCGCCGCCCGCCACGGGGAGGCAAGGTAGGCACCGGTCGCGTAGGCCACCCAGTCCGCATTGGCGAGCAAGCCTGGGAAGGCCACGTCCAGCGCAAAAATGCACTTGACGCAGCAGGCGCCGAGGAGCACCCGCGCCAGGCAGTCCTTGGGCAGCGCGTGGAAGTGGCTGCTCATCACGCGAGCCGTCTCCCGCGCGCGCTTCATGGTGACGAGTCTATGCCGCCGCGGCGGTGGCTACAGCAGGGGTGTGCGACCCGGAACAGCACGCCCCCAGCACGCTGCCCCTGGGACGGCACACGGCAGCACTCGGCGCGTCACAGCGCCCGTGTTGATGCAGCCTGTGGTCAATCGAGCCAGCCACTCACTCGCCACCCACACCGGCAACCGCGAAAGCAAACACAGAGCGAGAGACGGACACGCCGCCCGGCGACGCCATCACACCCGCGCGGGCGCTCGACCCGGCAGCGACACGCGCGCGTGTCAAACCACCCGCCACACACGGAGGCTCCAGAGGCGACGCAGGCTCACCCGACGGAGCGGCAACGAGCGCCGCGAGCTACCCAGCACCGCGACACGGTTCCGGGGGCCGCCCGAAAACAGCCACCGCCGGGCGGCGGCGCCTCGCGGCAGCGCAGCAGCGAGTAGGGGGCACCCAAACCCAATGCAGCCCGCGCCTCCACGGCCGGGGGAGACGGCACAGCGGCACGGCACACGGCCCAGGCGCCGCGCTCAGCTGCGGCAGGGTGAGCTCGAAAGGTCGGCTCGGACCAATGACGGCGCCATGCTGCTCGTATCCGCCTCGTCCGACGGTTGTGGTCGGCGAGCTTGGCTGCTCGAGCGAGGGAAGAAGATCTGCTTCACATGCTCGCTCGTGCAGCCAGGACCGCTCGGGGCAGCATCCAGGATGTGAGGTGGAAACCACAGGGTTCAGCATTTTGACATGAGAAATCACGAAGGGTGAGGAAATCCCGAAGGGGTGTGAGCCAATGGGAGGTGCTCATTCTCGCAGCTTCGAGGTGTGTATTTCGCCCGCTTTTGGCCCCCCCCCAGCTCGAGGTGTGTATTTTACGGGCTGTTGGCCCCCCCGCTTCTCTGTTTCTGTTTCTTTCATTTGTAGCTG
>Ga0114957_1005459_pt1 | contig 10550 bp, 19 predicted proteins | sample BantaG_FD_87175 | JGI IMG/M metagenome (GOLD analysis project Ga0114957, IMG submission 87175) | Marine algal microbial communities from Bantry Bay, Ireland - BantryBay_4 metaG | ecosystem: Host-associated > Algae > Red algae > Unclassified | place: Bantry Bay, Ireland | collected 2014-11-21 | reverse complement strand
TGCGGGAGAAGGCGTTGACGGGGGCGGACTGGCGACTTTTTCTTCAACATCTCTTCCCCAAGCTCGGCGTGTACACGCCGGGGGCGCCATGGGATTTACAGCCCGACAACTGCGTCGTGATGTATGACAACGCCCCTATCCATGATGCCGATGGGGACGCTTTCATGACGGCCAACGGTGTCGCGTTCCTCCGCCTTCCTCCATACAGCCCCGACATGCAGCCGATTGAAGGCGTTTTCAACGATTTCAAGGTGATCATCAGAAATTTGGTCTACCACAATCAAGCACTGGTGGAAGACCCCCACCTGCTGCAGGCAATGGCAGCCAGTTTCTTGAGTCAGCGCCACATTGTCGGGCAATTCGACCGCGTTGATCGGGTTTTGGCGGCAGTTCGTGCCCAGTAAACACTTCTCACCTTGCTGTCTCTGACCCCACTCGCTTGAAAAGCACGTCACGGCGTGGCATCACAGTGCCGTCCGGAGCACCGGCGGATGCGGTGGCCGTGGCCGGCGGCGGCGGCCTCGGCGGCGGTGGTCTCGGTGTCGGCGCATCGCACAGAACCCGTATTTCCTGCTACCGACGCGTTCGATGCGGGCGGCACGGGCTGCGGCGGTGGGTATGTCGCCGCGTCAGTCGTGTCCGGGAATGTTGCGCCTGCTGCACATCGGCTGGCGGGGCGTGGTGCCGACGACATCGGCCGGGCGGTGGCTCCGCTTTCTACGGTGGGCGGAAGGTGGTGGAGACCACTCGGTCTGTGGTCGGCGCCGTGCGAGGGGTGGAGGGGATGCTGCAGCCGGCATCGGCGGCACAGTGGGGGGGATGGAGAGGACGCTGCAGCCGATACGGTGGCAGTGGCGGTAGCGCTTTTACTTTGATGGCCCTGGCAGAGCTTACTGGCCTGAGTGACATGAGTGGCCTGAGCGGGCTGTCGGTGTTGGGGCTGTAGGTGTTGAGGGGGGAGGGGATGCCACTGCCTTTGTTGGGGGGCGCCCATCTTCCAGGATACTGGCGGTGGACGCGGCGGTGACGCCGCTCATGGCGGCGTGTGTGGGAGGGATCTATCTTGGAGGAAGCCGAAGGCGGCGGCGGGAGCGGCGGCACTCGCCGCGCGTGCGCCCCGTCGCCGGCGGCGGCCACAGCCACCGCCGCCACCACCGTTACCGTCGCTGCCGCCACCGCCGCAATCGGCCGCCGCCAGCGCCGCCGCCGCAGTGGGCCTCGCCCCCTCTGTGACCGCCGCTTGCGTCGGCACCGCCCCCGGCGGGAGCGGAACGCCGCGCGCCGCCGGAAGCCCGGGCTTCGCCATCGCTGCCGAGATAGCCCTCGCCGTCGCCGCCGTCTGTGCCGCGGCCGTCTGCGCCGCTGCGGCCATGGCCGCGGCCGCTTCGCCCGAAACCAACGTCGCCACAACAGCAGACCGCCGCGGTCGCACGGTGCACGTGCTGGCCACCGCAGGTAGGATAAACAACGGGGGGGGATGCGCGGGAGGTTGCTTCGACGATGCGGCAGCAGATGAACCAGGCGGCGATGTCTGTCAGGCGGCGATGGCGCAGCACCAGGCGGTGGCGGCGGCGGCGGCGCTCGTGGTGGCGGCTGTGGGGCAGCAGCAGCTGCGGTTGTCGGGCCCGCACGTGTCACCGAGAAGGCAGCCGCACCACCAGACGGCGGTTGCTGCCAGCGTCCGCCATTCCACAAGCGGCAGCAGCTTCAGCAGGTGGCCATGGCCGCCCCGGCGGCGCCGGCGCAGCAGCATGTGTCACCGGGGCGGCAGTTGCCCAAGCAGACGGCGGTTGCTGCCGGCGTCTGCCTCTTTGCAAGCAGAAGCAGCTGCAGCAGGTGGCCGTGGCCGCCGCGGCGGCGACGGTGCAGCAGCACGTATCGCCGGGGCGGCGGTTGCACCACCAGACGGTGGTTGCTGCCAGCGTCCGTCTCTTTGCAAGCAGCAGCAGCTGCAGCAGGCGGCCGTGGCCGCCCCGGCGGCAACGACGCGGCAGCACGTGTCGCCGGGGAGGCAGACTCACCATCAGACGGCGGTTGCTGCCAGCGTTCGCCTCTTTGCAAGCAGAAGCAGCTGCAGCAGGTGGCCGTGGCCGCCCCGGCGGCGACGGTGCAGCAGCACGTATCGCCGGGGCGGCGGCTGCACCACCAGACGGCGGTTGCTGCCAGCGTCCGCCTCTTTGCAAGCAGCAGCAGCTGCAGCAGGCGGCCGTGGCCGCCCCGGCGGCAACGACGCGGCAGCACGTGTTGCCGGGGCGGCAGTTGCACCACAAGACGGTGTTTGCTGCCAACGTCTGTCTCCCCGCGAGCAGCAGCAGCTGCAGCAGGCGGCCGTGGCCGCCCCGGCGGCAACGACGCGGCAGCACGTGTTGCCAAGGCGGCAGTTGCACCACAAGACGGTGTTTGCTGCCAACGTCCGTCTCCCCGCGAGCAGCAGCAGCTGCAGCAGGCGGCCGTGGCCGCCCCGGCGGCGACGGTGCAGCAGCACGTCGCCGGGGCGGCAGTTGCACCATCAGACGGCGGTTGCTGCCAGCGTCCGCCTCTCAGGAAGCAGCAGCAGCTGCAGCAGGCGGCCGTGGCCGCCCCGGCGGCGACGACGCGGCAGCACGTGTCGCCGGGGAGGCAGACGCACCACCAGACGGCGGTTGCTGCCAGCGTCCGCCTCCCCGCAAGCAGCAGAATCTGCAGCAGGCGCCAACCGCTCGCGTCAGTCGGCTGCCCCGGCAATGGCGTGGGGGCGACCGCCGCGGTCGTCGCCGCATCGGTGGTCACGTTGTCAAATGGAACCGCCTCGGAGGGGCACGTCATGCCTGCGCCGGGTTTTGCGAAGCATGCGCGACCGCGGCGTCTGCCGACTCCTCTGCCGTTGCGTGTAGCGGCGCCGCCGGTGGGGCGCCCCGAAACAGTCGGCGCGGAGTCCAAACCGCTCGTCTGCACGTTCCGCTGCCGACGTCACCCTCGGCAGTGCCGATGCCGCTGTTTCCGCCGGCTTTGCCGGTGGCTGCGGCGGCGGGGCGGGCGGCTTGCGGCCCGCCAGTCCAACTGCACGACCTTCGTGTGTGGTGGAGGTGGCAGTCCAAAAAACAAGAGGTAAGTCATTTAAATGGTCAAGGTCGCACACACCCTCCCCTACTGGGCACCATCATAAAACGGGTGGTTCGACACACAGCTACCGCAGGCAAGCGCAGTTGGCGTGTGCTGCGTGCAAATGGAGTACGTCGTCTTCTCGTTTTGAAGGTCCCAGCGTGACCAAAAGCAGTCGACAACTGCGTCCAGCATCTGCACAAACACGTTCATTGCGACGGATGACGGGGGTTGCTCGGTGGGCTCGCGAAACGCAGACGTGAAGAGGAGCAGCAGACCTCGCTGCGTGAAGCAGCCAAAGGGCACGGGGTTCAGAGTTGTCTCCATACGATGGCGCCAGTGGATGAGCGAGGCCAGGTCCTTGTCAGGGCACATGGCCAGCATCAGGTTGGCGGCCTCCCACAGGTCAGCACGGCAGAGGAAGAGGGACGCATCGTAATCACGCGGCTCCAAGTCCACGTCGGGATGCAGAGGACAACGCAGTAGGACTGCGTCGTCCCCGCGGGGAGGAGAGGGAACGGCCGTCTCCATTGTTGAGTGTTGCAGGCGGGCTGGGGGCTGCGGGAGGGAGGATGGCGCCGCCACGGGGAAAGCATGCGCCACGGGGAAAGCATGCAGCAGAGATGTCCGTCTCAGTGAGGTGCCCTCGCCTCTTGTCTATCCGCGGCGGCGGCATCGCACAGTTGTACAGGCAGCTGCCGAAGTCGGCAACTGATCGGCCTTGCGACGCAGGTGTGCGGGCAGGTGACGACCCAAATGGGTGCGACACCTGCCGTACTGGTACAATCGGGATGCATGAGTTGCGACAGTCCCGTGAACTACGGACTTTACCACTCGTTGGGCCTCTGTGAGGCACAGTGCAAGAGACAGCATGGGAGTTTGCGGGACTGGCGCGCAACGCAGTCCAATTCGGGGCATTGTGTCCAGCGGTGCTTGCCTGGCTTCGCGCCATGATGTTGCCACACACGTACCGCGCGGCCAGCAGGCAGCGTTCTTGGTCGTCCGTGGGTTTAAGCGATCTGCGGGCTCGGGTTGGCTCCGCGTGTCACTGGTGACAGCCCAATGGCTGCACGCAACAGTGTCAGATCGGGCACCTGGAGTTTCACTCGGATCATGACGTGGACAATGGCCCCCCATCTCACTAGCTCTAAGAGCAGAACAGAATGATCGTTTCGACAGGCACTTGTGAAAATAGGGTGGAAAAAAACGTGCTTTGTGGCGTCTCCATGCTCGCCGAGTTGTGGGTGCACCTGTTTCATGCGTTCACTGCCTCTGACCGTACTTTGTTGTCTTCTGTTGCGCAGTGGGCTGTCCTGTTGGGGCCGTGACCGCCGGAGCAGGGACGGCGGGTAAAGATAACGCGGCGTCAGGGGATTGGTGAGTTTCTGCTCCCTTGCACGTGAGCATGAAATTTCATGAACGTCCGCCATGCCGTCATTCAACTGGACCCTGCGGCAGAGTGTCCACTCGCTCGGCTCCATGAATAGTCGGGTCTCAATCTCTGTCGACCACTAAATTTTAAGCACGTTGCAGTGCTTCTTTCTCTGATGGAGTGTAAAGGTTCGACTCAGAACAGCACCCTTGTAGACGCCTTCCTGTGCAGAGCGCTCTGCACGAGAAGGCGCCCCAGCACCCTCTTCGTCACTTTGTGCGCGGCAGCACCGAGCCCCTGTCTTCTCCAGAGCAGGCCCCCTGCACAATGTCTTCATCCGGCACTCATTCGATGATACCGCCTGCTCCCGAGCTACCGGCACCTTCCTCTGGTGCTGCTCATCCTGCAGACGAATTTTGTTCAACATGCGGTGCAGTGCTGCACCGCACTTGCACAGACGATTCCGCTTCACAGTATGTGCATGTCTCCGTCCGTTTTGGTCCTTGTGCTGTTTCTTCGAGCGGCGGCGCTGTTCTGCATGTCGGCAACCACGCATGGAAGCTGGGAGCCCGCTGCATGTGTCCCTCGGCGCCATGTCCCAGCGGAGAAGGTGGTGGTCGTGTCCGAATTCCTCCTGGTGCACGTGTGTGGTTCGAGTGCCCGTCCTGTGGACTGCTGTTTGGGTCCGGTGCAGACTTTGACCGACACGACTGTCGTGCTCAGGGCAGTGGTGGTGTAGTCGCTTCATCTGGGATGGCCCCGTCCGGAAGAGCTTCGTCACATACGTGAAAGGGGCACCGAGGTGTTGGCCTTGTCCATGTAGCCGCGGGTGCGGTCCTCTCTGCAGCAGGCCTCTTCATATGGGCGATGACGCCGCAGATTGCATTGTATGCGTCATCTTGACGACGCGCGACGGCCTCGATTGGGTGAACACCAGTCACTGCGGCGTGGGGATTTTGCGGTGCGTAGCACGACGATGGTGAGTGGGTCTGATGATTGGTTGCCACTCTGTGGGGTGCGTTCTCAGGATGATATTGTTTTGTGCGGTGGGGCGAAGGTAAGCGGTGTGTAAGAGTGGTAGTGCAGCCTGTATGAGTGGGTAAGGTCGTGTCGTGGCGTCGCCAGTGGTTCATTCCAGGTGCCGAGAAGCCCACGCTGATGGAAGGTGACACTGGCCTTGTTTGCGTTCCTTCCTCGCTTTGGATTGGTGTCATGGTGTGGTGTGTATTTTATTTCGGTATGTCTGGTGCCGAGCAGAGTGCATATGGAGCCGGGGGTGGGTGGTCGCCGCTGGCGACGGCCGGCCGTGAAAGGGCTGAGTCGGGTCGAGTGCTTTGGGCCTTCCAGTGACGTGGCGGTAGCGGCGGCGATGGTGGCACCCTGTGCGGCTAGCTTTCTATTTGCTGTTCCCCGCCTTCTTCCGCTTTCCCTCACCGCACGACGGGCGTCCCCGCCCCATTCGGTCCGACACGGCACCCTTTGGCGGCTGGGCGACGGCCTCGAGGTGCGCGCACGCGGCGCCCGGCGGCCGCGACCGAGTCCATCGGCTGAGCCACATCTCTGTTTCAGGGTCGACCAGGTCGGGCCCCCCCCGTTGCCGCAGCTGCCGCGACCTCCGCCTCATCACAGTTTCCCTCTGCCGCCGCTAACCAAGCACGCCACCTGGCCGGCAGCCCCAGACGGACAGCACGCGCCGGCCGCCGCCGTCGTTCCCAACCACCTCCACGCCGGCCGCTGCGACGTCAGGGCACCAGCGGTGTCATCCACCCCACACTCGACTCGAAGCGTGGGTGCCATGTCGGCGTTGGCGCTCCTGGCGGCGCACCCTGCCACCGGCACCGTCGCGCTCGTGTCGGTGGTAGTGCTGCCGACGATGGTGCTAGCCTCAGCGTGGGAGGCGCACGAGACAGTCGCTGAGGAAGCCCCAAAGGCGGCCGGCACAGGCGACAGAGGCAACGCGGCGGCCCCACACCTCGATGGCGCAGCAGGCACACGGCCACCGCTGTGGCGACACTTGACCGGGCGTCTGCCACCTGGCGCCTGTTGCGCGTGTACATGGCCACGCGTGCCGCTTGTCTCGGCCGGCACAGGGTCCACGCGTCTGTCATTGGTGCTCTCGAACAGTTAGGTGGAGTGGGGCGGTGAGTCGTCGTGCAAATGTGAGTGCGACGGTGCTCAAAGAACGCACGCACATAGCGCGATGCACTTTCGCATTGTCGGGGGCAACGTCCCTCTTGTACGGCAGCTCGCAACGGTCGCATGCGTGCACGTCGGACGTTCGCGCGACGTGTTTCCACACGTCGTCTCACCGCTCTGAAACGCGACGTACGTGCAGACAGAGCGCGCCACCAGCGCCCCAAACGTGCACGTGGGGAGTTGGTGCGCCAGGATGTTGCGGGAGCCGCGAAGGCAGCGGCGGCGGTGCCGCGGGTCCTGACAACAGCGGAGGCGGCGCGGCGGCGGCGGAGGTTTGGGAACCGGGGGGGCGGGGCATGTGTGGCTTGCGCCTCAGCCATGTAGGCCGATGGAGTCTGCACCCCCGGCCAGCGCAACCCCACGCCTGTTCCCGCGCATTCGCGCGTGTATCACCCTGTCGCGTCCGCATCTCCACTCCGGGCTCTCATCAATCGGCCACGCCAACAGGAAGGCCAATGGCCACGCCAACCGCCGGTCGTGCTGGAGCTGCGCATGATGCGGGTGGCGGCCATGCCTCTCACGGGCCAGCGTCCTTCCCAGAAGAACAGAGACAACGGCACAGTGGAGAAAAACCAGGAAGAGAATAGCAAGAAAAACGAATTGAAGCGTGTGTTTTTCCACGAATCGAACCCCGGTCAGGAATGTATCAATTCGCACATGGGCCCAGGACTCAGTCGACTGAGTCGAAGTGAAACTTGCGCCGCATGGGGGATGTCGCGGGTTCGAAGGCAGCGGCAGATGTGCATGATGGCGAAGAACTATTGTGAGAAAATCTGCAGGATGGTGATTGTGTCGATGACTGAACGTTCACAGGGATTGCACTCTGGCGGATCGGGTATCTACAAGGGAAGGGATGCCTCAAAATCTTCTCCACTGTCTGTACGGACGCAGTGAGAGTTGCAGCCCAGACGGGCGCGCCCCTCATTGCATATCGCACCACCGAGAGGCCAGAGCAAAAGTCAACGCACTTGCGATGAGTCCCAAGTCCTGTCTTCACAGCGCAACGCGGCAGCGCACAAAAGGCTCTGTCGGTGTGAAGTCGAAGTGCTGGACAAAGCCGAACAACTGCTCCATCATACAGTACATTGGACTGGCACTGCGTACTTCTGGATCATCACATGGTTTTCAACGCTCATGTCCACGTGCTTTGCTGAGGGAGAACCGTCCCGATCGTCGAACCACTTTCCAGATCCTCCTATGCGTCAAATTTTCCTCGGAGGTCCGTCCATCTGTCATGGACGTGAGGCCAGGAGCGCCCAAATGGCTGCCCTTTGACCTGATTGGGCAGCGCCGAGATCCACTTTCCACCGTCGTTCCAGCGCCGTTGACGTCGTCAGCGTCGTCGTGACTGGCGGCCATCCTCATCCCTGTCACATCCCCGTCGGGACCATCTCCATCGCGACCATCCCCATCGCGACCATCCCCACCGCGACCATCCCCACCGCGACCATCCCCGTCGCGACCATCCCATCGCGACCATCCCCACCGCGGCCATCCCCACCGCGGCCATCCTCACCGCGGCCATCCGCACTGCGGCTGTCTTCACCGCGGCCATCGTGACCACGGCCATCCCCACCGCAATCTTTGTCACTGCAGCCATCCCCACCACCCCCATTGTCACCCCGCCCATTGTTACCACGCCCATCGACACCACGTCCGTCGTCATAGCGGACATCCTCACCCGGCCAACGTTACCGCGGGCATCGGCAGCTCCGCCGTTCCCACAGCGGCCTGCGTCAGGGCGGCGCTGCCATCGTCACCGTGGCAATCGCCACTGCGGTCGTCCACACCGCGAGTTTCGCCGCTGCGGCCATCATCGCACCACGGCCAGTGTCACCACGGTCATCATTTCCACCGCCATCGTAACGACGGCCATTGTCACCACGCCCATCGACACTGCGTCCATCGTCACCACGGTGCGGCGCGGCCATAGTCATCGTGGCAATCGGTACCTCGGCCACCTCCACCGCGGGCATCGCCACAGCGGCCAACCCCACTGGCACCATTAAGCTCCTGTCACTTGTGCACGGGGAGTCTGCTGAGTGCTCGGGTGCGAGTGTGAGGGCCATTCTTCTTTTTGCGTGTGTCGTGGTCCGTTAGCTGGAGACTGACCGACCGGCACTCGCTAGTCGCAGATGTTCTCATGGTGGCATGTTGCTCTTGCAGTTTTATCTGTTTCATCACGCCTCCCGGCCTCATTTTCTCCTCTCTCAGATCATTACATGAAGAAGACGCACTATTTCCCAAGAGTGTAGGGTGCAAGGCGGTGACCGTGTTCTGGGTGTGCGGAGGGCGCGTGGCGGGCAGGTATCTCAACAGCCATGATGGTGCCGCCAAGCTTGCAATGACGCACCCTGCCCTTAGCGGCTCGCGTGTGGCCGCCCAATTGCACACACATAGAGCTTTGCATCTGATGCTGCTTCATTTGACATATGTGTACGAGAATGTCCCTCTCGCGTTCTGGGTGGCGTTCCGACCCGAGTGGTCACCAAGTGCGGCTTAGGCGTTGCATGAGCATGCTGAGAACAGAGGCCGTTCTTGACCCTCCTGATACAGACGATAAAGTCATGAGATTGCCCGCCTCATGTTCTCTAGAATAATGGCCTGGTTTTTTTTGGACGCGTCCTCAGTCCTCCAGGCGGCCGTCCAACACGTCGCCCACCAGCCCTTTTACTTAGCGCGGGGGTGCCTTCGTCACAGCGACCCCTCCTGGGCCAAGACGAGGAGGCTCCGGTGTTACTCACTGGCTTGCGCGCCCACCAGCGCTGCCAGGGTCAGCTGGCTGCTCAAACCGCACTGCCATGGCGATCTGGCAGCTCAAACTGACCGCCTCGGCCTCGGCGAGTTGTCGTGCCGCGGTGGACGCCGCCTTGGCCGCGGCGGTCCCCCCATGGAGGCGGCCGCAGAAAGCCCCCTTGTCTTATCGTTTTTGCACCTTCGTGTCTTGCTCGTTCTCTTTCCTGTGTGGGGAGTGGCGGGGTGGCGACTGTTGGGCACTGGAATCGGCCACACGGCCTGTCGGCCGACCGGTCTTTCTGTCCTCGTCGGAGCTTCGACTCGGCGCTTGTTGGCAGTGTCTCTCGAACTGTTTGCACCCCTGTCCCGCGTCCGCTGTCTCATGTTTCAAACTTTTTTCATCCTCCGGACGCGCACTGCCCGCCCCACCCCGTCCCGTCCGGGGATCTGCAGTATCCAGTCCGCCGCCACATTCTGTGCGCCCTCCCTGTGAAGAACAGATGGTCATCGATAAAGCTTTTGACCGCCGCGACCCTCCAGCAGCGTGAATGCCACTCTCTCAAGTAGACAATAAAGCATGGCGCATACCAACGACACGGCATCAAACAAAAATAACTATACCATAAGAAACGTTAAAACCCATCAGGGGAGGACAAGCGAAGTCGCGTGCAGCAAGAGAGCGCACAGCATTGCCTTCCGGCTTCAACTACGCGAGTCGGACATAGCCCAGCGGTCGCAGGCCGGCACCTGGGTTAAACACATGTGACCGAACTGATGACACACACTGCAGAAGCCGTGGTAAGAAGAAGCGCCACGGGCCCCGCAGCGACAACCGTCCTCAGCCAAAATCTCGGCGACCACGAGCCGACAGCAGGGATGCTCGACTGGCAACCTGTGGCAACAAAGGAAATCCAAGTGCGGGCCGCTCGACGCATGTTGCGTGAGTGGATGCGCTTGTTGCGGGCCGCTAGAAGTGCATGAACCGTGGGCTATTACTTTCGAATCCAACAACATCAACACAGCGATATGGTGGAACCCCCCTCTTGAGCGAACGTTAGAAGACTACCATATCTCGCCAAACAGCAGCTCAAGCCTAAGCGACAAGACGGGCTCCCGACACAGTGCAATGGGCTCGGCGTCATGTTCGTCAACAATACTCTGAACC
>Ga0114957_1005457_pt1 | contig 10551 bp, 7 predicted proteins | sample BantaG_FD_87175 | JGI IMG/M metagenome (GOLD analysis project Ga0114957, IMG submission 87175) | Marine algal microbial communities from Bantry Bay, Ireland - BantryBay_4 metaG | ecosystem: Host-associated > Algae > Red algae > Unclassified | place: Bantry Bay, Ireland | collected 2014-11-21 | reverse complement strand
TGTCGCAGAGACCGATCCAAAACAGCAAGGATTGAAATTTGGCTTGGGGAACAGCGGGGCTTTGGTTCGACGCTGCGTCGCAGAGACCGATCCAAAACAGCAAGGATTGAAATCCCCGACTCAAGATCCCGACTCAGATCACCCATGCGTCGCAGAGACCGATCCAAAACAGCAAGGATTGAAATTCGTCCAAGGCAAGCGGATGTCGATGGCAACGGCACGTCGCAGAGACCGATCCAAAACAGCAAGGATTGAAATAGTGATGCCCACTGTCTGCGGGACGTTGTCCCCAGAGTCGCAGAGACCGATCCAAAACAGCAAGGATTGAAATAAAGATGAGCTGATCGCATGGCACAACGAAATAAACGTGTCGCAGAGACCGATCCAAAACAGCAAGGATTGAAATTTGAGTTCATCCGGAGAGACCTCCTCGATCCGCTTCAAGTCGCAGAGACCGATCCAAAACAGCAAGGATTGAAATCTTTGTGATTGCGATCCGGTGATTGACCTGGACGATAGTCGCAGAGACCGATCCAAAACAGCAAGGATTGAAATAAGCCAAGGCGAATGAGCCAGAGCCTGCTGAGGGCGAGGTCGCAGAGACCGATCCAAAACAGCAAGGATTGAAATTCTTCAGGCACAGCGCGAGAAAAGCGTCGACGAAACCGTCGCAGAGACCGATCCAAAACAGCAAGGATTGAAATCGCCTCCTTCTCCTCAAAGCACGAATACGACTTCTCCTGTCGCAGAGACCGATCCAAAACAGCAAGGATTGAAATACGAGATGGCGTTCGCGCTGCATGATTTTAACTGCAGTCGCAGAGACCGATCCAAAACAGCAAGGATTGAAATCTCGCAGATGGATCTTTGGTTTCGACAACTGTTACTCGTCGCAGAGACCGATCCAAAACAGCAAGGATTGAAATTTCCAGCAGTTAAGCATCTCTGGCGTCAATTTGAAGCCGGTCGCAGAGACCGATCCAAAACAGCAAGGATTGAAATATATGTAGCGTCCTCAGTTAATGCGACGTCGGGAAAATGTCGCAGAGACCGATCCAAAACAGCAAGGATTAAAATCCGCACCATTACCGCGACGAAATCGACCTGCGAAGCGTGTCGCAGAGACCGATCCAAAACAGCAAGGATTGAAATTCCAGAATGAAAAAAGACGGCTTCGTGGTGAGCGTGCGTCGCAGAGACCGATCCAAAACAGCAAGGATTGAAACCTGGAGCCCCTCGTGATCTCCCTCCCAGGCATTGAGAGTCGCAGAGACCGATCCAAAACAGCAAGGATTCGGACCTAAGCGTCTACGCTTCGGCTTATTCAAAAAAGTCCGTGTCGGTATCCCGGTCTCGCAGGAGTTTGATCGAGATGGGCAAGTGGTCGCTATACGATTGGCGCCATGCGGCCCAGAGCCCCGGCTTGGCTTTAAACGAATACGGCCGATAAAGATCTGCCTTATCCTGAGGGACATCTTTGCGAATCGATTTGTTCACGAAGATGTGGTCGATCAAGCTGTCGAGGCCTTTGTTGAGTCGCGAGGTTTGCAGGTCGTTGGTGACCAGGTTGGTGTAGCCTTTAAACTTCATGTGCTCGTACATGGCGGGACTGTAGCGCCGCGATCCATCTTTCGATTTCGCGGTCGGATTGTCATTAAAGTCGCCAAGGATAATGATGTCCGATTCGGTGATGGCGTGTTTGGACAAGCTACTGGCCAATTCATATTCGATCAAGGTCATGGCGATGAGATGGTTTTCGTCATTGTCTTGCCCTGAGCCAAAGTGGACGTTGACCAAGGCAAAATCATTACCCGGTTTTCCATCGTCTCGGATGGTTTCGAAGTACCCCACAAGCGGGGCGCGTTCGAAGAGCGCTTTTCCCGCCATCTCAATACGCGGCAGACCCATTTCAAAAGCATTTAGAAGTCGGACACGATCCTTGTTCCACATGAAGCCGAGATGGGTGTTGTCTTCCGAATCTTTGGTCGGGGTTTCTTCCACCGGTGGGATATAATAGGACCAGTCACCAGCTTCGTTATTCAGGTTTGAGACGATCTTGGTCAGGGGGGCGCAGTTGGATTTATTCCGGTAGCGGGAAGTGATTCCCAGTTCTTGCAACGCGAGTACATCTGACCCGATTTCATCCTGAATCAAGCGGGCGATGTTTGCCAAGTCTGTGTCGCTTCGAAGCGAGAGTTCGTATCCGCGTTCTGGGATCGCGGCCTTTCCGAAGCCACCATAACCGCCACCAAAGCCACGACCGCTGGTGCCCAAGTGTTCGATGTTCCAGGTGGTGATGGTGATCGCCTGATTGCGTTGGTCTTCTTTTGTCGCTTCAGCTGCCGTGCGGTGAGGAAGTGAGGTGAGAAGGAATACACTCGCGGCGAGGAGCCAGCGGAGTGGGTAATGTTGGGTGCCTTTTTTCATAATTCGGGTGCCTGTCTGAGTGCAGGGTAAAGTGGAGGTGGGTTACGCTAGGTGCGGGATATTGTTTGGTGTTTTGATGTTGATGGATGGAGCACTGCGCAATGATTGGATAGGACTCGTAAGAGTTGAGAGGTAGATGCGTCGCTCGGGATGAAATCTCGGGATTGGGCTCTCATTCGAGACGCGGATGGTGAGGTCAAAGCGTTTCGATTTCATCACGAAATAAGCACGATTGATGAACGGGATTGTTGCTTGCAAGAGCAAGCAGGGGTCTCGCGAGAAGCTACGCTTTGTGAGCGGCAATCTGGCGGTGTTCAAGCTGTTGCTCAATCAGGCGCTGCGGCTCAAACAAGCGCTGCGGCTTAATATAGCGCTGCGGCTTAATATAGCGCTGCGGCTCAAACAAGCGCTGCGGCTTAACAAAAGCTAGGGGCCACCGAGTGAGACGGTTAACCAACGGTCCAGGTCAGACCTGATGGGTCTTCGGTATAAAATGTCTCGTTCCAAGCTTGCATGAGTAGATTAATATAGCCGTGGATTGTAGGGTTGCAAATGCAAAAGGACGACATTTTGCTATGGTTTTACACCACATATTTCATCAAAATTATCGAACCCATAGGTTTAACGGGTGAGATTGAAGGGTTTCGAATAGCCAATATCTGAAATTAGGGACGACAATTTGTGAGATAGGTTTAAAGCCGCGAAGCGACGGCATTTGTTAGCCCCGGACGCAAGCCCGGGGTGCCCCGAGGCAAGCCTCTATGCGAACTCGGCATGGGGGAACGTGCTAGATTCCGCCGAAGGCCAAGGAGCGGCGGTTTCCAACCGCCGACAGTGATCACGTTTAAAAACAACCTATCTAGGAGTCTGTGGCTTAGCGCATCAGGAGCAGAATGAGTCCCAAGATGACCACGCCAAACACGGCCAGAAGTTGCCAAAAAGCCTCCCGTTTCTTCTCGTGATGGCGGACCCCAACCGCGAAAAAGACCAAGGCAGCACCTACAATGATCGTCACGACATTGGTCGCGAAAAGCAGCGCGGCTCCGTGCGCGTTCGACCAATAGCCGAGCGCGAGGCTGATGCCTGCGGTTGCGATAGGCGGAACCAATGCGGCTGCGATAGCCACTCCCGGAAGGGCGGCGGAAAGGTTTGGGCGGCCAAGGCAAAATGCGGCGGCAATCCCGCTGAAGAGCGCGATACCTAAATCAAGCATGTTGGGGGCACCCCGCCCAAGTAGTTCGTCATTCAGTCGCTCCAAGCCACTCACCCAACCGGTCAGGAGGCCGATGGCCAGCGAGACGACAAAGCCCAAGCCAATCGATCGCATAGAGCTCCGCATCATCGGCCAATTTCCTTGCACGAGACCCAGCCCCGCCGCGAGAATGGGAAGCATGAGGGGGGCGACAAGCATGGCTCCAATCACCACCGCCGTGCTATTTTGTGCGAGCCCAAGTGCGGCAATCGCGGTCGCCATGCACATGAGAAAAATAAAATCAAAATTCCAGGTTGCCCCGCTTTGCAGTCGCTCAAATAAATCAATTCGTTCATTGCGGTCGAGTTGTGGAATTCTCTCTTCGATGAATCCGTTGAGCATGCCGCTCAAGTGGCGGTGAATGGGCCTCGCGTTGCGAATCACTGCAACCGAACTGCCAGATTCGCGGAACATGTGTTCCGGTACCGTGCCAAACAAGCTGCGTTTCAGGGCCTTGGGATTTGAATGACCTAAGATGGTTAAATCATATTCTTCGCCCGCGGTTTTTGCGATGCCTTGTTCCAAGCCTCTAGCAACCACGGTCTTCGGGGTGATTTCTGGTGAATCGCTCGCGCCGGCTTTTTTTAAGGCGCGCTTGATAATTTTTAGCCCGAGCCCTTCGCCCTCGTTACTCACGGCTCTGGAAACGTAGAGGGGGGTGCAGGTTGCCATCCCGGCGTTTGCCATTCCTGCTGCATATTTAAGCGCGACGATCGAATGCGGGCCACCGGCCGTGGGGACGAGGCATTTTTTAGGCAGGATTCCCGGTGCGCCATTGGGTCGCAGGATCATGGTCGCGCAGGGCGCTTCCGCAAACAGTTCACGGGCCAACTCGTTTTGATCGCTCCCCCGGGTTTGCCCAGTCTGATGCTTTCCTACGATCAAAAGCTCGGTTTTCTGCTCTTGAAGAAAGTCGATGATTTTCGCCTTTGGTTTTGCACACACAAGGCGAATCAATTTTACCTTTCCGGTAAACTCATGCTCAATCAGGGCTTTGTGTAAAAGTCCAAGCCTGCCGTCTGGTGGTTTGGGCTGTGCCAAAACGTCTTCAAAATGTTTCTCTTGTTCGGTACCGTTGGCCGCCGAGCCCGTTATAAATGGGGTCGTGAAGCAGAGACACAGGTCTGTTTTATTTCCTTTCGCAAGCAGAGCAGACCAGCCAGTCAAGGCAGCGGCTTCAGACTCAGAATGGATAACGGTAAAAATCGACATAGGGGGAACCTAGAACGCCTCGAACAAGAAACGAAGTGAAAAGTCATGTATGATCTGGATGCGGGACTTTCGAGAACGCACGGGATCAGAATCGGAAAGTGGAGAGTTCAGAATGGAAAGTAGAGAACTCAGAGGCGAGGCATAACGAACTCAGAGGCGAGGCATAAAGAACTTAGAGGCGAGGCATAAAGAGCTTAAGGCTGGCGAAGCATGTCCGCAAAAAGCCGATCCACGAAGGGGTCAATCCCCCACTTTTCTTCCAGTCGCGCGCCGCATAAAATCAGCCGCCCCTTTTCATATGGCAAGCTGGCAATGGCCATATGGCCTCGATCGCTCAGGCTAGCTATTGAGCGAAGGGCTGTGGGTCGTTCAGCATCGGAGCGAATATCCTGGATCAACTGGTCGACTTTGATTCTTCCAATATCGGTTTTACTGGCCTCCACTCGAATGATGGTCGGATCGGTATCGTGGGGCAGCAAGCGGAAGGGGTGTCCAATAAAGTCGAGCTCTGGTTGGAAGCTTTTTTGTTGCGGGAGACGTGCGACGAAGGTGCCGCCAGTGGCGAGCCAATCTGCGAGAATCGCACGTTGACGGCGAAGATTTTCATCCCAGCCATGTGCGCCTAAAACAAAAATACCTTGAGCCGGAATATCTGCTAGGTCGCTGACCGCCTGAGCCCGAAGCCCAGTCCGCGTAAGCGCTTGCAGGACGCCGGAAGAATTGGGGTCATACACATAGACTGGCTTCACGACCGTCATGTCTCGCGGATGCACCGTGATAAAGGAGTGATTCCGCGACACGGTTTCGTCTCCTTGGGTCAGATGGCATACGATGCGAAATTGCCCGGCCCGAATGTTATCAGGAAGATCGAAGTTCACCGGTTCATGCCAACCGGCTCCGCTTTTGATTTCGGGGGTGTCCACATCCTTGCGAACCAAAAGGTTAACGTCTGGGTCCATCACCGCAATGGTCAAGGTGGAGGGCGCGAGATCCTTGCCGAGATCGAGTTCGTTTAAGATGAGCAGATCTCCGAGGCAGGTCGCTCCCGGATACACATCACGTTGGGCGAGATCAAACTTTGTCAGTACCGGTTGCATCGAAAGCTCTATCGCCTCGCGGGTAAATCTGGCGTCCATGTCTTTGACGGAAACGATGGTGGCAAAGCGGGCTTGTTCGTCTGGATTCAGCGGGTTCTGAGGGGCTAAGATGCGAAGCTGTTCGATGTTTCGGCGAAGCGCATTCGCATCATCTCCCGGCTTGCTGGCAGGGATCTCAATGAAGGCGAGGCCGGAATCCGGAATTTCCGCATCAAATAAATTTGCTAATGGGGTGGGGGATTCAATCGCTTCGCCAAATACTGTACTCGGTAAAAAGCCTGCTTTAGAAATTTCTGGGATACGCCCTAGGTCTGAAGCGATGTCTGGTCGTCCCATCGGCCCCGCTTCGGTTGGGTCGGAAAAGGTAATCGTATTGATGCCGAGGTCCTGCATGCGGAGGCACATGGCTTTGCTTAGCTCATCTGATTTCTCCAAACGCATCACACGCGGGAAGATGTTTTCTCCGTTTAGCTGAGCCTGTCCGCGGTCAATCTCGATGCTCCGTCGTAAAATGGGGACGTCGAGCTCCGAGTAGGCATTGGTTCCGCGTCGGATCGAAACCGTTGCTTTATGCAGAATCGGGTCGTCCAAGGTCCAAGTTGCTAGCCCGGTAAATTCTTCCTCTGCTTTGATCGATAATCGGCTTTTCCCAAACGGGAGCTCCCGAATGACGAAGCGGATCGATTTGCGAGTCTTAGCCTCGAGCTCAGGGCGGTTGGACAGCCCCGTCTCGGACAGCCCCGTCGCGGAAGGCTCTTTTAACGTCGCCACCAGATCCATGCGTCGTAAGGGCGCCTGCAAGGTGGATTCGATGACGCAATGAAAGATGCTCTCACCGCCTCCCGTTTCGATCATACCTGTTTTGACCTCCACCGCTTCGGATAACATTTTTCCATTTGGTAAATTAACTAAAAGTTGCGGTGGATCGAGTACGCGATGTTCTCGTGATGCAAAGCTGACCCGAGGTTGAAAGGGCTTGGCCACCACCAGAAGGGTGACGCTTTGATCGGGTTGAAGTACCTCATTCAAAAAGGGAATCGAGACCGCGTAATAGGACTTCCCTTTGCCATCGCCCGATAAAAACGGGATTTTTTCCTGTAAAAGCATCCAACTTTTCTCGTCGCGCCCTGCTTCAACGAGCCCCGGAGCGGTGGCCCAGGTTACGCTATGGTCTTTCCAGTCGATTCGATCCGCTGCCGCACCGCGTTTTAAGGCATAGACGCTGAATTCACTTTTGTCATAGCGAGAATTACTCGCCCGATAGAGGTAGAGTCGTCCGGCAAGCCCCGGCTGAATGCTCGTATCCCCGTCGGGCGCAAAACGTAAAAGAATCGCATTTTGACGGCTGGCCCCAGCAAAAATGGAATATAAGCTGTTCCCTTTGCCGTTTTCGACCACTCGATCTTGGTCGAAACCATCGATAACCACCGCATCACTCGTGCATTGTAGGGTGACGGGCTTGGCAAAGGATAAACCTGGCAGCGCAAGGAAGGTTCCCAAAGCGAAAAGGGCCAGCTTGATCGGCAAGGAGTTGAAGCGCAAGGAGTTGAAGCGCAAGGAGTTGAAGCGCAAAGAGTTGAAGCGCAAGGAGTTGAAGCGCAAGGAGTTGAAGCGCAAGGGGTTGAAGCGCAAGGGGTTGAAGCGCAAAGAGTTAAAACGCAAGGAACAGCAGATCTCTCGATGAAACCTACTATATTTAACTGAACTCATTTCGCTCCTCACCTTTCATTTGCCTTCCTCACGCCAAACTGTGCCAAATTATTTTATGATTCCGAGGATTTTATGCGGAAAACATGGTTTGACATTGTCATATTGGTGCCTTAGTCCTCGCGCTTCATCAAGGTCGACTCATCGGCTTTAGACACGAATTGATTGAAAGCGAATTTATTGTGGCATCAGAAGTAAAAGTTAAAAAAGGCGAGTCGGTTGACCGTGCTCTCCGTCGTTTGAAAAAGAAACTCGACCGTGAAGGTACCATGCGCGAAGTTCGCGCTGGCCGTCATTACGAGAAGCCAAGTGAGAAAAAGCGTCGCAAAGCGGCCCGTGCTCGTACTCGGGTATTCCGTACGCCACGCGCTTACTAATATACATACTGAGCGGTGCTTTTTACCTAAGTATCATTTTACCGAGCTTTGTTCTCGGGCTTACATGCAAATGACTCTCACAGGGTTCCCCTCGAGAGTCTTTTTTGTAGCCTAATTTTTCCATCCCTTTTGCTCTGATCCTAAACGAACGTCTCTTTCCACTCATTGATTATGAAGGTCTTGGTTACAGGCGCTAATGGATTTGTCGGGCAGCATATGTTGCGCGAGCTCGAGCAGTCTGGGCACGAAGCAATCGCCAGTGGCCTCACGCCAGAGGCAAAAGAACCATCCTTGGTTCCGCTCGATATTTGTAATCCCGAGCAACGTCAATCGGTGCTTGCCGAGCTCAAACCCGACGCGGTAATTCATCTCGCGGGAATGGCCTTTGTCCCGCAAGCCGATGCGAACCCACAGCTGGCGTTTGAGGTCAATGTGAAGGGAGCCATTGGCATGTTGGAAGATTTTTCTGCCTGTCAACCCAAAGGAAAATTTCTTCTCGCCTCCTCGGCGGAGGTCTACGGCAATCTTAACGGGCGCAGCGAAGCGGTTCGCGAAGACGAACCACTCATGCCGGTGAATCTTTATGCGGTGACCAAAGCCGCGGCCGACGCCAGCCTCCTGCTGATTGGGAAAAAGCGAGAGCTGCATGTCATGACGGCTCGCCCACAAAATCACATTGGGCCCGGGCAGTCGCCTAAGTTTGTTACCTCCTCTTTTGCCAGCCAGATGGCGGAGATCGCGCGCGGGGAATCTGAGCCCATTATGCGCGTCGGTAACCTCGATAGCGAAAAGAATTTTACCGATGTCCGCGACATTGTCCGGGCCTATCGCCTGCTCATTGAGCGCGGGGCACCAAACCAAGCCTACAATATTGCCTCGCCCAAGCATACTCGGATCCGCGAACTCTTTGATCTGCTTGCCGACATCGCTGGCATCAGCCCGAAGGTCGAGGTTGAGCCAAAATATTTTCGTCCCACGGAAGTCGCGCCTTATTTGAATACGGATGCGCTACAGGCACAAACCAATTGGAAGCCAGGCATTCCGCTTCGTAAAACGGTAGAAGATTTGTACCAGTCTCTGCTCCAAGACACAGTTGCGAACGGAGACAAAGAGGCTGACTCGGGAGACCCCGCTTGAGCTCAAAATCAAGGGGGGGAGTATCGGTGCGGACCATCTTGCGTTTCGCCATCGGCTTTGCCTTCCTCGCCATTCTCTTTTGGAAAGTTGACTTTTCCGAGGTGGGCCAAGCTCTTTCGCAAAGCCTTCAGCATCCCTATTATTTTGCTCTCGCGATCCTCCTCGTCTTCGTCGCTCTCTTTATCGTGGCCTTTCGCTGGTACCGCATGCTGGATGCGCTGGATGTAGATCTCGGATTTTGGAGCTGTTTTCGAATCTTTTTTATCGGGCAGTTTTTTAACACCTTTATGCCGGGTGCCTGCGGCGGCGACGCGGTACGGGCCTACTACGCAGTACGTGAAACGGACGGAGGCCGACGAGCCGAAGCCGGCGCAACTGTACTTGCCGATCGCGCCATTGGCCTGCTCGCCACCTTTATGTTCGTCGGAGTGATGATGGTTTATCGGCTTCCTGCTTTGTTAGGGAAAACCGAAACCAAAAGCGCGGTCGTGTTCATCGGGCTCTTTCTATCTCTCGTTCTCGTTGGTCTCGTGATTGTTTTCCGGGTCAATATTTTTGAGCGCTGGCGGATTTTACGAGAGTTCAGCGAGAATTCTTCGATAGGTGCGCTGTTACGCCGAGTGTATGACGCACTCTACTTTTTTCGTAGTTCGCCGGTTTTCCTCCTCGAAATGTTCGCTTACTCCTTGGTCAATTTGATCCTGCTCGCCTTTAGTTGCCAGGCCTTTGCCTTATCGATGGAGTTGAATGTCCAGTTGATTGATACCCTGACTTATTTCCCCGTATTAACCGTGCTGGCTTCGATCCCATTGACCCCCGGTGGGCTGGGGATTCGGGAGTACATGTTCGCGGATCTATTTGCCACCGTCGGAGTGCCGCACGCCAGTGGGATGGCGCTTTCGTTGCTCGTGTATTTTAGCGGCATCGTAGCCGGCATCGTAGGAGGGCTTATTTTCATTGGGCACAGTAGTGCTGGCGGAAGGCGAATCCGTGAAGAGCTCGAGGAACTCAAAGAGCAACCCTGATCTTGGGTTGAGACGTCGCCAAGTCGCCAAACAATCGCCCGGCCACGTTGTATGGCTTCGCATCCTTCGCATCATTGTTTGGTGACGGAGTTCGGTCACCAAACACGCCCTTGGAAGGGCATGGTACGGATCCACTGCCGATTTGAGGTTTCAGCTGGCGGAACGCCTACCAAGAGTAAACCGCCGGAGGCCAAGGAGCGGGCCGTTCCAGAACTCATAAATAATCAGTTGAGCCAATATTTCGAACATCCGAAAAGATGCTGAAAGCATCGAACTTAAAAGCCCCAGGCTTCAGCCTGGGGTTTGGAATGTGCCAT
>Ga0114957_1005456_pt1 | contig 10553 bp, 8 predicted proteins | sample BantaG_FD_87175 | JGI IMG/M metagenome (GOLD analysis project Ga0114957, IMG submission 87175) | Marine algal microbial communities from Bantry Bay, Ireland - BantryBay_4 metaG | ecosystem: Host-associated > Algae > Red algae > Unclassified | place: Bantry Bay, Ireland | collected 2014-11-21 | reverse complement strand
TTGAGAAGTAAGACGTCTGAGAAACTCACACTGTCTCCTTCGTTGGCGGCTAACTGGTGGACAAAGATTTCTTGATCTTTCTCAACTTTAAATTGCTGACCAGCTATTGATACTATTGCAAACATGTTGTTAAAATTTAGTTTCTAAAAATTGGATTGCAAAGATAGAATTATATTACCCTAATTGCAATTATAGGACCACAGTTTTGTACCCTAATAAGGGTAAAAACAGCCTATTTAAAGGACATTTTTGTAAAAAGCTCTCTTAATTGGAATTCCACCTTTATTTCTTGATCCTTTCTTCTGACTGATAGCTTGATGGATTCTCCCTGTTTACCTTTTAGTTTGTTAGTAATTCTTTCTAAGGAATACCAGCTGCTTTTCCAGAATCCTATCTTAGTAATGATATCACCGACCTGTATTCCAGCTTCCGCAGCAGGACTGTTAGGAACAATATTTTTTACATAAAAATTATTAAAATTCGGTCCAAATGCAAAAATGGAAAGCCCGCTCCGATCATATTTAAATTCCTTGTTATAATCTTTGTTGGGTCTGAGATATAGATCTTCTCTTAGGTAATCTATACACACTTCAAATCGGGAAAGTATAGGTGTGCCCAGTAAACCGGTCCGGATTAATTCCGTAGAATCGACCCTGCCATAATCTATTTTTTGGAAATGGGTAATCACATTATGGAAAGTAAAATCTCCAAGCTTAAGCTGATCTATCCTTCCGATTATACCTATCATATTTCCACCCAGACCTACTCCTAGCTTTCCTGTAATTACTTTTTCTGGAAGGATTAGATTAGAATCTTTTTCGTAGTGCAAAATAAATGGAATACTAGATCCACTGTCGATTAGAAGTTTCTGATCCTTAGAAGTGATTCCATTAAACGTGCTACTGCGGATATATGGTTTATTAGATATAATCTCTATCGGGAATTTTTGGTATCCTTTTAGCTTTTCAGAGGTAAAATAATTGGGATCAAAAAGCTTTATTTTTTTTCTTCTAAAATCTATATGGATGACTAAGTTTTTAAAGAAAGAAGCACCTAGAATTCCATCTATTTTAAAGCCAGTAACCTGTTCTATTTTTAAGCGATCTTCTTCTAGTACTACTATATCTCTTTCTACTTTTATGTCATCGTTAATAGTGATCGGAACATTCCTAGTGATCAGGGCAAACATAGAATCTTGTAAGTCGGCACCTCTTATCGTTATACGTCGCTCGTAAGGAAGACCCATGATATCATTGATACTTTTACGGAATAATATAGTGTGTTCCGCTCCCGTATCAAAAATGAAATTTACCGGAAGGAAATCGTTATAAAATATAGGCAAAACGATGAGCCCATTTTCAAATCTAAATTTTATCTCTATTTCTTGCTTACCTCCTAATAAATCCAAACCATTATACTGACCATAGATCGGACCAGTTGCCAGAAAAAGAAAATAAATGATTAGCTTTTGCAATGATACTTTAGATTATCTTAGGCAAAAGATAACCTAAAAATTAATCAATTGAGAAAAATTCCAATTAGTAAAGAAAATGTACAGCTTACTTTAGGAGAGTCTATTTTACCATTAATATTTTTCTTAGGGTTGTTAATTTATGGATTATTTCTGCATTCATTAATTACAGGTGAGTCAGGCCTTCCTCTTGAGGTTTTGATCCTTATTGCGATCAGTTTTTCTAGTATCTATTACATGTATAAAGGTTTTTCATGGGATACCATACAGGGGCATATTACAAGTAAGGTAGGAGAGTCAGTTCCTGTAATTATGATCTTATTTTGTATCGGAGTATTGATCGGTAGCTGGATCATTTCTGGGACGATTCCGATGCTGATTTATTACGGCATCAGCGTTATAAATGGACAATGGATTTATTTATTTGCTTTTTTAATCTGTATCGTTTTTTCATTATTGACAGGGACATCATGGGGGTCAGCGGGAACGATAGGCGTAGTGATGATGGGGATAGCACAGGTATACGAGGCTGATCTCGCGATCACCGCTGCAGCAGTAGTAGGGGGTTCTTTTTTTGGAGATAAGATGTCTCCCTTATCCGATACAACTAATATTGCTTCGCTAGCTACAGATGTATTTGTTTTTGATCATATAAAATCTATGGTCTACACGACGGGACCAGCAGCGATACTAGCGATCATCGGTTATGTTATTTTATGTTTTACTCATGGGGTAGAGACGGACGGCTCGGATAAATTAGAAAGTATAGCCATTACACTGGACGCTATAGATTCTATTTTTAATTTTAATATTTTGTTGCTGCTTCCACTAGGAGTGGTCTTATGGGGATCGATTTCTAAAAAGCCTATTGTACTTACTTTATTGGTTTCTTCGTGGGTGGCGATATTGCTAGCATTGGTTTTTCAAGACTTTAGTTTTAGAGATGTAATGGTTGCGTGTAAATCAGGATTTAGTGCAGATATGACTTTCGTCGAATTGCCACCTGGTGCTGATGTTATTAATATTTTAAATAGAGGTGGTCTTTATAATCTGATAGAAGGGATCGTTATATCCTTATTGATCTTTGCGTTTATAGGAAGTTTAGATACAGCTCAGGCGATCCAGAAAGCGATCGATGCCTCATTATCTAAAATTCAGAAAAAAACATCTCTGATGGTATCTGCTTTGACAGCTACCTTATTTACAAATCTCACAACTTCTAATCAGTATGCAACCAGTTTTATCATCGGAGCCGCTTTTAAAGAAAAATTTGATCAGATGAATATTAAAAGGAAAGTACTCAGCCGATCGATAGAAGATGCAGGAACCATGATGGAAAATCTGATGCCATGGACACCGTCTGGAATCTTTATGGCTAATACGCTAGGAATTGCAGCTTTGGATTACGCAGGATGGCAGATATTATCACTCTGTAATATCGTCATTGCTTACTTTTTTGCCTTTACAGGAATCGCTTGTTTTCTTAATGAGAAATCAAACGATGATGATCATAATAAAAAGGAGACATCATACGCTGAGTAAGAAATCTCCTTTTTAATTAGATTTTTTTAGGAACGCTAAGTACACTACATTAAGCTCACTCGTAATTAAGCTTGCTCGATGATCTTGTCACCAAATACAACAAGGAACATCAGTGCGATGGTTAAAATGATCATGGTGATTTTTTTTATTATAAGTTAAAACAAATATGTCTATAAGTCAATACGTGTTAAATACAAGTAACGGTTTTGCTAAACCCGTATTATTTTCATTTCCGCTTAAGTTACTAAATTTAAGATGTCTTATAATGGTAAAATGTGACCAGCAGAGGTCTTTTTTTATGATGCGGCATTAATAAAGAATCAAGTAGTAAGATCTAAGTACAAAGTAAAAAGTTGTCGATTTTCATTGCCTAGAATAGGTTGACCGCTATTAATTTTTTTTTGGTATACCATATTGATTATCGGTAATTCATCCATTCCAGATTGTCGCTTTTCCTAACTAATACATGTACTAAGATATCTGTGCCCAGTCACGACGTACACGATAGACATGCTTCATATAGGATCTTAAATTAGCATTAATAGGAGCTGATAGTTCAGGGTCCTTATCCAGTATTTTAAGGGCGATGCTTCTGGATACTTCTAATATTTTTTGATCTGTCAGGAGATTAACTAAATTAAAATCTACCGCTCCGCTTTGCTGAGTTCCTGTAATATCTCCAGCTCCTCGTAGTTTTAGATCTGCCTCTGCAATCTCAAAACCATTATTAGTCCTAACCATAGTGCCTATGCGTTCTAAGCCGACTTTGGATATTTTATGTGACGACATCAGGATACAGTAAGATTGCTCTGCTCCACGTCCGACTCTTCCTCTCAGTTGATGTAATTGGCTTAAGCCAAAACGTTCTGTATTTTCTATAACCATCACAGACGCATTAGGAACATTTACGCCGACTTCTATAACAGTAGTCGCCACCATGAGTTGTGTTTTCCCTTCGACAAATCGTTGCATTTCTGCTTCTTTATCTGCAGCCTTCATCCGGCCGTGGAGCATGCTGAGCTGGAAGTCGGGGCGAGGAAATGATTCCAGTAATCGATCATAACCATCTGTTAGATTTTCTAGTTCGAGCTTTGCGGATTCCTCGATCAGTGGAAAGACTACATAGATTTGTCTGCCTTTGGCGATTTCCTGATGCATAAACTGGATGAGTCTCGGTCGATAGTTTTCTCTTTTGTGGATAGTCTTAATATCTTTTCTGCCAGGAGGAAGTTCGTCGATGACTGATACATCTAAGTCTCCATAGTAGGTCATCGCTAGAGTACGAGGGATCGGGGTAGCCGTCATGACTAGTACGTGAGGGGTGAGTCTTTTATTTTTGTCGTATAGCTTAGACCGTTGTGCCACCCCAAAACGATGTTGCTCATCGATAATAGCAAGACCTAGATTTTTAAATATAACTGGATCTTCTATCAGGGCATGAGTACCTACTAAAATATCAATGTCACCAGACGCTAATAATTGGAGTAATTCTTTTCTCTTTTTTCCTTTTACAGTTCCACTTAGGAATGCTGTTTTTACACCTAGTCCAGATAAATAATCTAGCAATGATGAGTAGTGCTGTCGAGCTAGTATTTCTGTAGGGGCCATCATACAAGACTGATATCCATTATCGATAGCTAGGAGGATAGACATCAGTCCGACCATCGTTTTACCACTCCCGACATCTCCCTGTAATAGCCTATTCATCTGGATGCCGTTACCTAGATCTGCACGGATTTCCTTAATTACTCTTTTCTGAGCTCCCGTCAGAGTAAAGGGTAGTTTTTCTGAATAGAATCTATTAAAATGATCACCGACTTTAGAAAATACAGCTCCTGGCACTGTCTTTTTTCGGAGCTGATTAGATTGTATTAATCGCAGCTGCAGGAAAAATAATTCTTCAAATTTTATCCGATCTTCTGCAGCTTTTCTTTCTAGCTCTGTTGCAGGTATATGGATCCATCGGATGGATTGTGCTCTAGAGCAAAGTTTTAATTTTTGCCTTAGGTAATCAGGAAGATTTTCAGAAATCTCGCTTTCGTTTAATTTTCCAAAAATATTTAAAATCAGTTTCCCTCTAGCCTTATTATCTAAACCCCTAGCATTGAGTTTTTCTGTAGAGTGGTAAATCGGTTCAAAGACATTGGCTTTTTTTGCTAGTACTTTGGAAAGTAATTCTATCTCTGGGTGGGGTATGGATTTTTTACCTCCATAGATATTTATTTTACCATAAACTACATATTCTGCTCCTTCCTCTAGAGACTCTAGCACCCATTTTACTCCTTTAAACCAGACTAATTCTAGAAAACCGGATGTTCCTTTAAATAATGCACTGAGTCGTTTTTGATTTTTACCTTGGATCAGCTCCATACTGATCAGTTTTCCTTTTACCTGTACGGTCTCACCTTCTGTTTTTATATCTTTTATAAGATGGAATTGTGTTTTATCGACATATCGAAAAGGATAATGGAATAGTAGATCACCGATGGTAAAAACCTGTAATTCCTTTTTTAACAACTCCGCTCTAGCAGGTCCGACACCCTTTAGATATTCGATAGAAGCATTAAGATATGTGGATTGATATTTATTCAATCTTGATTAATTTTTTGCAAGATAATTAAGATACCTTTGCTTTATGCCTAAAGAATCTAAAAGACAGTTACAAATCGGAGAATTAATCAGAAGAAATTTTGGTCAGGTATTACAAGCAGAAGGGTCTTATATCTATGGTTCTGAGATATTTGTGACTGTGACTGCCGTAAAAATGACCCCTGATATGGGTATCGCAAAAATATATGTAAGTATTTTTAATGCTCCAGATTTATCTTCTAAAGAGGAGGTCATTACTAAGCTTAGAAAGAATTTATGGAGGCTTAAATCAGGATTAGTACATCGTATAAAACGACATGTAAGGCGTATTCCGCACCTAGATATATATTTAGATGAAACACTGGATGCGATGGATAATCTTAATAATGTATTCAATACGTTACGCTCTAGTAACCAATTAGGAGAGGAGGAATGATAGATTTTCAGAGCGGAAGATTTTACAACTTACTAGGAATACTAGGAATGCTTTTTTTTATATCTAGTCCTTCATTGGCGAAAGCCCAAGAATCCTCTGATACGTCTAAATTAAAAATATCTAAAACTATAATTCCCATCGCTTTTTATCTTCCAGAGACGAGCTTGGCTTTTGGAGGGACGGGGATATTAACGCTCAGAAGTTCTAATGCAAAAGAAGGAGAGCGGCCCTCTCAGGTTTTACTAGGTGCAGTTTATTCTTTAAAAAGCCAGCTGTTACTTATCTCCACTTTTGAGATTTATCAAAAGCAAAGAGCGGTGAGATATCGCGGCGAACTAGGTTATTTTATCTACTTCTATAATTTTTTTGGCCTGGGAGCCGACTCTTCTTTAGATGATTTAGAAGTGTATGATGTTACCTTTCCTAGGATTGATATGAATTATTCGCGTAAAGTATTTAGAGAAATAAGCCTCGGTGCTGGGTTAAAATATGATCGATTTAATATTACTAGAATCGATGAAGATGGATTATTAAATACTACGCGGCCAGCGGGATATAATGGAGGGACTAAGTTTAATCTTCAGACTGTTTTATTTTATGATACGAGGGATAATTTAAATTCTTCTAAGAATGGATGGTACTTAGAACTGACTTATCAGAGGAGTTTAGAGTTTTTGCTAGCTTCATTTGATTCGCAAAAATTTGATATCGATTTACGTTATTTTAAGGAATTTAAAAAGGAGTGGGTTATGGCTCATCAGTTCTGGTTAGCGACGTCTACGGCAGGGACTCCTTTTTTTGATCAAGCAAATATTTCTACCTCAGTGAGGAGTCGTGGTTTTGATGATCGTCGATTTGTAAATAGACATATGGCTTCTGTGCAATCAGAGTTACGATTTCCACTTTTCTGGAGATTAAAAGGCACTGCATTTTATACATATACCGCCATCCCAGATCAACTGTCTAGCCCTTTTGCAAATGATGAGAAGTTTACATATGGTGCAGGACTACGTATATTACTCAATAAAAAAGATCGAACTTTTTTTAGAATAGATGTCGCCAAAGGAGAGGAGAAAATCAATTTTTACCTTACGGCGAATGAAGCCTTTTAAATGTACCTAATAGGGTAATTCGATAAAGTTATCCAAAGCTAGTGTCCAGTCATATTTCTCGGTTTTAACTCTAACGTCCGTATCGTTTATCACTTCATATTTTTTGAGAATTTTCCGGATCCCTTCTGATCCATCAAAGTCTCCCCTAAACCAGGAAAACAAGGAAGTGGTGGTGACGAGATTCTCTTCTTTATTATAAGAGCTAAATTTATCTAAGAATTTTTTAGACATAAAATCGAGTTGTTGATCTAGGTTTGTATCTCCATAAATAGCCACTGGTGGACAAGACTTAGCTCCGCAATTTAAAGAGAAGTGTATGCGATAATCCCGTTTATTAACACGTAGATTTTTTTCTCTTTTGGAGGCAAATGGATTAGTAAGATAGCCCAGGAATAATTCTAGCTGTGATCTACGGAGTATACCATGCTCTATTTCTGCAAAACTCATCTCGACTCCTGCAATATTGTTTAATGGGAGTTTAAAAAACGAACCTCTATCATCGTAGTACTCAGGTTTTTTCTGAAGGTGATACTGTATAAAAGCATTGTAGGTGTTTAACCAGAATGCGTATTTTTTTGCATCGGTATCGAGAGCTGCTGTAATTTTTTGGTCAGTAAGTGCTTTATATTTATCTACGTACAAGTCTCCATTTTCTTGTTTTTGCATCGCTTTTAAAAAGGACTGGGAAAGTAAAACTAATTCGTTTCCAGTGGAGGAAGATTGTCCATAAATTAAATTATTCGAAAAAGATCCGGTCATTAGAAGTAAAAACAGAAATAGGATTTTTAATTTCATAGTAGATTAAAATTACAATAGTTGACTCTAGATATTATCATTCCCTCTTTAAATGAAAGTAAAAACTTAAAAGTACTACTTCCATATCTAGCCCAAAATAGAAATAATAAAACAGGAATTATTGTTGTCGATGGATGCAAGTCTACGGATAATACTGTAGATATATGTCGTCAGCATGATGTTACGTATATAAAATCTGATGTTTGTCAGCGTAGTGCTCAGATGAATTTAGGCGTAAGTAGTTCCGAGGCCGATGTTATTCTTTTTGTACATGCAGATGTAAAACCTCCAGTTGGATTTTATAATTTGATAAAATCAGAGATAGTAAAGGGTAACTCTGGGGGAATGTTTGCATATCGTTTTGATAGCCGATCGTTACTTTTAAGAATAAACGCCTATTTTACTCGTTTTGATGGGTTGTTTGCTGGAGGCGGGGATCAGTGTTTATTTGTAGAAAGACAGATATTTAATGATCTGGGTAAATTTGATGATGACTATGTGATCATGGAAGATTTTGATTTTTGGAGGCGTATTAAAAACTCAAAAACTCCTTACGCTATTATAAAGGAGAGGGCTACAGTCTCCGCTAGGAAATATGACAATAATTCTTATCTCAGAGTAAATATTCTAAATCTAGTTTCATTTCTGAGATTTAGATTAAATGTTCCTGCAGGCGAGATCAGGAATTCTTACCAGAAGTGGCTTAATTAAAAGAGATAGATTGTTATATTTAATGTTTAAACTACTAGAAATTAAACTAAAACTAACTATGAAAAACGTATTAATTCTTTGTTTGACTCTAATATCGACCTGGGCTTTTTCCCAAAAGGTGGATATAGACAATCACAATATTAAAGTAGAATATGCCGAGCTAGGGGCAAATTATGTCGAAGAAGATAACAAAACTTTCTCTGTGGAAGTGATCGGAGATTCTAGGTTTTCTCATGACATAATCAGTGAGACCGTTTCTTTAAATGGATGGGAAAGAGTAGATTCCGACGGTCTCGTGCATGCTGTAGTAGATGTTCAGGGATTTAGTCGAGGGAAGTCTAAATTGGAGAAAAAAGTACTTAAAAACAGAAGTGGTAAAGTTACGGGTACAGAATACTGGGTAGTCAAAAGTGATTATGGGAAGGGCCAATTAACGCTATATGGCCCAAAGAATGAGTACAAAAAGCCAGAGAAGAAAAAGAAGAAAAAGAAAAAGAAGAAGAAAAAAGAAACTGCTAAAAAAGATAATCCTTTTCTAGCTGGTGTAGATACAGAAACTGCTGATGATGGCGAGGCTGCTAAGGTCTGGAATATAGGTAACTCTTACGAGTATGCTACAGCAAGAAATAGATCTTCTAAAAATGCTTATAAAGAATTCGAAGCTAACGAAGAGATTGCTTACGATAACGCATTTAATAAATATCATGAAAATGTAGGAAGGTTTGCTTCTAATGGTTTAAATGCTTCTTACGGTTATATGAAGAAAGTGGATAATGCAAGATTTAAAAGATTAGATTCTGAAAAACATCCTGAATTTGAAATGTTCGAAAATGCTGTGCAAGCGATGAAAGCCATTTTTGCAACTAAAAAATATGATGAGGATATAAATGAATTACGTGATAATATGACTCCAATTGTAGACTATTTTATCTCTGTAAAAATGAAGTATAAAAAAGATGATAAGCATCCTAAGAGATTAAAAGCAGCAGCGATGTATAACCTAGCTCAGATTTACTATTTCCTAGACCAACCAGATAAAATGATAGAGATAGGAAACGAATATATCAGATGGGATCATGATAAAGGAGACGGAGAAGATTTTGTAAAAAAAGGAGAGGAGCTTAAGCATATGTTAGCTTTTCATGATTCAGATGGCAGATACTTTATTAAAGAATAGAATAGAACAAATAACTTGTACTATAAAAAAAAAGGCTCGCAAATACTGCGAGCCTTTTTTATTTAAGTAATAATCATTTAAATTTTATGATCCTACCACTGCATCATATCTTCTCTCTACCTCATTCCAATTTACTACATTAAAAAATGCAGCTACGTAATCAGGTCTTCTGTTTTGGTAGTTTAAGTAGTATGCATGTTCCCACACATCTAATCCCATGATTGGAGTTCCTCCACATCCTACACCTGGCATCAGTGGATTATCCTGATTAGGAGAAGAACACACCTCTACTGATCCGTCTTTATGAGCACATAACCATGCCCATCCTGATCCAAATCTAGTTTTAGCAGCAGCAGAGAACTTTTCTACCATTGCATCCTTATCTCCGTATGCTTTATTAACAGCTTCTAATAATGGTCCGGATAAACGGCCTTTATCCTCTGGAGAGATTACTTTCCAGAACAGGCTGTGGTTATAAAAACCTCCTCCATTATTTCTGACAGCACCATTAGTCATATCTAATCCTGAGAGGATATCCTCTATAGATTTTCCATCTAAGTCAGTACCTTCTATAGCTGCGTTTAATTTTGTAGTATACCCATTATGATGTTTTCCATGATGGATTTCCATAGTCTTTGCGTCGATATGCGGCTCGAGAGCATCGAATGCAAAGCCTAGATCTGGTAGCGTAAATGCCATATTTTTTACGTTTTTAAAAGT
>Ga0114957_1005455_pt1 | contig 10554 bp, 12 predicted proteins | sample BantaG_FD_87175 | JGI IMG/M metagenome (GOLD analysis project Ga0114957, IMG submission 87175) | Marine algal microbial communities from Bantry Bay, Ireland - BantryBay_4 metaG | ecosystem: Host-associated > Algae > Red algae > Unclassified | place: Bantry Bay, Ireland | collected 2014-11-21 | reverse complement strand
TTTGCATTGCTCATTATAGGGGTAGAAGCACCAGCCTTTTGGGCTTTTCTTATCTTTATTCTCAACTTTATTCCTACGATTGGTTCTTTGGTTGGCACCAGTTTTTCAGCCATTTTTGCCCTTATTCAGTTTGGAGAATTACAACCTTTTATTTTGGTGCTGGTGATTGTCGGTATCATTCAGGTGATCGTCGGCAACTTTATTGAGCCAAAGGTAATGGGCAGTTCAATGAATATAAGTCCATTGGTTACCATCATTGCACTTTCTGTATGGGGTGCTTTATGGGGAGTTGTCGGTATGATCATCAGTGTACCAGTTACTGTCACAATGATCATTGTTTTTTCAAAATTTCAAAAGACGAGAAACATCGCCATTCTATTATCGGAGAAAGGAGAAGTTGCGAAACCTGCTATCAATTAGTTAGTGATCATTAAAACATTTCAAATACAGTTTTTAGGTATTATAAGAAATCTCAAATAAGACCCGTTTAAACAAGAATGAAACTTAACATTTTGATTGTCTGTACGCTTTTTAGTTCACGCAGACAAAACTTGAATTACGAGGATAGTTCAAACAACAACTGCATAAACAGTTTTTCTCAGTCTATATATAATTCAGATATTAACAATCCAAACTATAAATACAAATTAGAATTATTTCCAAATTATTGCTTTGAAAAAAATAGAAGATGGATAATGTGTGGAAACAATGCTCCAGATAGCTATGTCTTGTACTGATATAGCTTTACAGTTTCTAAACAAAAATTAGTGAGTATGAGACGCAAAAAGACAATTATCCTGACCTCAAAACCTACCTATCAAGGTTACAGTCATGGATTCAAAATGGCCATTATTGAACGTATTGAAAATGGTCAGCTTTCTATTTCTCAAGCAGCAAAAGAATATGACTGTTCCAGATCTTATAATAATTTTAGACCTCATTTTTCTTGTAATCTTATGACGCCAGATCAGGCTCATTTAAAGGGAAAATTCAAATATAAAAAATGGGGGTAACTTTAGTATCACCGAATATTGGAATTAATATTTTATCACTTTTAAAAAGTGTAAAGTATTTCCAGTACAAGACAAATTTTGAGTAAAGAAAACATCTAATAACCAAATAATTCAATGAAGAATAAGATCAATTTTATAATTCTGATATTGGCTGCAATCAGTTGTAACGATTCAAAAACTAAAGTTAATCCAGGATTTAATGAATACACAGTAAGTAAAATTGATTCAATACAAAATTCATTTGAAAGAAGATCCTATTCGACATTGAGCGACACTTCGTATTTAAAATCCATTAACTTATTGAATTTTGAGACAGGACAATTTGTTTCTGATACAGTTCAATTCGGCAGAATCAAGTTATTAGTTTATGGCAAATTATTTAAACCATCAATTAATGAAAACCAGAAAAACACTAATATATATTCCGTGAAAGTTGTCGAACCAGTAAAAGCAACATTGATGAACATGGGAGGAACTGGAGGATATTTATCAAAAAACAACAACTATGACTTCAAAGACTTAATCAAGGTGACAGACAAGAATAATGACGGAAAATTAGATATAGAAATCTACGATTCGAACATGAGCAAAGGAAAAAATAAGTTCTATGTTACTTTCCTTAGGAACGACGACACATACAAACGTTCACAAGAATTTAGTGAGCCAAACATAAAATATGATTCAATTTCAAAAACATATTCATCAAAAATATATAATGACTTTGAAGGTAGACTCTATTTACTAAGAATTTATGAAAACCATCATGATTCACTTATAGAAATAGGTTTCGAAAATCAGAGATATGTAGCGACAGAAAAACATTATATTAGAAATAGTAAGAATTATAAAACGGGTCAAATTATTGAGGAGGTAATAACTCCTAAAGAAAAAGCAGAGGAACAATTTAAGAATGACAAAACAATATTTTCAAAACACCGAAATATTGACAATGAATAAATGCTCATAACAATATTTAAGACGGAATATTCCCTTTGGTCATACTCCGCTTATAATTATCCGTCACAGATAAGCAAGTAGTAAAAATATAGGATTGGACGTAATTGAAAAAGCTAATAATCTAATAGGAGAAGAGTATTCTAAAGCAGAAGAAATAGGTAAAAGCTTAATCTCAAATGCTGCATTAGAAAGGTTACTTAATACTTACGGATATCGCTCATTGGCAGGAATTAAATATAAAAAATGGAAAAAAGCAATTTTACTTTTATAAAAACAAATAATAGGTTTATAAAAATAGAATTTGACAAAATTGCCTATATCAAGGGATTAGGTAACTATGTTGAAATAGTCATGATTCAAAGTCAAAAATATGTATACTATAAATCCTTAAAAGAACTTATTGATACCTTGCCGGATCAATTTATGCGAATACAAAACTCCTACATTGTAAATCTAATTACAATTGATTCTTTTGAAAACAATCATGTTGTTATTGGGGAATCTAAGATACCCGTAGGGAAGTCTTATCGAGATTGTTTAAAAGAAACAATTAATACACTTTTATTATAAACATAAAAAACGACCATATCTAAATAAATAATCAATACAAGCATATAAAATAATTGTTATAACGAAGTAATCCAATGTTCTTTGAATTATTATTTATCTAAATACTTGAAAAATGAATTCTATCATCAAATCACTATTTATTATTGTACTTCTAAATTTGACAACACATATTTTAACTGCCCAAAAAAGCTATCCTTTAACAGAAGATGTATCAACTATTTCAGGATTAATAAATGCAACTTATGAGATTGTCTCTGGATTGAAAGGAGAGAAGAGACAATGGAAAAGAGATGCCTCATTACATCATCCAAATGCAATTTACTCTTATAAAGATGTCGATGGCTCACAACTAACGATTTCTGTTAGTGATTTTCATAAAGATACAGAGGAGATGGTGATGGAGACAAATTTTATTGAATACGAAATAAATAGAGAAGTAAGAATATTTGGAAACATAGCTCACGTATGGAGTACTTATGAAACAAAATTTGAGGTTGATGGACCAGTTGAGAGAAGAGGAATTAATAGCATACATTTAATTTATGAAAAGGATAGATGGTGGATTCTATCTTGGATTTTTGATAAGGAGACAAAGGAAAATAGAATACCTAAATCTTTTGATAAAAATTAAAACTGTCATCACAAAAAGCTACATCGTACATACCTTCTTACCTCGGTCACAACGACTAGCCAACGTTGTATTCAATTAAAATAATTCCCATTTGATTTTTAAGATTCCAATTTGAGTTAGTTGCAAATTGATTTAGATGAGTACTTTTTTTAAGGAAAGCAAAGAGATACATTGTCTGGTAGATAAAAAATGAAAATGGGGATAATAAGTAGACTAAGATTATTTTGTAAATTAAATATCTTTTCAAAGTGGTGATTTAGCTAATGGAAATTTCTAAATGAAAATAGAAAACGACGCAGACGATTTGAATTAGATGTTTTAGTAACTATAAAGATGGATAAGGATTAAGTGATCATTGAGATAAATCAAGAAACAGGAAATAATGAATTGGAGTAAAATTAGCCAAGTCTTTATTGGGAATTATGTTGGATGACGCAGATAAAATCTATATTAACTGACTGGAATTGAGATAATAAAATTTAGACAATGACGAAAAAAGTAATAACATTTGGAGAAGTAATGATGCGTTTATCTCCACCAGGCTATTCAAAATTTTCTCAAGCTACTTCCTTTGAATTAGTTTATGGTGGTGGTGAGGCAAATGTTGCCATTTCCTGCGCCTATCTTGGAATGAAAGCAGCTCATGTGACTCGCTTTCCAGATAATGCCTTGGGAAGAGCAGCCACTCAATTTTTGCGACAGCATTGGTTAAGCACGGAACATGTTTTTTATGGCGGGAATGTGATGGGTAAATATTTTTTGGAAAAAGGTGCGGTACATAGACCCAGCGAGGTGATTTATGAAAGAGCCGGCTCTGCTTTTTCTTTAATCAAGCCGTCAATGATTAATTGGGATGATGTCTTAAAAGACGCAGACTGGTTTCATTGGACAGGAATCACGCCTGCCGTTTCGAAGGGTGCTGCTAAATGCCTTTTGGATGCTATAAAAACAGCAAATAAAATGGGAATAACGGTTTCGGGTGATATTAATACTCGTGGCAACATGTGGAACTATGGGAAAACGATACAGGAAGTGATGCCAGACTTGGTAAAAAACTGCGATGTTGTTATAACCAGTAATCGTGGTCTTCGAGAAATGTTTGGATTCGGCCAATTAGGAAAAAGTTTTCAAATTGCAGCTTCACAATTAATGGATACGTTTCCGAAAATTAAAAAAGTAGTCAGAAAAACCAGAAATACTATAAGTGCTTCTCATCATCAAATTCAGGGCAAAATGTGGAATGGAGAAGCGTATATTAAAGCCGAAATGTTAGATGTGACACATATTGTTGACCGTGTTGGTACAGGGGATGCTTTTGCTTCAGGGCTAATCTATGGCTTATTGCATTATGTTGATGATGAAAAGGCATTGAATTTTGCTACTGCTGCTTGTGCTTTAAAACATACGGTTCCAGGAGATGTGAATATGGTTTCTTTAGAAAATGTGATGGATTTAATGGAAGGGGATACTTCTGGAGCAATAAGGAGGTAGCGTTTAATCCTCATTAACCGAATATCAATAATTCTTTTGACCGTAATAGTTGCTAACGGTATTAATTCTATTTGTTGGTCAAAAGGACTTCTTTTAAAAATTTACAATTTACTTGAAGTTTTATAATCATATAATAAAGCAGTTCAAAAAAAAGCTAGCTGATTACAATTACTGTTTCTAAATTACATTATTGGAATAGAATACGTTTCTATACATTTAAATCCAAGATATAGGTTAAACATAAAACTTAGTAGCGAATAATAAATTACTCAGCAACCTCTTCGTTCTTTTAATAATCCACTAAAACATTTTCCTTACACCTAAATCAAAATGAAATAGCATTGGATTAATATCTTGTGCATCATTAATATACCAGTTTTTAAAAGTGATTTGTGTTCCTAGTCTAGAGATCAAACTAAAATTTCTACCTAAAGGAAAATCTACTTTACCTCTAATAATCCATGAGGCTCCGATGTTTCTCCTGAAATAGTTTTCGTCGGCAATGGTTACAATTGAAGTCGCATTATTAATCGCACTTATCTCGCCTGTAGAAAATGCAACGAACGCCAAATCAATTCCCGTTTCTAACGAAAACCCAATTCGTTTTTGGAAAAATTGGTATCCATAGTAGATAGGTAAACTATAAATAGTGTGGGTGTTATTACTTGCGTTTTCGTTTCCAGGAATACTAATTTCTGGCGGATAAGTAAATCTATATTTGTAGCGTTGTACAGTAAATTCAAAACCTAAATATTGAGAATTCTTTATATGCACGTTATATCCGAGACGCATACCTATTCCAGTTTTGGAAGCGTGAGGATGTTTCGTTAGCGTATTTATATTAGCCGATAATTCTAATGCCATTGGAATTTGTGTATCATTTTTCGGTATATCAATAATCGGAGATAAAGAAAGCGATGGAACATCAGTATCTACAATTACAAAATAGTTCATCGATGGGAGAGGGGCATATGGAATGAAAGCCTCCTGATTAGTATTTGTTACTGGCTCCTTTTGTTTGATATTATTTTGTACGCCGGTTTTTGTTTCATCTTGTGATTGATATATTACTGTCTGTGATTTTTGAATTTTTAAATTACTTAGCAGTTCCGATTTATTGGATCTGCGGATGGATGATGTCGCAGATACATTGCTTTTAGAGAAGTCACGATTTGTTCTTTCCGCTATTGTAGGGGTCCTTGATGTTGCTAATTTGATTAGATTAGCCTTTTTTTCTGATATATTCTTAGGTTGACTAGTAGCCTTAGAAATAGAAGTATTACTTGCTATACTTTGAGATTTTGAATGGATGGATGGAACCTCATTGACCGCTATTGTCGATTGTTGCTCATGCTCTTTTATTTTATTTTTCTCAATGGGAATAGAAGAATTCTCTTCCGAGTTGTTAATAGATACTGGGATATTGGACTCCTTCTTTTTTATGACATCTTGTACAGTAGATGTAGAGTTATTTAGATTGGATTCTGTAATCTGATCAAAGCTAGGAACTAACCAAAAACCAATTAAAAGTAGCACTGGAATAATACCCAACTTCAGCACTTTTAAAAAAAGCAGTCTCCTCTTTTTCTTTTTTATCTTCTGATAGATCCCCGGGGAGATCTTATCCCACCCAAATCTTTCTAAGTCTTTATTGTCCAATTTTTCCATATTCATTTACATTTTGAGACTTGCGATTTGATTGCGTAACAGTTGTTTAGCTCTAGATAATTGTGACCTAGATGTTGATTTTGAAATACCTAAGTAGGTGGCAATTTCTCCATGGTCCAGACCATCTTTGGCCAAGTTGAAAATGGTCTTATAACCTATAGGTAATTTTTCTACTAGAGCTAGTATGTCTTGTTCAACAAGAACATCATCCGGTTCAAAATCAGCTTGTAGATGATGTTCGTGTGATTCTATATTCACGATTTGAATGTTCTTTTTTCTAAAGCTTTTTAAGATGGTAAATATTCCGAGCTTACGGAACCAGGGTAAAAACGGACCTTTGGCTTCATTGTATTTATCTAATGAAAAATATAACTCACTGTAAATTTCCTGAAGCATATCTTCTATATCCACCTCTCTTAAATGATATCTACGACATAGCACAACCATGTAAGGCACTGTAAGATTATACAGTTCTTCAAATGCCTTTTGGTCATCTTTTAAACAACGTGCTATGAGAGATGAGTGGATCATTGAATAATACTATATTTCAATTTACGCATGAGTTATATTTTTACCGCATTGCTATGCGAATATTATTTTTCGATAAATAATTCTTATTCGTAAATATATTCTTTTAATGAATGAACAAACGTATCCATAACAGCAGGGTCGTTAGCATTGGCGTAAATACTAATGGCTTGAGAAGAAATTGGAAAACCGTCAGTGTTAAATTCATATTCATATTCAACTTTTCTACCTCCTTTGTCAATGGATGCAATAGCATTATTAAACGGTTTCTGATATAAGTAAAATTGTACTTCTCGTTCAAAATTCTTGTATTGGCTTTTCATATTATTATAGGTAAATATGTCATAATATGGGCTTAAATAATAGTAGCCTGGATAAGTATCTTCTAAAGCATTACCAACATCATCCAAGGCAAATAAGAAATTTCCATCATCACTAAATGTAGGATTAAATTTTGGGTGGTATCCTTCCCATACAAATTGATCCACTCTCAAGTTTTCTAAATCTTGATAATTTTTAAAAGTCATGATTGCATCATCCGACTGATGATGGTATTTACTGATGATCATATCATTCTCTATATATTCTATATTAGTTTCTCCACCGTCATGGACTACTTTAGTTAACCTATCATTTCCATACTCAAAGAATCGATGAGCAGTCTGCGGAACCGATACTTGATTAATAGAATCCCATGTAGAAAAGTCGGTTTGCAATTCGACAAGTTTATCGTTTTCATAATAAAAACGTGTTTTTTCTTTTCCATCAATTTTTATGATGGATAATTTATTGTCTATTAATAAAGTAGGTGTTTCCGTACCATCATCTGTGCATGAGAAAAGTGTAATGCCTACAAGGAAGAGGATAAGATGAATTTTTAAATTTTTCATTTGTTACGTTTTTTTTGAACAATGGATAGCTTACTCTTTACTATTATCACATTTTTTAAAAACGTTGCATCTAGCAAATAATTTTTTCATTTTTTTATTGAGGCATCAATTTTAATAGTCTTAAATTTTATGAAAGACTTTTATCTAGTCTAATAATTACTTAATATTGAATTCACTAAATAAGCAAGTAGAATGAATATTTTGGCCAATGTATTAGGAACCATCATTAAACAAGTTGCCAACAGAAATAAAAAGAGCGAATCCGTAAAAACAGCAGATCCAGTTGTTTTTGAAGAAGTACAGAAAAAAATAGAAAATGTAGACTACGGAGCAGAAGCACCTCGTAGCAGAGCAGATGTTTTAAAAGACTATTTTGAAAAAGTAAAAGAAGCGCAAGTGGAGAACGAAGCCAATCCAAAAGTAGAAACAGCAGACCAATCTGTCTATGAGGATCTAGTAGCGCAAATTGAAAAATTAAAAACACAAGTGGAATATCAAAACCGACAGCCTGATATTCCGATGCCAAATGTTCAAGTAAACCAAGCGCCACAAATTGTGCAAGCATGGAATAGTAGCGGAGGAACATTAGAGGGAAGATCAGCTCCAGACATGGGTGCCCAAAAATCTGCTTTACGTATTCCTAATGGAAGCGTCTTTAATATTTTGGAATATTCTGAAAACAGTATCAACCTAGATGGAAAAAAATCTCGTTTTGTACTTGTTGAGTCTAACGGAGAGAAAGCATGGGTCTTAGAAAACTATTTGAATTTTAATTAGAGAAATAGTAAACGATAAGTAACATGAAAAGCAGATAGAGATATCTGCTTTTCTTATTTTAGGTAAACACCATTTATAGTTATAGTATTACAAGTTCAGGATTTTTAGATAGGATTAAAATTAGGGTGTAAGTGAAAAAAATAAAATGTAAAAATTGTGCAAATGAGTTTAGCGGAATCTACTGTAATTTCTGTGGTCAAAAGGCAAATGTTTCTAAAATAGATCTAAGCTATATCGTAAACCAAGTTCAAACGACCATCCTCCAACATGACAAGGGACTGTTTTATACCATTAGACAATTATTTACTAGGCCTGGACATAGTATTAGAGAATATTTAGAGGGGAAACGAGTAAAACATTTTAAGCCTTTGGCATATGTCTTAGTTCTATCTACGGTTTATGCATTCCTAAATTATTTTTTCGGAACCGAGTCTAATCTCTTAAGTGGTATGGGCGGTTTTGCAGAAGGATTTAATGACTATGGAGGGGAGATAGAAACTTCTTTTTCTCTGACTCAATGGATGATAGATAATTATGCTTATGGCGTTTTATTATTACTGCCTTTTTATTCGTTAGCTTCTTATCTTGCCTTTAAAAAATCAGGGTATAATTATTATGAGCATATCGTAGTGAATTCTTTTATTCTAGGACAGCAGACCATGGTACAGATTTTATTTGTCCCACTTATAAAAGTTTTGCCGGAGGGCAATCTTGCAAACAGTGTAGAAGCACTAAAATTTTTCTTAATCACTTCCTTAGTTTTTTGGACCTATTTCCAATTTTTTCATCGTAAAAGGTCCCTTTCAAAATTATTACTGATACTATTAAGCTATATAATAATGTTAGTGATCCTTCTACTGTTGTTGATCATAGGCACTCGGATTCCTAGTTAGTTAGTTTTTATACCAAAATTATAAAAGGTAAAAAAGTAATTAGGCCTTTCACGTTTCATAAACATTTAAAAAAGGGCTTATTCATAATTTTGAATTAAAAACTATGAAAGCTCTATTCGTATTTATTGTTGTGATCTTAATTTTTTATTCTTGTAATAGTACCGATTTTACATTTGACAAAGACAAAAATCTTAGTAATACTCATTTTTTAAAAGGAGCTATAACGCATAATATTACTAAAGAGAACTTATCAGAGATCATTATAGGTATTAGGGATAAAAATTGCCCATATTCTTTTGGATCAATTTGTGATCAAATGTATCTAGTGACATCAAGTGATGAAAATGGTGAATTTGATTTTCAATTTGAGTCCTATTGCGATGCTCTTATAAACTTTAGTTTAAATGATACTCTAAAGGAAGTTTATGGTAACAGTTATAGATGGATTTTTGGAGAAAATAATTTAAATAATATACAAATAGGAGGTTGTTATTCTTATACGCAAACATTAATGACTGAACGTAATAAAGATTATCTTTTTGATGTTAAGCTACAACCACAGCTTTTTATAGGTTTTAAGTTAGTCGAAATAGAGAATTTAGAATTTGATAGTATTGCAATTCCAGCATTTGAAATTGCTCAAGATAGTTTTACATTTCTGAATAGATTTCAGGATATAAACAGTTTTGACGGAGAATTTGAGGTAGTCACTTTTTATAAAAGTGGAACAATCAAAAATCAGATGGTTCAGTATGATTTTCTTAGTAATAATTCGGTAGAGGTAGAAATAGAAATTTAATTCAGTTCTAATTACACAGACTATTTATATGTTGCAACGCCTCTTCCATTCCTAGCTTTGCCGCCTGACGGATATCGCTACAGGCATCCTCATTCTTTTTTAATTTGAGATTTGCATTTGCACGGTTAAAGTACGCGGCAGCAAATTCTTTATCCATTTCGATCGCATGGGAGAAGTCATCTGCAGCTCCCTGGAAATCTTCCGTTTTTAATTTTGCAATTCCTCTATTGACAATGGATGATGGATCAGCTCCCTTTAATTTCATTAGAGCTGTATAGTCATTAATCGCCTCATCATATTTTTTGAGACTAAAAGAACAAATCGATTTATTTTTTAA
>Ga0114957_1005454_pt1 | contig 10556 bp, 5 predicted proteins | sample BantaG_FD_87175 | JGI IMG/M metagenome (GOLD analysis project Ga0114957, IMG submission 87175) | Marine algal microbial communities from Bantry Bay, Ireland - BantryBay_4 metaG | ecosystem: Host-associated > Algae > Red algae > Unclassified | place: Bantry Bay, Ireland | collected 2014-11-21 | reverse complement strand
TCCTGAATTCCATGTAAAGTTTTTAGTTTTAACTAAATCAAAACTCAATGATGCCTCGATTCCTTTATTCTGAATCTCACCTACATTATTTTGAGTAAACGAAAATCCTGTTGATGGAGGTAAAGTTTGAGATACGATCAAGTTATTTGTAGTTCTGTTGAATACTGTAAAATCAAAGAAACCTCTATACTTAAAGAATGTCGCTTCGATACCAAATTCTAATTCTTTTAACAACTCAGGCTTTAAATCTGGATTTGCTTTAAAGTTATCAATTTGATTAGTAGTAACTAATGATCCACTTGGGTCAGTAAACACCTGTGTATTCTGCTCTACTACACCTACTGTTGGGTATGCATTTTGAGTATCGAAGTTTGCAGATGTCCCATAACTAGCTCTTACTTTAAGGAAATTTAGTCCTTTTTCTGATTTTAAACCTTCGAAGATGCTCGTTGGTAAGAATGATAAACTTACACCAGGGTATGTAATAGAATTGTTTTCGCTTGAAAAGTTAGATACCCAATCCTTTCTAGCAGAAATGTTCATGTACAAGAAATCTTTGTAGTCAAATGATGCTTGTCCGAATACTCCTAAAATATTTCTTTGTGTTGAAAATTGGATAGGAGTCTGATTCTCGTAGTTGAAGTGTTGATTCACTCCGTAAACAATCTGTGAAGTACTTCTCACACCACTTCTATCAAACTGATCAGATCTAACTGTAGCACCAGTCGTAAATGTAAGACCTAGGTCATCAGTAAGTTTATAATTACCGTTTATCGTTGCTAAGTGATCCCAAATAGCATTGTTGTTGTCATATGTCTCTAAGAAACCAAAAACAGCATCTGTAAACTCAACTCCACCTTTATTAGAACTATTTACATTTCTCTCATTGTAGAAATCTAAACCTGATCTAAAGCTGACATCCAGATTATCATTGATATCATAACCTATTCCAGCATTCCAGTTGAATCTATTAGTTAATTGGTTGTAAACCACATTTTTAGCTGTCCATCTTGGATTGATGATATCATTACCATTTCTGTAGTAAATACTCCCTTTAGTTACAGGGTCTTCAAATGGAAGTCCCATTAAATCTACACTTCTAGGTGTAAAGAAAACATTACCATAGATAGATAGACCATCTGTACCGTTTCCTCTACTTGAGGCAATAGGAGGAGTAGTATAATCAGTTCTAGCGTAATTCATTGTACCTGTTATACTAAACTTGTTACTAAGTTTAGACTTACCACCAATAGAAATATTAAATCTATTAAGATCATTTCCTGGAGTAAATCCTTCGTCACTTAAATAACTGAAGTTAGCATTGTAGACTGTATTACCTGAATCATTACTACCAGCAATATTTACTGATGTATTAGAAGTTTTTCCTTTTCTGAAAAATTCATTTACTGAATCATAAGGCTTCCAGTCATATCTCTGACCTGCAAACTCTTGTGCCAATTCACTTGTACCAGTACTTGGTCCATCAGGATTAAGAAATGCAGAATTTGCATATGGGTGTAATAAAGTACCATTTTCATCGATTGAGCTTTGAGCTCCCCAACCAGCGGTACCACCTTCTTCGAAACTTGGTCCCCAGTTACTAAAGAACCATCCAAAACTCTGATCAAAACCATTACCAAAAGAATTTTGGTAGTCAGGCATTGAAGCAATCTCATTTACAAAATATGACTGACTTACTGTAATTTCTGTTTTCTTCGGCCCAACCGCTGCAGCTCCAGCTTTAGTAGTAATTAAAATAACTCCATTTCTTCCTTGAGTACCATACAAAGTTGCAGCTGAAAGTCCTTTTAGAATTTCAATATTTTCAATATTATTAGGATCAAGATCTAAAAACCTTGAACCTTGAGTGCCTCCAGAAACAAAGTTACCATCGGTGTTAGTATCATTACTAAAAGGAACCCCATCTACTATAAATAGCGCTTGATTAGATCCACTAAATGAACTAAGACCTCTTATAGTAACATTGGTAGCTGAACCAGAAGTACCAGCTCCTGCAGTAACCTGAACACCCGCTGCTTTACCAGATAGAATTCTTGCAACATCACTTTCTGCGCGTTGCTCTAATTGACCTCCATCAACTGATGATACTGCATAACCAAGAGCTTTTTTCTCTTTTTTGATACCAAGCCCTGTTACAACAATTTCATCAAGTAATTGACCTTCAGACATTGTTACGTTGATGCTACTTTGACCAGTAATGTCAACTTCTTGTGTTTCGTATCCCGTATAAGATACAACGATTGTGTTTACGCCTTCTGGAACTGATAGCGAAAAGCTTCCATCAATATCGGTAACAGTACCGAGTGTGGAACCTTTAGCTAGTACGTTGGCGCCAATAAGGGATTCCCCTCCTGTGTCAAGTACTACACCAGAAATAGTCCGTTGTGCCATTGTCATACCGACAACACAAAAGAACATAAACAAAAGTAGTGAGAGTTTTTTCATGTTAAACTTTGTTTTGTTAATGATTAATAAATATGATTTCAAAGCAGTTACAGTCTTAAATTCCTTTTTAAGAAACTGTTAAAGTTTATAACGTCTATATAATTATACTAACGATTCTAATCCCTGAAATGCGGTTATTCCTGTCAATGATATTAATAAATTGTTAAATAATTCACTCTAGATAAATCTTTTTATGAATAAACTGTTAATAAACTAACAACTCAAAACAATAATTACCATTTTTTAATCTAACGAAATATTATTCTGCAATACAGGAATTACCAACCCATGCAAGTCACATCCAAAAGGAAACAACTATATTAAATTGGATAAGCAGTAGTTTCTAAAGCGAAGACTGTGGTTGTCTTTTTTTCTTCTTACTTGATTTTCTTGACCTATTGGGTTTGGGGTCAATTTCGTATACCAACGTGTAATTAATATAAAATGGAACTAACGTTTCAACACTAGCACGACTGTCTGTTCCCGAGAGTAAATTTTTGATTGACTTATGGAATAAAATATTAAAGTATAATCTATCAATAATTTTGAAATTGATATTAATATTATACGAAGGATAATTGGTGACAAGACGCTCTATTTCCAGAAAATTCTCATTTTTCATGGATAGTTTAATGAGTGCATTATATTGAAAATCTAATATTCTATTATAACTCAGCCCTGCCCCTAACCTGACATTAGGATTGAAAGGGGCAAACATGAAATTTATTCCCACACTGGCTGCATCAAAATTGGTAGTAAATTGAATTGCACCAGAAGGCTTATTTTGTTTTTTTGCTCCTACTTCACTACCTAGCTGCATGTACCTTGCTACAAATCCTAAATAAAGTTTATCAGATATATAATAATTGGAACCGATTCCTAGAGTAAGTCCACGTTTGTCAAACCCTTGCAACCAATCACCATCTATCTGGCTACACGTAATACCTGCCTCTGGAACAAATGTAAATCTCTGGGCAGTCATACCTATGCTAAATGAAAAAAACAACGCTATATACAGATATATTATAGTGTGTTTTTTCATAAAAGATATCAATATTGTTGAAAGAATGAGGATTATGGCTAGCTAATTAAAATATTATGTCAAATCTTAAAATTGCAATAATTCATAATGATAAATTTCTAAGAGATAAATTTTATAGCAATAAAAATAGAAGAAACGCAACCACCACTATAAATGTACTTCCAAAAACCAAAATCTTCGAGAAAGAAATACCTATAATCATCAATATACATTCTTAAAGACATACACCTAACAGCTAATTGATTTTTTAAAGTTCTAATAAAAAAGGGATCGTTAGATTTTCATCTAGAACGATCCCTTCATATTATTCATTAACGACTATATCAATTAGGTATAAGCGTCGTAGTCCAATTTGCAAAAGTTTCGTTGTCGCCGATAACACGTTTTAATGTTAAGCTAATAACACCTGTATCACTTACTCCTCCGGAAGTTAATTTGACAGTTTCTCCAAATTCATCTTCTTGATCAGCCGCTGAAATCACTCCACAATCCTCTGTGATGTCATATGACAACTCTGAACCCATCAACAGTGCAGCATAAGCACCTGAACTAGCATCACTAACGTTATAAGAGAAATACTCTCCAGCTAATTTTGATATTACTACCAATGCCGTATCAGTTGTTATCATCGTATCCACTAACATTCCATCCATAATTATAGAATCTATCGTAGACACTGATTTATAAGTACCTGCATATTCTGACTCGCACTCGCTATCTATAATATTGACAATTGCAACTCTTTGAAAATCTTTTCCTCCTCTACCAATAGCAATCTCGCCTTCAGCGTTAGATGCACCAGTAAGCGTCAATTCAATAGTTTTATTACCTTCAAACACATCGTTACCTATAGAATTGATAGTAATATTGCCTCTGTAAGTTTCAGCAAAAAGTCCTCTATCCGCACTGATAACCATAGTACCTGTCGTTCCTTCGATAGTGTAATCAGTACCTAGAACAGCTGTACCTCCTAATGAATATGTAACTGTAACATCAGATAAAATCTCTACTGGCGAGTGAACTATAACATCTACTGAAGAATCATCTTCGTTCAAATCCAATGGAGCAACATTTATATTACCACCATCTGCAAAAAATGCTACATAACCAGGCAATTCTTCGAGATCAAAATTTTCATCACGGTCATATTCATTCCCACATGACACAGCAAATATCATGAGACCTAGGCATAATAATTTATTATATAATTTCATTTTCTTCTTTTTTACGTTAATATAATTACTTCTCAAACCACATCGGAGCATCCGTAGGTAAATTCTGAGGAGTGTTAGGATTAGCACCTATCTCATCAGGTGGATAATTAAATCGCTTAAGTATTGTTGTAATATTAGATCCTGGCACTGCAGCTAATGCAGGAGTACCTGTTCTTCTTACAGAATTCCAAGCTACTACAGGTCTGATAAATGACTCGATATAAAGTTGTTCATGTATGCTTTCTAAAGTAGGTGCAGCTAATCCATCAACAAACGCAGATGCATCAGCACCAGGTATTGATAATTGAGCTCCAGGAATATCTCCTCCCCACCAAGCAACATTTAGACTTACTCCATTTTTGTATTCTGTACTTGCAGTAGCCATATCACCGGCATCCATTGCTAACTCAGCTCTGTAAAGACTAACTTCAGCTGGCATCATCAACATATGTGGAAGGCTATTTCTAATAACATTATCAGAAATTGCAGGACATCCTAAATTAAATGCAAATTGTCCCATAATACATGGTTCTGCATCAGTATCTGATATAATCATACCAAACCTCGGATCACCATCTAGTAAGTTGAAAAGCGTAGGACTAGGAGCATAAACTCCTTGCACTTCATTTGAAATACCGAAAAATGCTTCTACAAGCTGATTGTATCCATTTGAAGCTCCCGCTGCATCCTCATATCTTATGATAGCTGATTGATCGTTTGACTCCAATAATGGTTGAGATAATGTTGAAGCTATTTGTGAAGATACATCTACTTTATTTCTAAGCATCATCAATATTCTCAACTTCAAAGAATTAGCATACCTTCTCCATAAAGCCATATCACCTTTATAGATTAAATCTCCACCTGATAAATCTACCGTTCCTTCAGCAGGAATAGCATCTATGAGTTCGATTGCATCATCTATCATAGCTACTGAACCATTAAAAATGTCAACTTGAGCATCAAATTCTGGTGATGAAAACTCTACAGCATTTAATGCTTGTGAAAATGGAACTTCTTCCCAAAGACTTGACAATTCAAAAAACGTATTTGCTTTTAAAATTTTAGCTATTGCAGCAACATTGTTACTCGAAGGACCAGCTGCTATCGCATCCTGCTCAACTAATAACAAATTACCCAAAACATCATTATACATCATTCCCCATGTGTTTCCAGTTAAGAAACTTGATGTATTCCCACCTCGTGGACTATTGAAACAAGCTGAAAAATGCTGAGGCACATCCATTATTCTAGTACCTAGCTCTGTAGTGTGTCTAGCAGTGTAAGCAGCCAAAACATATGGTAAAACTACATTCGCATCCGCCGATGTAGCGGCTAGTGGATCTGTATTAATATCTAGTGAATCTTCACATGATGTAACTAGGACTCCTAGAAATAACATCAAAGTGAAATATTTTATAAATTTCATATTATATTATTTTTAATTTTCTTAAAATTAGAATTGTGCTCTTAAGTTAACACCAAAACTTCTAGTCGAAGGAACTGACGCTCTCTCAACACCAAATCCACCAGCTGCACCTGCACCAAATAAATTCGCTTCCGGATCTACATGAGGAACTTTACTGTATAGTAATGCTAGGTTTCTACCTTCAACACCCACAGTTAATCCTCTAACAAAACTATTCTTGAATAATCTACTAGGTAATTGGTAACTTATTGACATTTCTCTCAACTTTACAAATGAAGCATCAAATATATAAGCTTCTGCAACACTATTGTTATCAAGAGACTGCCAGAAAACAGCAGCTGACTCAAGAGGAATATCATTGTCTCTTACAGTACCGTCACCATTATCGATCACACCTTCTGTATCGATGAATGTTCCGCCTCTGTTAGCTAACGTCTCTTCAACAAGACCACCTGTTTGAAGTGCCTCTACTGTAGATGACTTCATAACTCCACCTGATCTCCAATCAACTGTAAATGAAACGTCAACTGGACCGATTGCTAATGAATTTACAAAACCCATATTGAAATCTGGAAGTACTGACCCCATAGCCTGCGCTTCTCCTGCAAGTCTCGTACCTGTAGCTGGATTGATTAATGGACGACCTGTTGTACTATCTCTCAAGAAAGGAATAGCAAATAATTCATATCCTTTACCTTGCTCAGCAACTACTTGTACACTATTAAACCCACTAGATAATAATACTCTATCAACATTATCAGCTAATTCAGCAACTTCTACCTTTGCAGATGAGAAGTTGATAGAAGAGTTCCATCTGAAATTCTTAGTCATTACTGGTACTAGATCTAAAGTAAACTCTACACCAGATGTGTTAACTTGACCTACATTAGTAGTAAGTCTTGCAAAACCCGTTGATTCTGGAATAGGCAGTCTTAAAATTTGATCTACATTTTCAGTTCTAAAGTACGATACATCTAATCCTACTCTATAATCAAATAAATCAACTTCAGCTCCAAACTCATAAGATGTCTGTTGCTCTGGTCTTAACCCTGTAGGTGGTATAGTATTTTCTTTCGTAAATGCGAGTGAACCATTGAAAGGGAAATTTAAATTGATACCATACTGTCCTGATGCTACCGTCGCTGGTAAGAATCTAAAGTCAAGTCTATAAGGATCTGTATCATTACCTACCTGTGCAAAACTAGCTCTCAACTTTAAGTAATTCAATGTTTCTGACTCTATGTTAAGTGCGTCTGTAAGTACAGCAGCTAAACTAACAGATGGATAGAAATATGAATTGTTGTCTAATGGTAATGTAGAAGACCAGTCATTTCTACCTGTAATAGTCAATGTGGCCCAATTATCATAAGAGATATCAGCTGAAGCATATGCTCCGAAAAGCGCTCTTTTTGAGAAATCTCTTGAAGGAATAGTTTGCTCAGCATTTCCTGGATCATATAATCCAGTTATTGATAAATTTCTTCCAGTAAGTCCTTCGAATTCTATTTTACGGGTATTCCAGTTATATCCTCCAATCACATTCAAAGAAAACTTATCACTTAGCTTCTTACTGTAGTTAGCGATTATATCTAAGTTTTGCTGTTGATTGTTAAAGTTTTCTACGATAAACTCACCCTGTAGTCTTTGGATTGTACCTTTTCTATTCGATAAAAATCTATTATCTTGATCGAAATCAAAACCATATCTTCCCTGTACAGAGAAATTATCAGTAATACTATAAGTCGTAGCTACGTTACCTATAATTCTAGTATCGTCTCTATCATTTCTATTTTCATTTCTAATCCATAAATAGTTATTAGAAATAGGTCCTGCCTGATTGATTTGATTTCCAGCATCATCAATCCAAGGATCGAAATTAACTTGGTTTAGTGTACTAGAAAAAGAACTTAATCCAATAATGTTAGGATCATTAGCACCAGTTGCTCCAGTACCCTGAGAGTTAGTCTTTATCACTTGAACTCCAAGAGATGTTTTTAATTTTTCAGTGAGATTTACACCTGCATTAAGCGATACATTATATCTATCTAATGATGCACCAGGAAGGATACCTGTCTGATTTGTAGCACCAACTCCTAATCTATAATTGAACTTATCATTACCATCAGAAAGTGATAGATTGTTGATCACTGTTCTTCCAGATCTAAAATAATCATCGATACCGTTATTTTCAACAGGAGCTAATACTCCTGACTCATTTGTTATAGGAAGACTATTGACAGTTTGTCCTCTTAATAAGGGGCCCCAATCAAATCCAATAGAAGAAGAATCATACTTAGCGAAATTTCCCATACCATATTCTTGTTGGTATCTCGGCTTGACAAATAAATCATCTACTCTGTAACTAGAATTGAACTCTATTTTTGCAGAACCGTTACCATTCGACTTTCCTGTTTTAGTAGTTACTATGATCGCTCCAGCTGCAGCTCTAGATCCGTATAACGCCGTCGCAGCTGCACCCTTTAGGATGTTCATCGTTGCTACATCATCAGGATTTATAACAGATGCTCCATTACCAAAATCTCTATTTCCGGAAATTCTAGTTCCACCAGAAGCGAATTGATTGTTATTGATCGGCACACCATCCACAACCCATAATGGATTGTTGTTACCACTCAAAGAAGTAGCTCCACGAATAATAATATTTGTCGATCCACCAAGGTTACCATCAGTAGATGTAATATTTACACCAGTAACTTTTCCTTGTAATGAATTTACAATATTAGCTGAACGAGCTTTAGTCAATTCTTCAGCATCAATTTGATCCACACCATAACCTATAGTTCTGGCTTCTTTTTCAATACCCAAAGCTGTTACAACTATTTCATCAAGAAGTTTACCTTCTGATAAAATAATGCTCACATCACTTTGTCCTGTTATATCAATCTCTTGTGTTTGGTATCCAGTGTAACTAACAACAATTATTGTTGTTCCCTCTTCAACTCTAAGAGAAAAGGTACCATCAATATCGGTTACTGTTCCTAAAGTAGAGCCTTTTGCAATTACATTAGCTCCAATAAGACTCTCTCCACTGGAGTCATTCACTACACCTTTGATAGTCTGTTGGGCCAGCATACTCGCCACTCCAAACAGCATCATTGATGCACATAGAAAAATTTTTTTCATGTTTTTTAGATTTACTGATTTAAAAATTCATTTAAACTCCAACAATTTTAACAAAACATTGGGATTTTAATACTGCGAAACTAACGTTTCTAAGATAATTAACGCTTCCTTAAGAATATAAATAAATAATAATAATTCATTCTTTACTTTAATCTGACTTTTTTTTCAGTCGATTACTGCCTGCCATCAATTCAATTTATTCAGACATACTTCAATAGAATTAGCAATTATCATTTGTATCTTCGCACCATGAAATTCCATCAATACAATATTGCCGAAGAACTCAAAACTTCTTTAGAAAGAGAAGGATACAAAAAGCCGACTGACATACAATACAGAGCAATTCCACACATTCTTGCAGGTGAAGATATGTTAGCAATTGCACAAACTGGAACAGGAAAAACAGCAGCATTTGCTATTCCCATTCTACACAAGATTCACATGATGAATTTTAAAAGTAGACCTGATGGAATCAAATGTATAGTAATGGTCCCAACTAGAGAATTGGCAATTCAGATCAATGATGTATTTACTAGGTTTGGAAGGAAATTGAAAGCCACTAGCTTCTCAGTTTTTGGTGGTGTGGAACAGGGACCACAAATAGCCAAACTAGAGAAAGGAATTGATATTTTAGTTACTACTCCTGGCCGTATGTTTGACCTTGTAAGTCAAGGACATATAAAATTAAATCGAGTACGATACCTTGTGCTAGATGAAGCGGATCATATGCTTGATTTAGGCTTTATTAAGGATATAGAAATGCTGATCAAATGGTTACCAAAAAATAGGCAGACTCTATTTATATCGGCAACAATTAATGAAAAAATTAAAAAATTGGCTTACTCCTTAGTCAATAAGCCTGTAAGGATTCAAATCAGCCCAAAAGATCCTGTAAGCAAAAATGTAGACCATTCTGTGATTTTTGTAGAAATGGACCAAAAAAGATTTTTTCTTGAGCGGCTAGTTAAAGAAAATGAAGGAGATAAAATGCTTGTCTTTGTCAGAACAAAAGTTCGCGCTGAAAGAGTCAAAGCAGCGATGGCGAGAGTGGGTATAGAGGCAACAACAATGCACAGCGGTGTAGAACAAAAAGACAGATTGGCAGTGCTAAAGGAATTCACAGAAGGTATTTCTACTTTATTGATCGCTACGGATGTAAGTGCCCGAGGAATTGATATTCCAAATGTAAACTATGTTGTTAATTATGATCTACCTGATAAACAAGAAAACTATGTTCATAGAGTTGGCCGTACTGGCAGAG
>Ga0114957_1005453_pt1 | contig 10556 bp, 12 predicted proteins | sample BantaG_FD_87175 | JGI IMG/M metagenome (GOLD analysis project Ga0114957, IMG submission 87175) | Marine algal microbial communities from Bantry Bay, Ireland - BantryBay_4 metaG | ecosystem: Host-associated > Algae > Red algae > Unclassified | place: Bantry Bay, Ireland | collected 2014-11-21 | reverse complement strand
TCAGGCGATGATGCCGCTCTGGGAGAAGCTGCCGGTCGACTTCGGGCGGTTCCAGGCCGAAGTCGGCGGGCTGGACAAATCTCGTTACAGCTGGTCGGGTTTGGTCGCTATCCGGCGGGACTTTACGGTGGTGGCGCTCGGTTACGTGTCACGGAGTTCTTTCCCGGTTGGGAAATCCCGTGGGCTCCAGCCACTACGCTATCAGGCGCCTCTGGATACACGGCTGGGGCTCCCGTCGGTGCGTCGCGCTGGGAGGCGGCGCTCAACCACGTTGAGGAGACTCTACCGACGATGACCCCGCGGAGCTGACGGTCGAGGACCCCGGCATTCGCACATTGGCCCCTTTTCAGGAGCAGTGCCTCGAGCCTGGTGATTACAGCCTCGGGGGCGGGCAGCAACGGGATTGGACAGGGGCATGTTGGCGCAGTGACCCTAGAGGCTTCCGTTGCCGGTCCATCCTTTCATTGGTCGTTGACCGGTTGGCCTTTCGCGTTCCAGGCATCCTGGTGGCTGCTGGAGTGCTCGGCCCTGGCTCGCCGGGGTGGCACGCCGATCCTCGGGGACACGAGGGCGGCCATCTTGACAAACTGGCTGGGCATCTTTCCGAGTTCGGTCTCCCAGCAAGCGCAGATCGTCCTGGTGGCGCCCCTGACTGGTACAGATAAAATGTGTTCTGGAGCGGGTGCGTCGGTGGGCCAGACATACAGTCGTGGCGGATCTGGTACAGATGCGAAGGTATTTCGACTGATTGAATGAGGCTGCCCTACAAGAGGAGTTGATTCCCCGAATGGTCCGTTGGTGGCGGAGCCGGATGATCCAGCTCTTGGAGACAGAGGGAATGCCGCGGGGCGGGCTCGATTCACCTGGTCCCGGAGCTGCCGGTGCTGGGGCCGTGTTAAGCCCCGGCTATGCGCCATCTTCGACGACGCGAGGCCGCTCCAGTGTCGTGTATCCACGCTGGCACGATCTGGCGGAGGGCCCCGGTGGCGGGTAACGGGGTCCGGCGCCTTCGTGTTCACGGTACTGGAGGCGCGGGTTGCCTTGGCAAGCTTGTTCTTTTTCTTGTATGGGAATTCTTTTGCAATGTGTTAGTACTTGTCATGATCTTCATTTGGTAGGCCTGCTCCCCGTCTTCTCCCTCTTCCTCGTTCGTCTGGAACCCCTTGTCCGGGTCCTGGCACTGTTACCTCTTGCGACGGCAATTCTTGTACATGTCGGCGGCCGGTGGGCGCCCCGAGTGTCGTCAGGTATCAAAATTTTCGGTGTAGCCGAAACACACGTACCTTGAGCCGTAAAACGCCACCATCGTCCCATTAATGTTCCAGGAACCGCTCATGGACAAACTAGGTCCCGTCCTCGCTGAGTGTCTCGGGGACGGCCAGTTGCGGGACACTAGGACGCTTCCTGACGGGTCTCAGCCCGGCTGGTACGACGTGGCCCTCACTCACACGGTACGAAATTCCACCCTGTTTCAGACAAAGGTGTGTCCGTTTGTTTCCAGGACCTCGTACGGACCCGTCGCCTTGGTAGCCATCTGGTGTTTTCGCTGGTAGTTGCGCATGTAGACTCAGTTGCTAGACTTAACCGGCATCCGCCGGGGGCGTACCTTCCTGTCATATTCACGATTTTAATGTGCCTGAGTCTTGTAGATCGAGGTCCGGACGTCGTCTCCTGTATACCTCCGCAAAGGGCATCTGCCAGAACGCGGCGTTGCAGTCGATCGTCGAGAAGACGATCGCTTTGCTCATTGGGTCGAGACAGTCGTCCATTCGGGAGATCGGTCGCACATCCCGGACGGTCAACTCGTTCAAACGCCGGTAGTCCATTCCAAACCGGAATTGCCCATGCGGCTCGGGGACGACCACAAAGGGGAAGTCCCACTCGGCGGCCAAGGGCTCAATGACGCCCATCGCTAGCTATTTCTTCATTTCCTTCTCGATTTTCAGCGCTTCTCTTGGTTGCCCCGTCCCGCGTCTGCCGTAGCATGAGCTCATGGCAGTAAACCGCGCTGCCGGCAGTACCCGCACACATAGGCCACCGGCAGACGTCTCGAATGTGCCAGGCGGCGTCCCTAGAAAAGCTCGTTCTGGTCCATCTTGTCACACACTTCTTGGCAGCGCTGGTCTTGTTTCAGCACGGACACCATGCGCTCGAATGTAATTGGTTTTCCTTTGTACGGCTATCCAGAGTGTAGTCCTGTACAGCCAAGAGAGCAGTCTGCCAGGGAGAGACAGGTCATGTCCTCCGGGGTGACGGACCGACCGCGTGCTACCAAGAGAAGGCGGGACATCGCCTCGGCATAGTGTTGCTCCGTTACCGGTATGGTGCACATCTTGTGCCGGAGCTCTGCCAGGCGCAGGCGCCATCGACTGATGCATACTTGTGCGCTACCCATGCTGAACAGCACCCTCAAGGTATGGGCGCAGAAGGAAGCAGGCCCAGACCCATCGAGACAATGTCGGTCGGTTTTCCAGTAGTTCTGCTCGGCCGATGTAAGGCCCCGGCTGTATTATCAGACCGAGAGGATGCTCTCATCTGGCTGTTGCTGCAACAGGGTGCACCCGACTTGCACGGCGCAGGCGTCCATGTCCAGGACAAAGAGGCCCTCAAGCCGCGGAAGCGCCAAGATTGGGGTCGATGCCAAGCGCTCCGTGGGATAGCGGAAGGCTTTCAGCTGCTGGACTTCCAGTATCTGAGAGAGCGTTTTGTTGGTTAGCTCGGTCAGGGGATTGTAGATGGGCGCGTAAACCTTTATGAACCGCGTGTACACATCACACATTCCCAGGAAGCTTTTGAGCTCTCTCTGGTTGCGGCGTGAGAGTGCTTGCGCCAGGCCCTTGATGCTCTTCTCTTTCACTAGCAGCTGTCCGGGTTTCACAATGTTCCCCAGATGCTGCACCTCTTTCTGGAAGTAATGACACTTGGATGGCTTGAGGGAGACACCGGCGGTCCCGAGCAACAGCAAGAGCTCCCAGAGGTGCCGGTTGTGGTCGTCTGCGGTATGCGAGAAAACAATCAAGTCGTCGACGTGGACCAGATATGTCTGCCATCGGAGACCCGAGAGGTTGATGTCCAAAGCACGCTGAAAGGGCGCTGGTACATTCACGGAACCGAACAGACGCCGGAGGAAGCAGTACAGGCCCGAGGGGGATGTGAACGTGGTCCTGTCACGATCGTCGGCGGCAAAGAGGATCTGCCAGTACCCTGCGCTGCAGTCCAGGATGTGCAACACCGTGGCGTAGCCCAGGAAGTCGAGGCAGTCGTATATTCTGGGGTTTGGGTAGACATCCTTGACAGTCCTCTCGTTTAGCCGGCGATAGTGCACAGAGACGGAAGTGTCCCCCCGGCCTTGGGACGGCGACGACTTCAAACGACCACGCGGCATGCGATGGTTCAATGGCACCCAAGTCAAGCATCATTTTGACCTGCTTCTTGATCAATTATTGACGGTGCGGGCCAGTCGGGCACAGAGCCGAGTACACAGGCGTGGCATCCGGCTGGAGCTGCATGTGGTGCATGGTGTCCTCGGACTCCCCAGAGCGACCCGACCGCGCACCCCCGAACTGATCTAGGAGCTGTTTTACCTTGCCATGGAGCAACTGAAGCACACTTTCCCAGTTCACGTCGGGTGTCTCCGGCTCCATACCGGGCGTGGCAGCAGGCGATCCCGGAGGAGCCTCCACGTTGGCCAATAGAGCCGCACTGTCGAGCTCTTGTTGCATGATCATCACTTCTTTGACCGACAGAGGAGCTTTCCGGGACCGGGGTCTCTGTGGTAGTTGGGCCCGCCGGTGGGTGGCCGGCCCTGGGGAGGCTGACGTGGCCCTGTGGATCGGACGTGCCGTTGGTTCGACGGATTTGATGGGCCCTGCGCTGGCCTCGCCTCGCGGATGGATCGTGCAGATGATGGCGCCTTGTGATCGGCAGGTGTGCGCTTAGAAGTCTTGGCCGCTGATGATGGGGGTTTTGGGATTGATTTTTCTTTGATTGTGTTTGGAGGGACTTGCTTATCGCTTTGTGGGTGGCCTGCATTGGCCGGCTTTGACTGGAGGCCGAGCCACAGGCTCCCGAGGGTCGCTTGATTCCACATACCTCCGCGGGTTGGGACCGGATAGCGGCCTCTCAGCGAAGTCGCGCCGTCAGCCTCCTAGGGGAAGGGGGTACTGACGTGTGTTGGCCCGCTGTGGCTCTGCTAGGGGGACGCCGTAGGGGCTCTTCCGGGGAGGCCTCGGCCTCCTCCTTGTGTCCACAGGAAAATCCAACCGTGCCTTGAGTTTCTTGCTCCCTCGGGTTTGTGCCGTATTTCCTTCGTCCCCCTCTTCGGGACGGGCGTGGATTGCACGTTTCCCTTGTCGGTTCCTTCTGGGCCTCCTACATTGGGGCTCCAGGGGATACTGAGTTGCCTTTACGGACAGAAGAGAGACAACCGCTACAGTCTCGCCTCGCCCTTGTACTACTCCGCTACCCTAAACCGGGAGACTTTGGCAAAGATGGTTGTCGTACGACCCAGGCTGATCATTATAACGGCGCAGAGTTAGTGCCGACGTACCTTACGATGATACCCTTGCGCCAGGTTTAGGCAACGCTTGATCAGATACTTCGCTCGACCCTTGACTAAGGAGCTGCCAATCGAGCGAGTCACCACCTTGACCTGGGTCTGCGCACCTGGTTGCAGGACTGTCAGTCCGACCAAAGTTAACTCTTTTGGATGGACCCTAGGCTTCTGTAGTGCCTCTTACTCCCAGCATCGGGAACCGAAACGATGGGACAAGGTGTGCGAGACGGCTCCGGTTGTCCTCTCGATGCTGTCGTCGTGAGGCAGAATAGTGTTGGTGTGCGCACACTGGAAGTCACAACCGAGAATGAGCGGGACAGAGAGACACGTGAATACGATAAACGGGAAACGCTTTGGCTTGTTATGTATGCACAGGGTGAGGGGGAGCCGGGCGGGAGCCTTGACTGCTTGTCCTGAAGCGTCCACGATCCGAGTCCGTGTCAGTGCGCGCTCGACGTACGCACCCCATCCCGGTGGCAGGAAGTCCTCGCTGACCACATTTAGTCCGGCCCCGGTGTCAACCACCGCGGAGGAAGGAACACGTTGTCTTGACACACAACGAGCAACGTGCTCGGACAAGCGCTGGGTGACCAGGCGGATATATGGTCGCGTAGCCGTGCACAGAACCGGTCTGGGGATGCAGCGGAGACGAGCACCGAGACACCGCAGCGTGGTGCACACGGGAAGGCACCTACAGGCGCGCCTCACCCACCTCTTTTCCCGACGCAGAGGTACCCGTTGTCGTCTCTTTCTAGAAGGGGGAACACCACTCCTCTGAACTCGTCGTGAACAGGTTCGCCCGAATGATTCGCAGGATGGCCACCCGGAGGTTTTTGACCGAGTTGGGACCCCGGTGGCCGGGGAAAGCGACCCTAGCCTGCCGCTGGCCTCAACGCACGGCCTTGGAAAACCGGAGGCCCCGTTCCTCCAGCTTCCGTTGGGGCTCCTGAGGCACCTTCGGACAGGTCGCTGCGATGCGATACTCCTTACTGCACAGACAAAACGCGCGCTTTCTGCTCGGCCGCTCGCCCCCCCGCGTCACGACTGGTGTTCAGGGCGTGAAGAATCTGTCTGGTTCTGGTTTTCCAGCCGGTACGACAGCCAGTCGGTCACCGTGTTGAGCAGGCTGTCCCTGACCTTGTGGACGCGGATCTGGAAGTCCTCCCGGACCCGACGCACCAACTCGCCGTCACTGCTAGCAGAATAGTCACTCGAAACAGACCGGGGGTGACGGCGCCGCTAGCTACGCCAGCTCCGGCGCTACCGACGGTCCTGGCGTGAATCCTCACGAGAACTCCCGGCCGGTCATCCACGACCACCTCCAGGTCCACTGTTCACCTCCCGGCCGCTTTCCGACACCATGCCAGCGCGTCGGGAAGCCAGCATACCGATCGCTCGTCCCGCGAAGCGGGTCTTCACTGCCCCGGCCATGTTCTTTCGAATCTCCTGGTGGAGAGATTCCAGGAACAGTACGGGTGCCAGGGTACTGATGAAGTCCAGCGGGGCGCCAGTTGCAACACGTCCACACGAATGTACAGGAGGTGGGGTCCACTCCTGTTTTTTCCTTGGAAGTGCCGGCGCCATGCACCGCGGGTCGCGGGTTTTGGGTCTTCACCGTCACATTAACTTGAGGCTGGCCAGCCAGCCCAACCGCACCAGCCGGTGTCGGAGTTGGCGACACCATTCCCGCTAACACTGTTATCTCTGACACGACCAAAGCAGAGAGGGTGTCCATGGACACACGCCGAGGCGAAGTTTCGCCCGGGGAGGAAGACGGACTCGGCATAGTGGTCACCGGCGCTCAAGAACCAGGGAAACCAGAGGACGCATTCGAAGACTAAAAACCAAAGGGAAAGCGGCGAGGTGCAGAGCGGGAATCCCGACAAAGGTCAGGAGATGGAAATCTCGACAGGGACGGACCACGCACGGAAACTATGGCCCTATACGCTGAAACCAGCACCGACTGGGAGCAACAGCTCCCCCGCAGCTCCAGGAAATTGTCGCCCAAGTATACGTGCCACCCCAGCACACCAAAAGTAACAGGGATACCCGACCGGCTGAGGGAACGCGCTCGCACGCCCCGCTCAACTCTCGCACTGCGACATGGCCACTAGGGAAGAAACCCGTCACAAAAATACAGGTGTCCTTGTGTAAAGATGCCGGACCACGGGCGCCCCGCTGTCCCCTTAACCCAACGCGTAAGCGGGCGAAAATGTCCCTGAACCCCACACAGTAGCCTCCCCTAGTGGAGACTCGGGGGTCCATACCTGTGAACCCCTCTACTGTCAGTCATGCAAATAGAGCAGAAGCGAGCAGTCAACCCGCAAGCATACAAAGAGCGCGCAGTCATCCACCAGGAGAGCCGTACTATCAGGGCCCGTCCCGCCTTGGCGTCCAGTCCGCTTGCACCAGGCGCCCGGTCCGCCACTAGGTGCCCCGGGGGACATGTTATGTGACAGGTGGCGGAAGTGCAGAAAAGCATGATCGATGGGGGGGAGAAAGACGCACAGGGAAGCGTACCGAAGAGGATTCCACCAAGGTGGACGAGAGTTCAGGTTGGCAAACTCTGGATCCCAGACACGACCAAAATGGAAGCTGAAATTCAAGGGGTGTAATGTCAGGTGCAAAGAGAGAGCTGGGCCGACGTCACGCTCAACCTAGAACGAAGACCCCACAACGATAAACGGAAGAAGCGCTGGCGAAGTCACGCGCAGAATCAAATAGAACGAGGTTCCTGCAACCCACGGATGTAGGACAGCTGCCCTGCTTGCACGTAACGTGGCATCCTGTAGTATGGCTGAAGCTCTGGGGACATTGTCGGGGTACTACAGGAGCCCTCTTGGGCACTATTGTGCAAAAGGCGCGTGGCGCAGACAGCAAGGAAACAGCAGAAGCGTATCCTTCTTCCCCATGTGGCTCGACACCACGCAGCTGGAACCGTCAACGGCTCTACATCAGCGTTTGTAGGCTGCGCCGCATCCGCCATGAAACCAGGAAGGCGTCCGCGCCGCGACCAATCTTGGCTCCGCACGTGTACAGCTCGAAACGGAGTTCAAACCTCCGCGAGGCGCTCACCTCTCTGTGAAACCGCCTCAGGCTTGTCTTGAGGGACTCCTTCGTATCATCAAGGCCAAGTTGCATAAAATGGCTTCAAGCGCCATATGTGTCGCTTCCGAGCTTGATAGCGTCAGCGGAAGCATTGGCGTGATCGGCCCGGCTCTATGGTTTTCAACAGGAGCGCCGCTGGTGCTCTCTGCTCAGCCACCGACACTGCGGTGGAGTTCGGCTTCGCAACACAAACGCATATTGACACTGCGGTGGGGTACTAAGCGATGACACGTGTGGAGCCAGCCGTAGAACCAGAAAATGCGGGCGCGACCACAGTCGCAATTGATGCGCACCCCGCTTGCGCAACAGCCGCAGTCGCTGTCGTAGCTGATCAGTTTTCAAGACGGGCCCTCACCGGATCTCATCACTGTGGAGTCCGGATATGGCGCGGGAAGACAGGGGCACAGTTTGGAAGCACGTCTGAGTCGCAATTGTCGTCGCCTGGAGAACAAAGCCCGTAACAACCATTTTGTACTTGCGACCTCAATGCGACGGCGCAACCCAAGCGCTTATCACCCTGGGCTTATCTCCTTACGAACGTTGTGTACTGCGGCACACAAAAGAATGCGGCTGTGCGTACCCTCCGAGATGGTCGCGCTGGCGCTTTCGAGGCATGTAGCGCGTGCACCGCTGACATCCCCATAAGAACAGCAGCCAGGCCACTTCAGGAAACAAAATCTTTGGATCACATGCTCCCAATCACAATCAACGTTCACGCACGGCTTCTGTCCTACAGATAATAGGTCTTGGGTTCAATTGCGCAGGAAAACCAAATATAAACGTGCTTGCACACGAGAATCACAAGGCTGGAGCACTGCGTGCACCATGGCATCGTTCATGCATCGTGACGCTAAAAAGGAAGCCGCTGAGACCAGTGACAATAACCAGCAGATTACATCGTCACTGGCCCAAATGCTACCCAGAAGTTATTTGGCTAGCATGACTCATGAAACAGCACGACAATCCCAGTAAATAATATTCCGCCGTCATGCACATACAGCCGATCCCCCAAAAACCTCGCACCCTGCTCAGAAACAGAATGACATGCACTACAACAACAATCCAAAAACCATCAACGTTACACGGAAATAATTTCGGCGGATGCGGTGGACAGCGCGTCCTGGCCCTTTCAAGGGCCCTCAGTCGAGCGCCAACGTCACGAAAAATAGTTTTTATCTCGTTACAGGCATACAGCTCAGAGTATGCGTGTGTGACACCTGGTCGAGTGTCAAACAGTGCGCACGTGGCCGTGCCGGAGCCCCTCATCGGTCACGTGGCAAGCACGTGAAAACTAAATGACAACAGACTGTCGCACTGCCGCTCGCATCCTGAGCACACTGATTGGTGAGTGCCCATGAGGAGTGTCTGTGCCTGTGGCTCTCAAGCCAGCGCACGATGAGGTCGCGATCCGCCGGCAAGTGCGCGACGGAAGCACAAAAGGTTGACATGACTTCGACGCTGCCTGAACGCGCTTTGAGTGGGTGCACTCTCTTCACACGCAACAAGACTTGCTCCTCACAAACGTGACGCAGAGAAGAATTCTGAGACCGCACAGCAAGCGGGCTGTCAAGATACCAGGGGTCCCATCTGGAAGGCGGTTCCCGGGACGGGGGCGACTAGGACGAGCAAGCGCCACAAGCCTGTCGGCACGTGCCGGCACGGGACAGACTTGACGAGACACCCCGTTTCAGGCGGGCCAAGTTGACGTCGGACAATTCCGGTCGTGCACTGCTGCTGAGCCAAATCAAGAGTAGAAATAATGAAGATCTGACAACTTCATTTGAACCAGGCTCCATGTCAGTTTGGTGCCTCGCAACACTTCAAATGTGGCTGCACCGCCCATTCGAAATTTTAAGCTGATACAGGCCACTCGTGTCCATCGTTGGGATCTGGCTTCTCAGAAGACGCTCGTTCGAGGCCCGTTGTGCGCCAGAAAGAAATGACACGTCATGCAAGCGGCTCCATCCAAAATTCGTTAGCTCTCCCACGGTTCGAGCCACGGCACGCGCCACCGCGCAGCCTCGTTGGCGCATCACGTAGTCGTCGTGCGCGCCACGTCACGACCCTGTCATGTCAGCTGGCCCCCCACCCCCAGAATGCTTGACTGGGCATTCGGTGGCGGTCCTTGCCACCTCGTCGTCTGGCCCCCCCTCTCACACGGCCAACACAGCACGTTTGTGGCGCCAGCCCGCGCGTCGGGGGCGCCCACAGCGCGGCGCCCTAATCCGGGGCGCGCCCACCCACCCCCAGATGGCTGGAATCGGCATTCGGTGGCCGTGCGTGCCACCTCGTCGGCTGGCCCCCCCTCTCAGTTGCCCGAAACGGCCATTTCTTAATTCGATGTCGCGCGTCGGGGGCGCCCGGAGCGCGGCGCGCTCATCTTGGGCGCGCCCACCCACCCCCAGATGGCTGGAATCGGCATTCGGTGGCCGTGCGTGCCACCTCGACGGCTGGTACCCCCTGTCAGTGTCCCGAAACGGCCATTTCTTAACGCCATGTCGCGCGTCGAGGGCGCCCGCAGCGCAGCGCGCTGAACTGGGGCGCGCCCACCCACCCCCAGATGGCTGGAATCGGTGTTCGGTGGCCGTGCGTGCCACTCTGTCGACTGGCCCCCCCTCTCAGTTGCCCGAAACGGCCATTTCTGAACGCCATGTCGCGCGACGGGGGCGCCCGCAGCGCGGCGCGCTAATCTGGGGCGCGCCCAGCCACCCCCACATGGCTGGAATAGGCATTCGGTGGCCGTGCGTGCCACCTCGTCGGCTGGCCCCCTCTTAGTTGCCCGAAACGGCCATTTCTCAACGCCATGTCGCGCGTTGGGGACGCCCACAGCGCGGCGCGCTAATCTGGGCGCGCCCACCCACCCCCAGATGGCTGGAATCGGCGTTCGGTGGCC
>Ga0114957_1005445_pt1 | contig 10563 bp, 16 predicted proteins | sample BantaG_FD_87175 | JGI IMG/M metagenome (GOLD analysis project Ga0114957, IMG submission 87175) | Marine algal microbial communities from Bantry Bay, Ireland - BantryBay_4 metaG | ecosystem: Host-associated > Algae > Red algae > Unclassified | place: Bantry Bay, Ireland | collected 2014-11-21 | reverse complement strand
CCCGTCCCGACGGCACGGGGCCGCGGCAGCGTTGCTCTATCGCGGGACGTCATCGCGGGCGTGGCATGGCATCCCGGGGGGGTCTTCTTGTATTTAGCTTTACAGTGCCACGCGAAAGATCTTGGGTCCTGGTCACCCAAAAAGGAAGCTTCCGATTGAAAACGGGTCGATCTGCCGTGCAGACCTACTCTCACTCGTGGAGCGCTCCACACTTGTCGTGCAACGCCAGCACGGCTACCAGAGTATTATACTGCGATACCATCTTTGTTTTCCCCCGCTTACCCCTTCCGATTGTCTCGAGTCTTAAGATGTCGTGCGAGGCTGGTTTTGACAGCCCTGTCGACTACGTTGCATGGTGAGTACCTGCCTTCTTGTTATTATCTCTGGCAGTGGACGGGTCGTGTACTTTTTGCCATAAGATATGAATATGCATTCACTGTGGGTTGCTGACCAACGTGGTGTCATCGTGACCCCAAAGACCCATCCTACTTTTTGCGCTACGCGGCTGTCTTTGTGGGTCGTGGGCGTCCTGTCTTTCCGTCCCATCCCACAGTGAAACTTCTTCCCGGCTAATCCGGCGCGTCTTTTCCGCCAAGCCCCTTGCATTTGTCTGTTACGGGTGCGGCAGCGCGTGTCTTCGGACGAGCAAGAAGGCTGAGGAGTGGACCGCAGCTGTGGGCACAGGAGCGATACGGGAGGACGCGGACACGCAGTACTTGATCACCCATGAGCGGCGGTGCAGCAAAAGGGCGTTTGTTGACGCTCGAGGAGTGAAATGGGGTCTTTGTCGACTGTGCTACGTCTCCTCGCCGGCTCGTGCGAGGGCCGCGCCCCCACCCCCACCCCCCTCACCGAGCGCCGCGTCCTCTCACCACTCCCTTCCCCCATACAGGTTGTCACCGGCGTTGCCGCTCACCCGGGCGTGGTGGGTTGTCTGCGTACGCGGCGTGGACGCAGCTCCCTCCGAGTTCCATCGCTGGCGGGTGGAAACGCTGTCCTCACTGAATGTTGAGCCTGGAGCGGGTGGCGTGTCAGCCGCCGCCGCAGCGTTGCGCGTCGTACGCGGGACCTACCCCTCGCTCGAGGCGCCACGAGTTGCTGAGATGGGCCAGCTGGCCACTCAGTACCTGGCCGCTACAAGGCCTGCAGAAGTTTTCGTTAAGCTGTCGAACGGCAAGAAGAGCACGTATGCGCTCGTCTTCACGCCGACCAAGGACAACGTCGCGCCCCGCCAGGCCCGTAAACGTGCTGCCCTGGCCACCACTGGCCTCAGCCGGCTTTATCCGGCTGACCCTCGGCTCGTGGCCGCCACCTTAGCTGAGCCGTCTTAGCGGGCTGGCGCGAGCGGGGGTTTGGCCGTGGCTCCAGTGGCTGCAGTGCCTACGCTTCCAGTGCGGTCGCAAAACCAGTTTTTGCTTGACAACGGTGTCAGAGGTTCGCTGTGGCGGCGGTTCCGTCTCCTCCTATGTACGCCTGGTGTCGGCCTCGCCACAACTCAGTCGCTGCGGGCTGATCTACGGGCTGCCAAGGAGGGGCCTCGCAATCCCGCAACGACAAATGGTGAAGGGGCATTCCTGGTGTCCCCTCGGGTGGCTTTACAGGCCATGGTTGATCACTTGTACGAGAACAACCAGTTCATCGAGCGATTCGAGCGCGGCTCCGGTGGGGCAGAGCATCTCGCTACGTCGCTCTTTCTTGGGCAAGCTTCTCCCACCGATGCGCGGCGTGCGGACGTTCAGAGCGTCCAAATTCGTTTTGGTCTTGACAAGGGGGGACTGCTGAGCTCAAGCAAAGCCATACTTTTCTGTGCTAATCAGGACCGCCAGTGTAGCCAAGCCAACACCAACCTCTTCGGGGTGTTTCCGGCGGCGACTGATGACCACGCGACACTGTTCTCCATGGCAGACGTGTACGTGCCCAGCCGCGACGCGCTACGTAGAGAGGGGCTGATTGTGCGCGATGAGCGGCGGGCGGTGCAGCTGATCTTGACGGGTGACTAAGAGTTCACAACGACGTGGTGTGGTCATCTCGGAGCTTCCAGCAGAATGCCGTGCCAGCGGTGCACTGTCATGCGTCGGCGCACCCAAACAAACGGCAAACAGGTGGAAATCTACAGCAACATGCAAGCTGGCGGCCAGCCACGCACGATCGACCACTTTAGGAGGATGGCGGCGGCATACGTGGCAGGGGGTAACGACACGCTGTCTATGCCTCTGACACTGGAGGAGCACCTCTCCGTTGAGGACCGACCACTCCTCATGATCGACCCGTCACACATTGTTCCGATGCTTGTACATCTGACGCCGGGCTTCACTGTCTATCTCTTACGATCGGGCATCGAGGCGGTCTATATATATATTGGCGTGGGTTGGCACCCGCGGCCAAGTACGCAAATGACTTGGCTGACACGCTCAGGCACTCAGATGGGTCTCCCCGACGCCTTACTTCAATGGCGCTATTGAAGGGCGGCAGTGTCAGCGGATTAGCAGTCGTCTGTCGATGGTGTGCTTGTTGCTGGCCACCTACGTACCAGAGACGGCGGGCGCTGACTACAACGAGGCGTGCGCAACGTGGCAACGCATTTTGCCCAAACTCACCCGCGCTGACGCCGTGTCGCCGGACGAGATGGTCAGATTCTGGCGGGACGCGGCGTTCCTCGTGGACCGCCTGACGGCGGCGTTTGAGTGGACCAGCGTGACCGCCAAGCTCCCTACCCTTTGCTGCCACGCTGCCGAAAGTTCAGAAACGCTTGGCAGCCTGCGGCGGTACAGCGAACAGATGCTAGAGGCGTCGCATGGCCACTACAACGAGAATGCACGCCTGTACACAGCCGACACCTTCCAAGAGAGCTGTCTGAAGTATGTACAGCAGGCTGCAATTTTGCGCGCTCCCGGTAACGAAGCGTACAACCGCGGCAGGAGGCGCTCACCTGCCAAGGCGAGACCTGGCTTCAACGACGCAACACAAGTGGACAACAAACGGACACGCCGCAGCAAGCAGATGGCCAGTGGCCCATCGGTCGCATCTCGGGTTTGCTTGGACAAGCAGACCGCGGATTGTGCCATGTGGGCGCGTGACAACCTGGCCGTCACTGTGCGGAAAATTGACGCCTACCTCAAGCGGGTGAAGCTGCCGCCCGCAGGTACTATAGACAACGATGGTGAGGAGGATGCTCAGGTAGGGGGGCCAAATTGGGACGAACTGCTGGAAGCAGAAACGGCTAGTTTGATGTGTTTGCTGCAGGAATAAATGACGAGGCTTGTGCTTGGAACACATGAATACGGTGCTTGGGCCTCCCTTCGACAGGTCGACTAGAGTATTGACAGCAGGGGGAGCCGCTGGAGTGTTCAAATGGGGCGGCGGTGTGGCCTATGATTTGGGGTGGGTGCAGAGCGGAAGAGGACTTGCACGAGGATGGACGACATTGGGGGTGGCCGCGGCCACACGAAGGCTGCCACGGCCAAGTCAATGGGATGTGGATCCGAGTCGTTCCACACGAGTGCATGGGTGCCGTTGCACACTGTGGAAAAAGCCTTGAAAAGAGTTGTGTGCTTTCGGAAGGGTGACGATCCTGGCCGAAGCCGGTACGCCCGAACGGGACGAACGCACTGGTCCGTGAGGGTACAGTCGCCACGTATCGACCAGCCAATTCAAGAACATCTCGTTCCCATATGAGCGAGGAACTCATGCAATGTGCTGACAAGCGATGGGAACACCAATCAAACGCCAACATTTTTCATGGCATCCAACCAGGGGGCGTTTACATGGGAAAAATCCAGAAGACCGTTTTTAAGCCTTCTTGACTAGGTGTGAGGCGGCCGGCTCGTGTTGGCAACTCGCCCGGCGGCGGCGTCGCCCGGCGTTGGGCGCCGGCCTGCTGGCGAGCGGCTGCCGGCCGTGCCGTCCACGGAGGGCATGCACCATGCTTTGTGAAAAAATCTCGGAAAACATTTGGCGTTGTCAGGAAAAAGATGATGAGCTTTGTACATGATAGTTGGCCATGCATGGCGTACCAAACCAAAACTCGCTCCCAAGTAGGCCACCAATTTGGCTCCGCTTGATTCGAGAATCGTTCCTGAATAATACCGCGAGCAGCTCACAGGTCCTTGTTCCGGTCCACGCTAGCTCTGGACCTGTTCTCAGAACTGCTGCTTCGAACGATCCTGAGAATCATTCTGAGTCGTGTTTCCAAACCTTTCAGGGCCTTCTTCAGTAACGGCCTCTGATCGAGGTTCTCGACTCTTCGAGGCAATCGTCAAGCTTGACGGGCAGATGCGCACAGGGATGGTAACGGCAGTGACCGTACGGCTGCATCAGCGGCTTTACACAGTGAGAATGCCGGAAAGCCTGTCACATATTGTTTGTCGTGGCCCCAGTCTGTTTCAAAGGCTCTCTGGAGAGAACAATACAGAGTCGACAAGTGGTGCCAGTCGTACGCTGTACCCGAGTGCTCGGCAGAGTCTACTCCTCTGCACACAAGCAGCCATCTCAAGAGCCCCTATACCGAGATCGAAGAACAGGGCTTCGTGAAAGCGTGAACACGAGTTCGCAACTCCCTCGAGTCCAAGAGCGCCCATGTCATGGCAGTTATTGGCAGGAAACTCGTGACGACGACTATCTGAGGTATTTTCTCTTACTTAGCAAAGTTCAAAAACTGGCATCGTCATCAATTTGGGATCATGAACCTCAATCTCGTGGTAGCAAAAATCAATAGAAGCACTAGAGATGCACGATTGCACGCCACGTATGGAAATGTCATGGAAATTACCGTTGCGCGCCACAGCTTGCAATATGCGAGGTTTCTGCAATTTCCTTTGCACTGTGATCACGGTCGAGATCGCGAATACGTGGCTGGCTCAGCACCTCAACCCGGCCGGGGGAAGCGAATGAGAGGCTCAGAAGCGTCCCAAGCGGCGAGCCAGAACGCGCATGCGGCTGAGAAGAACCCCTGGCCATCCCCTCTTGTTGCGGTGGTTTGCGCAGGGTCGACGCTGCACCCGCTTGCAGCGAGAGTGTCACAGGCTGGGCGACACCGGCGCGACAGCCAAGGGCCGAGCATACGACCACCGCTTGGCCTTTGCCCCGTCCCTGCTTGGGAGGCCCACTGCCTTTCGCAACAGCCTTCCCCCACCCATCCCCCCCCACCCCATTTTGTCTCCGTTCCGCTGGGTTTTCCTCCTAGCCGCCTCCTTCTGTACCTGCGACGTCCAAGCGGAAACGGGGAGCACGCAGGAGCGGGGGCGACGTCCATTTGGAGCGCCGTCGCGACTACAAACATGCAAAGATGGGTTCTCAACAGGTCCGGGGTGGTCGGTCACAGCGCGAGGGCGCTGGCTGCAGGTGCCTTCGCGGCTGGGCCTGCGGGCGCACCTGGGTTGGGGGGGGGTGCGTTGGGGGGGGAGGGGGAGGAAGGGCGGGACTGTGAGACAGAACGCCAAGAAAGGACGAAGGGGAGATGGTGGAAGGGTGGTCGTGTGACGTCGGGGAGTAGGGTCCGTGGCCGAGCTGTTCTTATCACGTCGGCGCCGCGGTAAGGTTGCGCGCACTGCACTGATCCGACTGCGGCGTGCAACGCTGCAATGGCATTTCGGAAACACAAAGAAAAATCTCTTCATGAAATTACAGAAATGCAAAGCGTGCATCTCTAAGAAGCACCCCCCAGCGGCAGGGGGCGCTGGTAGCGAAGCTCGTACCAATGCCTTTTGCAAGAACTACACGCCAATGTGAACCGATTAATACTTATTGAGAAGCATCCAAGCACGTTTCTTTTCGCCAGGTTGGCCAAAGATCCGCTTTCTCCTTCGGAGCTATCAGGCACCACCCAAGTCCTTCCCTGCCGTCGTTGACAGTCCCCCGGCACCCAATCACTATTTTCTGCCGGCCATCTGGTTTAGAAACCGCCTTGGTCCAGGACTCTTTTCATCCTGGTCAAACTACCCCCTCACCCCTCATCGCAGCCCGCGGCGCCCCAGCGCCCCCTCCCCACAACCAAACGTACAATGACCACATTCTGTCATCGCCGTCATCACACACTCACCCCACCCAGTCTGAGCCCTCGCAATCTACCACCACACTGGAGGCTCGCTAGCACGAGCTGGGGGGACAGCCTCCAGACAAAAACTACAACAGCCGAAACCATACTCACACTTCTCATTCTAATTTCATTCCCGACACAATATGACAGAGCGGCATCCGCAGAATGCAGCGAGGGGTGTACCTCCAGCAACCACCAATCAAAAAATAGATCGACCAAGTGTCGCTTCCGATGTAGGAATGGACGTCAGGAACCCGGAAAGCAACGCACCTGGATCGAGGCAGATTGACCAATCAGCGCCCCTATTGCGACAGCTGGAGGGGCTCCTTCCGTTTCCGTCTCACAGAGGAGCTTCGCTAATAAGCTAAGCTGTCTCCTCGCAACAGTCATGCGCGTAGCATAGCGGGCCACTCAGCCACTTAGCAAATGTACCGGCCCCGTCCGAGACATTTGAAGATCGAGTACATGCACAGCTTGCTCCCCAGCGCAGCATTGCTGGCGTCATGAAAGCGACTGTGCTCACTTAGAGTAAGCCCAGCGGTGCGCTGCAAACGCAAGCTTTACGATTTTCAAACCAAAACGTGGACGGCTCTGAGTGGACTGCCTTATCAGTTAGTATAGGTGGCGTCAGCAGGAACCCAGCGGTGCGGGACGAAAACTGGAAGATCCGAGTGCTCCGGTTTAGAACTTCAATCCGAAGTGCACGTCTCTTTCGGTGTATTGACATAGCTTTCACAATTTTGTCCCGCCAGCCACGCGCAGAATACCATGCCGCCGGCCAGACGCAGCCATCCATCGGCACGAGCCGCTATCGCTCGCTGGCTCGATCACATCTCCAGTGTGCGCTGTCACGATGGCGGCTGCCGTGGGCCCTTCATTAAAAAGACCGACTACCGAGTCGTCCTCGTCCGGTGCTCAGGCCATGCTCTCTATCACGATTGTAACCGCGGCCATATGCGCGGCGCTCTGTCGCGACGATTGACATCTTGGCTGCATGTCAATCGTCGGCTGAGCTTGGAGCGGGACCGGGGGGGTGCGCTCGTGTAGCCGCGATGCCAGACCAGGCAGGCACGAGCGTCGCGCTCGCTGCTGGCTCCCCGCCACCGCCAGCAGCCCGATTGACAATCAGCGTTGATGTTTTTGGCGCGTAGGATTGCCGCAGCTCCTCAAGGGATTTTCCCTTAGAAGTTGCGGCAATCCTACGCGCCGAAAACATCCGCTGCTGTTTTTGCCCCTCTGCGTGACCTGAGCGCCCCCTGTACGGCTCCGTTGTGCCCTTTTTGGCAGCTTCACGCGTGGCTGACGGGGCACTGGTGGCCTTAGTCATGGCACGCACCGGTCTGGAATCCGGCCAAGACCACGAGGAGGGTTCAGATAGCCGCCTGGTGCTGGCTTAAGCAGCGGAGCAGCAAGCAGCCCACGTGCCCGCGATGCTCCCGCCTGCATCTTGCACACACGCGCAGAAGCTCCAACGGGATGGGCGCGGTAACATCTCAGGCGCTGCGTCAGACGGCGGCTTCGAGCCGACGTTCGATTTTGCCCCCGTGCCGACTGACACCGCCCTTGCAGCCAAGACGGACACGTTTTAAGACCCGCTTCATGCACAAGGTCACATCCAACTGGCCGAAGAGGATGGTCACGTTCAAGCGGCGGCGCCTCAGAGACGAGGGCGAAGGCTGCCCGGGCGCGGCGAAGAGCTCGGTGTCGGGCACAAGCGCCACCGTCGTGAATCTGCGTCGGTTGTGCTTTCGTCAACTTCATCGCGCGTGCAGTCTGTCGGCATCCCAGCGACCAGCGCCTCAGCGACAAGGAGCGAGATCGCGGCGTCAAGAAGTTCTTTCGGTTCATTTCGCCATTCACCTTTCGCGTCATTCTGGCTTTTCTTGAAAGCTGCAACCAGGGGCCGGCTGTGGCCGGCGTCGGGCGCGAGGCAGGCGTTGGCGGCAAGAAGCTATCGGCTGTTACGCTCAAGGACTACACTAGCGGGCTTAATTTCATCTCTGTGGAAGCTGCACTGGACGGCCGAATCGGCGTGGAGAACCTAGTAGTTGACTACAGCTGCCGTACATCACCATGTCAAGCAACGAGCCAGCCGGAATTAGACAAAGAGGAGAAGATGCGCGCGGACCCCGGCACCTGCATCGTCACCACGATGACGACCGAAAAGCTTAAGAACTGCACGCTGCTACAAAGAAGGAATCGCGTATCAAAGACGAGCGGTCGCCTTCCGTGGCCGCCGTGTCGCCTGAGGTGATGTGCGCGCTCCACAGCGAGCTTTGGGCGCGGCACGCCCCCGCCGTTTTGGCGTCGATGAATGTCGCCCGAGACAGCTGCAATCCCCGCCGCATTGTCCAGCGAGCAGCGGCATGTCTACTCCTTGCCTTTGGATGCCGACGCAAACCTGCTGATCTATTGCTGCTCCCAAAATCTTGTCGTGATGGACCAAGACAGACTTGTGGACCGACTCTGTCCACCAATCAGATGCGTCCCTGGAAATGTCTTGGTGCTCCTGATTGCTTACATGTGCCCATACAGTCTGGAAATCAGTATCAGGTCCTCATTTTTTCTGCACTTCTGGAAATGAAAGGATAGAAAATGTCAAGATCTCGCGTTGGCAGATTGCTCTGTGCCAAAAAAAGCGGACCAAGCAACAACAAACAGTGCGTTCTGCTGGATTCAAGGTCCTGGCACCAAATGCGGGCTTTCTATTGGCTTCCATTCCCTCTAACTGTTGTTTTAGACCAATAGCGTGCTCCTATTCACACTCAGTCTCTGTCTCTGTCCCTGAAGACAAACCTCGGGCATTAGCAATACATCGATGACGTCATGCTTTTGATCGCCATCGGTAGGCCGGTCACCGCTATGGACATTGAGTTTGAGGATGTGCTTCTTCCCGATATGAAGGTGGCCGAGAACCAAGAGTTCTTCAGCAGGCACGTTGTGCTCTGATCCTGTGAATCGTTTTCTCTGGTAGGCTGGAGAGCCCATGATGCGCGTCACGTGCTCGCCAATGTTTCTGCTATTGGATAGTTCTCCTGACGCTCTTGACCAGCCGCTGTTGGTTCCCTTCAGTCCGAGATTCTATACCGGACTCGGTGTCCATCCTTTTGCACTGGAAGTTTTGTCTCGATGTGTACCCCTCACTGTTCCAGCCATACAGACGAAATACCACAGAAAGCTTGAACGTGTGGCTTCGTGTGGTCAAAACGGTCACGAGCACCACGGATCCCCTGTAGATACGATTCTATATCTACTTCTCGCACGTCACGGCCGCAGACGAGGCCTCAATTGGCCTTTTGGCACTTATCCCCTGCAAAATCGAGCGCTTGAACTTCCCCCAGCTGTTCAACGACTTGCTGCACTTGGCGTGCTCGTCGCGAGACGTTTGCGCCGACGTGAACCGGCTCGGCCAGCAGTATCGGTCCTCCAGCCGGCTCCACAGGAGCGTGAGCGGGATGAAAGACCAAGATCAACGGCCGCTTCCCAGCAGACCAGTCGTGCATCAGACGGGCCTACTTCGATGGGGAGCAAGCCTGCCGCCTTTATGGTTTTCGCCGGCGCCCAGGCGCTGCTCCACGCAACCGGTCATTGCGAGCAGGTCATGCACTTGGGCGGACGGCGGCCCGACGCCAGCTCCATCTTCAAGTACATCACCGCCATAAACAGCCGCTGTACCCTGCGTTCGACCTTACGATTGTTCCGAACGGACGAGTTGACACGGGTATTCGCGCAGGTCATGACGTCCGACAACCAATGGACGGCGGCAGCGGTGCGTGATGTTTCGGCGCGCGTCCTACAGCAGGATGGCGGTGTTGACGGGGAGCTCGTCGCCAAGATTGGGGCCCAGCACGTGAAGAAGCTGCGCTCTATTACCTGCCAGTGCGTTTTCGTGTTGCGTCAGGGGGCGGACGAAGTTCATGGTTCTTCAGATGATGATCTGGAGAATGAGTGAGCGTGCATACCTCGTCTGAACGGTGCGATTGGGGGGGGGTGGGCGCTGAAACGCTCCGTCGCATGGGTGGGCGCGTGGCCGCAATGCGGTCGTGCAGCGGAAAACGTCGGCGGCGTTGCCCCCAGTTGACGCGCTGCTGGTGCCCTGCACCTGCGCTGAAAGCGAATCGCGGAGCCGTTCCGCGCAGCGCAATATTGTGCGGCGCACATGTGATTGTCCGCGCGCATCCGCAGCCGCAGGAATGAGCCCTGCACAGGGGTTTACAGGCAGCGCTCGGCAGCATGAATATTTGGGCACGCGGCCGCTACCGCAACTAGCAGCACGATCTCGGGAACTACCAAGTGTGCTTTCTTTGGGGGGGGGGGCGCGGAGTGACAAATCGACGCCGCGTGCCCGGTATCATCGGCGCGTCGATGGCATCGTCGCCGTCGGTGTGAGCGCGATTGTGGCACCGTTGTCGTTGGCGTCGTCCTTTATGTTTTCCCGGTCTGCCCGTCTCCTTTTTCAGTACAGTGGGCGTGCGCCAGCGTGAGCGGCCGTGTTGACGGCCGCCTTTGCAGCCCCTTTTGCAGCCACT
>Ga0114957_1005443_pt1 | contig 10571 bp, 5 predicted proteins | sample BantaG_FD_87175 | JGI IMG/M metagenome (GOLD analysis project Ga0114957, IMG submission 87175) | Marine algal microbial communities from Bantry Bay, Ireland - BantryBay_4 metaG | ecosystem: Host-associated > Algae > Red algae > Unclassified | place: Bantry Bay, Ireland | collected 2014-11-21 | reverse complement strand
GATGTGGATCCAATGTTATTGTTCTAATTATTTTTCCATGAACGTTATACATCCTGAGCTGATTTATATCATTCCAGTCTCCGTTATACTGCAATCGGAAACTTTGCTTAAAAGGATTAGGATAAACTGATAAGGAATTATTTAATTCTAAATTTGAAAGAGTTGATATAATAAAAGCATTAACATTAATGATACTATCACATCCGTAAGCTGAAATCAGATTTAAAATAAAAGTAGTATCTGTATTAATTTCCACTTCTTCATACCATGTCCCAGGCATTACTGTAAGTTCTTCAAAGTGGTTATAGGCATCATTTACATATAGTGATATAATAACACTACTATCGCATCCTTCAGCATTTTCTAAATCTATAGAATACTCTCCCTCCTCAGAAAAATACAATCCGTGATACTGTAGTGTATCTCCAAAACAAATACTATGTTGCTCATAATAAATGGAATCTGGCTGAACAAATAAGTCAACTATAACTGTCGAGTCACAGCCATTTTGAGATTGATAATTATACTCAAATATTCCTGTTGTATAAAGGCTATCCTGTTCAACCAATATATGCTCTCCATGACAAATGCTAAAATCATGAAACTCTGAATAGGATTCAACCGTTAAAAATAAATTGATTAAGCTATCACAGCCATTATTAGCCTCTATAACAATATCATGATAACCCGGTATATCTGTAGAAAAATCGCCTATCGTTATGAAGTCCCCTTGGCAAATAGTTTCATGGAGTTCTATAAACTGAGTTTTAATAACTTTTAAATTTATGGTAACTACACTATCTATACCTACAGTGGATATACCTGAATGAGTATATATACCAGTCTGTGTTAATATAGAATCAAACAGCATGTAAGAGTCATTCTCACATATGTTTACTTCTTTATAAATTTCAAAGTAGCTGTCATGATTAGCTTCTTTTACTATTAAAGTTTGATTACTGGATATATTATAAAACTGATCGACAATACCACTTAACCATTTTACTTTCAAGGAATCTATTTTCGTTTGATCCTCTAGTCCAAAATGAATAGTATTACTATTTTGAGTTTTATATCCAGTACCACATAACACATAGCCCACTTGCTTTATTCCTCCAGCATTAAGTTCTATACTATTGCCTTTCCCAGAACGATTACTCAAACTACCTTTAAACTTTATTTTCAAGTAATTCCCACTACTATTCTGGTTTTCTAATAATTGAAAATTAGAATCTCCAGCATTATTAATAGCTATATCCAGAAATCCATCATTATTAAAATCTCCCACTGCACTCGAGTAACTCTCTAAGGTATCCCCATCTATACCATCAGGAAGTGGTTCAAAAAATGAACCGTCTCCTTTATTATAATAGATTCTATTATGATCATCTGGAGATTTTCTATTATGGCAGATGTATAAATCTAAATCTTGATCGTTGTCCAAGTCTAGAAAATTTGCTGCCCATCCCACATTATGGATATCTAATTCTAGGCTATCAGCAATATCACTAAAGTCTATATTAGAATTATTTTGAAGTAATTTATTTCCTCCTAATACCGTGTTTGTAATATAAATATCAAAATCAGCATCCCTGTCAAAATCAGCATACCCAATATTCATAGCGTCCATATAACAATTAGTACGCGTTTCTACACCAACCTCTTTAAACCTCCACCCTCCTAAGTTTTTAAAAAGAAGATTAGGATATTCATATTTATCTGAGCAGACATAAATATCTTGTAAACCATCATCGTTATAATCTATAAAGCTAGAAACCAATGTGGGGTTATCGTCTGCCCCTACTCCAGAATAAAGTGTATAATCTTGAAATTTACCATTTCCTAAATTGCGGTAAACTAGATTAGTATGACCAAGTATACCAAAATAATTGCTAACATATATATCTAATAATCCATCGTTATCCACATCTCCAAAACAAACACCATGAGTGGCATCTGCTTCCATGAGTAAGCCTGACGATTCTGTAATATCTTGTAATTCTAAATTACCTTTATTAACATACAATCTATTGATTCCGTTAAAGGCAGAAACATATAAATCTAAATCCCCATCATTTTCTATATCTACCCAGAGAACCTGTTTAGCCTCTTCGACATTATCGACTAAAGGAGATATTTTTTTAAAAGTACCGTTATCGTTGATATAAAATAATAGACTATCCCCAGCTTGCGTTGCAAAAGTTAAGTCATCCCATCCGTCAGAATTAAAATCTACGAAGCTAACTCCTCCTCCAAAATGTCCTTCCCCAAATGTTCCTAAAATATTCTGCTCCAAGGCAACATTTATCAAAGGGCTTTGACAAAATGTCTGACTCTTAAATACGAGCATTAAAAGAACAAACAAATAAGTTCTATCTAATTGTATTTTCATTCTTCATTTTATGGTCAAATGATAATCTAGTATTTCCTCACAAAAAAAACTAGAAAATCAAAAAATCATAACTACTGAGGAAAAGAAAAGGAAATGGTGGCTTAAGTAGGTTTTCTAATCTCTAGTAATCAACAACTTAGTGGCATTAGAGATTAATAAAGGACATAACATAGCAGTCGCTTTTATTAAAATCACACCAAAAAATAAAAAGGAAGTTGTTCATTGTATTGAGAGAAGAAGAAAGGTTAAGTAGGTTTTCTAGATCTCAAAATAAATTACACTTTCTGCAAACACCCTTTTGCGAATAATATCTTGCAAAGAATATTATGCTTAAAGTTTTACTAATCTAAGAAGAATTTGCAAGTATAATACCAAATTGCAAAATAAATACAATTTTAAACAAATACTGACAAACATATTAAAAATAAAATACATGTGTAATAATCTGATCATTAAAATATTAAATAAAATAGTTGATGAATTTCATAGTTTATCCAATACTGAGAATATTTTTAAACAAATCTGACTATTGGATAAATTGGTTTGAATAGAAAGTCCTTAATTACTTCTTACCTCATGATATAACACTGCTATACGATGAATCATTTACCAAGAAAAACATTTCTAAACTCGGAAAATATCAGGTTACGCTTCCTGATATTTAATGGCCTCTGGATTAGTAATTATAAACATAGAAAGTCCTGCGATAAAAAGACACAATCCAGCGAGCAACATCGTATTTATGACCTCCTCTCCAAATAATAATTTATAGAAAATATTTATACCTCCGATAGCCGCAAGAATCTGGGGAAGTACAATAAACATATTAAATAAACCCATATATATTCCCATTTTCTTTGGGTCTATCGCACTGGATAACATAGCATAAGGCATCGATAAAATACTACCCCATGATAAACCGATCAACCCAAAACAAAGGTTAAGCATCCATACATCATGGGAATACTTCATGAGTACAAATCCTATCGCTCCCGAGAACAGGCATACCATATGTGTCCATTTCCTATTAATATTATATCGATTAGCAACAAAGGCAAGCAGTAATGCTAGGAACATAGACGTCAGACCATACATACCCATGGCTGACCCGACTAAATCGGCTGCATTATTATAGGCTAGATCTGCTATACGATACGCCTCCCCTGAAGCTGATAATTTATCTGGCTTAGGAGCATTAAATACAAATTCTGTCAGAGCAGGAGTGGCCATACTCCACATCGTAAAAAATGCAAACCAACTAAAAAACTGAATTACCCCAAGCTTGACCATAGTCGTAGGCATGGATAATAAATTTTCAAATATTTCTTTTACTCCATTTACAAATCCAGCGGACCGCTTTTTCTCTTTTAGAAATCCATCTAAGTCCTCAGGTGGATGCTCTTTTGTCGTAATAACGGTATATAATATAGACGCAACAAAAACAATTCCTCCTATTAAGAAAGCCAGCTTTACATTACTCGGAACTACATTGGCGGAAGCCTCATTACTCACTCCTAAATAATTTAAAAACCAAGGTAACTGACTAGCTATAAAAGTCCCTACCCCGATGATCAATGCCTGTACTACAAAACCATAACTACGCTGCGACTCTGGAAGTAAATCCGCTACTAAAGCCCTGAAAGGTTCCATACTTACATTTATGGATGCATCCAAAATAAGCAAACATCCTACCGCAACCCAAAGCACTGGTGAGTGAGGCATAAATACTAAAGCCGCTGATGCGAATATTGCACCGATTAAAAAGAAAGGTTTACGTCTTCCATACTTTGCACTCCACGTACGATCACTCATATATCCTATGATAGGTTGTACGATCAATCCTGCAAGCGGGGCAAATATCCACAGCATCGGTATGGCATCTTTTTCTGCTCCTAATGTTTGAAAAATCCTAGACATAAAGCCACCTTGTAAGGCAAACCCAAACTGAATTCCTAAGAACCCAAAACTCATATTCCAGATACTTAAAAAGGAAAGTGGCTTTTGATTTTTCATGGATGTTATTTTTAATTAGAACTTAAAACATAAAATTGCCAAGGCTCTAATCCTAAGGCCGTATCTTTTTTCCAGTCAACCTTCTGATTAGTAAAAACATCAGTTAACTGCATATCCTCAGATAGTGTAAACGACTGTCTCTGGTCTGATAGATTAAAAATACCGATCACCGTATCTTTTCCTTTATTCCTTTTAAAAGCGTATATCTCATCGTGGTCAGAAATTTTGGTTAACGGTGACCCATATGCACCATTCCATAAAGCTGAGTTTTTTTCTTTTAAATCAAATAAGATTTTATAAAAATCCGCATATGCGTAGTCCTTAAAACCTATATACTCTTTTGTGAAAAAAGGAAGTCTTTTTTTCATGGGTTCTTCCTGACCAGAATACAATAATGGCATTCCATCAAAAGTAGCCGTAAGTGCTGCTAGTGATTTATGAGCATCTCCTAATCGATCAAAAACAGTTCCCGCCCATGTGTTTTCATCATGGTTAGAGGTAAAATGCATGTGGAATCCTTTGGTAAATTTTGCACGATCCTCTGCATACCATTTATCAATATCTGCAGCTGATTTTTTGCCTTGAGCTATCTCATTTATTAGATGATGGAAACTCCATCCATAGGTAGTGTGATAGGTCTCGTCATTTCGATGTGACGGTACTTCTGATTCAGCCAACATAAAGACTTCTGGATTAGATTCCATAAGTACGGGTGTTAATTCATCCCAGAAACTCTGTTCGATTCCATGAGCCACATCTACTCTAAATCCATCTATACCTACATCACTTACCCAGAAATCCATGCTCGCTATCATCGCTTTACGCATATCTGTATTACTATAATCTAGATCCGCAACATCGGTCCAACCCCACGACTCTCCTGTATCTGGATTTATAGGATCTGTAATTTCTCCTTTTGCATTTTTTGTATACCATTCTGGATGAGCTGTAATCCATGGATTATCCCATCCTGTATGATTAGGAACCCAGTCGATAATTATTTTCATTCCACGATCATGAACTGCAGATACTAGATTTTTAAAATCTTGCATCGTCCCAAAATCAGGATTAACCTTTCTATAATCTGCCACCGCATACGGAGAACCGTAATATTTTTTACGTTCTTCTGGATCAGTAATATCTTTTACTAAAACATCTCCTGTAGCTTTTCTTTTCAGTTCGCTTATCGGATGGACAGGCATCAACCATAAAATATCGACTCCCATTTTTTCTAGCCGAGGCAACAGATTTTTAATCCCTTGCAAGTCTCCTCCAGGCGAAAACTGTCGCGTATTGATCTCATAGATAGCAGCATCTTTTGCCCATTCCGGAAGTTTAAATTCATCAGACTTCTGAACAATTACAGGCGTAGTGGAAACTTCTTTTTTATCCGATTTACAGTCGTTTATAAGTAGGATAAAACTTAGTAATAGTAAGAGGTTTTTAATTTTCATGGTAAATATTTAAGCAGTGGAAATCGTAGTTCTTATTTCTTTAGGATATATTATTTTCTCTTCGCCAGCAAGTAAAACGGTCATCTTATTCTGAGAATGATTAATGATATTGATATCATCATGAGAGACTGTAAGTTGTAATACAGATCCTCTAAAATTTATTTTAAAACTATACGACGTCCATTTTTTAGGAATAAACGGATCAAAGGCTAAAACATCATTTTTAATTCTCATCCCTCCAAATCCCTTGACTAAGGCCATCCATGTTCCTGCCATACTCGTAATATGCAGACCATCTTTAGTATCATTATTATAATCATCTAAATCCAGTCTAGCCGTACGTAGATACATCTCATAAGCCTTATCATGTCGACCTATACCAGAAGCTAGTATGCTATGAACACAAGGCGACAGCGAGGATTCATGAACGGTAAGTGGTTCGTAAAAATCAAAGTTCCGCTCTATCGTTTCTCGACTAAAATTCTCTTCAAAAAAATATAACCCTTGTAAAACATCCGCTTGTTTTATAAAGCAAGATCTTAATATACGATCCCACGACCAGTGCTGATGTATGGGTGATTCTCCTTCTGGAATTTCTTGAGCGGAAACTAATTCTTTATCTAAAAATCCATCCTGTTGTAAAAAGACCTGACGTTCCTGGTCTTCAGGATAGTACATTCCATCTACTACATCCTTCCATCTTTTAGGCTCATTTAGAGCATCTAAGTTGGTCTTTTCTACAATTCTATCAAAGTCAGATTTATGATTTTGCTCAACCCATTTTATCGATTCCGCGGCATACTTTAGACACCAGGAAGCGATGTAATTTGTATACCAGTTATTATTTACATTATTTTCATACTCGTTAGGACCAGTGACTCCTAAGATTACAAACTCCTGTTTATCTGCGGACCAGTTTACTCTCTGCTTCCAGAATCTAGCAATAGCAATCAATACTTCTAATCCATATTCTGCAAGATATTTTTTATCTCCTGTATATTTTATATAATCGTAAATCGCATAAGCGATCGCTCCATTACGATGTATTTCCTCAAAGGTAATTTCCCACTCGTTATGACATTCTTCTCCATTCATGGTGACCATAGGAAATAGAGCGGCCCCATTATTAAAGCCTAATTTAGCAGCATTTTTAATGGCATTTTCTAAATGATTATATCGATATTTTAAGAGGTTTCTAGCCACCTGAGAGTCCGTCGTACTGAGATAAAAAGGAATGCAATAGGCCTCTGTATCCCAGTATGTTACCCCACCATATTTTTCTCCTGTAAATCCTTTGGGACCGATATTAAGCCGAGCATCATCTCCTGTGTAAGTCTGATATAGCTTGAAGATATTAAATCTTATACCTTGCTGTGCCGCAGTATCTCCCTCGATTACGATGTCACAGGCACTCCATATTTTACGCCATTCTTCTTTGTGTGCATTGTATGCTACATCGTATCCATCTCTTGAGGCTTTCGCCAATTGAGAGCGGCATTCCGAATTTAAACTTCCCTTATCATGATATAAAGATGTGGCGATACAGCAATATTTTTCTAATGTAAATCGATCACCTTTTTCTAAAGATACTTCTAGACTATGACTAGTAAAACCATCTTTAGAGGAAAACTGTTTTTCCTTTCTGAGCTCTTTATCGTTAATATAAAACTTAGAGATCATTCCAGCGGTTACCCTAAAATTAGTTTTCTTAGTCTCTGAGGAAACATAAGAAAAATCTTGCTCTGCCGAGGTATCGAGATGATTCCAAAACATCTCGTCGTAATTAGAATCCGTATTTTTTATATTAAAATCTAAGTATGGTGCTAGTGATATTTCTCCAGAAAAATTTAATGCGGTAACCGTATATTTTAAAAAGCATCGATCTTTATCACGCATGCTGTAAAATCTCTCTGACTCTATTTTTATCTGCTTCCCATCTGGCAATTCCGAGACAGTGGTCCTCCGTAAAACCCCTTCTCTCATATCTAACTCTGCGTAAAAATCGATGACTCCACTCGCTCGCATCTCGTAATCATACGCTCCTACCCATACATCTATTCCGATCCAGTTTACGCTATTGATGACTTTTGCAAAATATTCTGGATACCCGTTTTTCCACCAGCCGACTTTGGTTTTATCGGGATAATAAACACCTCCGATGTAGCTTCCCTGTAAGGTCGGTCCATCAAATTTTTCTTCAAAATTTCCACGCCCTCCTAGCCTTCCGTTTCCGAGACTCGCTATACTTTCAGAAACTAAGTTATATTCTGTATGTAGAGAATCCTCTATGACTTTCCAGCTATCTTCTATTAAATAATCCTTCATAGTTTCTAATAAATTCTTTCTAAATCCGAAAATTTAAAATCTGCAAATCCTTCAATAACGTAATCCGCTTGCATTAAATTTTCCCATGTCCCGACACCTATACATTTAAATCCTCCTGCTTTTGCGGCCCGCACTCCTTTTATGGCATCTTCAAAAACGACGGTTTTAGCGGGATCTACTTTTAATGCTTGTGCTCCCATATTAAATACTTGCGGATGTGGTTTTCCTTTAGTGGTTTTTGTTCCATCCACTATCGCATCGAAGTATTGTATTAAATTTAGTTTTTCTAGTATCACCCTCGCATTTTTACTAGAGGAACCTAAGGCAATTTTAAGACCTTTTTCTCTAGCAGTAATAATCAAATTTTCTACACCAGGTAAAATTTCAGATCTATTTATGTTAGATATTAATTTTAGATAGTGATCATTTTTGGCTTCCGCCAATGTGTTAATTTCTTGACTAGTTTTTGATAATTTACCTAGATCGAGGATATAATTTAAAGAATCGATGCGGCTTACTCCTTTTAGATCTTCATTCTGTTCCTCGCTAAACATAATATCTAAGTCTGCAGCCATATCTTTCCACGCTAGATAATGAAACTTTGCAGTATCTACAATTACTCCGTCTAAATCAAATATCAAAGCCTGCATTAAAATCATTTTGTTATGAATACCGTATCTTTGTGTCAATAAGACACTAAGATATACAAATGTTTAATTTTCGGAAGAATATTCAGATATTCGTGATCAGATTATGAAAAAAAGTATTGCAGTAAACAAAAGAGATATCGTTAAAGAGTTTGAAGATGCGGCTCGTACAACAGTTTCTGTAGATTGTGTCGTATTTGGATATGACGGACATGGTCTTAAAGTCCTTATTATGGATTGCACCATGCCACAGTTTAAAGGGTATGACTCTCTCATCGGAGAATTAGTTTTACAAAATGAGACTCTCGATGAGGCAGCAGACAGAATACTACAATACTGGACAGGATTAGATAATCTATATCTAGAGCAGGTGCAAGCTTTTAGCGATCCAGGAAGACATCCTCTAGGCAGAGTAATCAGTATTGCTTATTACTCTCTAGTACAAATAGATAACTATAAGATAGATCCTCAATTTAAAGATCGATTGCGATGGGTCGATGTGCAAGAACTAAAAGAAATGGCTTTTGATCATTATGATATTTTACATTCTTGCTTATCTACCCTACAGAAAAAAATTCGAGAAAAACCTTTAGGATTCTCTTTACTTCCTAAGAAATTTACCCTAATCCAACTCCAAAATCTATACGAGAGTATCTTATCCCTAGAACTAGACAAAAGAAATTTCCGACGTAAACTCACAAATTTAGGCCTGCTCATAGACTTACACGAATTACAACAATCTGTAAATCATCGCCCGGCAAAATTATACAGCTTTGATTTTGAAAAGTATAGCAAAAAGAAATCTAAGGGAACCTTACAGTTTGAAATTTAGGCTGCATTTTATGGTTCTTTTGATTACTGCGAGTTGCCGTAAAATGGAGATCGATTATAATCTGCTACCATCTGGACGATCGTGCTATAACTATCCAGGCCTTCTTTTATTCCATGAGATTTTAAATACTGATCATAAATAATATCCCTTGCAGCAGGACATACATCAGGATATCTCGCAGAATACTTACGACAATCATTAATATCTCGTTGTATTACTGGAGGAATCTTATACGCAGCTCCAGGTTGCATAAATCCTCGCTGGTAATTATTTACGAGGTATCTGTAATACATCAGTAGTCCAGAATACTGCATCACTGGGGAATCACTATTTATACAAGTGATATAGCCTATAAAATTGCATTCGCCCTCATCTGTAATTCCGTAACCATGACCCATCTCGTGTGCCATCGTCGCTGGCCACTGTATCGGATGTAAACCTCCATCGATGTGCCCCTCCAGCGAATGCGGTATGTATATACCTGCGGTAGAGAACCTCAGTAAAAAGCCATCTGGTTTTAGCTTACGCACTCTCACTCTTTTAGCATTAGGAATACCCCAATGAGTCAACAAAAATTTTTGCACCGATCTGATTTCTTTTTCCATTTCTGGAGAAATCACAGATGCTGTTATCAGTTGGTCATCATTAATAAAAGCTTGTCTTTTAGAAATCAGATCTGCTTCTGTGGTTTTTAGTTGATTCTCGATGTAGAGCCTATCTATTGTTTTCTGATCTATCCGCAATCGTTGTTTAAGGTTATAACTGTTATAATTAAAACCCCATAAAAAATAAAACGCTCCTACTAATGCAATGACTAGCTTTAATATGCCCAATGTAAAATGCTTAATTCTAGACCACCAGTTAAACATTCGCCGAAAGGCAAACAACCATTTAAAAATCCTAAAAAG
>Ga0114957_1005442_pt1 | contig 10573 bp, 6 predicted proteins | sample BantaG_FD_87175 | JGI IMG/M metagenome (GOLD analysis project Ga0114957, IMG submission 87175) | Marine algal microbial communities from Bantry Bay, Ireland - BantryBay_4 metaG | ecosystem: Host-associated > Algae > Red algae > Unclassified | place: Bantry Bay, Ireland | collected 2014-11-21 | reverse complement strand
TTTAACTTATATTTAAAGCCCTAATTACTTTACGGTTACATATTAAAAAAAAAAGGTGTGAATTATTGAGAAAGTGGTATTGCAATAAAATAAAATATGTTTACTTTGGAGGTATTTACGCTTTTAAACGTTTCTAAGGAATGGGGATAAAAAAAAATTCCTACACTCCAGAAGGGATTAGAGTGTAGGAAATTAAACATACTATGAGAAAACTAAGACGAAGATACTATAGACTTATTGCTTAAAAAAGCGGGTTTTAGCATACGGGGTTAAATCACCGTTAAGTGGTAGTTTTGGGTTAGTTAATGGTTTTTGCTGGTTTTGCTGGTTTGCAGAATTACAAGCCTAATGTAAATGGAGGGACCGTTTCCTCAAATGGATGGTTATTAATCAGGAGAAGAGATTAGGAATCCGAATCTATGAATTTAGTGTTAGGGCAAAAAAAATTCCTGCAACTCAGGAGGGATCGAGGTGCAGGAAGATTAAACAAACATACTATGAGAAAACTATACGCAAGATATGATGAATATACAGTATATAAAAACGGTTTTTAGTTGGTGGTAGGTATACGACAGAAAACGGTAGATATAAAATATATAACGGTATTTTTTAATACATATAGTAAAGCAGGAAAAGGCATTAAGCCTGAATGGTTTCAATGGGTAAGAATATCTCTACCCTGGTACCAGTAGCCGCTCCGGTTTTCGAATCCGTCAGATCAATGGTTTTTACTTTAACACGGTCGTTTTTAATTTTATTGAGAATCTCAAGTCGTTGCTCTGTGATGGAAGTTCCCATTGATTTATGGTGATTAGGAACAGGATTGGCATCGCGCAACTCAGCAGCCTTGGCGCGCCCTACTCCATTGTCTTCTACCACGCAAAGAATGGTGTTTTCGTCGTGCAGCGAATATTCAAGTTTGAGCTGACCTGATACGACGGTTCGTAATCCATGCTCAATGGCATTTTCCAGGTACGGCTGAACGATCATAGTGGGGATCGCCATAATGTCTTCTTCGATATCATCGTGAATACGAATAGTATAGTTTAGCTTGCTTTGAAAGCGTAATTTTTGATTGATATAAAGATAATTCTCCAGAAAATCAATTTCCTTTTCCAAAGAAATCGTTTCCACATCCGAATATTCGAGACTTTGTCGCATGAGCAACGCAAACTTTGCGAGATATTTTGCAGCAATTCCAGACTCGTCTGAGGTAATAAAAGTTTGAATAGAATTAAGGGCATTGAATAAAAAGTGCGGATTCATCTGCGCACGTAACGCTTTCAATTTTAGTCCGTCAGCTTCGAGACGCAGTACCTCCGCTTCATGAATTTTCTTTTCCGCCTCGTATTTGACCTCAACTTCGATCCGCGTTCGATCTCTAACCGTGTCGTTATACCGGCTCAATATGTGATCGTGTAACACCTGAAAATCGTAGGCGTTTTGATAATCACCAACACTAGCGTGATAGCTGGCCACCTCATGACAAACGGTAGCGGTCTGTAGATCATCCTTGCTTTTTTTACCATTTTCGATAGCCGTAACAAAGTATTTATGGGCTTTACTGTGTTTACCTAATTTTGCATAAAGCTGCGCCCGACGACAGTCGATAATAGAAAAATTGACCAGGTTGCGTCGAGATTTTTCTCGATAGAGAAATTCTGCCCGATCGTAAAGTTCGAGTGCTTCCTCAAATTTTTCCTCTTTAAAGTAAATATATCCCAGATTGGCGTATGCGCCAGCGCGGGCATTCTGGCTGATATCGTCCGTAATTTTAATGGCCTTTCGAAAATATTGCTTTGCGCGTAAGTCATCGTGATTGGCCGTATAACCATTCCCTACATTCAGGTAATGCCAGGATAGACGAGTTTGCATACCCAAGGACTCGCACCAGTTGACCACGCGTAAGTAAGCACTGATACTTTTTTCTATCTGATCATTATCCTGATAAATTTTACCTAATCCACTGTGAATGATCGTTCGAAAGTAATAATCTTTTAAATTAAGTTTTACCGACAGTCGGTCAATAATTTTATCCGCTTCCAGGAGCATGCTAATCGCCTTTTCACTATCCCGATAATGTAACTGGAGCATACCCTGGCGACAAACCAAACGGGCTTCTAGTCTTTTGTCGGGAAATGATTCGAGCAATTTTGAGACCTTGTCGAGGTAGATCGTTGCTTCCTGATGCTGATCCAGGTTAATACAGATACCTGCGTAATCAATATAAGTATCTATTTGCTGGTGCACCTCACCACGTTCTTCCACGATATGAACGGCCTTTTTGAGGTGGATATCCGCAAGGTGATAATTGTAAAGTTGATTTTCAATAAAGGCAGTGTAGAGATGAAAATTAAAAAGGAAATCATCGTTTGGCGATTCATTAAGAATAGACTTCATTTCGCTCAGATAGGTAAGCGCTTTTTTATAATTCGTAAACATGAAATGCTCCGCCAGCTTATCGAGCAGTAACAACCGCTGATCTCTGTTGTGTTGATTGGCCAGACGATGTTCTAGTTGTCGGACCGCCGTGGTGTTCGTTCGTACCTGAGACATGTTTTAGAAATAAGTTTGTGATCTATTTTATCCAAAATTATCCGGGGATGTTCCCTCAATTGTGTCTGCGCGTTTTGTTCAGTTATCTAATTCTGTCCAGGTACTTACAAAAAAATTAAGGTTACAATTGCTATACAAATGTAACCTTAATTTTTGATATGAAATCTACCTTTGGTACTGACAACTACTGAGGAACCAGACCACCACAAGTGTTCCAGCGACTACCGCGTTTTGTTTTTCTACCTCCTGTCAATTTTCCGAGACTCTTCTTTTTAATAGTTTGCAAATCTCGTTTAATATCCATGAGTTTTTTCTTCTTTCCCATAGTAATGTATGTTTGTGTAGTTTATAAATATAGACAATTTTTTTCTTGCTATTTCTAGCAAAATACTAAGGTACAGCATTATCCCTGCTTTTCAAAAATTTGCTACCCCTTTCTTATTATAAGTTAACCGACAAACAACTGTAAATCAATAAATTATAGAAATTCAATATTCGTTAGTTCTTTTTTATCAGTACTTTATATGGCTATATATTTGAGGGCCTCCGTAAAACGATATAACATTTTTTTAAAAAACATATAAAATTCTACTACAATTATCACACCTGATTTTTCCCTTATAACATCATTCCGCTTTGCAGGTTATTAATTCTTACCATAAATGCGGGCCGTCGACGTCTTGATACTTCGATCTGTTTCTTGTCATCCATTACCAGGTAGCCACCATCACCTTTTACAAATTTTATCATAAAATTAAGATTGATGAGATGAGATTTATGCACTCGGTAGAAATTATAGTTGGCCAGCATATCCTGATAAAATTTGATGGTCTTGGAGGCCGTTATCTTCTCTCCTCCTTTTAGGTAGATATGGGTGTAGTTGTCTTCGGCTTCACAGCGAACGATATCGCGAATATTACGAAAATAAATACTATCCGTAGCCGAGATACTAATTTTTTCAAATGTATTGGGATTGTTATAGTGATTTTCAAAAACTTCGAGACGCTGGTCAAGTTGCCTTTTTTTGCCCGGCTTAATCCGGGAGATGGCGTCCACCAATTTATCCGGATCGATTGGCTTGATGACGTAACCAATAGCACTATAGTGAAAAGCACGGACCGCAAATTTTTCGTAAGCAGTAACAAAGATTATATCAAAATTTTTCGGCCTGGAAATTTTATTAAGTAACTGAAAGATCAGACCATCGCCCAGGTTGATGTCCAAAAAAGCAAGATCCGGTTTGATCTCCGGGTTGTTAAACATTTCAATACCCGTCGCCACACTATCTGCCGTAGCGATTACCTCTACGTCGGGACGATAACGACTGAGCAGGTTTTTTAAATTTTTTATTCCGTTGACCTCATCTTCGACGATTACAGCTTTTATAGTGGTTGACATAATAGTTCTTGTTTTAGTAAATCAGTTTTTGTTTAACCTGATTCCATAGCATGATTTGCTGGATATCAGTAATTCAGTGCTTCTCCAGATTAATCCTGGAGATGTATTATGTGATTTTTTTGGGGAAGTAAAGCTTAGGAACAACGATCTAATAGATTCAGAATTATGACTAATATTTTTAATCCTCGTTCCTTAGGAATGTAAAGTTAAATAAAAATCTTAATATAAGGAAAGCTAAAGTTCAAATTTAACATGGAATTTTAGTACTCATAGGAATTTACATATTTGGGAATATTATCCAAGTTTAACCAACCAAGTCCTTTGATAGACGGCGACTAAAGTCTGCTCGTACCATCCTGGATTTTTTATCAGAAAGTTCACAAAATTTCACATTATGCAGTAAACAATCCAGCCAATCGTTGAGTTGAAATTGCATCCATAATCTTTGCACTGCATCATTTTCAATTTTGGCAGAGGCAGCTATAAATGCTTCCGCGATCGATTTTTTCTCGTGAGGTGACTTGACTATTTTTTTAAAAAAATCGTAGGTAGCGATGGTAAAAGAAGTAAAGGTTTTTCCTCTTTTTAGCTTACGTTGAAAACTAGAGATTAAATAGTTAACGGTTCGAATATTATCACAGTTATAATGGTCAATTATTTCGATCAAATCCAGCAAAACGTTCTCGTGGTGGTGAGCAGATTTGGTAACACCCTGTAAAGTAGAAAGTAAACCTTTTACTTTTTCGCTGTTGCCCATAGTCATACTGGAGAGTACTTCAAAAAAATGAAACCCCAAGGCATAAACATTATCTACCTCAATTTTCATTTCAGGATCAAGTCCCGAAATAGCATCAATAGAAGAAATTTGATGTTCGGTAATACCGTGATAAAAGTTGTGTTTTGCCTCTATGTAAGCTGGTAAGTATAAAAATTTAGCGTTGTAGTTTTCTTCTTTAAATAATTTTTTAATAAGAACAATTATTTCTGCTATCTTGTTTTTATTAGTAACCGAGACGTAAGAGTCCATTAGGTCACTTAACATTTCAAGGTAAAGATATTTGTGGCTAGTAAAAATGTACTGGCTGGCATGAAATTTTTCAATAATCCATTCTTGTTTTGAGATACGACTGTGAAAATCTTCGGTTGTCAAGGCTTCAAGTTTTGCTAAATAAAAAGCATTGGCATCATTTCCTGAACGTATTTGATCCCGGTTGGGTATTTTTTCGAGTGCGTTTACGACTGTTGCCCTTTCCGCTCCGTTTTCTACGATACTGGAAGTATCCAGTAACCGATCCAACTGGAGCAATTCCGTTTCCAGAATCAACATTTGCAGTCCTTCGTTCAGGCTGTTTCCGTCCCCTTCAAATGGCTTGTTCACATTTTGTCTGGTAATATAGCGTTCCAGTGTAAACTGGTATTGTAAAGCTACCACCAACAGGGAAGTTTCATTATTTTTTTTGGAAATATCGATCGCTTTGTGAAGACGAGTTATGGCTGCGGGCACCAGAAACTGGTCGACCAAGATATCCACCTCTTCCAACAAAATGCGAATTTGGCTTCTCACCGTTCGTTTGGCGTGATAAGCTACCTGACTGCGAAGGATTAGCTCGGTAAGTTGAACTTTATAAACTTTAAGATTTTTGGAAATTAAATTGTCAGAGAAGTGTGCCTTTACTAGTTTTTCGTCGTAAGTATGCTGTGCATTCACGAAATCAAATAATTCTGTCAAATGAGATTTAACGGAAGAAAAGTGAATTTTTAGAAACCGCTTTTCAGCTGCACTCATTTTTTTTATTAAAAAAAACAATTGTGAGGAAGGTGTCTTCATTCAGGAATGGTGTAAGGCGTTTCGCCATTTAATAAAATTTAATAATAAGCTCTTTCCAGGAAAAATACCGTAGAAAGTAGAGAATCACCCCTTTCAAGGTGACAAACACCAATTTTTTGGGGTTTAAAATTTTTTTAGAATAAAGTCGGAATGGATAGTTATTTATTTCTCATTCCTTATATAAGGTCCAGACGTTTTACTAGACTCGCCTTATAACTACGACCAATCGGGATCATTTTATCTCCGATATACAGAAGGTTGTTAAATAGATTTATATTTTCGATACGTTTAACCGGCACGATATATTGTTTGTGTACTCTGATAAATTCTAGCTTTTCCAGTTTTTTCATCATCGAAACAAGTGATACTTTTGTCACGAATTTCTTTTTTTCAGTATGAATATTACAATAATTGCCATCAGATTTTATCCAGAAAATTTCCCGGTATTTAATCCGTTTGAGCATATTATTATTACGGATATAAAAACTTTCCTGATCATTATCATTATCCTGATCACCTTTACTTTTCAAGCCCTCTTGATCCAACACACGCCTCGCTTGCTCTAACGTACTTTGCAGGGTCAATAAATCAAACGGCTTTACCAGATAAGCAATTGGCTTAAGCGACTGAGCACTTTCGTAAGTAGTACGATCTCTGCTTTGCGTAATAAAAATGAATGGGATATTTTTTTTATCAAGAGAACTTGCCAATTCAATACCGTTGACCTGGCCTTTGATTCCTATATCCATTAGTACCAGATTAGGTATTTTTTGTTTGATAGCCATAATGGCATCTTTTGCGTTATCGACTTGCCCGGCAAATCCATAACCCAATTCCTTTATTAACATTTCAATTTCAAGAGCAAAAGACAAGTTGTCTTCAACAAGCAGAATATAAAAGGTAGTCATGAATAATAGAAAATAAGAAAATTTTATACCTGGTATGTGGACAAGTATATACCGGCATAAATGCCGATAAAATGGTAGAAATGTTTGGGTGTTCAATATGGATCAATAAAAGAATAACTTATAACATTTGGCTGCTTAATTGGCTCCTACTCTTCGTTGGTGAAAAACTCATTATGCTATGGCATAAATCGTATTTCACCGCCTCGATTAGAACCAAATTAACCGACCCAAACCTTTATAACTTATTTTTTAATTGATCCTATGGTTTATGAAATTTATTTTAATAATTTCACAAACGCATAATACAAAGATAATAAATTAATCCATAAACGGTTGTCTATACATTTATTACTTCTGATTTAGTGTTTAAAATTCGTTTTGGTAAAACAATAGAAAAAGTAGTTCCTTCTCCTATCTTACTAGAGACCTCAAGTGTTCCGGACTGCATTTCCAGCATCTCTTGGCATAACAATAATCCCATACCAGTTCCTGCTTCGTTTTCTGTTCCCCGGGTGGAGTTGGTTGCATGTTTTTCTTTGAGTAGCTGACCTACCTGTTCCCTGGCAATGCCAATGCCTTTATCCTGGATGTGAAGGGTAACAAAATCGCCTTTCTTAGTATGGTATATTTTTACGATTCCTTTTCTGTAAGAAAATTTGATTGCATTGTGAATAATATTCCTTAACAAACTATGGAGTGTCAGTCCATCTACGTACACAATGAGATCCTCGGGAATTTTTGAAATAAGGGTAATTTCTTTTTTGTCTATTAATTTATTGAGTCTTTTTAAGACATCCCGTAAAATTGAATCGACCTTTACAGAGTCAGGATGCAGCAGCAAGTCTCCTCTTTCTTTGAGCGCCCAGTTGAGAAGATTGTCCAAAAGCAAACTCAGATCATGAGCAGAGTTTTCAATAAATTCTACTAGTTGAGGAATTCGTTCTATCTGTTTGCTGGTAATAAGATAGTTTATTTTTTTTTCGATGCCTTCAAAAGTTGAAACATAGTCCTTTAAATCGTGGCCAATAATAGCTATCAGGTGGTCTTTCGTTTTATTGATCTGCTCCATTTCGTGATACTGTTGAGAGATCAGGATTTTATCATTTTCTATCCTTTGGGTTCTTCTCTTGACCTTCCGTTCCAGACTTCGGTTGATTTGATCCAGCCGGTATATTCGGTACCTGGACAAGGAGATACCCAGGACCAAAAATCCCAGTGCACATAGACCAAAAAACCACCAGGTGTTGGTAAAAGGCCTTAGAATCTGTACTTTAACACTACTGTAATGCGTTTCCATTTTGATACCTGCATCGACCTTTATCAAAATATTATGGGTACCGCCGGGTAATCCGATAAGGCGAATATACTGGTCTTTCATAGGTTGCCAGCGATCATGAATACCTTCAATTTTATAGTAATACTGACTTGACTCCAGGCGATCATATTCCAGCAACGAAAATTTTATGTTAGTGGATTTTATGTTTCCCTTGATAACCAATGTTTCGCCATTGTTGATCGCGTTGACGGGAAGCTCGTAGGTTTTATTGTCCGTACAGGAAACAGTAATTTCCGTTGCAACTATTTTGCCGGTACAATTAATTTCCTCATTGGTAGATAAATCTTTTGGCCAGAATCCTACCAATCCATTAGCTCCTCCCATGTAAAGTTTGCCGTCCGCATCCTGATAATGAGCGTATTGATTAAATTCATTGTCTTTCATTCCGTTTTCTCTTAGAAAGGTGACAACGGTCTTATCTGTTTTGTTAAAACGCATTAATCCTCTACTACTGGGCAACCACAACTGATTTAGCGTATCACTGTAAATGGCATATATCACATCATGGGATAATCCTCCTTCATCCACAGTATACTGGTGGACGACCGCTTCTTTGCGGTGCCATTCTAATAGACCTCCACCTCGGGTAACAATCCAGAAAATTCCGTCTTCGTCAACGTGTAAATTTAAAAGATGGTTAAAAACAAAATCATGACGGGCGATAATTCCTTTTTCCCAATCTAAAACAAACATTCCATTATCCGTATGAATATAAACCAGTCCTTCTACCTCCACAAAACTGTTAATCATCCGCTTTTTTAGTACGTTGAATTCATTGTACTTTTTAAAGGGCATAATAGAATCTATAGCAGGATCTAATGTAAACAAACCACTATTGGCTCCAATAAGAATGGTGCTATCCGGCATCAGGATAAAGGTCTTGGGCTCGATATGAGCAACGTTCATTTCCAGGTGCTCTGCCGTTTGTTCCGCAACATTTATCTTAATTACTTTATTAGTATACAAACTGTTATATATAAAACCATTCCTTAGAATTCCGCCTTGAGAGTACCCGTTATAACCCGGTATATCAAAATTTTTGTAATAGCCAGTTTTTTTATTTAGATGAAAATATCCCCGATATGTATTGATAAAAAACGTAGAGTCAGATAGTTCTATTATTTGCCGCAAACTGATATCTGTGTGCTCAAAATAAATTTTAAATCCTGATTTATTGAGACTGATATAATTTAGACCGTTCAGATCACTGTACCAAATACCGCCATTTTTATCTCCCATGAAGCTGAGGCGATTATTATTACTGGCACCTAACTCAAACTTATCCAAAACTGTGTTAAGAACTCTGGCCCCATTATCATATACAGATATTTTAGCATCTGCTGTTTCTATCCATACCCTTCCCTCGGAATCTATTCCAAATCGATTGGCAATTGATTTTTTAATATTGTCTTTATCTATTCCTCTAAATAAAGCAAGTTCTCCAGTATGGCTTATCTCATATAATACTTTATTCGTATTAACAATAATAAAAACAGTACCATCTTTTTTTGAAATAACATTGCTGATACTTTTTTTAAATGCTAAATCATACACCAGTTTTCGATCTTTGTCTAGCTTGATAACCCGACCTGGACCTAAAATTAATAATTCTGAATTTGTCAAAGTATAAAGCACTCCCCCTTCTATCAAATCACCGTCTATTTGAATCTCTGTAAAGCAATCTGTATAACAATATACTTTTCCTTCGCTGGTCGTAATCCATATTGCGTACGATTCGTCCTGCACAATATTCACTACGGTAGACCACTGAAAAGGCAGACCTTCTTTAAAATATTCTTCTAGACCAATAATTTTATCCTTATCCGGATCGAGAATATTCACCACAATTTTACGCCACACCTGAACGCCGTTTTTGTAGTAAAACGATCGATCAATAAGCCATAGATTGCTCGCCTGGTCTTCCCGGATATCAGAAATATTATCGGATTGTAATTTATATTTTCCTTGATTATAAGATCTGAATTTTTCACCATCAAAGCGGTCTACACCGTAATTGGAAGTCACCCAAATAAAGCCCTGACTATCTTGATAAATATCATGGATAAACCGGGAGGAGATTCCATCATCCATCGTATATGTTTTGTGATAAAACAGGTAGGTACCCGACTGTCCTGGTAAAATCAGGGCAGTCATAAAAAACAGAAAAAACAAACTAAAGAATTTTATCATAAAATTTAAAAAGGATCAATTGATGGTTATAAAACGGTTCAAAAATAACTTTAGAAATGGCGATTAAATAGATTGAGATAAAAGGCGAAATATTTTTTCATCAATCAAGCCGCTGAAATGAGCGTTATGCACCGCATAATAACCATTTTAGTGATGCAGAGTGATCCAAAAAGAGGAAGTATAGAATCGTACTTTATGCATTTAACATTCCTTACACTTTTGACTGCTTTTTTTTCTGCAAAAATAAGTTACAAAACTTAAGTATTTTTACCAAAATATTCTTTAATAAATGTCAGATCCAAAACGTGCAGGCTTTAGTCCGACCAAAGAGTATATCCACGAGATTATCTTTGAAGC
>Ga0114957_1005437_pt1 | contig 10579 bp, 10 predicted proteins | sample BantaG_FD_87175 | JGI IMG/M metagenome (GOLD analysis project Ga0114957, IMG submission 87175) | Marine algal microbial communities from Bantry Bay, Ireland - BantryBay_4 metaG | ecosystem: Host-associated > Algae > Red algae > Unclassified | place: Bantry Bay, Ireland | collected 2014-11-21 | reverse complement strand
TCCATTAAGCCTCAAAAAATTTTTGATATACTTAAAATTTGATCTGATCAATGTAAACCGATCATCATCTAGAGCATTACGTAATGCATCTTCATCCTGGTCAAAAGCATATAAGTGTCCGTTGACACCAAGCTGTTTTAAAATCGATTTGGAATGTCCTCCTGCGCCGAATGTGACATCTACATAAACCCCATTGGATTTAATCGCCAGCCCATCTACACTTTCTTTTAGTAGCACTGGCTCATGATACATCATTCTTCTTCCTCTGTTTTATTACCAAAAATATCTTCAGCGATCGTCGCAAAATTTTCTGGCTCTTTACTTAGGAAATCTTCGTATTCGTCTTTTGCCCACACTTCAATCCTATCTTGATATGCAAAAAGCACTACCTCTTTTCCTATGCCGGCATACTCGGATAATGATTTGGGTATCAATATTCGATCTGCTCCATCTATATTGAGCTCAGTAGCTCCTCTATAAAAGTATCGCAGTGCCTGTCTCTCCTTATTATTATAAATATTGAGTCGTCGGTTTATTTTTTTTGTCTCTTTCTCCCACACGTCTCTGGGATATAGCATCAAATGCTTCTCAAAACCTCTGTTGATGATAAACTGCGTAGAACCACCTTTGCCTAATTGTCTGATCAAAGATGATGGCAGTCTGACTCGTCCTTTAGCGTCAGTCTTACAATCATATTCTCCGGTCAAGTGGTACTTAAAGCTCAATTTTCATCATTCGGTTACCCAAATGTACTTTCAATTCCCACTTCCTCCCACTTTTCTACTCAATATTTGAATAATTCATATAAGTTTTTTTTATAATATCTAAAACTATAAGCAAAATGAATCTTCTACGCATAAATTATGCTTACAACTTTCTGAAAAACTCAATGTTTACGGGTTATTACTGTATCAGGTTGGGGAAATAAGAATTACCATCTTATTTGTTATTATAAATATAAATAAATTATATTAATAAATATTATAATATGTATGTATTTGAAATTACGGTTAATATGAATATGGAAAATTCACATTAAAAAAAATAAGATGTGTAAATTAACTGGATTTGTAGTAGCCAGAAAAGGATTTAAGCTTCATTCTAAAAACGCCTAGTATTGCTTCTACTATAATACTACCATTCATCTTAGACTTACCTAGTTCTCTATCCTTAAAAATTATAGGTACTTCTGCTATGTTTAAATCATTGCAATGCGCCGCATATTTCATTTCGATTTGAAATCCGTAGCCTTTTAATTTTATTTTATCCAAATCTATTATTTCTAAGACTTTTCTGCTGTAGCAAATAAATCCTGCAGTAGGATCCATAACATTAATATTGGCGATAAGCCGAACATATAGAGATGCAGAAAAGGATAAGAAGAGTCTATACTTACTCCAGTTCTCTAACCCCCCACCCTTAGTATATCTAGAACCTACTACGAGGTCAACATTCTCCTCTTTACATTTTGCTAAAAGCTCGTTTAACTTTTTAGGATCATGACTAAAGTCTGCATCCATTTCAAAAATATACTGATAGTGCTTGTTCAATGCAAATTTAAATCCTGCAATATAAGCCGTCCCTAATCCAAGTTTTCCTGATCTTTTATGAATATGAATACGATCGTTAGATTTAATTAAATTCTCAACAATGGTCGCTGTTCCATCTGGAGAGTTATCATCTACAATAAGTACTTCAAAATCTTCATTTTCGGCAAGGACTGCATCTATAATAGAACTTACATTCTCTTTCTCATTATAGGTAGGTATGATTACTAGCGAATTCCTTGTCATGGTTCAAAAACGATAAAGGTAGTTTTTTTATTCTTTAGATAAACTTAGGCAAAACGCTGAGGATCATATTCCATCATCATCTTCATTACTCGATCGTACACGTCCTCTGGATTGGGTTTTGTAAAATAATCACCATCGCTACCAAAAGGCGTTCTATGTTCTTTAGCTGTTAATGATTCCGGAGCAGAATCCAGATACAAATACCCTTTGTTTTCTTCTATTACTTTTTGAATCATGTAAGATGTCGCTCCTCCGGGTACATCCTCATCCATAAAAATCACTTTACTCGTCTTCTTAATAGAATCTAGAATAATGTTTTCTAAATCAAATGGCAATAAGGATCTAACATCTATTAATTCTACAGAAATGTTTCTCTTCCTTAGCAATTCTATACCTTTTTGAGCAATCCTTACACATGAACCATATGTAACTAAAGTGACATCTGTCCCTTCTTCTAAAATTTCTGGTATTCCCAGCGGAATGGTCATTTCTAGATAATTATCGGGCAACGTTTCTTTTAAGCGATATCCGTTCAAGCACTCTATTACGATTCCTGGATCATCCGATCGTAATAAGGTATTATAAAATCCGACGGCCTGGACCATATTACGAGGTACACATATATAGATACCTCTCAATGCATGAATCATCATTCCTAAAGGCGAACCGGCATGCCAAATACCCTCTAAACGATGGCCTCTGGTCCTTATAATCGCAGGTGCTTGTTGCATCCCGTTAGATCGATATCTCAATGTGGCTAAATCATCAGACAATGGCTCTAAACCATACAATAGATAATCTAAATACTGAATTTCTGCAATAGGTCTAAATCCTCTCATCGCAAGTCCGATCGCCTGCCCCATTATTGTCCACTCTCTTATACCGGTATCAAATACTTTTTCATCTCCATATTTTTCTTGAAGTCCTGCAAATCCCTGATTTACATCTCCTATATGACCAACATCTTCTCCAAATGCCATTACTCTTTTATCCTTTTTAAATAATTCATCAAAAAAGGTATTGAGAATTTGATATCCATTTATGGATGGCGATGAATCAGAATACTGAGCTTCTATTATTGGAGCTTTTACAGCTGCATATGGAGAATCAGAATATAATTTAGTATGATAGGTCTCATGACCATACTCCATCCTTAGTCTTATAAGTTCTGACAAAGAATCAGGCACCGCAACTCCAGTACATTCTAAATGAATTTTTAATCTTCTCGCATTTTGTAAAACTTCCGTTAAGACTATATTGGGAAAATTTAATTCCGATGCTAATTCAGTGATATCGCTATCTTGCGGAAGCCCACTGTAGATTTCCAGAAGCTTTGATTTTTCTTCCTTTATAGGTTGCGTGTACTTGTCCCAAGCGATATCTCGACGTTCTTTTACATATTGCTTTGCGCTAGCATCGATCTCATCCAACTCGTCTTTTGTTATCAGTCCGATTTCTATCATCCACTTACTAAATTGAGCAATACAGTCATATTCTCTTTCCCATTCTAATCTTTCCTTTGACTTATATCTTTCATGAGATCCAGAAGTTGAATGACCTTGTGGTTGAGTCAGTTGTTTAACATGCACTAACACAGGTCTGTGCTCTTTTCGAATAATGGCCGTACTTTCTTCGTATACTTTTACTAAGGCTGGATAATCCCATCCATTTACAGTGTATATTAATATGCCATTTTCTGTCTCATCTATTCTAAAACCTTCTAATGCTTTTGAAATACTTCCCTTTGTCGTTTGTAATTCTATAGGAACAGAAATTCCATAGCCATCGTCCCATACGGATACATGCAATGGTACTTTCATTACGGTAGCCGCATTAAGCGTCTCCCAAAAAACCCCCTCTGATGTACTAGCATCGCCGATTGTAACAAAACTTATTTCGTTTCCATTTCTAGAATGAATACTATCTGTTTTACCTATTCCTTTTATATTTCTAAATTTTTTGGATGCTAAGGCAAGACCTAATGCTCTTGCCATTTGTCCTGCAGTCGGAGATATATCAGAGGACACATTATTCATTTTAGTTTGATCCAACCAATTACCGTCCTCATCTATCATTTTAGAAGCAAAATGAGAATTCATTTGTCGGCCTCCTGAAAAGGGATCATTATGAGGATCTGCATATAATTGGGACAATGAATCTTCGACGGAGCATTCCTGTAGAGCCATCATAAAAGTCTGGTCTCTATAATATCCTGATCTCCAATCTCCTTTTTTAAAGGCTTTGGCCCAAGCAATTTGCGGTAATTCTTTACCGTCTCCTGTAATTCCAAATTTTGCTTTGCCGGATAGGACTTCTTTTCGTGCAAGCAAACTCGTTTCTCGACTTACCTGACAAATCCAATAATCCGTAAGAACTTCAGAATGAAAACGAGCCTCTAAAGAGCGACCTTTTAGCTTATAATCTTTTAGAACAGTGTTATCTATCATTCAATGGGTTCTAAAAATGTTAGGTTGTAGGCACTATTGCCTGAATATGGGCACAAAACTAAAAATAAATGAGGTTTATAAATTACATTTTTCGCTTTTGTCCGTCTAAATAATGTCTGATTTATTATTTGTTAATACCATTAACAAGATATTAGCAATTTAAAAGAAGAAAATATAAAGGAATAAGTATAAATTTGAACTATAAATACAAAATCAAATGAAGAAATTTTTAATCTTAACTGTTTTTGCACTTTCTATGAGTGCATCAGTTTACGCACAAGATATTGAAGGACCCAAAATGGCGCTAGAATCTCTTGATGTAGATTATGGAGAAATCGAGCAACATGCTGATCCATTAAGAAAAGTAGCTTTTACTAATACAGGTACAGAGCCATTAGTAATTAAAAATGCTAGAGGAAGTTGTGGATGTACCGTTCCTATCTGGCCAAAAGAACCAATTATGCCAGGTGAATCTGAAGTAATCGAGATTAGATACGATACAAAAAGATTAGGCTCTTTTAGTAAAACAGTTAAAATCACTACTAATGAAGGTGATGATCCTGTTGTTTTAAAAGTACATGGTAAAGTGAATAAGCCTGATGGTGATGATAATGTCCCTGCGGCAGCTCCATCTATGTTAAGCCCAAAGAAATAAAAAACTAAGCGTTTTTTTACGAGCCCTTTATCTGAAGATAAAGGGCTTTTTTTTTGAATATTCTATAAGGTAATTGAATTACTACTTTCGCTTTACAACACATTTTTTTTAATTAGCACAAACATCTCTCTACCTTTATTGTTATAACTTTTTACCAAACTGACTAACACATGTTATTTTTAGTTTCCCCTTCCAAGTCTTTAAATTTTGATCCTACTCCGTTTAAAAAACAAACGGAACCTTTGTTTGAAACTAACAGTCATCAATTAATCAATATTTTAGGTAAAAAAAAGAAAAAAGGAATCCAAGAATTAATGGGAATCAGTGAGAACCTGGCAGAATTGAATTACAAGCGGTTCCAAGATTATAACAGTAAAGAAAGCCTTAAACATAAAAAGCAGGCTGTACTGGCATTTACAGGAGATGTTTACGTAGGAATGAATACTGACAGTTTTACTAAATCAGACCTTACTTTTGCTCAGAAACACATGCGTATTTTATCAGGTCTTTATGGGATGTTAAAACCATTGGATGCAATCCAGCCTTATCGATTAGAAATGGGTACAAAACTTAAGAATAAAAAAGGTAAAAACCTTTATGAGTTCTGGGGTGATCAAATAACAGAAAGTATCAATAAGGACTTGTCCAAGTCTAAAAACAAACTTATCATCAATCTCGCTTCCAACGAATACTTTAAGGTGATAAATAAAAAGATTTTAGAGCCATCAATTCTAGATATTGATTTTAGAGAATATAGAGGAGATGCATTGAAATTTATCTCTTTTAATGCAAAAAAAGCAAGAGGCATGATGTGTCATTATGCGATAAAGAACCGAATCTCAAAAGTAGAAGATCTCAAAGGATTTGATTACGAAGAATATAAATTCTCAAAAGAAAACTCATCTGAAAACAAGTGGAGTTTTGTAAGATAGCCCTTTACACATGTTAATAATTTTAAATGTATTAATTACCCTCATCCTTTAAGATTTAACATTATTCAAAAATATATATTTGCTTCTTTTAAGGAGGAAATCTCCTTACTGGAAACTACACATTGGAGCTCTATAGGTCATCCCAAAAGCCGCCAATTGTGTAGTTTTCTTTTTTTCGTCTTATCTTGTATCTCATGAAAAAGATACTCATATTTATTCCCTTTATTCTTTTCTGGAGCTGTAAAAAAGGGGCTCCTCCTACGAAAGATATAATAGTCAAAAAACAAGGCTATCAATTTTTAGATAGCTTATCAGCCACAAAGAAAATATCCACAGATGATAAGGAAAAATTTTTCGATATAACGAGTACTCTCGAATACGCTATACAAATCAACTCCAAAGAAACGTGTGTTGCTCATCAGGACTGTAAACAAAAATATATACAGTTTTTAAAGGAAGATGTGGTTTCTTTTACTAAAGAAGATAAAGAGCTAATGACTATGGTGATGGACTCTGCTCTATGGTTAGTAGATCATGCTTTCCCTAATCTACAGTTTCCAGAAATAGCCTTGATAAAAACGACCGCAAACCACTATGGACCATCCGTTTACTATACTCGTGAAAACGCTATAGTCATTCCTTTTAATGAAATTAGAAATGATAATGTCACTGGACTTATTTCTGTAATGCTACATGAAATCTCCCATATAGTATCTAGGTATCATGAATCTTTTAAAGAAGATTTATATGCCCTCATTGGCTTTAAGCCACTGGATAAAAAACTTATTTATCCTCAGCAAATATTAGACATTATTTTAAAGAACCCTGATGGTCTGAATGATAATTACTTTATAGAGCTAAAGCATAAGGACAAGACCTTAAAAGTCGTTCCTATCATCGTCAGTAATAAATCTACTGTTTCAGAAAAAAAGAGTGGTTTTATGAGCTACATAAAATTTGATTTGTATGAACTGGAGGAACAAAAGAATGGATATAAAATAAAATGTAATGACAAAGGCTACTCTACTATCGATTCAGAATATATGGCTTCTTTTTTTGAGCAAATAAAGGATAATACACAGTATATTATCCATCCTGATGAAATTATAGCTGACAATTTTTTATACCTAGTACAAGCTTCTCGAGATAGCAACTATGAAAGGTTTTCAAAAGAAGGGAAGATCCTGCTGAATGAAATGAAGATAATATTGAGCACTTATACTCAATAATTATTTAATAGGACTATGTATTATACCTTTTAATTATATGTATTTTTGATCTATGGCTCGCAAGACCAAGTTTGACCATAAACATAAAATTGAAAATTTCAGCCCTCTTAGAGAGAAGATGCATGAGATTATCTTTGAGGCAGATACGCCGGCGGGAAAACGATTTGATGTTGCTTTATTAGTTGCGATTATCCTTTCCATCATCGTGGTCATGTTAGAATCTGTAGAGGAAATTCATGAAAACTATGGTACTCTCTTGTACGTAGCTGAATGGATATTGACCATATTTTTTACCCTTGAATATATAAGTCGATTATACTGTGTCTATCGTCCTATGAAATATGCTTTGAGCTTTTTTGGAATTGTAGATTTACTAGCTATTATACCGACCTATCTTGCATTCTTTGTTCCTCAATTTTTAGGCTTAACGACTGTCCGTGCTTTACGACTATTAAGAGTTTTTAGAATTTTTAAACTCGGTAATTTTATGACCGAGAGTAAAGTATTAGCTACTGCATTACGGGCGAGTTGGAGTAAGATATCCGTTTTCCTTTTTACTGTCGTTATATTAGTTTGCATTTTTGGATCCATTATGTACGTCATAGAAGGAGGAGCTAATAGTGAGCAATTTGATAGTATACCTCGAAGTATTTATTGGGCCATTGTTACACTGACTACTGTGGGCTACGGTGACATAAGTCCTCAAACTCCGCTCGGACAATTTTTAGCCTCGATCATAATGATCATGGGTTATGCAATAATAGCAGTACCTACTGGAATCGTTTCCGCAGAGGCAATCAAGGAAGCAGGTAGAGACCGAATAGTTACTAACACACAAGCATGTAGATATTGTGCAGATGATTCTCATGAGGACGATGCTAAATTCTGTAAATCGTGTGGAGAAGAATTAAATATTCATGATTAAATGATATCCATTAATTTACTCAGTTCATCAATTACATAAGTAGGTTTTGCAGAAGTATTGTTTTTTTTATTACCGGGATTATACCAGCAGGTATCATAACCATAATTATTACCTCCAGTAATATCGGAGCTTAAACTATCACCGATTACTAGTACTTTTTCTTTTGGTGGGTGCCCTATTGAATCAGCAGTGACTTGAAAAAATGAAGGATTAGGTTTAGCTACGTCGATCTCATCAGAGACGATAATACTCTCAAAAAAATGAGCTATTTCTATTTTATTAATTCGAGGTTTTTGCACTTCTTTTAGGCCATTAGTTATTATGCTCAGCCTATATCCTTTAGATTTTAAATCCTCTAATAATTTCCTGGCTCCTGGTATTAAGGATGCAAATTCTACTAGAAATTTTAAATACAAGGAATTTGCTTCATGAGGATCACTCTGAATATTTAATGCTTTAAAAAATAATTCAAATCGCTTCCACTTTAAGGTCATGGTATCCATAGTGCCCGCTTCGAATTTATTCCATACTTGATGATTACCAATTTGATAAATAGCGTAATAATCTTTGTCCTCATCCAAATTTAGATGGTCAATAAATTTAGCAAATGCTCGTGCAGAAGAACTATTAAAGTCAAATAAAGTATTATCAGCATCAAAAAGCAAGTGCGTATATTTCATGGCCATTACTTAGGAAGGCGCAATCTATGAATTAATCTACGCACACTATACTTACCTGATCCATGCGCTAAAATATAAAAGAGACCTCCACAAAGCGCAAGATTACGCATTAACATTAAGCCATGTAGCCTTCTTAAATCTTCTGGATCATTCCAAAAACTATAAACAATAAGTGAGAATGGTAACCAATATAGCATTAATAGAAAAGCACCTACTCTTGCATAATATCCTATAAGCAACAATCCTCCTCCGATAATTAAAGTGAGTATACCTATATACATAAGTAATCGAGTATTCCAAGTCAGCCCGTAATTTATCAATGTCTCCATATTCTTATCAAAAAAGAATAATGAATCATAGGCTTCGTATAGAAAAAGTGAAGCTATCAAAATCCTTCCTATTAAATCAGCAACGTCTTTCATCATCACTAAGATATAATCTTTTATCACTAGAAAAGAACAGAATAAAAATGAGATTTATCTTCTTAATTAATGTATGTAGATCATTTGTTATATGACTGTCTATTATCTGTATGGTAGGGCAAACAGTATTTGATTTAAAACTCTTGTCCTATGTATATATAGTGTATTCAATTATACTTTATACTCCAATACTCAATCAAAAGGAAAATAGATGTTCCTACCTTCTAAAAGGAATAATTTTCTAAACTACATGCCAGTTAAAAAAAGTTTTAGCTGGCTTTTTGTTTAATACTGTGGATATGACGGATTATGGACCAAATGCTCAGAATAATTTAATATGTTTATTTTTTTTAATATATTCATAGAACATTTATAAGGGGTTATAAAATGAATTTACCGAAAATACTAGTCGTCGATGATCGAAAGTTTGATCGTATACTTTACACAGAATATCTAGGCAATGATAACTATGTATTCCATGAGCTAGACGACGGAGAACATATCATAAAGGCCATTCAAGAATTTCAGCCTAATCTTATTTTGCTAGATTGGCAGATGCCCAGAGTGGGCGGACTGGAAGCACTCAAAATGGTCAAAAAAAACCAAGCTTTTAAGGAAATTCCTATTATTATTATTACCGGATTAGAAGACGAGAATGTTTTAGAAGAGGCTTTTGATTATGGATCTATTGATTTTTTAAACAAGCCTGTTTCTAGTATTGAATTAAATGCTCGTGTCTTAAATGCGATACGTTTAAAAGAAGCTATACAAACAGTAGTCAAGCAAAAAGATGAACTTAAGACATTATCTGAAATCATCAAAGCACAAAAAAATGAACTTGAGAAATCGCTAGAACTCAAGACTGAAAAAATGAATAATGACCGAGATAATTTTCAAAATAATCTCGAAGAAAAAAATCGAAAGCTCATTACTAAGGAGCTCGACTCCACTAAATTTATTAATGATATAAAAAGTATCCGTACTCGACTTACGGAATGCTATAACACACTCAAATCAGAAGGAAGTGAAAGCCCTGTATTACGGAAACTTTTATCAATAGATCGAGAAATAGAAAATATAGGCATCAAGGATAACAATTGGTCTGATTTTAAAGAAACCTTTGAATCTATAGATCCTGCGTTTTACGAAAAACTCGCAACCATCAATCCTCGATTGACTCCTCTAGATCTTAAAAATTGTGCTTATATAAAACTAAATCTTGATAATTACGAAGTATCTAAAATTCTAAACATCGAACTCAAAAGTCTTCAAATGACTCGTTATCGACTAAAGAAGAAATTAAAGATTAATGAGAATGTTCAGCTCAGAGAATTTATACATTCCATTTAAACAGAAATAAACAAAGCACTTTTTTTATTTAGGGAATTCTTTTTTAAGCGTAAAAGTAAAAGCGGTACCTACTCCTATTTCCGATTTTAGCTGAATTCTTCCATGGTGTTTTTCTACAATTCTTTTACAGATGGTTAATCCTAATC
>Ga0114957_1005435_pt1 | contig 10583 bp, 14 predicted proteins | sample BantaG_FD_87175 | JGI IMG/M metagenome (GOLD analysis project Ga0114957, IMG submission 87175) | Marine algal microbial communities from Bantry Bay, Ireland - BantryBay_4 metaG | ecosystem: Host-associated > Algae > Red algae > Unclassified | place: Bantry Bay, Ireland | collected 2014-11-21 | reverse complement strand
GCGACCGCAACACACGTCACGCACTCGAGCGGATTCGATCCAGATTGGTACCGAAAGGCCTCCACGTGTCTCGCTAGATTGCCTTGATTTGGGCGGTTTGGGCTCCGCTTACACGCTTCCCGTGACATGTTCGGCACGTATTCGACGGACGCCTCTTCATTTCGATACTGGCGACGACGCTGATACGTGTTCTCCGTTGGCAACCACGAAGTGCGGCCAACAACGTCGAGGCCAACGGCGCTCAGATCTTCGAAAGGAAGCCCACTCTGTTTCACCCATTACATTGCCCGTTGACAACGCGTTGGCCCGTTGGCAACTGACCACTCGCAGGGCCACACGTACCGTTTCATTTCACCGTTTCAGACCGTTGGCCCGACATTGGTGGGAATGCTCTTACGCTTTTGCCTTGAACACGCGTGTTTGAGTTTCGACTGGGCACCTGACCCAAACCCGCCCGCCCATGTCGCGCCGGTTCCTTCTAATCACCTCGGGGTGTGGCGTCGCGGTGGACAGACCCATCCAGGAGGGGCTTATGCCGTCAATGGCGACCGGGGGGGGTATCACCGCCCGCGTTCGCCACATCGCGATCGCTCGCGGTCGGCGTCGCCGCCCCGGGCCATCTGGGACACTTAGCTGACGAGTGCCTCTCCCTGCGCGGCGGTTGCCTTGTTTGGGTCGGCGCGCGTGCGCGACGTGTGCCTTCGCACGCCGCGTTGGGCGGCTGTGTCAGCCGTGGCGCACGCCTGGGTGGACCAACTGACTGGCTTGCGCCGGCCTGTGGAGCAAGCGGACGGCCCAGGGGTCAAGTGGGCCTTCGCCATCATTGGGAAGGCCGTGCCTTGCGCCGTGGATGGTGAGGCCAACAACGAGCGCTTTTCTCAGCATCTCGACGCTTTTGAGCCGGAACAGGTGGCGGCGCCGACGCGCTTCAACGCGCAGAGCGTTCTGGGGCGTCGCGCCCATGCTGACGGGGGGCCGTCCGGCGGGGCTCCGCCCTCGGCGCGTAATACGCGTGCGCGTAGTCTGTCTCAAGAGTCGGGGCCCAGCGTTGGCTCTCGCCACACTTGTCGTCGCGACTCGCGTCGTAGTGATGAGCAGATTGAGTAGCGAGGTTCATTGCTCATTGACTTGCTCGGCTGACCCTGGCGGGGGGGGGAGGGCCAATATAGGGGGCTTACGCCTATAACGTGTTGATGTTTTTTAGTCTCGTGATTGTTTGTCGTTTGACATGTTTGTATCCTCTTCTCAGTTTGTCTATTTATCGTCATAGCGATGAAGGAAGTGGCAGGCCCACATGGCCCAGGGCGTGGGATTCGTATCCCTTGCATCTGTTGATAAAAGTGCTTCGTACTCGAAACATGCGCGTATAGCGGTAGCGTACCAACTGTTGTTGGTCCATTGTGGTATGGCCACGGTTCCTGCCTCTGTCGTTGTCACCAAGCGTCGTAGGACTGAGTCCAAGTGCTGTACCGGGGGTGGAAGAAGTCCGTTAGGGAGCACTGGTACAGAGGGATCGCTCCCAATCAGTGTCGCCGGCGCGGATTTCGGCCACGAATATGTGTACGGGCCGTAAACCCGGTTCAGCCGAGGGAAATGCCGCAAGGCAAGTTGGGGATCAAGCGCAAAAAGGCGCGTCATTGACGGCAGACTGAACTCAAGCCATGCGACAGGAATTACTTCCTTACTTGCGGCGGCGGTAGTTGAATCTATCCACGAGGCATCGGCATGGATAAATCCGTCACCAGTAACATGGACATGTTGGATAGTGGGTATCCACGTGGAATCCATGACAACGTTGGCCACGGTTGTGAGCACGGGCTGTCGGCGACTTCGTCGCGTTGGCGTTTGCCATTTTTACCCTGGTATGTGCTTGTTCTTCTGCCGGAGAAAGCGCACCATCAGGTTGCGTGCGAGAATTTCCAGGGGTTTCCAGGTGTCGTCGTTCGACCCGTAGTCGAACCAGCGCACCTTAGCGCTATAGCTGTCGCCAGTCTGGCGTAAGCCTAGAAGATTGTCAATCACGTAATCGTCGGCAGTTGCCGGGGGTGGCTTGCGTTGGTCAAGACCATGCAGCAGGGAGTGTGGAACGGTGTCCGTCGTCGTTGGACGAGTAGCTGAGGTGAAATGGTCAATTTCGACATGGTTTTCCTCGCCGTCAATGTCAATGACAAATGTGGAGGCATCCGCGTCTGCGTCGATGACCACGAAGGGTTCAATGGATTTGCTTTGCAGCTTGTTTTGCCGATCGTGGTTGGTCGTGTATACATAGTCGCCGATCTCGACGTTCGCATTGCGGGTTTCGACCCGATGGTCGAACTTACGATTGTAACGTTGTTGCGTCTTACGCAAGGCCTGGACTACGATGGGGATCTGCTTGCGCAGGCGGGCCATGAACTCGCGTTTTTGAGCTAGGGGTGACCCATCCTTGAGCGTTACGCTGCTGGTAAGCGGGGTGCCCGGGGGCAAGTTGCGAACCGTGAGGTTGGGGATCCGCCTTGGGATGACGAGCTCAAAGGGAGCGATACCCGTAGACCGGTGTGGTTGGCAAATATATGCCATGGTGATGACCGGGAGTAGCTCGTCCCATCGTGATGGGTCGTCCGCGACGCAGTGTCGCAGCTGAGTATCCATTGTACGGTTGTACCGTTTAACTTGCCCATTGGTTTGGGGATGGTACGCCGTGGTTCGAACCGTTTCAATGCCAAGCATTTTCATCACAGCGATGAAGAAGTTCGACATGAACTGGGGCCCTTGGTCCGATGGCATCCGGTCCGGGGGCCCGTGGGCGGACACCCACGCGTCGCTGATGGCTGACGCTTCGGACATGGCCGTAACTCTCCGTGAGGTGACACCTTCGGTGAGCTTGGCGAAGCTGTCGGTGATAACCAAGATGAATCGAGTGCCCTTCTTGGAGGCCGGGATGGGCCCAAAAATGTCAACGGAGAGCTCCGTGAGAGGCTCAGTGGCCGGGAACAGCGTCAAGCGCGAGGTGTGTCGCCGCTAGGCGAGACGGTTTTGGGCACAGGTTGTGCACCTGGTGATGGTGGTGTGCTTGTCCGTTACCATCGATGGCCAGTAATATTCCTTTCGCATGGTGTAGTACATCCGGCTCATACCCGGGTGGGCTGCCTCTGTGGCGTGGTGCTCGAGCGTCGAGATGCGTTCGCGTAAGGATTTTGGTATAACCAAATGGTTGCCGTACGGCGTCGGGCGATACAGAGCGTGATGATTGTTGCGGAAGAAGGTCTTGGCCGTTCCGCGCTCCTCGCGAGTGGACATCTCAAAACAATAGTCGTCTGCTTGTTGTGCTTCGACAACATCGTCGAACTCCACCGGTTTTGGTGTGTCAGTCCCCGTGTACCTTCCCGTCCTCAAGCCGTTGGCCGTCTCGGCCAATGTCAGGCAAGGTATATGATCATGGATATCTTCTGGCGGCGCCACCGTACAGGCGCGCGACAGGAAGTCGGGCAAGTCGTGCGGTGCACCTGGTTTATAAACCATATCAAATGTGTATTCGGAGAGGCAAAAACGCCATCGCATCAAGCGGCCGCTTGTGTCAGTCGTGCTGTGCATCCAGCTCAGTGCTTGGTGATCCGTTCGGATGAGGAACCGTTGCCCATCGAGGAAGTGCCTCAATTTGAGGACAGCCCAAACGACGCCGAGGCATATGCGCTCCGTCGTGGAGGAGTTTTTCTCTGCAGCAGTGAGTCCTCGGCTCCAATATCCGACAGGATGAAGCAGTTTGCCCGGTTCCTCATGGAGGAGGGTACACGCAAATTGGCCGGCTCATGCGTCATTGTCAACGACGAGCTTCCGATTAGCCTTTTGCAAGATAAGTACCGGTGAGCACAACAGTGCGTTGCGAAGGTACTCGAAGGCGGCAATGGCCACGTCCGTCGGTGGTGGTAGATCCGGTGGAAACTCGGCCATAGTCAGGGCGTTCAGGGGCTTCGCTCGTTTGGCAAAGTCTTTGACAAACCGCCGATTGACGGTGCACATGCCCAAGAAGCTTTTCATCTGGGTCTTTGAAGTTAGGAACTTGGCGTGCTTCAGAGCATCCACCTTCTTGTTATGCACGTGCAGTTGCCGGGGGCGGACAATGTGTCCGAGGCACTCGACTTCGTCGGAGAACCACGTGCTCTTGTCCAAGTTCAGGGTCACCCCGGCTCCGCGCAGACGGTGCAGAACCGTATCAACGTCTCTGACGCGATATTACGCGATTTCGGAGAAGATGATGACATCGTCTAAGTAGACAAGGCATATCTGCCACTTTAAGCCCAAAAGGATAATATCCAACGCACGCTGAAAGGAAGCGGGCGCGTTCGTCAAGCCGAAAGGCATGGATAACCAGTGGTATATACCACAATGCGTTGTGAACGCCGTCTCTTTTTCGTCTTTCTTGCGTAAGGGCACTTTCCAGTATCCCGCGGTGCAGTACAGAAACGTGAACACCTGGGCATCTCCCAAGGAGTCGAGGCAGTCCTCCATCGGAGGCAAGGGATAAGCATCTTTCTTGGTGATGTTGTTTAACCGACGATAGTCGACACAGAATCGTGCTTTGCCGATATTCTTTGGTACAATCTCTACGGGGCTTGCCCAAGCACTATGGCTAGGGGCAATGACGTTGAGCTTCAACATCTTGTTGATCTGATCAGCGATGATCTGCAGTTTGAACGGCCCGGTCCCGTAGGGTTGGGCCCGTATGGGCAGGGCGTCCGGAGGAGTGACGATGGCGTGCTGCGTAGCACGGATGACGGCAAGGGTTCCATCTCACATAGAAGAATGCGTCTTAAGCATGTCACGAATCTGCTTGTGCAGGTACTCTGGTGCCTTACTGAAGTCGAGGTCCTCGAGTGGACCTCGACGACTCGCGTCGTCCGATGAAGTATCGGTTTCATCCTTTGCATTGTTGTTATCCAAGACGGCGGACAACATCGGCCCTTGGTAGGGTTCTGCAAACCCCGAGGTTGCGTTCTTGCGAACAATGACTTGGTCTTTGCGGAATCTGCATAACTTGACTAAGAAGGGTTCGTCGAACTTGACGATGGCCAGGCCGCGGGCGACCGCCATTGAATTATGTCGGCACAACCGAGCGTTCGGTGTGATGGTTACCGTACCAGGGGTGTCACACGTGGACACGATCCACTCTTCTTTTTGCCCGTCGACACGTTCCTGTTTACAGGATCTCACCCTTGCAAATTTGTCTCGCCAATGGCGGTTTCAGGCACTGTCATTCAGACAAGCCAAGATCGGTGTTGGCCGAGAAAGCTCCGCCGTGCAGCGCACGTGTTCCAGCCAGACGATCTTACGCGAACGCGGCAAGATCGCCGCAATATCTGGTTCAATGAACTCGGTGCCAAGGATGCACGGGACTGACGAGTTGTCGGAAACGAGGAATTTGTCGAATAGACGTACACCTCCGGTGTCAACACATACATGTATGGCATGCTTCGCCACGAAGCGATTGTTGTTGGCATCTCGAATGCGCGGAAGCGTGGTCAACTCTTTGGCGTAAGCCATCCGAATCGCAGGGAGAACACTAGTTCGCACTATGTTCACCCCGGCGCCCGTGTCAAGTACAGAGCGGCAGCTCTGCATCACGCGCATGCACGGGCCAAGTGTGGCGGCGATCTCGTAGTGCCGTAAGGCATGGCGCAACAGTCTTGTTACCCTATGCGTTCACGTTCCGCAGGGCAACCCAGAGTCGAGCACCCGGCTTAGGCGTTTTTCGAGTCGTCGACGGCGTCGGCCGGAGGTTGGATCTCGTCTTCTTCGATGTTACCGTCGGCAATGGCATGAACGCCGATAGGCTGTTGGCGACGCTCGCGAGGGCTATATGGTTCGGCACAATGTGCGGCTAAGTGCCCCGGCTTGTTACAATTGTAACAGATGTGAGCCTTATCGGTTTAAGGGACGGCGGCCCGAGGGGGCGGCGGAGTACGAACCGGTATGAACGGTCGTTCATTGGTCGTCCGCTGGTCCTGTGTCGCGTAAGCGCCTTGAGTTGCCGTTGAACGGGTCATCTTGAGCTGCAAACGCAGCTCGTTGGTGCCGTTTCAGTACATTTGGGCCGTAGCGAAAGACTCGGAGAGAGTCCGATAAGGGAATTGGTTATTCGAGACCCGCACGTGCGCTTTCACTAGGTCCGAATGACCAGTGATGAAGACTTTAACGTCTTGGATGTCGAACCAACCGTTTAACACATCGCATTGCGATTGCATGCAGTGACCAAAGGCCGTGGACGCCTCTTTGTCTTCTTGCTTCATCGTCATGATGTCTTGCTAGGCGTGAGCCATAGTTGCGTGTGTCGCATACTTCAAAAGAAGCCAGTTGACGGCATCTCCGTATGTACGGATGGCATAACGCTAACGTCCGAAGGTGCTGTTAAGCGCGCCGGAGAAGGCCATCTTGGCGTTGCCGGCTCGTCGAAAAACCATGAGCCGAAGGCCTTGACCGTGCGTCAGCCCAGCCGCGTCGCACGCGCGGCGAAAGGTCGTTAAGAACCTGAAGATGCCGAAGAGCAGGGCCCCCGTGAGTGGCTGTTGCCCATGGAACGCTCCGTCTGAGCGTTTGTTAAAACAATGCGACCGTTGGGCCTCCCGAGGCGTATACGTCAGTTGACAATGGATCAGGAAGTACGTCCTGTATTCCAGGAGTGTCTTGAAGCGGCTATTAGCCGGGCGGATCACTTTGTGCATATCCGCCTTTTCAAGTCGCTCCTTCCGCTCGGTGGGGGTCGCGGGGCGCTTGCGCGCGGCCGCGTCCGACTTGCTCGAGTTGGCGCTCGGTGAGGACCCACTTGGGGGCGATGGCGGGCCTGGAGGCCCGTGGCCATCGTCCGAAGAGAACGTGTCCGTCGCGTTCGGGTTGTCGTCGTCTGAAGACGTCGGGCTTGACCCAGAGGCGGAATCATCGGAAGATGAGGAAGGCGCGGCGTTAGCCGGATCGTCCTTGCGGACGGACTTGTCTTTAGTCACCTTGCTTGTCTTCTTGAAAGTTTTGGTCTTGTTGCCGGACTGGCGGCGAGACTTAGCCACACGGCGTTCCTCCTCATGGGAGTCGACCTTGCGCAGGGCCTCGACGTCGTCGACCAACTTGTCATTGACTCGCGCCAGAGCCTCTTGAGTCTGTTCTTGGGCCGTTAGGCGTCGCTGAAATTCTTCAACAGCCGCCATCAGGCTCTCCGCCGCCGGCATCGGCCCGATGGCTGCTTGATCCGCAGGGATGGGAGAAGTTGGCGCACCGTTCGTTGGGGTGTCGGGAGCGGCAGCAGTGCCTTGTCCCCGGCCCGGCGGCCGGTAGCCAGCTGGCAACTTGCCGTCTCTGACTGGCTGAGTGCCGCCGGTACCACCAGTAGACATACTCGGACCTGAACAAAGTGTTCCGACTTGACTAACGCTTTGCTCGCCGACGTCGAGGATCTCAATCGTGATGCCCCCGGCACCACGCCCACAAGTCGATGGCTGACGCATCGCGCGCCAAGCAGCAGTATCGACACCGTCACAATGCCACGAGTCAGCGAGAACGTTTTCGGGAATACCGTGCCGCGAGGCAAGAAGAAGGCGAGGGTATCCCCTGCTGCTCCACAAAGTGTTTTACTAATAACGTTGGTGGAAATACCAGTGTACTGAGACCGACCGTAGCCAAGCAATAAAGCGAGTTATATCGCCGTCGCGGCGAGAAAGAAAGACCTCTTGTTGAAGGGCATCCGATGGGAAGCCGGGTGGGGCCCACGACGGCGACCCCGGACCCGTGGTGATTTCATATAAGCGTGGGCACTGGTCGATTGACGGTCCGATCACAAGCGATCGTAATGAGTGCCGGCAGACAAGTAAGACATGCGGGCAAACAAAGAAGAAAAAAATGAAAAATGCGGACGTAACCCCCCTAACGGCGCGCCACACGCCAATTACCACAATACATGAGCTTTGGCCGGTCAAGGAGGCTACTTGTGGCCGATTGCCGATCGAGAGCAGAGATATGCTGTAGACGTCTCCCGCTCGGGGGGCGAGTCAGCCGTCGCGGCCCTACCTTGTGCGTTCCGCGCTACCCCCACGCCGTCGACGGTGGAAGAGGGCACTCGGGGTATTCAACTAAGAGCCCAAATGACTCCTGACTCGGCGGAGGGTCGCCAAGCCGGGGGAGCGGCGCGAGATTAATCCCGGGTGATTGAACCGCGGTTCCCGACGCAACTGTCTTCCGCGTCCTGTCCGAAGACAAAGGAGTGGCGGAATCGAACCACCCCGACACCCCCAACTCTGGATGTGCCGCCCAAGATTGTGGTGAACCACCCGTACTACCGGGTGATGTCCGATTGTGGGACCTACGCGCTAGACAATAAGGCGGTTGTCTACAAACGGCGCCAGGCCAGTACCTTGGGCCGGCGCAAGGAGGTGGCTCAGTCCTTCGGGGTACACGGCGAGTGGGACGGTTCCCCCCCTGCCAAGTTATCCCAGTTCTTGTGTACGTTCGCCCAGGCCAGTTTCGACAACGACATCTCCGAAGGCGAAGCCGTCTTCATCCTTCAAGACTTCACGAAGGAGCCTCTCAAGTCAAAGGTGATGATGGTGATGCCAACTCGTCGGGCGGGTAACCCCAGCAAAATCACGTCCTACCTGATGTTCTTCAACTGGATGCTTCGACGACACGTCTACGAGGCCTCAGTCGCTACTCTAGTCGAGACCCTTAACGTCGCGGTCCAACGGGCGGACGAGGACGAATTTTTTTTCGCCGAGCGCCTTCGCCGCCTCAACAGCGAGAGCAGGTTCATGGTCGAGGATGGCGCCCTCAAGGGGCGCCTTTTGGAAGATGTCCACCATGCGAAGAGCGCCACTCTGCGCGCGCAAAACACCCCCGCCATGACATTAGGGGAGCTGGCTCGCTTCGCACAGACTGAGGGCGACAAACACCGCTGGCTTCGACTTGTGCAGCTTAAGGATCGGACAAAGGAGCGAGAAGCGCTCGCGAAAGAGGCCCGGCTCCGGCGGCAAGCTCGAGCGGCCGCCCTTCCCCAGGTCGCCGGGGGAATACGGGGTTACTCGCCGCGGGACGCCCCCGTCCGGGCCATCGGGGCCGTGGGTGCCCCAACTCCGGGCCCCCGATACGATGTGTCCCGACCCAAGGCCCCGGGCGGCTCGACGCCCGGGGGCGGCGACAAGCAGCGCTACCGACCCCGTCCGAGGGATGAGCCCTTCCCACCCAAACCCCGGGCGGGAGAGTACCGCTGCTGGTAGTGTGGCAAGCCGGGTCATTGGGCCGAGTTGTGCCCCGACTTGGACGCACGCCTACGTGACCGATTGGCCATTGCCAGTCGTTGGTCACCTCTTGGGACGTCTTCGGGCTGCCGTGATATCAAGCGAACGGGCCAGCGAGTAGCCGTTGCCACTCATCACGAGGACTTCAGATCAAGTGGCAAGGAGTCGACGCCGTTTGAGAAGGAGGAACCGCAGACCGAGCCCGAGTGCGGGCCCGCCACCTCCTCCGAGTCCGAGGAGAGAATCGAGTAATCACCGGTGTTGGGCCCTCCCCGCGGCAACCGGTGGACCCAACCCGGGGCGTGGATGAGGTGCCAGTACGCATCCAATCCCGACCCAAGGGGATCCGCCCACGGTACGCGCCCCTTCCGAAGGGGGTAGGCGGCCTGAATGTGGTGGCCGTCCTGACGGGGTCCACCTGTCAGGTGGCTTGTCGCGTCTGGCTGGACGCGGGGCGCGAGTTAGCCCTCCGCTTCATTGTCGAAACGGGATCGTGCGTCTCCCTAGTACGGGAAGCGCTACTCCCCCCGGAGATGAAGGTGGCGCTCTTAGATGCGGCGACCGCCCAGTTGTTTGACGTTACTTGGGGACTCCTTCCCATCACGGAAACCGTGAATCTTACGATGCGAGTCGGCATTTGCTCCGCTCCAGTCACGAGTGGAGTAGTGCGGGGCATGTCTGTCCCTCTACTCCTAGGGACCGACTACACTGACGTGCATGTCCCCAACATTTGCGGGCCCGAGGGAATCATCCAGATACGAAAAAGATGTATGGTCCCCATCCTCCGTCGGGGTAAGACGGTGTCGTATGCCAGGGCGGGCCAACGCAGCAAGTCGGGTGCCGCTGGTGAGGCGGATATCAAGGTGCGCCTGGCACACTAGGCGGTCCTACCCCTGCCGTCCCGGTGATGCGTCCCAGTACAGACGTCAATCCAAGAAAATGGGGTCATCACCCAGCGCCATCGAGTGTATGAGCGTCACCGCGTGCATGATGCAACTGGAACCAGGGACTGCACCGCCATCCATACGTGGTATGTGGAGGTAGCCCATACGGGGAACACGAGTAAGCGATTCCCCAAGGGCATGGTCATGGGGCATATGTCGGCCAGCTCCGGTTTGGTGGCCGCCATATCCCAAGAAAACTGGGCTGCACTCATTCTCAGTTTGAGCACCGCGCCCGACGCGACAGACCCCGTGGATGAACCCCACGGTCATACTTCGAACGTGCCCGAAGGGCTGCGGCCTCAAGTTCTCGCCCTACTGGAGAAGCACCGAGCCCTCTGGCGTGGTCACTTGGGCTCCATCAAGGCCACGGAGCGACGGATCAAGT
>Ga0114957_1005431_pt1 | contig 10589 bp, 14 predicted proteins | sample BantaG_FD_87175 | JGI IMG/M metagenome (GOLD analysis project Ga0114957, IMG submission 87175) | Marine algal microbial communities from Bantry Bay, Ireland - BantryBay_4 metaG | ecosystem: Host-associated > Algae > Red algae > Unclassified | place: Bantry Bay, Ireland | collected 2014-11-21 | reverse complement strand
TCAGATCCCTGAGGACACGAATGCAGACTGTCACCTCTGAAACGGAGAGCAAGTCCCTTGATCTAAGTATATGTGTGCATCACTACACTTTGAGAGCACCCTGTCCTAAAGGCCAGGGAAAAAGAAGAATCTTGAATCTGCACGGAACTGGCCGTTGGGGAGCCAATAGAACGTCTCAGATTCGTTCTTAGCAGCTGTTTGCAAGTACTCTTGACCAATGGCTCGCCAGTTCTACAAGAGCCGTACGTCCAGGAACCGTTGCTGATCGATGAGGACAGAATTGGGGGATCAGCAATAGTACGTCTCGGCGCTGACAAGCCAAGGTCCTGCTGACGTATGCCGCTTCCCCCTTTTCTGATTGGACACCTTGAGCTTCTGGCATCAGATTTTTTTGACCCCTCCCAGGAGGCCAGACGGGGGCGATCGGAGATGCTCTGGGCTGGGCTTCTGCAGCTTTTTGCTGCACTCGTGTGGCAAAGAAATTACTTTGTGAGCCAGTCACGAGAAGATGCGCCGATTTGAGCGACTCTGGGGGTCCGGCCGGTGCTTCAATATGGGGTGCGCTGAGAGCCGCTGTCAACCGCCATCTGAAAAAAAGCTTAGTTCTTCCCTAGTCGGTACGTATCCGGATTTTTTTCACGCATCCCCCTGCGGTGTTCCAGAGGCAGGTGCTGTTAAACCGACGTCCTGCAATGTGTGCTCAATTGAGGCCTCATCCGAAAAAAGCTCAGAAGCTAACATGGCCTCCTCGTTTCTGTGCTTGCCTGACGTCCTCATTGGGCATCTGGCACCCCAGAACGTTCGGTCATTCCTCAGCGACGGCTCTTGCCACCACCTGTGTGGATCGCTGCAGCCAGGCAGTTCTCCCGTCGCCCGCCACGGTCAGCAGACCGGTCCTCGTGCATGTCTCAGACGGGGGGTGTTCTTGCACGGCGGCCCTCCATCGCATCTCGCGTCGGGCAGCAGGGGTGCACCAGGGAACTGTTCTCATGGGCTCTGTTTTTCGCGAAGTCGCCTCGCTGGCACTTCGCGCTGTCGTGCGTCGTGGTCCTCTTCTTGTCGGCGCTCGTGGTGCTGGGCCGCGTGGAGATCGTTGTCGGCGTGGGCGCGGCGGCCAGATAGCTCGCTCGCGGGCTCCGACAGCCTCTGCTCTCGCTTGTGCTCGCGCTCCTGCTCACAGTCCTGCTGGCGCTCCTGCTAGCGCTCCTGTTAGGGCTCCCATCCGTGCCCGTGCCCGTGCCCGGGCGCGTGCCCGTGCCTGTGTCCCTTCTCGTGCTCGCGCTCGTGCTCACGCTCGTGCTCGGGCTCCTGTCGGTTTTCATGTGGGTGGGCCACCAGGCGGTCGAAGTCGTCAGTGACGAGGTGGCCGTGGTTTCCTCCGGCGATACTTTCGTAGTCGGCGTTGCGAGCGCGGGCGCGGCTGCCGAGCAAAGGAGGGCGCTCACGGGCTGCAACTGCTCGTGTCTGTGCTCCTGCTTTCGCTCCTGCTTCCGCTTGTGCTTGGCTCTACCTCGAGCACGCGCTCGCGGTCCTGCTCGCTGTCCTACGTGCGCTTGTGCTCGCGCGTGTGCCCGTCGTCGTGCTCGTCGTCATGCTCGCCGTCGTGCTCGCCGTCGTGCTCTTCGTCGTGCTCGTCCTCAAGCTCGCCCTCCCGCTTGTGCTTGCGCTCATCCTGGTGCTCGGCCTCCTGCTTTTCCCTGCGCTGTTACTGGTACTCGCGCTCCTGCTCGCACTTGTGCTCGCGCTTGTGCTCGGCGTCATGCTCGTCGTCGTGCTCGTCATCGTTCTCACCTTCCTGCTTTTTCTTGCGCTTTTCCTCGTGCTAGCCCTCCCGCTTGTGCTTGTGCTCGCTCTCTTGCTCGCGCTCGTGCTCGCGCTTGTGCTCGTCGTCGTGTTCGTCGTCGTGCTCGTCATCGTGCTCACCCTTCCGCATTTGCTTGCGCTTTTCCTCGTGCTCGCGCTCCCGCTTGTGCTGGCGCCCCTCCTCGTGCTCGCACTTGCGCTCGTTCTCGTGCTTGCGCTCTTACTCGCTCTTGTGCTCAACCTCGTCGTGAACGTCGGGCTGCGCGCATTCGTGCTCGTGTTAGTGCACGTCGTGCTGCGCGCGCTCGTGCTTGCGTGTGTGCGCGTCGTGCTGCGCGAGCTCGTGCTCGTGCTCGTACTCGTGGCCGTGTCGGCGTCGCTGTGGAGGGCTGGTAGGAAGTCAGGGTCGTCGGTTACGAGCTGCACGTGGTTGTTGGTGGCGGCGCATTCGCGTGCGTGTTGGTGTTCGTCCTCGTACCTCTGTTCATGCGCAAGTGTGTCGTTCGGCAGGCAGGACGTCGTGGTGACCGTCCGCGTGGCGCCAGTCGTTCTCGGTAGCGCCCTGAGCGGGATGTAGGAGTCACCATGACTCGGTGCCCGCTGCGCGATTTTGACTCGAAGGACAAGACCGGCCACGGGCAGGTGTCATGCGACTTGCGCACGCTACCGTGCCGCCGTACGCTTCACGCCGGGAGCCCCTTCAAGCACAACACCACACAATGCACCGACCTGGCATGCGTTTGCAAGCAGAAATTCCCATCATGCGACATTATGCGACATTCAATCCGAACTCTCGCCGTCAGCGGCACGCACTACCGCTGGGGCACGGGCGGCAGCATTTTGCGCAAGGAGAGCGCACCACCTTTGCGCGGGGTGGAATACGTTTGTGGTCTCGTTCACGACACCGAGGCCGAGGGCTTTTGCGTGGCCGCGGTTGCCTACTACAGGAAGAAGTTGGAGGAGTCAGCTCGTCTGGCAGGTGCCGCGGACGAGCTCGTTGGCAACGCGTCGTAGTCGGCGATGAACCCAGCGGCAAGCCTGGCCCGCATTGAGGAGATGGGAATGAAGACCGCTATCCTGGATCCCTCGATCCGGGCACACTTTGACGAGTCGTCGCGTCTCCTGGAAGACCCCAATGTATCTGCTGCGGATACAGCCTTAGGGGCATGTGGCGTGTACGTAAGTTCGACGCGGCCGTCAGAAAAAGGCCCTGTTGTGGCAATGGGACCAACAGGATCTGTCGTTGGCGCCCCTTCGGCGCAGGGCGTCGCGGCTGTCGTTCTACCAGCCGCTCGGGCTGCCCCGTCTGCCAATGCGACTGCTGCCGCCAGCGCCGAACAACCAGTCGAACAACAGGCCATGCAGCGTTCACGCGGCGGCCAGACGTCGCGAGGGAGCTTCCTCCTAAACGCGCAGACTCTCGTCGGCGCCAAGAACTTGTCAATGGCGCAAGGTGGCATAGAAACTGCTCGCGGAATTAGTGTGCCCGCGAGCCCCCAGCGTCCTCTGGAGCCCGCAGACTTTGCGTGCCCGATCCACCGCTTTGGTGTGGACCCTGCTGATTGACAAGCAGACGAGCCTCGAGTGGAACCGTGATATAGGCTGTTGTTGGAGTGTCGCTTCGCCTGTGGGATGGGTTCTGCAGTATGCACTTACAAGATCTTCACACTCAATCCAACTTTCTGTAGATGGTTTCCATAGGAATGTGGCTCTTCCTCCAGCCTCTCGTCTCTTAAAACATTTCAGGAAAGCAGCTCAATAAGAACCAACTTCTTCGCCGACGGATCGCCTCGACGGGTAGCCTCGATGGCAGCGGACTATCGGTGACCCGCACGCATTCAGACTTGCGATCGTGGACGGCCTCGCCCATCGAAAATCTGCAGCGACGCCGTCTCAGTTGCGCGCATAACGGACCTTAGGCTGGTGGTCGTCCGTGTCAAACAGTGGCAGTCGTCCTTTTCAAATTGCTCGCGCTAAATGCCGTCAAAGATAACAGCGTCCGCCCGGTGTATCAGTCACCGTTGTCCTGCGCGGAGCGGGCTTCGTTGTCGTCGGCCGCAAAGTATTGCTGATCCCCGAAATTTGTCCTTCTGTACAGAGACTGACTTGCGGACCGACTCTCTCCACCAATCAGATGCGCCCCTGAGACTGACTTGGTGCTCCTGATTGCTGACATGTGCCCATACAGCCTGGAAAACAACATCAGATCCTCTTTTTTTCTGCACTTCTGGCGAGAGACAGTAGGTAATTTCAAGAGCTCGCGTGGGCAGCTTTCTCCGTGCCAAGAAAAGTGGATCAAGCGGCAACTAAGAGTGAGTTCTGCTGGATGCAAGGTCATGGCACCAAATACGGGCTTTCTATTGTCTTCGATGCCTTCTTACTGTCGTTTGCAACCAATAGAGAGCTCTTCTGCAGAGTCAGTCTCTGTCTCTGACCCCGAGGACAAAATTTGGGGATCAGCAGTACCTACTCAGTCCGTGACAGACCGTCGTGGGATATGCGGGGCGCCCCCGCCGACGGAGAAGAGGATGACGATGATGACGGTCACCTCTACCGCTCCTGCGTCGAAGTTGGCCCGGTCGGCCGTGCCGTGAGTCACATTGATGGTCTCCAACCCAGCCAATGAGGTGGGTCCGAAAACCTGTCGTTGCTCCGTGGCCACCCATTTCTGCCCGCGACGGATATATCGAACTCTCTGGCATCTCACTGAGAACACTAGGAACAGCACGACCGCCGTGACACTGACAACGGTAAAGTCGTCCACGCACTTCAGCATGCGTACCGAGGCGAACACGGGCACCAGCTCGGCCGCCACGTCCTCGAGCACGGCGACCTCTTTGACACCTCCACAAATCGGGACCTCGCCCAACACGAGAACCAGATCGCCCGCTTAGCGGCCAATGACGGAGAGCACATGTAACCACTCCAGCACGCGCTCGCGGGCCAACGCGAGCAATAGCGGAACGCCTTGCCGACGGCATCGGCGCCCATGTCGGCACACTCCAACGCGTGCATCTCCCCTATCACATAAAATGCCACGGCCGCCCGGTACTCACACCCACCCAGGTACGTCATAGGCATAGTTGAAGAAGAGCTCCTCCTCAGGAGTCAAGCGTGCCCGGGCAAGTAAGCCGACCCTGATTTGGCCGCTCATGTTTAACAGCTTTGCCTCAACGTTGGCAAGCTCCTTTCTGTGGTGATTGCTGAACTTTGTCCGACTGCCTTCGTAATTTGCATCCATGTTGACCGTCTTCGTAAAAAAGTTCAGGAATCTGAAGCTCACTGCGTCGTAGACGCGCCCTCGCGCATGTGCCTCCCCGTTGGAGAGTCGCTCGCCAAGCCACTCACCGACACAGTCCCCAGCAGCCGCCGGCTCAGCTGTAAAGACCCCAAGTCCTTTTGTCCCTGAGCAGCCGAGCACGCAGCGAGCTCAAGCACCGAAATGTTGTTGAACATTACGGCAATGGCGCCGTCCGACCGCTTCCCCAGCTGCCATGCCGCCCCTTGCAACGTCCGTTTCAAGAAGGAGCTCAGCCCCACGCAGGGTATGTGCCTCGGCGCTTTTGAGAGCTTGACCGTGAGGTGTTGGCTGCCTGTCGACACCAGTATGTGGATTTCAGTGTGCACCGCACGAAACACACGCATCGGGGTCGCAATCCTGGTCGAAGCTGAAGCACGGGCACTCGTCCGTCGCACACCGTGACGGCGGCACGCATGCACACCAGGTGCGCCAATCGCAGTGCCGAGATGCAGATGCGGGCGCGGTGTCGATGAGCTTCAACGAGGTGCCCGCCGACGACGCAGAGCGGCCCACCGCTGCCCGACAACCGAGGGCGCACCAGCACGACTTCCTTCGCGACAGTCCTACCCTTGCGCACCTGCAGAGCTCTACCGTGCACGCACCGAAGTGAAAACACGGCATGAAATTATCCACTTTTTCAGGGGTGTCGGGGTCCGCTTGACTGCTGCCGTTCGTGTCGCACCAAACTTCGTGTCACCCCAGCCCACAGAAACAGATAGGGACACCTGCCGAGTTGAGGGAATGCGCTCACGTGCCCTGCACTACTCTCGCCCGGTGACACGGTCACCCAGGAAGACACTTGAAGGCTCGAAAAGGGAGGACGGTCGCAAAAACGCACTTGTTTCTTTGCGGGGAAGCCGGGCAGCGGGCGCCCCGCTGTCCCCTGCTACTATCCGAGCAAGCGGGCCAAAAGGGCCCCGAATCTCGCACAGTAGCCTCCCCAACGAAAGATTCGGGGATCCATAACAGTGGACCCCTCTGCTGTTAAGCATACAATCAAGCGATCAATACGAAAATGCAAACGACACACGAGCAATCACGATCCCAGGCGGGAATCCTCGGGTCATCAGGCCAATCAGGGTCCCACCATGACGTACTCGACGGTCGGCCCCCCTCCCGAGGCCCCCGTTTCGGGTCTGCGTGTCACCTGGCGCCCCGATATGGGACAGTTTGTGGTTCTCGCAGTCGAGTAGAACGCACCCAGAGACAACGGCGGTGAATTCAGACACGTGTGAGTTTGCTGCCAGCCACGAGCAGCCGCCGCCCCAGCCCCCGTCAAGAGCGTGGAGCTGTCGCGTGCGGCGGCATCCAAGTTGACATCTTTGTGTGGCGGCTGTACGTGCGACAAGCCCCGCTCAGACCACCTTGCCCCGGCAGTGTAATCAGCATCGCCGCGACACGTCTTGCCAAGAACAAATCTGGCGAGAAGACAATTGTCTGCGTCCCCGACAATATCTGCGCCTAGGCGAAGAAGCGCTACCTGTGCGTCACTCCAATTATCGACGGTCGATTTCTCGTACGTCATAGCCGCCTTCACGCGAGCGTCGTGGCGACACTCCGCGCACTAACTGGCCACTGTGGCAATGGAAGCATGCAAAATGTCTGCGCGACCACCACGGCGCCCGTCGGCAACGGAGGGCCATGCGAATACGAGTGCATCACTGTCACGAACCTGTTCGTCCCAATCATCGACCGAGCGGCTGTCAGTTTCTCTGCTCAAACGGTCCAAAACGCCTCTTTAAGTGCCAACAACGTCTTCGCTTGCGGCACGATGACCCGCGCTGACGCCGTCGATGCCGACATCCACACAAGATGAGGGACCGCTGCCAGCCGCGACACCGTCCGCGTCACTATCACTGTCACTGACAGCCACACCAAGAGAGGGAGCGCTTCCAACAGCGACATCGTCCGCGTCACCACCACTGTCCCTGACAGCCGCACCAGGAGAGGGAGCGCTGCCAGCCGCGAAACCGCCAACGTCAGCATCACTGTCGCTGAGCACCCTGCGACGGCGATGCCGCTCGCTGTGCGCGGAGGGCGCCGCGTGGAATGGCGGTGTCCACTCTCCAGGGACGACGCCCCCAACCCGATCTGGATCCGCGCGCGCGTTAGCATCACGGCCTCGAAGCGCATAATCACATAGAGCGACAGGTACAGATAACGACGGCTCGGACGTGTGCGTGCCATGCACGAACCAATTGTTGCGCAGGCACGTAAACGCAACAGACGCTTGGAGACTTCTCTCGAAGTCCCAACGAAGTGATACTCCGGCGCGCACTGGAAGGCGACAGCGTCGGCGCGCTCCACGTCGTCCGTGGAAGACAGAGTGTCCATACTTGTCAGAAGCGTGACCACGGCAGGACCGTCTGGAGCACGAAGAGCAGCGTGCACGTACCGCTGCGCGGCAACTTCGGCCCGCAGCGCGCCGTTGTCGGCGTGCGACTCTCGCACAAGTGCGGCTTCCCGCGCCGCCCACGAGCGAATGGCGGGGGGAAGATCAGCAGCGAGCGCGTCAGATGAATCTGTCGTCGCAGCGACGGCGAGCTCAACAGCCGCGACCTGATGACCATGACGGTCCTCATGGCCAAGGCGCCCGACCTGTGCAACGCACTCCCTGACTGATGGACGGACGACTTGCCCCCTTACGGCTCGAGTGCCGAGAACGACAGTGAGGCTGACGCCGCCCTTCAAGCGCTCGATCGCCGCTTGTCTCTTGGCGCGCGCGGCTCGAGAGTCAGAAGCTCGGCGGTGGTCAGCCGCTCGACGCGTGATGCGTTTTATAACGTGCGTCAGGAAGTCCACGGTCTCGCCCAATGCGCTGCTCACAGCGATTACCACCATCGCTGCTTCAACCAGGGCCTCCACGAGAGCTTTCACCCCCGCGCGCTGCGCCAACCGACCCCTAAGCGACCGGAGCGATCGGTCGTGCCCGTCGTGCAGAATGGTGCCCGTATCAGACGCGTCGCTGCCGTCACTGTTCCACTCGGGGGGCGATCATCCGTTCTTTCGCATGATCTTGGCCGCCTTTTCAGGCGCCTCGTCCAAGGAGCCGAGGTATGTTGTGAACTTGGCGGGAGGAACATGCTCAAGCCGTCGCTAAGACCAACGCGATGGCGTGTAAGCAGCCGCCAATGGGAGACGCTCAGCTGCTGGAACAATCGTGAAGAGCACAGCGTCGTCCACGGCGGTGCCGCGCGGCGCCGCCCGCGCGTGCCGTGTGGAGCGCAGGTAGTCGCACATAGTGCGCTGCGGCTCTTGGGAGGGGCGCCTCTCGTCGTCGTCAGGTTGCGCGGCGCGTGCCCCATTCTTCCGGCTGCTCCGCTCCAGGAGGCTTCCAGACACAACATCCCCCCCACCCTGACTAAAAACGCTCCCCGCGACAGCAACTCGGGCCAAATCTGCTGGATGTTGCCACACCACTGGCATAGCGACTATCAATGTCAGGAGCCCCAACACGCGCGAGCAACGCGGGAGATAGGAGGGCCTGCTCAAGAGGGCAGGTGACGGCAGCGACAGACCCCGCTTCCGCGACGCGGGTGTAGCACTCAGCCGCGGCCCCATTCACCGCGATGGCTATGCGCTCCACCACGCGACGAAGCCGTCGAGCGCGGCGCCCCGCTCGGACATACAGACGAAGAATGACACGCTTCAGAATGAGGTCATTCCCAAAGGCTGCAGCCACAAGGTAGGCAGCTTCAGCATCGTCGTCCACATCGGACTCAGGCCCCTTATCGCTGAGTCAGTTCTCCTCGGGGAAAAAGCACATTGCCGCCATTGGGGCAAGGCGACGCGAGGTCCGCGACCGCGACAAGCCTCAACGAGATGCCGACAGCTGACAATGGGATGCCGAAAGCTGACCGTGCTCCCCCCGACGCACCTCAGCAGGTGTCGTGACCTGCGTTTGTCGCTGAAGCCGTCAATTCACGAGATTTCCGGGCCTCAGTTGGTATGTGGACCAATCATGCCGATCTAGGACAGGTTAATTGCCAGGCATGTGACTTGTCATTTCAAAATTCGTGCGTTATTGTTTGTCGCTCGTGTGCGTGTCAGTGGCAGTGCCATTGAGCGTGGCAGCCGGGAAACCGCTGGAGCCTGAGGCAGTGGCTGCCGCGGTTGCGGGGCCGGCCAGCGGCCGCACGGTCGTAAGAGGCCGTCGCCGTCGCAGGCGAGGATGTCGTGACGAGCGGGTACGGAGGAGGGGATGCGTAAGGCCGCTGCCTCGAAGCCTTTTGCTGTCGCGCCGCCGTAGACTTGGTACTCATGTCGCCCGCCGCCACCGATGGCAGCGCTGCACCGAGGCCGGCAGATGTAGTGCCGGGCATCACACCCTCGGGCGGCCCGTTGCCGCTTGGCCGCCCCGCGTGGGTCACGGCGGCCGCCGTCACGCAGGTGCACGAAGACACCGCCAATTGAGCCGCCGCCGACACGGCGCCCGTGCTTTTGGCGGGCGGTAGAGGTGCGCGTTGATACACCATCGCTGCGGCCCAGGTGCTGCGCGTAGGCCCCGACGGCGACGCAGTTAACTTTTGCATGGCCTCTTCGTCGCTAGGGCTCCCACCGCCGCAACCGCGGTAGTCTCGTCGCAGCTGATTACGCGCGACAACGTCGTGCGGCGGCGGCGCGGCGCTTGGCCACCAGTGTGATGCTCACTTATGCGAACCGACAGCCTCCAGTGTGGTGCCCGCCTGCACCACTACTCACAGCTCCAGAGCACGATTGTCCATCGACGCAGCTACATGTACAACGTAAGCCAGAGCGCTCAGTACGGCAGTGACTTCGGAGTCGTGCCTCGTGGCATCTCACCGCGCAGTTGCCGCCCCAGCGCTCATTGAATGGCGAAAACTACGTCACAAGCTCCTAGCCCTGTCTCTTTTGCAGCATACAAAAGAAACACCGGCTGTGTCACCCAGTTGATGTGACGGGCTCTCGAACGGCGGCGCTATTGCAAACCACCAAAAAATGGCGGTTGCAGAGAGAAGGGAGGCAGAGCTGACGACACAACATAGAAATCATGTCGGATTGGCTGTTTGACAAGCGACTATCAAACGATTGGCTGGGATTTACCGCCAGTAATCTTGCTAGCCAATCAACGTGTCTTGCAAAAGTCACGCAGAGCCATTGCAACCCAGAATAAGATGTCCTGAGATTTTTGGGCCGCTTGCTTAGGCCTGGAGAGGGCATGGAGAGGGTTCTGGACCCGACCTGTGACTTCTCATGAGGTCAGCAAGCTTCTTCAGATTTCTTGAGATTCTGATGTGCGTTTCCAGTGCGCAGGGCTGCATGACGAGACTGTGTAAGGAAATCTCATGATATCCAGCCTTTCCATTGGTCCACGTACGCTGTTGAATGAATGCAACCACTCTATTGCTGATCCCCGAATTTTGTCCTGGTGGACAGAGACTGACTTGCGGACCGACTCTCTCCACCAATCAGATGCGCCCCTGGGACTGACTTGGTGCTCCTGATTGCTTACATGTGCCCATAC
>Ga0114957_1005430_pt1 | contig 10590 bp, 10 predicted proteins | sample BantaG_FD_87175 | JGI IMG/M metagenome (GOLD analysis project Ga0114957, IMG submission 87175) | Marine algal microbial communities from Bantry Bay, Ireland - BantryBay_4 metaG | ecosystem: Host-associated > Algae > Red algae > Unclassified | place: Bantry Bay, Ireland | collected 2014-11-21 | reverse complement strand
TTGTTCCTATTTTTCACTTTGAAATCAGTCATTTATCCAGATAAACTCGTGCTTTCAAAGTAAAAACTAGAAACAAAATAATCTACTCAAGAATGTAAATTTATTAATGCACTTTACCTAAGACACCAGAATCTGTATCTACTTTTTTGAAAACACACACATAAGAAACAAATATAATTTTTTAACAAAATAAATATTATGGTAAATAAAGGTTGGTTATATGGTTTGATAATTTTTTTAGCTCAAACTTGTAACCCATATTACAGCGCAAATGATTCTCGAAATCAGTATAGAAATCAAGATATTGGAAGACTCGAAATTCCTGACGAAGCAATGGAACTAGAGGAAGAGATTGAAATAGAAGCTCCTCGACGATTGGAAGAAGTTCCACCTCCACCGCCGCCACCTCCAAGGATAAAGTCTGCACCAGAAGAGGAGCAAATTTTTAAAATGGTGGAAGAGATGCCTAGATTCCCAGGTTGTGAACAGAAAGGCATGGATAAAAATAAATTAAGAGAATGTTCTCAAGAAGAGATGTTGAAATTTATTTATAGCAATCTTAAATATCCAGAAATTGCCAAACAAAAAGCAATTGAAGGGCGAGTGATTCTTCAATTCGTTGTAGCCAAAAATGGAAATGTCGAAGATGTAAAAGTACTTAGACAACTAGAAAGTAGTACAACTGCAGAAGCTATTCGAGTGGTCAAAATGATGCCTAAATGGATTCCTGGAAAACAAAGGGGAAGACCTGTGAAGGTTCAATATGTACTACCTATTACATTTGAATTACAGAAAGAGATGATGATTGAGGAAGAGCCATTGGTAGAACCCGAATTAGAACCAATGCCTGAAGTAGTCCAACCTGAGCAAGAAGCTATTTTCAAAGTAGTTGAAGATATGCCCAGATTTCCTGGTTGTGAAAACCAAGGTTTAGATAAGACGGAGTTGAGAAAATGTTCGGAAGGAGAACTCTTGAAATTTGTCTATGGAAATTTAAAATATCCAGCAATTGCTAGAGAAAATGGAATTGAAGGGCGAGTAATATTACGATGGATAGTTAATTCTGATGGAGCGATTAGTGATATAAAAGTGCTACGTGATCCAGGAGCTGGATGTGGTGGAGAGGCAACTAGGATAATTAAAATGATGCCTAAATGGATTCCAGGAAAGCAAAGAGGAAGAGCTGTACCTGTTCAATATACGTTTCCAGTTCAGTTTAAATTAGATAAAAGAGGGAAATAAAATGAGTTCTCTTAATAATACAATTACAAAAGCCGAATTTGCTATCAAGCAAATTCGGCTTTTCATATTCAGCGATTGGCTGGAAGCTGAATATTGTTAAGAATTCAAAACGCTTAAGTTGACAACATTCGGCTGGAAGTCAGTCGCTAGTAATACTAACTCAACTCCTCTTCAATTTTTACAATTACTTCCTTCGCACTATCATAAGTCTCCTGCATCGCAGCCGAATTATCCATGCCAGCAAAAAGTGCCATTTCGCAAGTCTTAATGATTTTGATAAAACTGTCAATATGATTTTGAGAAACGTTAAGTGACTGTAATTTATCTTGAATATTTGCTTTTGATAATTCTGAAATTGGAATTTTTAATTTATCACACACATATCCAAACGAAGCTCTTGACACTTCATCATAAAATCCTTTCGAGTTTTGGGTAGTCATAAATTGTTCTGCTTGAGCCAGTTTTTGCACCGCCACTTTTTGCGCTCGTTGCACTTTTAATAATTCAAAATCAATCGAACCTTCTCGAATTAATTTTTGTCGATAAACTAACGCACCTCCCAAAAATAGAAAAGGCAATAAGGTCAAAATCCAAAAGAATGGCGACCCAAAAAAGAATTTTCCTTTTTTAGAAAAAGTCGTTTCGGTTTTGATGGGAAGCAATTCAGCTTTGCCAATTCCTGTTTCTGCGAGGTTGGAAGTTCGTTTTTTTCTACCTTTTTTGACTTTCACTTCGAGAGGATTTACGCCCAACGTAATAAAATCTAAACTATCTGTATCATAGTAAATGAAGCGAGGTTGGACAGAATAATTGCCAGGTTCTAAAGGCAACGCTTGGTATTCCAAAACTTTTCGACCATAAATTTCTCCACCTTTTTCAAAAGTAGTTTCCTCCAATATCCGTGGCTCGTACACTTCAAAATTTTCTCCTAAATCCATGGTTGGAGAAATGATTCTTTTTAAATCACCATTGCCTTCAATCGACATCGTGATGACCATTGCATCGTCAGTAGTGAGGTTTCGATTATTGACGGAAGCTTTCATCGCATAAGTTCCTACCGCTCCGCTAAAATTTGGGGGAATGCTGTCAGACGGAAATGGGATGACATTAATATGTAGAGAATCGACTTGATAGGGAAGATATGTTACTTCTTCAAAAAAGAAACTCCTACGTTTACTTGGTTCTGATTTCCCTAATCGTATATTCAAAGGGTTGATAATCAGTAACCCTGCTTGCTGTGGAAATAAAGCTACTCGCTTAAATACTTTACTGTCAAACATTTCACCATTGATTTCTTCTTGCATGGTTTGATAACTGAATCGTCGAATGTCTTGAGCAAAAAAACCACTAAATTCAGGGTTCTCTTTGATGTCGTAACTTTTGATATTTACTTCGGGTTTATTATATAATTTATAATCTATGGTAATTTGTTGACCAATTCGAGCGACAGTTGTACTGGGTTCTATTCGTACAAAAAACGCCTCTCCAGTATCTACTGTTCCAGGAGGAAGATCCTTCTTTTTGACAACTTCAATCGGAAATGGTTTTGTTTTAATTACTTTTCCATTGACTTTTGCAGAGGCAGAACCGATCGTATATTTTCCCGGTTTTTTTGCTTTTACATTATAGACGATGGAGTAGGAGGTAGTTCCTCTTCCGTTGATAATGGTAGAAGATTGCCGTTGAGAAGGATTTCCAGTTTGATTAAATCCTCGCCAAGCTGGAGGAGTGAATTGCGTCCATTTGCCATTGGTCAGCGTGAACGTAACGGAGAAATATTGATCTTCTACAATTCTTGTGACATCAGCTTCAGCAGTAAAACTTACCTGACTTTGGGCGGAATTAAAAAATGAAAAAAAGAAAATGAGTAGAAAAAAGAAAGGTTTGGTTATATTTTTTCTAGAGGTTAACACAGGAGTGGAGTTTATTATATAAAATGTAAATGTATTGTTGGAAAAAAATATATTCATAATTGTGTTTTGGAAAATACTGCTAAAAGTTAAGTCACCTTGTGAGTAAACAAAGTCAAGTAAACTTATATTTTATAAACCTTTCCTTTTTGCTTTGATTTCTTTTTGTCATCCTTATCCTTTTTCTCACCATCCTGTTTTGGCATTTCTAATTTTGGCATTTCACGAAGTTGAAAAAGATCATCCATCGGAAAATTGAAAAAATCATCTGAAGGAAAATTGAACATATCCATTTGAGGAGCTGATTTTCTTCGAGGTTTTTCAATGATCCCATCTGGATTTTCCAACACCAAAATTTCCATTGGTTGTGTTTCCATCATCACCCCATCCACTTCGATAAAAGCAGGTTCAAGATAAAAATTACCAGCAGTCTTTGGCTGCAAATAATAAGTGTAAGAAATACTTTGTGTCGTCTCTCCATTCATCATACTAAAACTACTCGACTGATTTGGTCCACCGACGATATCAAAATCTTTGAAATTAGGTGCTTCAAAATTTTGTCCTTTGGCATTTTTTAAAATGAACTTCACTTCAATATAATTCCCCAAAAGCACTTCGGTGTTACTCACTTCGATAGTAAATTGAGGTTTCGTTTCGATGCTCTCCGCACTCACGTGAAGAGTAAGAAGCATTAAAAAACAACTTAAGTTAACTAATTTTTTCATGTGCTATTTTTTTAATTTTTAAACATCATTCCCGATCCTTCTCCCAAAAGAAGAAGGGTCGGGGGTGAGGTCATCACCAATCCTTAACTGGTTTCTTACCATTCCCTTTCTTCTTCCTCATTTTCTCTTGCACCTTTTTCTCCTCATCATCCATAATTTTCAAAAGCTCTAATGCTTCCTCTTTGTTCAAGTCTTTAGGTTGTTCTTGTGATTGTTGCTCTTCCTCTTTTTTTTCTTGCTGTTGTTCTTGTTGCTGCTGATCTTGCTGCTGATCTTGTTGTTCCTCTTGTTGTTCCTCTTGTTTTTGCTCCTCCTGTTTTACCTGGTCTTGATCTTGTTGCTGTTGCTGCTGTTGCTGCTGTTGTTGCTGAATTTGAATCAACCGTTGAGTAAGCGCAAGATTTTTTTTAGTATCCATATCATTTGGATTAAGTCGCAAAGAATTTTTATATGCTTCTGCGCTTTTTTCCAAACCTTTTCCTTCTTCCGCTTGAGATTTTTTAAAAAGCGAGTTGCCTAAATTATAATATGCATCAGCCTTGGTCTGCTGATCTTTAGCTAATTCGGCAGCGGAGGAAAAATGTCGAATGGCTTCATCGTAACCATCATTTTTATAAGTCGCATTTCCCAAGTTGAATTTCCCTTTGATGTTGGAAGGATCTTTTGCCAAAGCTTTGTAATAGTCTTCAGCGGCTTTGGAAAAATTATCTTCTTTGTAAGCCTTGTTCCCTTCTCGCAATAATTTATGAGCCGTTTGGGAAAACGTCCATTGCGAAATAAAACTTAGTATTAAAACAAATATGATTTTTTTCATAGAGTAAAAATAGTAAAAAATGATGGTAAAAAAGTCGAATACGAATGTCGGAAATTGTAATTATCTAGGCAATAGTTTTAACGTTAAAAATTACTAAAAATTTATCTCAACGTTTACTAAAACTTTAAAAGTTTAGTAAACGTCAGCGCTATCTATTTATCCAATTCATTTAAGAAAAACAAAATCATAGCTGCTAAAATCGTAGCAACAAAAATAATCCCACTAGTCCGAATTGGATTTTTAAAAATAGGAAAATAGGAATCCATATTTTTCAAAGCAGCCATTCCTGTTCCAATCAAGGTACTCAAAAAAGAGATTCCAAAAAATAATCCATTTCCTGAAATCCAAAAAATGACCGAGGAAATTAAATTTAAGCCTGCCAATATTTCAATCGGCAAAGATGGATTCGCTATTTCAAAAAAAGTCCATTTGAATTTTCTATTTAAAAAACCAAATTTTAAAAACGGACGAAAAAACCAAAATATAAAACTCGGAATCAAAATTAAAATAACGCCTATCCAAATAACGATTCCAAATTGCACTTGGTTTGATAACAATACATTTACAAGAAATGTAAAAACTCCTGAAATCAAACTTGGACGAATTAATCCTTGACCATTTCCAGTTAATAAATTAATAGGTGTTTTCCATTTTGGAATATTTCGAGTGCGAGATTCTAGCCATAATGCTAAGATATTTTGATTGTGCGGTTGAAGTTGAGTCGCAGTTGCTAAATGTGATTCTGCCGCTTCGAAGTTTTTATTTTTCCAAAACAGCGTTGCCTTGACCAAATGTGCATGAGCATCTTCGGGCGACAAATTTAATGCCTTGTCTGCCAAAATTTGAGCTTGCTGATTAGTGCCAGTTTGTTGCTCCAATAAACTTTTGAGTTGCAAGGCGGAGTCATTATTTGGATTCAGTTTTAAGCAATGATTGAGTAAAGCTTGTGCTTGTTTGATTTGGTTAAAACTTAAATGTGATTTGGCTAATTGAAAAAAGTATTGACTTTGGGTGGGATGAATTCGAATAGCTGCTTCTAGATAATCTTTGGCTTTTCCAAAATCATCTTTCCGATTGTATAAAATTCCCATCGCATAAAAAAGTTGATCGGAATCAGGATTTGCACCAATGGCGGTGTTACCAATCAGTTCTGCTTCGTCATATTTTTTTAATTGAATTAGAGCGAGAAGGAGGAGAAAAAATGCTTCTTCATTTTCCGCATCATATTTGAGTGCTTCGGTCGCTTCTTGGCAGCAACTTTCGAATCGATCTAATTCGTAAAATTGAGAAGAACGCTGAAGATGATAATTGACTCCTTTCATATTTATTTGAAAAAATCCTTTCCCCTCAAATATTTATTTTTTCGATAGGAAATAAAAAATTCGGATAAAATAAATAGTAAAGCCAACGCAATGAACCATTGAAAATAACTTGCGTACTCGGTGAAGGAACGAGTTTCAAATTCTTGTTTTTCAATTTTTTCAATTCCAGCTTGGAGAGCGGTGATGATTTGTTCGCCGTCCGAAATATTAAAATAAGCACCTGCTCCAGCGGTAGCTAAGTCAACAAGCATTTGTTCATTGATGATTGTTTTAACAGTATTTCCTTCTTGATCTTTTTTATAAGTTGGCTGCCCTTGTACTTCGATTGGAATCAATCCACCTTGCTGTGTTCCCACTCCAACTGTAAAAATCATCAATCCATTTTCGTAGGCGTCACCTGCTCTTGCGATGGCATCATCATCATGATTTTCTCCATCAGAAATAATAATGAGTGCTTTGTGTTGTTTGTTATTTTCTTCAAAAGATTGTTCCGCCAAATCAATTGCTTCGCTGATCGCAGTTCCTTGAGTGGGAGCCATGCTAGTATTTGCACTTCGTAAAAAAAGTTGAGCCGCCGCATAATCTGTCGTCAAGGGCATTTGTAAATAAGCATTGCCAGCAAAAATGATGGTACCAATTCGTTCCCCTTTCAGTTCTTCGACCAGTTGTTGAGTAAAACGTTTTGCTCGTTCCAGTCGGTTGGGAGAAATATCTGTAGCCAACATACTTTCCGAAATATCCAATGCAATAAATACGTCAACGCTTTTTCGTTTTGCTTTTTCTCGCTTCGCTCCCCACTGTGGATTGGCGTAACCAATAATCAAAACGACTAATCCTAACAATAGAATTACAAATTTGATGAGGTGTTTATATTTGCTCGTTTGTGGAGCTAATTGTTTCATCAAACTTAGATCTGCAAACTTTGCCATCGCTCGTTTGCGTGCATACCACATCAACAGAAATGCCCCAATCAAGATGGGGATAACTCCTAAGGCTAATAAATTTTCGAAGTGCTCGTAACGAAACATGATTGATTTTTTTTACCCGTAGCTGGACTTTCCAAGTCCAGTCTTAAACGTACTATATTTTTCTTGGTAGAAAAATATAGTATGGATGCTGGACTTGGAAAGTCCAGCTACGGGATCGTTCGGAAAATTGTATATCGCAACAAAATCTCCAAAACTAAAAATATAATTCCTAGCAATGCGAAAAGGTAAAACTCTTCGCTATATCTTTTAATTGAAGTAGCTTCAATTTTTGTTTTTTCCAATTGATCGATGATCTGATAAATTTCTTCCAAGCCTTCTTTGGAGACTGCTCGAAAATATTGTCCTCCAGTCATTTTTGATAATTCCCGTAAAAGGTTCTCATCAAAATTGACTTGCGACATACCATATACATACTCGCCATTGCTTCGACGACGAATCGGAGTTCTTGCTGCACCTTTTGAACCGATTCCAATAGTGTAAACTTTTACGTCCAACTCTCTAGCAATCTCACCAGCTGTCATTGGTTTAATGTAGCCAGCGTTGTTGTCTCCATCGGTGAGCAAGATGACAATTTTACTTTTGGCTTCGCTATCTTTTAGTCGATTGACTGCGGTCGAAAGTCCCATTCCGATGGCAGTTCCATCTTCCAAAATTCCACATTGCAATCCATCCAAAAATTCTTTGAGGATGCGATGATCGGTCGTCAAAGGACATTGAGTGAATGCTTCTCCTGAAAAAACAGCTAATCCAATTCGGTCATATTTTCGTTTGTCAATAAAATCTGCTGCCACATCTTTACTCACTTCCAAACGGTCAGGCGTAAAATCTTGCGCCAACATACTACTCGACAAATCCATCACCATCATGATATCAACTCCGTCTGCGGTGATTTCTTCTTCTTGCAAAGTTAACTGCGGACGAGCCATCGCAATGAATAAAGTGGCCACCGTTAATGCTCTCAAAATCGGTAATAAAATTCTTAATCGACCACGCAAACTACTTTTTCCAAATGCTTCTAAACTTGGAAGATTTAGATTTACATACCTTTTTTCTCTTTGGGAAAAATACCAGATGCCCATGATTGGAATCAGGACTAAACCCAAAAGCCAAAGTGGAGCGACAAAATTATAGTTTTCTAAAAAAGGAATACTCATTATTTAATTATGAATGATAAATTATGAATGATGAATTTGTTAAAATTCTTCATGCAAATTTTTAGTGTTATGATTTTTTTTGAGGTTTAACTTTTCCTGAATTTTGTAATGATTCTAACAATTTCTGATATTCCGCTTCGAGTGCTTCTTTCTCCGCTTGAATTTCGGCTTCTTCTTTTTTCGTCGTACCCACAAACTCAATTGCCTTATTCATAAATTGTTCATGAATATCATCGGTTGGTGTTGCTTTTGCAAATTTTACTAAATCGGCTACTTGCAAAATATTTTGCACCTCCGTTCGCAATGATTCATTTAAGTTTAATTTTTTCAAATCCAAACCAATCTGATTCGTCGTGTTTTCCAACGCATTTATTTTATACCGATTTTCCAAATAGGTTCTAATAATATGTGTCAACTCACTTTGATAAGTTTTGATATCACCTTTTTGCCAAAGCTGTTTTCCTTTTAATTCTTCCAATTGATTTGTTGCAATGATATTGGCTGGAACAAATTCTTTTGGTTTTGGAATTTCCACTTTTGGTCTATTCGATTTTTTGACAAAATAATAAATGATCCCTCCGAGCATTAAAAATCCAAGGATAAATAAACTGGCTGGAATCAAAAAGTCTTGGACAAAATCCATCGGTTCTTCTCGAACATTTTTGATAGGTTCGACGGTCATCGAGTCAATTGGAGTAGATTCTTGAGCGAGTGGCGAACCGACTTGAATATTAATTTCGTTGGCAGCAATAGTTCGCAAAGCACCATTCATTTCATACTCAATAGTTGGTGGAAGAATTTTATGAATACCTTCTTCCCAGAAAGTAAATTGAATATTATTTTCTTTTACAACTTGATTGCCATTTTTTTGAGTTGTCCATTTGGCTTCACTTCCCGTCAACATCATCGACTCATTGGGCGCATTCCAATTGCCATATTTTTGAATTTCCATGATCTCTCGACTCAAACCTTGCTGTCGAAAATACTCATCCAACTGAGCCATTTTTTGAGGATCATTGGTAAAGGAAGTGTCTTGATAAAAACGTGTGGTCGTAAGTGGGTCAGTTTGAATTGGTTTTAAATCAATCGACCGAATCGTCACATTCTCAGGGTGCACAACTTTCAATCGGTAAAAGTTTACATCACCAATTTGCATCGTATCACTCGCCACCTCAACTGTAAATACAACTTGAGCTGAACTGATTTTTACCAAAAAAATAAAAAATAAGACTGAAAATATTCGCATATTTTTTTAACTGTTAATGTTTAACGGTGAACGGTTAACCATGAATTGTGAATTTCCCAAACGAGACGTTAATCATTCACCGTTAACCATTCACCATTATTTTGATCGTCGTTTAAAAAATTCTAACAATCTATTTACGTAAGACTCATTGGTTCGAATGGTTACTGAATCTGCCCCTGTTTTTAAGAAGGTATTTTTAAAATAATCCATGTGCGAAGCAAACCATTTGGAATAATTTTCTCGAACTGACTTACTGCTCGAATCAATCCACCGAGTGTCACCTGTTTCAGAATCGACTGCTCGAATCAATCCAACATTGGGTAAAACTTCTTCCCGTGGATCGATGATATGAATGGCTACGACATCATGCCGTCGCTTCGCAATCTTCAAAGGAGCTTCATATCCTTTTGCCAAAAAATCAGATAAGACGAAACAGATGCATCTTTTTTTAATCAAATTATTCAAGTACTCCAAAGCCATTCCAATATCGGTTCCGTTGTCTTCCGGTTCGAGGTTAATCAATTCTCGGATGATTCGGAGGACGTGTTGTTTTCCTTTTTTAGGAGGAAGATATTTTTCAATTTTATTAGAAAAGAATAACACGCCTACTTTGTCATTATTATTCAAGGCGGAGAATGCAAGCACCGCTGCAATCTCTGCATTGATTTCATTCTTAGTTTGTTTGACTGAACCGAAGAGGGAAGATTTACTTACATCAATCAATAACATCACAGTCATTTCTCGTTCCTCTTCAAACACTTTTACATGTGGCGAACCAGTTCTTGCAGTCACATTCCAATCGATGTTTCGTATATCGTCACCGTACTGATAATCCCGCACTTCACTAAACGACATACCTCGTCCCTTGAAAGCACTATGGTACTCGCCTGAAAAGATTTGCTTACTCAAGCCTTTAGTCTTGATCTCAATCTTTCGTACTTTTTTTAAAAGTTCAGTTGTATCCATTATTTTATATTACGTGGTGGTCTGCTTCAGCTGACCTGAAAAATGAGCGAAGCGATTTTTTCTAAAAAAAAACAGGAAATAATTTTAATAAACTCCATTAAGTTTTTTTGTTTAAAACTTGCATTCAACTCAAAAACACGTTATTAAAAAAAAATCGCTGTGCTCATTTTTTTTAGGTCAGCTGAAGCAGACCACCACGTGTTAGTATTGTTCCTTCATCAT
>Ga0114957_1005429_pt1 | contig 10597 bp, 8 predicted proteins | sample BantaG_FD_87175 | JGI IMG/M metagenome (GOLD analysis project Ga0114957, IMG submission 87175) | Marine algal microbial communities from Bantry Bay, Ireland - BantryBay_4 metaG | ecosystem: Host-associated > Algae > Red algae > Unclassified | place: Bantry Bay, Ireland | collected 2014-11-21 | reverse complement strand
ATACCTAAGATTCCATTAGGATTATATTCCATCCCTCCACCAATGCCATATCCCAAACCTCCATAACTAATTTCCGAAGAACTCCCTTTTTCCGTAATCGCATTATACGCTACTCCTACTGAAATAGGAAAATATAAAGGCATATCCGTTTTAAGCATGTATGTGACAAACCCTCCTACTACACTTCCAGATTGAGAGTTAGTAATTCCGCCAGATGAAGCCTTAGTAGATACTACTCCCACATTTACTCCTGCTTCTAAATTATCAGCTAGAAAGTAACCGGTAGACAAAGTAAAATTTAAGGTTGAAGCAGAGAGCTTATCCGACGTACCATCTATTTTAGTTGTATTAGAACTATAAACAATATCAGGCCCGACTCTGAATGTACCTTTACTAATTTGCGAATAAGAAAAAAATGTAAAAATTGAAAAAATTAATGTTAGAATGATCTTGTTTTTCATAGTGTTAATAGTTTAGAATGTTCGTTTAAATAATTTTACTTATATATATTTCTATAGGATTACAATTCTTTCCGCAGTAGCTCGAGCCGCACTAGTCATAATATCTAAATTTCCAGCATACTCAGGTAAGTAATGACCAGCTCCTTTTACTTTTAAAAGTACAGATGTTTTTAATCCATGTCGCAATCCTAAGCCTTCTATAAAAACTGGGTCTGACTCTGGGATGTCATCAAACTGTACTTCTTGATGGAGTTCATAACCTGGGACATATTTCTGTACTTCAGAGACCATCTCGTTAATGCTTTTTTTGATTGCTTCTCGATCTCCCTGTTCAGATAATGTAAATACTGTATCTCTCATTACGAGTGGTGGTTCGGCTGGGTTTAAAACGATAATCGCTTTTCCTCTTTCTGCACCACCTACTTTTTCAATAGCTTCAGAAGTGGTCTCTGTAAACTCGTCAATATTTGCTCTGGTTCCTGGCCCGGCGGATTTACTTGCAATAGAAGCTACAATTTCTCCATAATGTACTTTTGCGACCCTACTCACTGCTGCTACGATCGGAATTGTCGCCTGTCCACCGCAAGTCACCATGTTTACATTAGACACATCCATGTTGTCTAAAAAATTTACAGGAGGTACCAGATAGGGTCCTATTGCCGCAGGTGTTAAATCGATCATTTTTTTATCTGGAAAAGCTTTTACCTTATCCCAGTTATATACATGTGCTTTAGCTGAGGTGGCATCAAAAATAATTTTTATATCCTTCCATTCTTGCATCGTGATCAGACCATCAATTCCAGTATGGCAAGTTTGTATTCCCATTTTTTTGGCTCTAGCTAATCCATCTGACGCTGGATCTATACCTACAAAAACAGACATTTCCAAAGAAGGAGATAATCTTATAATTTTAATCATTAGATCCGTTCCGATATTTCCAGATCCTATAATAGCTACTTTGGTTTTCATAATTCCCTATTGACGGTAAGTTATACTTAATTCAATTATTCAGAAAAATGAACTGATACTGATCCTAATCCCTCAAATTCTGCCTTTACTTGATCTCCTGCATTAACCGCAAACATAGGTCCTAACGCTCCGGAGAAAATAAGCTCTCCCGCTTGCAATGGATTTCCTAATTCTACCATTTTATTTGCTAACCATAAAGTAGCATTTAATGGAGAACCCATACATGCGGCACCTGTTCCTGCAGACACTTCTTTATCATGATTAAGCATTTTCATTTTACAATTGACCATATCAAATTCGTCTAAGGTCCTCGGAGAATGACCGATTATATAATGACTAGCCGATGCATTATCTGCGACCGTATCGACAAATCGAATATCCCAATTTTCAATCCTACTTCCAACAATCTCGATAGCTGGCAGAGCAAAATCAATGGCATTCATTAAATCAATAATTGTCAATCTATCATCGTCTAGATCTTCTCCTAGCACAAATGCTATTTCGGCTTCTGCTTTAGGTTGCATCAATTCGCTCATAGAGATAGATAATCCATTTAATACTTCCATATCATTAAATAGCATTCCATAATCTGGCTGATCTACGCCCAGTTGTTTTTGAACTGCTAACGACGTAAGCCCTATTTTCTTTCCAGTAAGGCGAGCCCCTTGACTTAATCGATACTCTGTGTTTACATTCTGAATATCATAGGCAAGCTGTATATTTTCTAAACCGATATCATTTCTCAACGGGGCGATAGTCTGTTTATTTAAATGGGCTTCTCTAAGTCTACGGGCATAGTCTTCTATCATCTATTTATACGTTTTTTACGATTGACAGACAAGATATAGAAATCCATTAAAAGAATCACTTTTAAAACAAGGTATACATTGGCTCAAGCCAATAATAAATGTGAAAAAATATTTCTATCTTTTAGTAGTGGAGTGCAACAAAAAGAAAAAACATTGCACCTTATCAATAAGATAAGTTATAAACTTTGAATTTTAAAGACAATCATATTATAGAAGGTTGCTTAAAAGGTGATCGAATATTCCAGAAGCAATTGTACAATCAGTATAAGGTTTTTCTATTTGGCGTTTGTATGCGATATGCGCAAAACAAAACCGAAGCAGAGGATATTCTATCAGAGGGGTTCTATAAAATCCTAAAAGACTTACATCAATTTTCCGGAAATGCATCATTGCAAAGCTGGATGCGAAAAGTAATGGTAAATACCGCCCTAATGCACATACGGAAATATCGGAGAATAAAATATTCTGATTTTGATGAGATTCAAGAAAAAAAACAATCGCAACCAGACTATTCTCTATTTGAAAGTAATAGAGCTCAGGCCATTATTGCAATGATTCATGAATTACCACTACCACAGCAAACTATTTTTAATTTACGAGCCATGGATGGATATTCATTTAAAGAAATTTCCACACAATTAGAGATTAACGAATCCACTGTACGATCGCATTATTTACGAGCAAGAAAGAAATTGCAGTTTCTTTTACAAAAAGAACTTTACTAGTTATGAACGATAAACTAAATAACAATTTAGAAGAATTTTTGAACAACTCAATGGATCATTTTGATGACGTCCCTTCTAATAATGTTTGGGATTCTGTTGAACAAAAATTAGATGGAGAAATGGAGGAAGAAAAGAATAAACCCTTTTTCTTTGGATGGAAATTTATCTCTTCATTAATTGTAATAGGTATTTTAGTTGCTAGCATTTCCGTTTTTCAAATAAAAAATAATCAAGAAATAAAAACGATCCAAGATCAATTAAGTCAACTAGAAAATAAAAATCACATTAATCCAAATTCAGAAGAAAAAGAGCTTAGTACATTATCAACACAAGTAGAATTAAAGTCTTTAGAAGAAGATGAATTAAAAGCAAATACTAAAGAACAAGAACCTATTAAATCGCCACACACAACTCAAACAACAGATCAAATAATATCTTACAATAATTCTAAAAACGAATATCCTTCCTCAAAAAATAAATCAAAATTCAACAAGACATTATCCACTTTTAAAAACAACATCGATACTAAAAATAATATACCTAATATTTTTGAAAGATCTAATGCCCCTCTTTCTATTGAAGATGATTTATCAAATTCCGAGTCCTTAACTCAAGTGGTTAAAACAGCTCCAGAACGTAAAAACAATAATATCATTTCTTCTAAATCAACTAATACCTTAAAAAAAAATAAAACGGATAGAAATTCTATCCCATCTGATTTATCTAATCGGAAAAACCAAACTGTAATAGAATCATTAAATTCTAAACTTTACTTTTTACCAAATAATGAAAACCAAATCAATCTTTTAAATTTATCAGAACCGATCATTGTAAATAGACCGGACTCTCATTTCTCTTCTAGATATCGTATCGGTCTAAATGCTCGGTTTGCAAATACTTTTATTAAGCATAATACCGATTTTAATGGAACAGAATCTTATGGTATAAGACATGAATACCTTCTAAACGATCGCTGGGCTCTAACCAATAGTATCAATTTTAATATTCAGCACTATGACATAATCGGAGAATCGGGAATCGTGGAAAAAGCGGTAGTAAGAGAATATACTAATCGAGATTTTAATGATATAAGCATTAGAGAGATTGATGTAAATGCAGAATATATTGATATCCCTCTTGGATTAAAATGGAACTTTAAAGAAACAAGAAGAGGATGGAATTACTTTATCAATCCTTCAGCAGTCTGGCAGATATATCTACCGCAAATGTTTTCTTTTACTCAAACGGACCAAAACGTAATCGTTAGAAACGATTCAAGAATTATTGCTTCCTTAGGTTCGGCTTCTATAGATGTAGGAATAGAAAAAAGAATTGGAAATCATTTTTACTTTCAGTGTAGTCTCTGGGGAGAGTATAGTTTTATTCCATTAGGCACTCAACAGGATAAAATAAAACTTGTCGGTGTACGAACATCATTACTTTTTGGAAAATAATATTATCGAGCTGCAACAAACTTGTTTATAGTTGCACCTTATAAATAAATAAACCCACTATGCGGAATTTAATATTGATGCTCATTTGTTTAATTGCTCTTTTTATAAGCTCATGTGAGTGGCAAGTAAATGGATGTGTTTCTGGAGACGGAAATGAAGAAACTAGAACCATCGATCTAGATAGAGAAATCAGTAAAATCGTATTACAAATTGAAGCAGAAGTAATTATCTCTAAAGGCACATCACAGGAGATCACTATAGAAGGTGATGGTAATTTAATAGATCTTATTGTAAATGATTCTGACTTAAGTGGCGATACCTGGGAAGTAAAAATCGATGGCTGTAGTAATACGGATGGCCTAAAAATATTTGCTACACTGGAAGATTTAGAAATGCTAATTATTGAAGGCTCCGGGAAATTCAAAACGGAGGGTTCTATTTTTGAACAGCTAGAAGATTTAAAACTGTTTATTGAGGGTTCTGGAACTATGGACATAGAAATAGGAACTGCTGGTGAGGTAGAAACAAAAATAGAAGGCTCAGGAAATATAAATATTCAATTAGAAACCACAGAAAAAATCAAGTCTTCAATCCAAGGATCTGGCAAAATTGAAAGCGGTGGAGTGACAGAAGAACTAGAACAAAAGATAGAAGGATCAGGAGAAATGAAATTTTACGATTTGATTGCTCAAGATGCTCAAATTACTATTGAAGGGAGTGGTGATATCGAGGTCTTTGTAGAACAAAGCTTAAACGTAACTATAGATGGTAGTGGTAAAGTTTGTTACAAAGGAAATCCTACAATCGACACTGATATTTCTGGTAACGGTAATGTCAAAAATTGTAATTAGAAAATTAATTTTTATTCGCCGAAAGGCAAATCTATCATAAAAATATACTCTTTACTATAAGAGTTTCTCCAAAAAAATAAATTTAAAAAAATGAAAGACCCTAAAATCTTATTAGCTACGCTTTGCATTATTTTCAGCATAAGCGTAACATCACTCTCTCAAGAAATCACACAGACAATTAGAGGAACTGTAATCGATATAGATAGTAAATATCCTATTATCGGAGCGTCTATCTCTGTTTTAGAAAATGAAAATAACCTAGGGACTACGACTGATATTAACGGAGAATTTCGTCTAGAGAACTTGAGTTTAGGTAGGCATCATTTAACAATTAGTTATCTCGGTTATAAGCAATTAAACATGGCTGGTATCATGGTGCATTCTGGTAAAGAAATAGTTCTCACTATCGAATTAGAAGAGTCTGTTATACAATTAGAAACAGTGGAGATCTCCGCTGCTTCATCAATCGACAAATCAAAACCGCTCAATAATTTTGCTACAGTCAGTTCAAGAACATTTTCTGTAGAAGAAACATCTCGATATGTTGCTGCCAGTTTTGATCCAGCTAGAATGGCTTTGAATTATGCAGGTGTTTCTACTGGTGCATCAGATGATTTATTTAATGAAATCATCGTAAGAGGAAATACTCCTAGCGGCGTCATGTGGAGATTAGAAGGTGTAGAAATACCAAATCCTAATCACTTTGGAGACATTGGAAATTCTGGAGGTGCTATTAGTATGTTAAGTAGTAGTACGCTTACTAATTCTGATTTTTATACAGGCGCTTTTCCAGCCGAATTTGGAAATGCGACTTCTGGAGTATTTGACTTAAAGTTGCGCAATGGTAATAATGAGAAAAGAGAATCTTCGTTTATGTTTGGTGCACTCGGAGTAGAGGCCTCTGCAGAAGGTCCTTTTAGTAAATCTTCAAAATCTTCTTATCTGATCAATTACCGTTACTCTACCCTAGCTTTATTACAAGCTTCAGGAATCAATCCTGCAGGAGAAATTCTTCCTACTTATCAAGATCTATCATTCAAATTAAATTTTCCAAATCAAAAATTAGGAACGATATCTATTTTTGGATTAGGGGGAAATAATTTAGCTGCCGATAACCCAGCTGAAGATGCTGCAGAATGGCAGTACGATTCTGACAGAAGGGGTTTTGAAGAAAATGGAACAATGGGAGTAGTCGGACTATCCCATACTAAGTTGCTCACTGAAGATAGTTATCTAAAAACCGTTGGAATTGCTTCTTTAGAACAGCAAAATGAAATTTCTTTTAGACTACGAAATAATTATTCTAAGGAACAAACCTACACGGACGAAATTAAACAGGTAACGCGTCGCATAAGCACGATGTATAGCAAAAAAATAAATGCCAAAAACAGTCTGCGATTAGGGGCCATTTATAGTCACAAGAAATTTGATTTTAAAATGGACTTTATAGATTCCCTGAGCCTTCCTCTAATTAATCGTTTTGATAATACCAGTGCCACTGGATTAATACAGGTCTACAGCCAATGGAAATTTAAACCTACAGAAAATTTTACCATAAACACGGGTATGCATTATTCCCATCTTACGTTTAATAATGCTTTTGCAATAGAACCAAGAGCCGCTATTTCTTATAAGCTGAATGAAAAGCAAGAATTAAGTTTTGCCTCAGGATTCCATAGTCGGATGGAGAACATAGCTGTGTATTCCTTTAGTGGAAAATTCAATGATCAGGAGGTAGTTAGAGAAAAAAAGAATCTGGGGCTTTCTAAATCATTTCATAATGTACTGGCTTATGATGTTGTTTTCAGCGATAAACTCAGATTAAAAACGGAGGCTTACTTTCAGTATCTTTTTAATATTCCTATCAGGGAAGGTGCGGATGAAAGTTTCTCTATGTTAAATGTAAAAGATGTATGGGATATTATCGATGAGGAATTTTTAGTACCTGAGGGAACGGGAACAAATATAGGCATAGACATTACTCTAGAACGGTTTTTAAATGATGGATATTATTTTCTAGTGACTGGATCCCTATATGACTCGAAGTATAAAACCTTTTCCAACAAAAAATACAATACTCGATTCAATGGAAATTTTCAGCTCAGTACCCTTGCCGGGAAAGAATGGAAATTAGGAAAAAATATATTTAGCTTAAATGGAAAATTTGTTAACTCTGGAGGTGGGCGATTGATCCCAGTTGATTTACAAAATTCACTCGCTCAAGATGAAGAAGTCTTACTAGAAGATCAAGGATATACTTTTAGGACTGGAAATTATTATCGACTAGACTTAGGTGTTTCTTATAAAATAAATACAAAAAGAGCTACACATACTATCATGTTTGATATTCAGAATGTAACGAATAGAGAAAATGCCGCAGAAACATTTTATAATGAAGAAACTAATGCTTTAGAAACAGAGGATCAGACTGGACTTTTTCCATTTATTAATTATCGAATAGAATTTTAATAGTTTTTTAAATGCGATAGTTTTTTCATTGAGGCCTGCTGTCTGGCAGGTCTTTTTTAAATAAAATATTTGATTTTTTCATCCGTTAACATAGTACTACTAATAATTACATAGATTTACTATGCGTAATCATTTATATCTTTTGGCCTTTCTCCTGCTTCTACTTTATAGTTGTGATGGTGCTTTTAAAGTCAGTATTGTTACTGTAGAAAATAATTCTGTATCGGGTCTTTTTGAGAGAGATACCATTGTTGATGGACAGCTAGTTCCTAATGTAAATATTCTTATAAATCTAGCAGGAAAAGAAAAAGGAGCAGAAGCAATCCAGTATCGACTAAAAACGGATAGCACTGGAATGTTGAGCGATGGGCTCCCTGTTCCTCCACTTAAAAAGACCCGTGAATTTGAAGGTTATCTAACTTGGAATAAAGAGGGCTATTTACAAGACACTATATTTTTTAATCATTCTTCCGTGGATAAAAGAGTTGCTGTTATAAATATGGAACGGCTTCGATAAAAGTCGAATTAGAAATGGATTTTGAATAAATTTCATTAAATAGGTTTTTATCTTTTTGGACATAATAAAATTTTGTTATTGTATAATTTTATGTGCATTTTATTTTTTTGAAATTTCACTTGAAAACATTGCACATCTAAATTAGGAATACTACTTTTGCATGCGCTTGAAAGTTAAGCGATTTCGGTACAAAATGTATTGATAAATAAGATTTAAACCAAAGAACAATGGTTCGGTAGTTCAGTTGGTTAGAATACCTGCCTGTCACGCAGGGGGTCGCGGGTTCGAGTCCCGTCCGGACCGCAAAAGGTCTTGCATTTATGCAAGGCCTTTTTTTATGTCCTGACAGGACTCGAACGCTCAGTTTCCGTCGCTGATGCAACGGTTCCCTCACTTTGTATAGACTTTTAGTCTATACAATACGCCTGTGGCGTAGCGTTCACTCTTCGTCCGGACCGCTTTTATTAAAGAACAAATCGTAAAGATCTGATATATTTTTTGCCTATACTCGACTTGAAATTCACACTCTCTGTCTAGGTAGTCGGAGCGGCTTCCCTTTGAACAAAAATGTAATCTGTTTAATACATGTCTGGTATTTGGGTCAGGCTTCGTTAAGACTTTCTTTAAATTAGACTTGTTTATAGGTTCCTCCCTCTTTATTTCCCTCCTAAGGGAGATAAATCGCATAAGGGTAATACGCACATTTTATACTCATAATCGGGATAATTAGGATTTACGTAATTATTTTAAAGTCCTATTCGACATACCATGAAAAGGGTATAACCTTAAGACAAGTGCATAAATCAGGTTAAAATGTAATGGTATCGTCCTTTATTATTATTTTGGCAATCTTATAGAAAACTAACAACTGTAAATCTTTTACTATGGTCTTCCTAGAATTTGAAAAATCACTTGAAAATCTATATGAGCAACTTGGAAAAATCAAGGAAATAGCTGTCGAAGGCTCAATAGATGTCTCTGATAAAGTAAAAGAGCTAGAACAAAAAATCAAGCAAGAAAAGAAAGAGATATATTCTTCTCTTTCTGGATGGCAAAAAGTACAGCTCTCTAGACATCCCCAGCGACCCTACACGCTTTATTATATAAATGAAATGTGTAAAAAATTCATTGAACTTCATGGAGATCGGAGTTTTGGAGATGATAAAGCTATCGTCGGAGGAATCGGACAGATCGGTAGCCAGTCAGTGGTAATCATAGGTCATCAAAAAGGGGTCAATACAAAAATGCGACAATACCGAAATTTTGGTATGGCTAATCCAGAAGGTTATCGGAAGGCACTACGTCTTATGAAAATGGCAGAACGTTTTAATCTACCTGTCGTATGTCTTATCGATACGCCAGGAGCTTATCCAGGTATCGAAGCCGAAGAGAGAGGACAAGGAGAAGCCATCGCCAGAAATTTATTTGAAATGGCGCAACTGCGAGTTCCTATCGTATGCTACGTGATCGGAGAAGGAGCATCTGGAGGCGCATTAGGAATCGGTTTAGGAGACAAGACCTTTATGCTGGAATACACATGGTTTTCTGTGATTTCTCCAGAGTCATGCTCTTCGATTCTATGGAGAAGCTGGGACCATAAAGAAGAAGCAGCTGAGGCACTTAAATTGACTGCTGATCATATGCTCGATTTTAAATTGATCGATGAGATAGTAAAAGAACCACTAGGAGGAGCCCATGCCGATCCTGAAAAAATGGCCAAACTTCTTAAGGCTCATATTAAAAAAGAGGTAGAGGCCTTAATGACACTAACACCTGAAAAACGAATCAAAAACAGAATCAAAAAATATAGCAACATGGGTCACTTTGATATCGATAAGTCATTAATAGAAGCATAGATGGCTGGTCTTAATCTCAAAGGCACTGGCGTTGCCATCGTTACTCCTTTTAAAAATGGAAAAGTTGATTACTCTGCGCTTACGCGAATCGTAGAACATCTCATCAAAGGAGGCGTCAATTATTTAGTACCCCTAGGATCAACAGGAGAATCTGGATTGCTTACCCTAGACGAACAAAAAAAAGTCTTACGCCACGTAATTAAAATAAACAAAGGTCGCAAACCGATCGTGGCTGGGAATTTTGGAGGTAAGAATACCGCTGACATTATTTCTAAAATCAAGCATTTTAATCTCAAGGGAGTCGATGCGATTTTGTCTTCGAGTCCAGAGTATGTAAAACCAAGTCAAGAGGGAATCTATAATCATTATATGGCGATAGAAGCCGCCAGTCCTGTTCCGATTATTATTTATAACGTACCTGGTCGGACCCAGTCAAATATAGAATGGCAGACCACGATTCGATTGGCGAAAACCAGTAAAAAGTTT